>Ga0210407_10000356_pt1 | contig 53472 bp, 42 predicted proteins | sample IncBWC27MmetaG_FD_150860 | JGI IMG/M metagenome (GOLD analysis project Ga0210407, IMG submission 150860) | Forest soil microbial communities from Barre Woods Harvard Forest LTER site, Petersham, Massachusetts, United States - Inc-BW-C-27-M | ecosystem: Environmental > Terrestrial > Soil >...
CGGGGAGTTGAGCTATCAGGCCTGCGACAAGTCGGTTTGCTATCCTCCGACGTCGGTGCCCCTGAAGTGGGAGCTGAAGGTTCTTCCACTTGATCTAAAACGGTCTCCAGGCGCCATTCGGCATAAATAGCCTTTCGAGGTCTGCAGCAGATTCGGTCTGCCAGTTCTGAAAGAGGAGACCGTGAGCTTCGAGTTCGTGACTCTGGCAACCGCACCCAGAAGTCGATCAGAAACTAAACGTTAAACAGGTAGCTCAAACCGCAAAAAACCACCTATCTAATAGACAATAAAGAAGAATCAGCGCTCCCGGTTGGAAAAGACCGTATCTGAGGTGACTACGAGATTGGTCCGCGAATCCTCCCTCGAAACTTTTTGCCCCCCTGGGAATCAGACTTGTCAGGATTGAGTGACTTCAGGTAGTTTGGATTCCGAGCAGGCAACGTCCGACTCATATCTGTAGGCGACGGTGAGCATGACACAGTCGCAAATGCACACTAACGAGGCTGACCTCATAAAGAGCGTCTGTGGCGGAGAGCAGGAAGCTTTCTACGAATTGGTACGCCCGTATGAGCGCATGATTTATGCCGCGGCGATTTCAGTGGTGAAAAATCAGGCTGACGCGGAAGAGGTAGCGCAAGAGGCCGTTCTGAAGGCCTTTTCTAACCTATCTAGCTTCCGAGGGGAATCAAAGTTCAGCACCTGGCTCGTGCAAATCACATATAACGAAGCCAGGATGAAATTGAGAAAGGCACGTCCGCACCTCTACGAGTCGATTGACGAGCAACAGCAAAACGAAGAGGGAGATTTTTGGCCGAAGGACTATGCCGACTGGCGGCCTATACCTTCCGAGCTGCTCGAACAGAATGAGATGCGGCAAGCAGTACAGGATGCCATCAATTCGCTCAGCCCTAGCTACCGCGAAATGCTGGTTCTTAGGGACGTACAGCATTTGAGCATCAAGGAGACATCGGCGATTCTCGGAATCTCGGAACCCAATGTGAAGACCCGGCTTCATCGAGCGAGGTTGCTGTTGAGAGACAGGCTCGCTCCTGGAATCGACGGTTCCTGGATTAGCGGACAACCTTATAACAAAGTTAGAGCATGGTGAAAAAAGAAGGCGGAATGGCGTCCATTGAAATTAGTTGCCTCGAAGTATGGCGGGAAATCTCCAATTACCTGGAAGAGGAGATTTCTCCCGAGACGCGCGAACGAATGGAAGCTCATTTCAAAGCTTGCGCACACTGCACTGCGATACTCGACGGTACCCGAAATGTCGTGGGACTGGTCGGTGATGGAAGAGTGTTTCAGACGCCCGAGGGGTTCAGCCAGCGCCTATACAAAAAGCTTCACAAACTTCCCTGATGGGGCACTCCGGCCGTCGGAATCTGCTCCGCCCGGAAGGGATCAGCGATGTCCTGATTATCCATGTACATCCACAGCTTCCAGGCCCCTTCTCTGTTTCTCCGCCAGATGTCCACATAACGATCTCGACGACGTATCGGGTCGCTGCCGTCCTTAGGCGTCAGCGTTAGGTCATGCCACCCGTAATCATAGGCAACGTCTCCTTGAAGACGGATCTCGATGACGATGACTACCAGTTTCGCTGTAAAGCGTTCGAATAAATTAGCGATGCGATTATTCAAGGTATCCAATCCACTCCCGCCAAATTCGCTCGGTTGGCCGTCGGAGAAGCTGACGAGGTCAGGATCAGCGATTGCCAACACCCGAGACGGATCCCCAAGGTTGAAACAATCCCGGAATTCGGTCTTGGCCACATTGATTGCATACAAATCGTCCATTTTTCATCTCCAGCGTCTTCATCGGGATGTGAATTCGCAAACCTTGGCTCAGAATTCTAACAGACGTAGCCGGGATGTGATGCTTTGGAGTTTCTGTTGCCCAGGTGCAGAACATCCTCTCCTAATGAAGTGACTGAAACCTTTTGACGAGCTCCGAATCACACTAGCGCTGGGATTTTCCGGTTTGTGTGCCACACCCTCCGGGCCATTCTCAAGGAATTTGTTACATGAATGCGATTCTCCGCCGATGCTTTATCGGCATTTTGAGTGGTACGGTCGCTAGTATCGCTTTGACAGCGACGCTGCACTACCGCGTGTGGAGCTTCCTTCTGGGCCTTGCCATCGCGGTGGCCTATTCAGCTGTTTTGCGGCCCGCGCGTCGAGGATACGTGGACAATCTCATGGCCGGCGGCTCCTTCGGTGTCCCGTTGTGGGGTCTTATCAGTGTAATCGCCGTCCCGTTGCTTTCCGGCCAGATGCCAGAATGGACTGCGGAGCAGATGCGCCACCATTTCCCCGCCCTCGTGGGCTGGGCTGTTTACGGTGCTTTGCTCGGGACCATTCATCAGGCTTTAAATGACATCGCTGAGCATCTCTTCGGTCCGGACTCAGCCCCCAAAGTTTCGGAAGTTTCCGTGAGCAAACGCATCGTTATTTTAGGCGGCGGATTTGCTGGCATGCGAACTGCTGAGTGTCTCGAAGAGAAATTACGCACGGACTTTTCCATCAGTCTCACTCTGATCAATGAAACGAATGCGCTTCTCTTCACACCGATGCTTGCGGAAGTGGCCGGAAGCAGCCTGGAACCCAGCCACATCAGCACGCCTTTGCGAAGCACCCTGCGCCGCACAGAGTTCATTCGAGGTGTTGTAGAGGACGTGAATCTGGAAAAGCGCCTCGTAATCCTGCGTGGTGACGCGGAAGAAGCGTCTGCCGGCAGGCAGGTTCCCTATGACCACCTGGTTTTTGCTGTAGGCTCAGTTTCCAACTTCCTTGGCATGACCAACCTGGAGAAGTTCGCATTCAATTTCAAGAGTCTTCTCGATGCCATCCGCATCCGGAATCACGTCATCGAGATGTTCGAACGTGCCGATCTGGAGTCCGATCCCGCTCGCCGTTCTGCGTTCCTTACCTTTGTCGTTGCCGGAGGTGGCTTTGCAGGCGTGGAACTCGCCGGCGCCCTGAACGATTTCGCGCACGGCATTTTGGCGGATTATCCCCGGCTTCGTCCGAATGAGTTGAACATCGTGCTAGTTCATGCCCGCGACCGCATCTTGCCGGAGCTTAGCGAGTCTTTAGCCCGATACGCACAAGAAAAAATGCGACTGCGTGGCGTGAGCTTTCGCTTGAACACACGCATCGCAGACGCGGAGCCTGGCGTCGTCCGCCTCAGCGAGGGCGAGATCCAGACCGAGACTCTTGTTTGGACCGCGGGCACCGTGCCAAGCCCTTTGTTGAAATCTCTGCATCTCGAAAAAGATAAGCGCGGTGCGTTGCTCGTCGATGGCGCCCTTGCCGTGCCGGGGCGTCCCGGTTTGTGGGCGCTTGGCGATTGCGCCGCCGTAACCGACGCAGCGACCGGACACTCCTGCCCTCCGACCGCTCAGTTTGCCCTACGTGAGGCGGAAGTTCTTGCCAGCAACATCCTGGCTCAACTGGACGGGCGGCCCGCGCGCGGATTCCATTTCGATTCACTCGGTGCACTCTGCGTGGTGGGCCACCAGACTGCATGTGCTGAGTTGAGCGTTCCCTTTGCTCGAAACAAATCCCTGCGCTTTTCTGGTCTCTTCGCTTGGCTCCTGTGGCGAGGCATCTACCTCGCGAAATTGCCCGGTTTGGAACGCAAGATTCGCGTGCTGATGGACTGGACCATTGAGCTGTTTTTCCCGCGCGACATCGTTCAGACCATTGATGTGAGGTAGGGTTCGGATTTATGCCAAAAATGCAATCAGCGACGGATGCGCACTTCGAATCGGCCCTTTCCCGTTTGGTTCTCATCGAGCCTCTCCTCGGCTTAGGCATCGGCGCTGCAGGCGGTCTGCTCGAGAGCGTCATTCTAAAGACCTCACTCCTGTCTGGCGGATTGCTCGGTCTGACGTTTGGACTTGTCTTCGGTCTGTTTTTCGCTCCTCGCGCCACCAGTCCTGGGGCAGGATTAATCTGGGGTTTGGGTTCCTCGTTTTTCCTGTGGCTCCTTGTTCCTGGAGGATTTTTTAATGGTGCTGTCTTCGTAAGGAGTCCTGCTCTAATGCTCCAGAATACGCAGGGCCATTTTCCCGAACTCGTTGGCTATGTGCTTTGCCTTGGAATGCCTGTCGGAGTGGGACTCGGCATTCGCGGAGCACTCCGAACGTCCCGAATGGACGCAAGCTTTGCCTGGGGCCGCGCCATCGTAGCCGGCGGTTTCGCAGGCACCCTCGGAGGCTTGATCTTCGGCCGGTGGGTGTCTTCCGGTGACTACTTTCCTCTCCTGGCAGGTTTTGGCGAACTCAGCTCTCGGGGCATGACCATTTTCTTGCATTTTGCCATCGCTCTGTTGATCGGCGTGACCTTTGGCCTCCTCTTCCAAAAAGACGTTCGCGGCTACGGATCTTGCATGGGCTGGGGGCTCGGCTTCGCAATCTTTTGGTGGTTTTTCGGCCCCTTGACGCTCCTGCGGCTCGCTTCGGGAATGCCCCTGGATTGGTCGGCGGAGCAAGGAAGCGCTGTCTTCGGCTCTTTGGTCGGACACATTCTGTACGGACTCATTCTCGGAGTTGCGTACGCCACCATTGACAAGATCTGGGTTCGCTTGTTTATTCAGTCCGACCCGCTCAACCGGGAAATCGAAGGTCCTGGCCTGCACATTCTGCGCTCGGTGGGATGGGGAGCGACCGCAGGGCTCCTCGGCGGCTTGGTTTCCATGCCGGTCATGATTGCCACCGGCGTGCTGCCGAAAGTCGCGGGAGTCGACAGTAATCTTGTAGGGTTCCACGGTGTATTCATACACTTATCGGTGAGCGCGATGATCGGCATGACCTATGGCTTGCTCTTTCGGGATGAGGCCTCCACTTCTGGGGACGCCATTTCCTGGGGGTGGTTGTTCGGTTTGATCTGGTGGTATTTGGGGCCCATGACGCTCCTGCCGTTGTTGCTCACTGGCGTCTGCGATTGGAGTACGGACGCCGCCTCCGCTTTGCTTCCTTCCCTTCTTGGGCACTTGATTTATGGCGCTGCGACTGCGTTGGTCTTTTTTCTTTTTGACCGCCGTTATACACGTTCGCTGCTTCTTGACCCGCGAATTTCGGCGCGCGAACTGCGCCGGCTCCGCCCACGCGAGAGCCCCGCGCCCGCCCTCTGGCTCTTCGCACTTAGTTTAGGACTGCTGCTGCCCATCCTGCTTGGCTAGGCCGACTCTTCTTCGATGGTCACACTCAGCTGTCAAATGATTTGCACTGCTGGCTGTCTCACTAGTGCGCTATGCCGAGTCATCAATCGATATCAATCGGATGATCCGCATGCCCTTGGTACACGATATTGGCGAAATCGATATCGGAGACACCAGAATAATTGCAGCATTCATATTGTTTCTCAAGGATCCGCAACGATTTCGTAGACCGTCGTCGCTGCAGACCGCTGCCTTATTAAGGTAGCGACCTTCGATAGGAATGAGCCGGTTGCGCCCAAAACGTGGCAAAAGGGTTGAATCGCCAAGACAGCTTGTGAGCTGGCGAACCTCCCGCAGTTTGGCGGCATAAACGGTTGAAACTTCAGGACTTGAAAAATGAAAACGGTTGTTTGCTATCTTGCTGAAAACTAACCTAATCCCTTTGCCAGCTGCAAGATAGCGACAATTTCCAACTTTTGGTTTTGCCTCATTTTGGGCCATTTTACGCGGTCTACTGCTACAAATCTGCTACACTCGGCCTACATATACTTATAAATACATAGTAGTGTAGCAGGATTTTGATGTCTCCATTCTGATGGCAACAAAACATCCCATTAAATCAACAGGATGTGTTGCTGTGAGCGTTTTATATTTACTGGAGAATTAACCGCGCGCTTGGGCTTCGGGTCTCGGATCGGCTGCAAGACATTCTTTGAGTCGGCGGCGGTTTCCAAACCGCCGCTTCGGCGACTTATTTCGAAGTTTCCCCAGGTCCGCGCCATGCCTAAAATAGTCCACATATCCCAATGCGCAAAATCGTGCACATCGACATGGATGCGTTTTATGCCTCCGTCGAGCAGCGGGACGATCCGCAACTGCGCGGCAAGCCAGTCGTTGTCGCGTGGCGCGGGAATCGCTCGGTTGTCTGCGCGGCATCGTACGAAGCGCGCAAATTTGGCGTGCGCTCCGCGATGCCCGCCGTTCGTGCCGAACGCCTCTGTCCGAACGCTGCCTTTCTCCCTCCGGATTTTCCCCGCTATCGTGTTGTGTCGCGGCAAGTACGCGATATCTTCCGCCGGCACACCGACCTGATCGAACCGCTGTCGCTCGATGAAGCCTATCTGGATGTTACGCAGAACAAGATGAGGTTGCCGACTGCAACACAGGTGGCGCGCACGATTCGCGAACAAATTCGTACGGAACTTCAGTTGACGGCCTCTGCTGGAGTCGCACCCAACAAGTTTCTCGCCAAGATCGCGTCAGACTGGAAGAAGCCAGACGGGCTTTTTGTCATTCAACCGGACGAAGTGGATTCGTTCTTGATTTCAATGCCTGTTGGACGGGTTCCGGGCGTTGGAAAAGTCACGGAGGAGAAATTGCAAAGTCTCGGTGTACAGACCATCGGCGACCTGCGGCGCTTTGAGCTAGCTACACTTGAGAGGCGATTCGGACGTTACGGCGTCCGCCTCTACGAGTTGGCCCGCGGCGTCGACGAGTCCGTCGTCGTACCGGACCGGCCAACAAAATCCATCTCAGCCGAAGATACATTCGAACACGATGTTCCGATCGCCGAAACCGAACCGATGATCCGGAGACTTGCAGAGCTGACCTGGGCCGCATCGCGCAAGGAATCCCGGGTCGCGCGAACCGTGGTGCTAAAATTAAAGACAGCGGAATTCAAGATCCTCACTCGCAGCCACACACCTTCTTCTCCTCCTTCGTCGTGCCAAGAGTTGACGGCGATTGCTCTCTCGCTGCGGGAACGTGTTGCCCTCGGCCCGCACCAGAGATTTCGCCTCGTCGGTGTCGGCGTTAGCAATTTCCTCGATCCCGAGAATGTCTCGGCGCAGCCGGATTTATTCAGCTAGATATCAAGCTACAGCTTGTTAGTTGAGCGCACTAATACAAGCTATAGCTTGACAGGATGCCATATGAAACGTGAATTCAGACAGTTACGACTCTCCCAATTGGACCGCAACTTAGAGCTCGCGCGGAACCTGCCACCTCGTCCATCAGGAGGATGGATCTCCTCGGTACGCGAGGCTCTTGGCATTAGCCAGCGCGAAGTAGGCAAGAAAATGCGCGCATCTGGACAGGCCATCCAACAGCTCGAACAGGCTGAAGCAGAAGACCGTATTTCCATCCGCGCCCTTCGAAGAGTTGCGGGGAAGCATGGGATGCGAACTCGTTTACACACTCGTTCCGAGATCCGGCTCGTTCGCGGAACTGGCGGACCGACCGACTCGCGAGCGCGCCACACATGACGCCAAAAGCGTCCTCCATACGATGGCGCTGGAAGACCAGAAAACGAGAGTCAACTGATCGCGGATGAGGCTAACCGGAGACTGAACCGTGGTCAGACCTGATCGCAATGAAGATGCGTGGCCGACTCCTCCCGAAAAGTCAGCGACTTACGCCCCCGCAGATTTGGCTTTGATCTTGTCCCTAATAACATGCGAGGGCAAAAGGCAATCCTAAATGCCTTGGGTCCCATTCGATGGGTACGAGGGCAGCGCCATTCTGGGCTGATTTTTTGAAGAAGATTGACAAACGAGCTCTGACCGCTGAGTCAGCCTCCGAGTGCGAAACATTTCTGAGTCTGCGCTAGTTGGGATACTAGAGACCGCTGTAGGAAATGCTGGAAGAATTCCTTCGCTTGTTCCAGACCAGCTCTCATTTGGCGTAGCATTCTTGTGACAGCACCCCGCTCAGCAATCAGATTTTGACCAATAACGCTATGCACTTTCGGCTTTCAACCGAAGGGTTCGCGGCGATCCAAACCTCCTGGCGGCGCTTTTTGCGGACGCTTCACGCCCGACATTTTAAAGAGCACATTTAGATCTAGGAACGGAACGAGTGGGTGAGCGGTCAAAACCCAGCGATTCTGAAAACTCCAAATCGCGAGTTCGTTATGTTGTTGAAAATCAACAAAATGTGTTAATCACTCGCAGAACGGCGACCGTTTCTATTGTTTGCGGTTTGCTTGACTTTCGTTGGTTTTCCGATGGCTTTAGCTACACTAGCTGCACCACAATGCAGCAGTCCGAGTCGCCGCTGTAGCAAATTGACCGCTAACCTAGAGATTAAGTTAGAATTAAAAACGGAGGAGTGGGTGAGCAGTTGAAACCGGCGGTCTTGAAATTCGCTAGGTAGTACCCCCACCTGAAACAAATCAACAACTTACGGTACATCGTGCTACACCGAAATGGGGTGTTTTGGGCGGTCTTGGCAGCGGTTTGTGCAACAGAATGTGCAACGAAAATAATTTTGTGCAACACGGCTTCTCGCTCCTGCCCTTGTCGCGAATTGCTAATTCCTGATCCTGTTATTGTGCACGCATAGAGCAGCGGACTCATAATCGGATTTTGCCCACCCAAAACAAAGGGTCTACACGGATTTTCAATCAGATACTCCCTGTTGCTTGCCACTCCCTCTCACTCTTTTTCGCCTCTCGGATGGAAGAACAATGGAAGGTTCTTGTAGGACTTCGCGGCGGGTACGCTCCGATTCGCAGGGCCCATCGGTACGCTGTTTCGTTTCATACGTGAGGAGCGAAAGATGACGCGGCTCCAGCTTGCCGACCTATCGAACGTGCCCCGCGAGAGAGATTGGAAGAATCGAGAGAGGCGGGAGCCACTTCTTCGTCGGCGACATGATGAAGCTGTGCATCGCGCTGAAGTATCCACTTGCAGGCTGATGGAAGATGTCAAAGTGTCCGTGGGTGATCTTAACTCTTCGCTTTCATAAAGCCCTATTCCTTAGAAAGCTTCCTTCTGCTCCGGACTGACAACAAGCTTTTGCTTCGGAGGACAACCCCGTGGATTCGACATGATCCACGATGGTCTCTACAATGAGCCGCAAGAGGTCGAGTAAAGGCCTACGGTTCGCTTCTCGGCGCGGCCGCGGAGTGGCGGGGGGAAGCGCGTTCGAATTTTCCTGCGAGGTCCGGGTGTTCGCCGGCTGATCCCGCTCCCAAGACCAGCCGGCGAGTCATTTCAGTTTGGCAGCACTACTTGAACCGGATCTGCTCAGTGCATCCTTCGCTTGCGGAAGTAAGCGCTCTGTTTTCCGCTCGCAAAGTGCAGTTGTAAGATTGCCCGCGCGAATTGGCGAAGTTGTAGTCCTGCGAGCTCTTCTGACCAGTGCCGCCAGTGAAGACACCGGAAGCGCTGAAGTTAAGAGTGTCCGTCGAATCCACCTTGTTGCTTACCGAGCTGGCAAAAAAAGGCTCGCGGACGTCAACCTTGAATTTCTGCGACGCGGTGGTTTGCTGGGTCGTCGATCCATCCGCTGCGACCTGAAACGCGATATTCAGGGTCAGGGGATACTCGAAAGTTTCAGTCGTTGAGAAGTCGACCGCGCCACTCCGAGTGGTCGTGCTGGAGTTCAACGTGGTTTTTTGGGTGACGTCCTGCACAAAAGTGGTGGCATTGACGGTGAAATTCTGGGAGTTATTGAAGTTCACGTCTTGGCGCACGATAGTGTCCACTCTTCCCCGCGAGGTATTCACAAAGCCCGCGACGGTGAAGGCGCGCGACGAACTTACCGTGACCGTTCCGCTGATGTTTCCCGAGCTATCCGTCTGTAGGTTTTCGTTCACAACCGGAACAGGATTGGCGCCGATGGTGTTCTCGGTTACCTCGCCGGTGATCTGCTGCGCGTCGCGGTCCAGGAAGAGCAGCAAGGTTGCCGTTGCTGAAAAGAAGTTGTCGGCGTTGAATACGCTCACGGCAACGGTGTGCGGTTGTCCGTTGCTCAGAACGCCGGCAAAGGGAGTCAAGTCCACGCGATAGGGCACGAAGTTCAACGTTTGCACCCCGGGGATCGGTTCCCACAAGAATGGATCGATTCCGCCAGTGTAAATCCAGGGGTAGACTGGCGCCACGCCAGCCGGCTGGCCGTCAATGCTGATTTCCGCTTCGCGGAAGGCCGTGTTTCCACAGCTTTGCAGTTGGTTCGCTACATCGTTCGGCACGCAGGAATACCAGAATTCGTCGCCGATCTGGCTCTGCGTAATCACGTCAAGGAATGCCCGTTCCACGTTGCGCGGCAGGATTAAAGACGTCGCTAGCTGGTCCGTGGCATGGACCAAGAATGCCGGTTCGTTCACGCCGCCTTGCCCATCTGGCTGGGTGAGCGGCAAAACCGCGTCCGGCGTGCGCCGGTTCAGAGCGCTGTTCCCCTGGTCGGACGGGTAAAACTCCAGGGCCGCATTGCCGGAAATGATTCCGTTGAAGGTGCTATTGACGACATTACCGAGGATCACGTGTCCGGTCTGCGAGTTCTCAAAAAGGGCGCTGTAATCGGTTACATCCCGCTCAACGTGCCAAGTCGGCGCAAGACTCCTCCTGGGTTCCGGCGTAGTGCCGAAATAGAGGTTGACAAATCCGAGGTCGACGATGGCCGTCCGGTCGAATTGCTGGCCCGCGGTTACGCTGAAGTCCGCCGTGAACACCACTGCCTTCCACGGCCCGGGACAATCCGCAGGAGGAGTGAATTGATAATCCTTGATCGAAAAATCTTCAAACTGGAGGTTCGAAAAAAGTGGGACGATGCAGGGACGCTGATTAGGGCGCGGCACCAAAGGATCGGCGGTGACCGTATTGGATGATCCAATTTGAAATCTTGCATTGGATCCTGAGCTTTGGCCATAGGCCGGGACGGCCGTGCTGCTGGCCACGGCCAGGAATGCAACATAAAAGAACCACGAACGCGACAGTTTCATTGGGATCCTCTCCACCGGAAAGTTGTTAAGACGGATTTGAGAAAAAGGCAAACATCGTTTTCGTTCTTTCACGGATGGGGAGAGCCTGGGACGGAGCGTCACCCACTGGAAAGGGAACTGAAACGGGTGGAGACTATCAGCGGTAATAATGCGCAGTCAAGCGCAAAATGACCGATTCCGTCAAATTCAATCAATTGATAGCTTCAAGTACCCGTGTTCAGTCTTGATAACGCCCGAATCAAACCGTACTCCACTCCTTGAACCTGTTATTCCAGCCAAAGGCAAGACTGTCCGGCGTGAACCCTAGCGGCAGGGCGCACTAAACTCTTCGGACTTCGATACCACGTTCGAGGAACGGCGCAACAACCTGATCAGAGGCGTTGGTATCGGTGACCAATATATGAACTTCGGAAACGGGGCAGACTAAGGCAGGAGATACCATACCAAGTTTGCTGGAGTCTGCCACCACAATGGTCTGCTTGGCTTGGCGGACCATGGCACGGAATGTAGAGCTTTCCTCCGGTTCGATCACGGTGACGCCGCGGATGGCATCAATGCCGCAGACAGCCACAAACACCTTGTCCATATAAATTTCACTCAGAAAATTGACGGCAGCGTGACCCACCAAAGAGAAAGAGCCCGCCCATTGGACGAAGCCACCGGTGACCAGGGTCTGCAGTCCCTCGCAGTTGCAGAGTTCCATGGCGATGTTGATGGCGTTAGTAACGACCCGAAGATTTTGCCGATTGCGGATAACGCGGGCGACTTCGGTGGTGGTGGTGCCGGCGGTAAATCCGATCGTTTCATGCTCTTGAATCAGTTCGGCGGCAGCCGAGCCGATGCGGCGCTTTTCTGTGGCCTGATGCCGAACACGCTTTTGAAACACCGAGTCGTAACGGAACGGCTCGTATAGCAGAGTTTCGACAAGTTTGGCGCCTCCCGGCGTTCGCCGCACAAGTCCCTTCATCTCGAGGCGGGCCAGATCACGCCGGATGCTAGCGGCCGATACGCCCAGGTCTTCGGTCAATTGATCTAGCAAAACGCTGCCGCGGTGGCGCAGTCTCTTGAGTATTTGATTTTCGCGGTCTTCTGCCTTCATCAATGCTCCATGACGACTCGCATCCGTGCCGCCGACGCAGAGTCTATACCATCCTTTAGTGCGATCATAACTCTGGCGGCTTTTGCGGCAGATGTTCCGATGTCGGCTGCTGGTATCCATCGCGAAGCTAGGGGACGCAAGCACTGGAAGAATGAAGCCGTTGGATGGAGGGGATTATGGCCAATATCGACGTTTGGGAACATATGTATGATTGAAAATGACAGAAACAGTCACATTGTTGTTGACAGGTAGTTAAAAGATGCTTATGCTCCCCGCGACAATTGTCCTCGTTTGGTTGCTTTTGGAAGGAACGGTTGTGCGGTTCAAGGGGAGGTCGCGGTGGAATCAATTGCGCGTCGTCATCTGGATGTTAGCCTCGGGCTTAAAATCTGTTTTGCGCTCTGTTTGGGTATGTTGTCACTTTTGGCCCCGCTGGCCAAGGCGCAAAATTCGCGGGGGACCATCTTGGGGCACGTCCAGGATGCCAGCCCCGCATCCGTGGCTGGCGCTCAGGTCACGGTGCGCAACGTCGACACAGGCGTCAGCAACAAATTCACAACCGCGGCGGCTGGCGATTTTGTGTTCGTGAATTTGGTGCCTGGCACGTACAGCATCACCATCGAAAAGGACGGATTCAAGAACGAGACGAGTTCCGGGCTGATTCTCGAGGTGGACCAGACGTTGCGTCAGGATTTCACGCTGCAAGTGGGCTCTGCAAAAGAGCAGGTCACGGTGAGTGCGGATACGCAGTTGGTGCAGACTGACAATACCACCACGGGCAACGTCCTCGACGAGCGCCTCATCCAGGAACTCCCCTCGAATGGACGCGATTTCACCAACCTGCTGAACCTGAGCGCCGGCGCCACAAACCTATCCGGAGGAATCCAGGCTACCGGATTCGTTCTACACGGGCTCTCGAACTTTACCGAAGTCAGCTTGAATGGAGCGCGCCCCGATTCCATCAGCTACCTGATCGATGGCGTCACCGATAACGACTCCTTCTTCAGCGGCGCTTCCAACATTCCGACGGAGTTTTCCCTGCAGGAAGTGAAAATCCAGAGCGGCCTCTACTCCGCCGAATATGGGCAAGGTTCGGCAACCGTGAACGTGGCCATTAAGTCCGGGACCAATCAATGGCACGGGCAGGCCTACGAATTCATTCAGAACGACGCTTTTCAACCGAAGAGCCCGCTGGTAAAGGAATTGAACATCCTGCAGAACAGCAATCAGCCCCTGAAAACCCCGTTTAAACAAAACCAGTTTGGCGGCACGCTCGGCGGCCCGGTGACCATCCCGCTGCTTTATCACGGCCAAAATAAGTCGTTCTGGTTTTTCGCTTTTGATGGGGGACGGCGGCATACGACTTCAAATACAGCCGGCGCGATACAAGTTCCAACCTTGGCGGAGCGCGGCGGCGATTTCTCGGATTGGCCTTTCCCGATTTACGACCCAACGACTCGCGGCACGCAGCCGGTGACCACTGCCAATCCACTCGGCGAATCGGCTTTTCCGGGCAATAAAATTCCGCCCGGCAGCCGGATTAATACGATTGGGCAGAAAATTGCCGATCTCTATCCCGCCCCGAATATCAACTGCACTTTCCCTTGCAACAACTTCGTGCTCCCAACGGTGAATGCGGTTACCACCAACAATGCAACCTTTCGCGTGGACCAGAATTTTGGCCAAAAGGACCGCATCTATTTTACAGGCAACATCCGCCGCGAGAATCAGCCGAACCCCAACCAACTTCCATTTACGGGTTCCACCTCGCTGACCAATAGCAGCCTCTTCGGCTGGAACTGGGAACATACTTTCGGTTCGAATACTGTCAACTCCGCGCGCTTTGGGATTAACCGGCAGTTTTATTTTAATTCGGTCGATACCGCCTTTGGTCCCGACCTTTCCGCCCAGCTCGGCCTGCAAAATACGCCGACGAATCCCGCCAACTTTGGCATTCCCAACATTCAACTCGGTCAAGGTTACGCGCCGATTGGCAGCGGCGCTTCCGGAACAACCACCGGCACTCGTCACGGAGTCTACCAATGGGGCGACAATCTGAAGCTTATTCGCGGACGACACACCATCACTGCCGGTTTTGATATCCGACTGAACCGGGATTTCGAAGCCGATGATTTCGGCGGCACGGGATCTCTCAATTTCAATGGCAACTACACGGCCTTAAATCCGCTACCAGGTGGTCGCACTGGCGCGGCCGCGGGGAACTCTGTCGCGGATCTGATCCTGGGATTTCCCGTCAACGTGGCGCCACCACCGCCCCTCGGCACCGATTTACTTCACGTGACCGGGACAAACTACAATCTATTCGTGCAGGACGATTTTCGCGTCACTCCGCGGTTGACGATCAACCTGGGCCTGCGTTATGAGCTCCCCCCGAACTACCACAGCACGACCGGTGGCGGATTCACCCTCGACCCCAACAACGGCGGGAGCCTGATCTTTGTGAACCAGTCTTTTGTGAACAGCGTGACCACTCCGCAAACCAATCCCAACTTGCTCAATTGCTGCGCCCCCAACACGCTCGTGCCCATTGACAAAAAGGATTTTGCGCCGCGCATTGGCCTGGCCTGGCGGCCGTTCGACACAAATCGCTTTGTGGTGCGGGCGGGATATGGGATCTTTTACGACACCTACAATCGGTACTTCGATCTAATTCAGAGTTTCAACGACCCGCAGATTTACAGCCTCTTTCCGGCGAGCTATCCCACGCCGTCAGGAACGGAGAATACGAACGGCTGCACAACCTGTTTGCCACTGAACACACTCTTCTTTCCCAACAGGACAAGCAGTCAATTTTTCACCCAATCCAGCTTTGACCCCTCCCTGAGCAATACCACCCTCAACCAAACCGAATATCCCTTCAACCATAACCCCTACAACCAGCAATGGACGCTAGATACGCAGTTTGCCATCACGCAAAGCGTCCTGCTGGACATCGGTTACGTCGGATCGCACGGACTGCGGTTGCCGACCCAGAATTTGCTCAATGCCGCTTTTCAGCCCAAGGTGCCGGATCCGTGCGATGTTTTGTTCGATCGGTCACAGGCCACGGGTTCCAACGCAAATTGCGCCACCGATCCCAATTTCTCCCCAGTAGACCAGCGTGTGCCCTTCCCAGGGCTCCCGTCCGTGGTCTACGCCAATCAAAACACGTTGTCTGCTACTTACAATTCCTTGCAGGTGCAGGTGAGACAGCGTTTTTCGCACGGCTTGACCTATCAGGTCTTCTACACCTACTCGAAGGCACTGGATGACGCCTCGGGGATCAACAACATCAATGGCCTTAGCGAGTTCATCCAGGATCCCCACAATATCGGCGCTGACAAGGGGCCGGCCAGCTTCGATCAGACCCACCGCCTGGTCGGCAGCGGAGTTTGGGAACTTCCTCTGGGCAAAGGGAAACGCTGGTCCGCCGGACCCGCTAACTGGATTGTGGGCGGATGGCATATCGGCGGTATCTACACTCTAACCTCCGGGCGCACCTACACGGTTTATCCTTTCGGATTCTTCGGCGCTTCGGATTTTACGGGGAGCAACTTCACCGGCCGCTACCGCGCTGATCTGGTGGGCAACCCGAATAGCGGTTTCACTCGAGGCTATTCCGAATACTTCAACACCAGCGCCTTTGCGGCGCCGGCGGCGGGAACGTACGGCAACGAAGGCAAAGGCATTTTGCGCGGTCCGTACTTCGAGAACCTCGATCTGAGCTTTGAAAAGAAATTCCTCTTTACGGAAAGGCACAACCTCCAATACCGTCTGGAAATCTTCAACGTCGGTTCGAATTGGCACAGCATCGCGCGCGTCCCCGACAACAATTTCCAGGACAACAATTTCGGGTTCCTCGGTCCCAACAACGGTGCCGGCGCGCTTAACCTTTATACGCCGAGATTTCTACAGATGAGCTTGGTGTACTCTTTTTAACCAACACAACCGGCTCTTTTAGCCGCTTGGCCGGCCACCGCAGCGCTAGAAGAAATTGGATTCGGGCGAGGTTTCCCACACCAAGCCGCGCTGCGGGTGTCCGGCGTGTATAGCAGCGAGACGTTCAGAGAGAGAGCTTGCCGTCATCGTGAAGAACGAATTGCTAGTTGAAGTTTGCGTGGATTCGGTGGAGTCCGCCCGCGCCGCGGAACGGGGCGGGGCCAAACGTCTGGAAGTATGCAGCAATCTGCTGGAAGGCGGCGTCACGCCCAGTCTAGGGATGATCGCCGCCGTCCGCCGCAATGTATCCATCGCGCTAAACGTGATGATTCGCCCACGCGGAGGAGACTTCTGTTACAGCGACGAAGAATTTGCGATCATGCGGCAAGATATAACCTCCGCTAAACAGGCCGGGGCTGACGGAGTCGTCCTCGGTGTTTTGGATGTGGACGGCAACGTAGACGCAAACAAAACCGCGCAACTCCTCGATTCGGCGGCGCCACTCACGGTCACCTTTCATCGTGCCATCGACATGTCGCGTAATCTTGTTGGCTCTCTGGAAACGCTCATGTGCCTGGGCGTTACGCACATTTTGACGTCTGGCGGAGAACAGACCGCGATTGAAGGCCGGCACGAAATAGCGCGGCTGGTATGCGCGGCGAAGGACAAAATCGCAGTGATGGCCGGAAGCGGGATTAGGGAGCACAACGTGTGCCAGCTCGTCGAAGCCACCGGCGTGCGGGAAATCCATGTCAGCTTAAACGGGCGCGAAGCGAGTCCGATGCGATACCGCAACGAAAAAATCTCGATGGGTATCGTCAAGGACCGGGAATATCAGCGCTTTGGCGTTCTTCAGGAAGGCGTGGAAAGATTGCTTGCGGCTGTCTCAAAGCCAACGACCGATTCATGATCTTCCGTTCTTGCCAGGGTTGTCTTGCACCGGTGCATGATTGTTCTCTCTCTCAAATCTTGTCTGCGCGGCTCAAACGGCATCGTAGCGTCCGTCAGACCCATTTATCACAAATTCGACAAAACAGTCTGGCTGGGGTGGATACAGGAGCGTACTTATGAGCAGGTGCCGTACCGCGGTTATTTTATTTCTGGTGGTGCTGTTTACGACGCCCCTTCTCGGCCAAGCCCCTCCAACGGACGACGCAGGCGATTCGTACAAACCGGTGCTCGATCACCTCGAATCGCTAACCGTATCGCCCTTGCCCAGTTGGCGTTTTCATGCCGATGTGCGCCACCCGGAAGATCTCAATGTCGACGATTCCGGTTGGGAGTTCATGAAGTTACACGACAAGTGGAAAGGCGGCTCTCGGGCATTGCGCCTGTGGATCGAGATTCCAGAAATGGTCAACGGTTACCGGGTGCGCGGTTCTCGCGTAAAGCTGGATCTTTTCTTAACCAGCCCGGGGCGGGTATTGATCACGGAATTTTCCAACAGCGCGATGGTCTTTCACGGCGATGACGACCAGCAGCAACTGATTCCCCTGACGGAAACTGCACAACCCGGCCAGCGATTTCTGATCTCCGTGCGAGCGGATGCCCCGGAGGAGGAAACCGAACTCAGTCGCAGCCGCCTCATCTTCGAGCCTCCGTCCGGTGCGTTCGACCCAGCGATGCTGCGCCTGGAGATTCTGGCGGCGCGGCCGCTGATCGAGGCCTTCCCCGAGGGGCGGGCCGAGCGCAAAAACCAGATCGCAGCGGCGGTGAAGGCGGTCGACTTCGCAGCGCTCGATCGCGGCGATCAAGCCGCCTTTGACGCTTCTCTGCGTCAAGCGCAGTCGAAGCTGGAAACCCTGAAGCCGTGGTTGGAAAAGTTCACGGTTCACGCGGTTGGAAATTCACACATCGACATGGCCTGGTTGTGGCCCTGGACCGAGACTGTGGAGGTCGTGCGCAATACCTTTCGCAGCGCGCTGGACCTGATGCGCGAGTATCCCGATTTCACTTTCAGCATGTCCTCCGCGCAAGCTTATGCGTGGATGGAAGAAAAATACCCGGACTTGTTCAAGGAGATACAACAGCGCGTCAAGGAAGGGAGATGGGAGATTGTTGGCGGAATGTGGGTCGAGCCGGATCTCAACATGCCCGGAGGCGAATCCCTGGTGCGCCAGATTCTTGTGGGTAAACGCTATTTCCAGCAGAAATTCGGCGTCGATGTGAAAATTGGATGGAACCCGGATTCGTTTGGCTATAGCTGGCAGTTGCCGCAAATCTACAAAAAATCGGGAATGGATTATTTCGTTACGCAAAAAATCTATTGGAACGATACCACCAAGTTTCCCTACAAGCTTTTCTGGTGGGAGTCACCTGACGGAAGCCGATTGCTGGCTTACATTCCGCACGACTACGCCAATGACACGAATCCCCTGAAAATGGCCACGGACATGGCGGCGTATGCCCCCGCCATGTACTCGAGCGATCCCCCCGGCGGCCGAGAAATGATGCATCTCTTTGGAGTGGGCGACCATGGCGGAGGGCCGACGCGCGCGATGTTGGACACCGCGGCGCGCTGGATGTCTCCGCAAGCGGTCTACCCTAAATTGCAGTTCGGGACGGCGGGCCAATTCTTCGAGGATTTGCAGAAGTCGCCAGCAGACCTGAATCTCCCTACTTGGCGGGATGAGATGTATTTCGAGTTCCATCGCGGCGTGCTGACCACCCAGGCGGAAACCAAACGGCGAATCCGCGAAGGGGAAGAGCTTTTGCTCAATGCTGAGAAATTTTCCGCACTCTCGACTCTATATGGCGGCAGCTATCCCGCGGAAGAATTCGATGGTGCGTGGAAGCGCCTGCTCTTCGACGATTTCCACGATATTTTTCCCGGCTCAGGCATTGCGGTGAACTATCTGGACGCCAAGCGCAACCTGGATGTCGTGGACCGGGCGGGCAACGCGATTCTGAGCGGTTCTCTTGCCGAGATTGCGGCACGGGTCGACACCCAGGGGCCGGGCGTGCCGGTGATTGTTTTCAATTCGCTGGCCTGGCCGCGAAAAGAAGTCACCGAGGTCGCGGCGCAGCTGCCCGCCCCAGCGCGGCAAATCGAAGTTCTCGACGCAGCCGGCAAAACAGTAGCCTCGCAGTTGCTCTCGATGGACCCCGAAACGCATCGCGCGCGATTGCTGGTGCAGGTCAGCGTTCCATCGCTCGGGTACAAGACGTACTATGTGCGCGCCTCTCAAAAACTGGCACCGCAGGCGGCGGTGCACAGTGCTCCCGGCTTGCTGGAAAACCAATTGGTGCGCGTCAAGATCGACGCGAGAACGGGTTGCGTGACAAGTCTATTTGACAAGCGTAGCGGCTTCGAAACCCTCGCGCCCGCGGAAACCGATTCGGGCGGCCCCAAAGATTCCATCTGCGGGAATTTGTTGCAGGCTTTTACCGACAAACCCAAGCAATGGGACGCGTGGAATATCGACGCTGACTTTGAAAAGGAACATTGGGACTTGACCACGGCTGACGAGGTCACTCTTGTGGAGCACGGACCGTTGCGCGGAATTGTTCGCATCAAGAAGCATTTCCAGAATTCAACGTTCGTGCAGGACATCATAGTAACCGCCGGTAGCGCCAGGGTTGACGTCAAAATGAACGCGGATTGGCACGAGAAACACATCCTGCTGAAGGTCGCGTTCCCGCTCAGTGCCCACAGTAATAAGGCGACCTTCGAAATTCCTTACGGGTCCATTGAACGCCCCACGACCCGTAACACTCCGGCAGAGCGGGCCCAATTCGAAGTGCCGGCGCTCCACTGGGCGGATCTTTCCGACGCCCGGCACGGCTTCAGCTTGCTGAATGATTCCAAGTATGGTTACGACAGCAAGGGCAATGTCCTTCGTTTATCGCTGCTGCGTTCGCCGGAATGGCCGGATCCGCACGCCGACGAAGGCCGTCACGAATTTACCTATTCGATGTATCCACATGCCGCGACCTGGCGCGAGGCTCGGACGGTGCGTCGCGGCTACGAACTGAACTATCGGTTACTATCGCAGCAAGCCGCAAAGCACCAAGGCCGCCTGAAGGATCAGTTTTCGTTCCTTGGGATCCCTGCGGAAAATGTTGTCTTGGCGGCCGTCAAGAAGGCCGAGGACGAGGATGCGCTAATCGTGAGGTTCTACGAGTGGGCCGGAAAAGAGACTGAGGTGAAGCTGCAACTTCCCTCAGGCGTGCAAGCGGCTTCCGAGACGGACCTCATGGAGAAACCGGTGAGTGATATTCCTTTGCAAGGCAACACCTTGACGGTGTGCACGAAACCGTACGAAATCAAGACCGTGCGAATCCGCTTTGCCGCCAAACCGGACGCGCAAGCAGTTGAAAATCGATGAGCCTGAACCCGAATCTTCTCAAAGCCACAGTTGTTGGCGCGCTAGGCGGGCTGTTGTTTGGCTTCGATACGGCGGTGATTGCCGGCACCACACATTCGCTGAGGCAAGTGTACGCTCTGGGCCCCAGAGAGATCGGGATCACCGTTTCCGTGGCCCTGATAGGCACCGTGATTGGCGCGATGTGCGCCGGTATTCCGGGTCAGCGATTTGGGGGACGCGAAACACTTCGCGTCCTTGCTGTTTTCTACCTGCTCTCAGCGGCGGGATGCGCTTTTGCATGGAACTGGCCCGTCTTGCTGATCGCTCGTTTCATCGGAGGACTCGGGATCGGCGGGTCATCCGTTCTGGGCCCCGTCTATATCGCGGAGTTGGCTCCGGCAAAGTTACGCGGCCGCCTCGTGGGGATGTTTCAGATCAACATCGTTATCGGCATCCTGCTTGCCTATCTGTCGAATTACCTGATCGCCCGAGCGGGGCTGGGCCCAGCCGAATGGCGATGGCAATTTGGTGTGGGGGCGCTTCCGGCCGCGTTGTTCCTGGTCATGCTGTTCGCCATCCCGCCTAGCCCGCGCTGGCTGGCTACGCGGGGACGCGTCGATGAAGCGCGGCTGGTGCTAAAGACCATGGGTGCTGATGATCCACAGGCCGAGATTCGCGAAATCGTCGAGTCAGTACACCTCGAGAGTCGGCAAAATAGCGAGCCGCTTTTCTCCTGGAAGTACCGTTTCCCGATTTTTCTGGCGATTTCCATCGGCATGTTCAACCAGCTCTCTGGCATCAACGCCATTCTTTATTATTTGAATGATATTTTTGCGGCTGCGGGATTCAGTAAAATGTCCGGGGATCTACAAGCGGTAGCAGTCGGGGGCATGAACCTGTTCGCTACGCTACTGGCCATGACGCTGATCGACAAGCTGGGGCGCAGAACACTTTTGTTGATTGGTTCCATCGGGACGGCACTGTGCCTTGCAGGCGTCGCACGCATACTTTTCACCCAGAGTCACCGCCGCTATCTCCTGTGGCTGCTGGTCGCATACATCGCTTTCTTTGCCATTTCACAGGGCGCGGTGATTTGGGTGTACATCAGCGAGGTCTTTCCGAACCGTGTGCGCGCCAAAGGCCAGGGTTTGGGGAGCTCGTCGCACTGGATTATGAACGCAATCATTTCACTAGTCTTTCCGCTCCTCGCAGAATCTTCGGGGGCATATCCTTTCGCCTTCTTCGGGGTCATGATGGTCGTGCAATTTTTCGTTGTGCTGTTCTTCTATCCGGAGACCAAGGGAACCTCTCTCGAGCAGATGCAGCATCGCTTGGGCATCGAGTGAGGCTTCGGAAACGCGATTCGCGGATCACGGGATGCGGTGAGTTTCCTCGCCATCGTGTTGCTTGCCTACGGTGCGAGCAAACGGCTTAGGAAATTGAAAGCGACTCCTCCATTGACGGTCGGCGTCGATATCGGTGGCACGAAAGTCGCCGGCGGACTCGTGGATTCGCGAGGAAATATACTCTTTCAGACGCGAGTTCCAATGGTGGCAACGCATGAGGCAGAAGCTGGCTTTGCCGCGGTTGAGAATGCCATTAACTCCGTACTTACAGCGTGTCCTGATGCACGCTCGGCATTGACGGGAATCGGAATTTGCTCGCCGGGCCCCCTCGACCCACGGATCGGTGTGGTCATCAATCCGCCAAATCTGCCCTGCTGGCGAAACTTTCCCCTCGCCGCAGAAGTCCTGCGAGCCTTTGGCGTTCCGGCGCGTGTGGACAACGACGGAAACGCTGCGGCGCTTGCCGAAGCCATCTGGGGCGCTGGTGCCGGTCATCGAAACGTCTTCTACGCCACTTTGGGCACAGGAATCGGAACAGGAATCGTCGTCGATCAACGCATCTACCACGGCCGCACAGGAAGCGCGGCCGAAGGGGGCCATGTCGCTATCGATTATCGCGGGCCCCGCTGCGGGTGTGGAAAACGCGGCTGCATCGAAGCGCTTTGTTCGGGGCCGGCGATCGCACAACGCGCTCGCGCAATGTTGGCGGAAGCCGGGAACGAAGCTTCACTCATGTTTGAACTTGTGGGCGGCAAGCTGGAACAGGTTCGGGCAGAAACTGTCGCCGATGCTTTCCGTCAGGGGGACTCGCTCGCCACTGAAGTGCTGAAAGCCACGGCCGATTTGCTCACGGTGTGGCTGGGAAGTGTGATTGATCTGCTTGAACCGGAAATTATCATCTTTGGCGGGGGCATCGCGAGCCTCATGAGCGCGTTTTTCGACCATATCCAGGAGCAGCTGCCGCATTGGTCCATCAATCAACGAAGCACCGAAATTCCGCTTTTGGTGGGGAGATACGGGGCCGATGCGGGGATTGCCGGGGCCGCTGCTTTGTACCATATTTGAATCGGATGTAAGCATCCGACTGAGCGGATCACGCCGACTGTGATTTCGCCGTTTGTGATTAGTTCCGCGATGTTGGGCAGGTGCAAAGGATCGTCTGCGGAGTCTTTCCCGGCAGCATCTTTGTTATCGCCGCGTGGTTTAGTTCGGGCGACAGGCTGGTGGCGACGTTCCATGGCGGCAACTCCTCGATGCGGTTGATGGGGTGATCGGCGATGCGCGAGAGCACGCCACGCAGGTACGCTTCGGGATCGATGTCATGCAGCTTCGGCCAATGCGTGCCCTGGCCTCTATTCACTAGAACAGGGCACAAAGCATAGGTAAAGGCAAGACGATGCAACGTAAGCGTACGCTTCTGCTCCAGCCGACGCTTACGTTGGATGAGGCCGCGGTAGTTCTCGATCAGCTCGTCCGCTTGTGCGGAGGAGAGCTGCTGCGCATTGAGAAGCTTCGGCGCATGTGAGGTGAGGAAAAATTCTCATGCACATGCGCCGAAGCTCCTGCTTACCGGTTAATTACTACTGAGACTGCCGCTGTCTGAGTGACTGTAGTTCCGCCCGATGTCGACGTAGATGTAATCGTCACCACCGCACTGCTTGCCGTTCCGGAACCCGATCCGCTGCTGCCGTTCGAGTTCCCGCCGCACCCGGTTGCCGAAAACACCAGCACCATGCCAAACAGCGCCATCAGCGAAGTTCCCAGCACGCCGGCGATTTTCTTTCGCCGCATCGGCAACAACAGCAGCAGGGCCTGCGATATGACCAAACCGCCTGCCATTCTGCCCCAAGTATGCGTGTGAAAGCGGCTCATTGCTATTGTCGTGTTCGGGGTGGTCGCGATGCTCACCTGCGCCGTACCAGTCTGGCCGCCTGTAAGCGCCAAACCTCCGGCGGGACTAAACGTGCACGTTGCTCCCGCGGGAAGTCCCGAACACGCCGTGGTAATGGTCCCGCTGAACGTCGGGTTTGCTTGGAAGTTCAGTGTCACGCTCCCCGACTGGCCGGCGGTAATGTTGACAGCCTGCGGCGTGGCCGTCAGCGCAAACGATGGAGGAAGAGGCTGCACAACCACACTCAGCATCGCCGAAGTGGCCGCTTCATGGTTGGGGTCGCCGCTGTATGCGGCTGTGATGGTGCTGGTCCCCGCCGGCAGTCCGGACTCCGCAAACTGCACGGTGTTGCTGCCGCTCAGCGGCGCATTGCCCAACTGCACTCCTCCAGAAGAGAACGTCACGCTTCCGGTCGGCGCCGGCGAACCTCGCGGTACGCGGACAACCGCCTGCAACGTCACGGTCGATCCCTGCACCACGGTGGTCGGCGCCGCCGTAAGGGCCACGGAGCTGCCTCCCTGGTTCAGAAAGAGGGCCGAAGAAAATCCATTCCCGACGATAATCGAGGGTCTGCCGCCTTCCGCCAGCAGATCCGGCAACCCGTCTCCGTTAAAGTCGCCAACCAGGGTGGCCGACGTTCCCTGCGGCGCCAACAGATTGATAGGCGCGCCAAAAAATCCCTTCCCCAGGTTGGGAAGAATGGAAAGATCGAAATACTGGGTTGGACCTTCCTGTGTCGCGAACACATTGGCAATCAACTCCGGCAGACCGTCTCCGTTAATATCGGCGTATTCCACATTCGATTCTAATGTGCCAGGCGCAATCAGCAGAGGCTGGCCAAACGTAAAATCTCCATGGCCCTGTAGCAATAGGATTCCGGAGGTTGTGGGGTCCGGAAATTGTCCCGGAAGAAAAATGTTGCCTTGAGAAAGCAGCGTCAAATCCTGCTTTCCGTCCGCATTGAAGTCCCCCACCTGCATTCCGCTAATGATCCAGGTGTTCAGCAGGGCTTGCGCATTCGCAAGATTAAAGGTGCCATCGCCATTGCCCGGCACCACGGTAATCGAGCTGGGAGTTAAAAAATTCCCCGAGACGGCATCGTCCACGGCCAGGTCCAGCTTGCCGTCGCCATTAAAGTCGCTCAGGAGGGTTTGCGCCAGCATCGTGCCATAAGGCGTAAACGATACTGTGAATCCTCCCTGGCCGTTGCCGAAACCCACAAAATAGCCGGAAGGCGTGGAGCCGCCCGTGCAGGTCTGGGTATTTCCGGCATAGGACATCACAAAATCCAGATTACCGTCGCCAGTGAGATCTCCGAAAGCCACATTGCCGATCGAGCAGGCCATCGCAGCCGCCGGAAGGTTCAGAGGAATTGGCGCGCCCAGGGTTCCGTCCGGCTGGCTCAGGGCCACCGAAAGACCATTGGCCGTGAGCAGCAAAAGATCGAAGTGCCCGTCATTATTGAAGTCGGTCAAAGCGGGAACAACACCTAGCGATCCAGAGCCGATGATAATCGCAGCCGGGATGACCGTTGAGAAACTAAATCTTCCCTTGCCGTTACTCAGCCCGATATCGACATCCGGCTCCCCGTTCTGAAAGAAATTGCTGTAATCGATAGCCAGCACATCGGTCAGGCCGTCTCCGTTCACATCTCCCACTGCGACTACCTGAATATTGTTCGTTGCCTCCGTATTGTTGGGCGAAGTCGGCGAAGCATTGTTGGGGGCCACAGCGGGCTGCGCGCGAAATCTTCCATTTCCCAGCCCGTGAACCAGCGAAAATGTGCCATCGACGCCATCTGCAACAGGGACATCGAGATTGCCATCGCCATCGAAATCCGCCGGAGCCGGCTCCTGTGGGAAGGACGGAAAGAACTGGCCACCGTTGTAACTATTGACGGCAAACTGCCCGTCAGGAGCCGGGCCGAAGGCGCCAATACCATCGCCAGGATAGACAGCCAGCGCGCCGTTGCTGTATATCAGAAGATCGGGCAGCCCATCGGAATTGAAATCGCCCACCTGTAGTACCTGGGAATTTGTGCCTACAAACGGGGCGAAGATGTTGTTCAACGCGGTGAATGGAGCAGCAAACGTCCCATCGCCATTGCCCAGCGCCACTGCCGCGGTTCCATCTCCGGGAAGATAGACAATATCCGGATGCCCATCGCCGTTTAAATCCGCCACTTGAAACGCCGGATTCTGGAAGTTAAGGGCATTTGGGTTGCCGTTGACTGCCACCGGATTCAGAGGTCCAAACGAACCGGCTGCATCGCCAAGACCCAGGCTTACGGCGATGATCGTTTGGAAGGTATTAACATCGACGTATTGCATCACCAGATCGGGATTCTGATCGCCATTGAGGTCGCTGAGTATGACAGCTTGACCGGGGCCAGTTGAAAATGCCACGGCATCCTGAATCATGGTATCGACTTCCGGAGAAGCGGTCAGGTTTCCATTGCCGCTATTGAGAAACGTCTGTTCGGCAATAATGCTCGGCATAATTCCAGGAAAACCCTGCGATAACTGCACCGTCACCACATCGGGCTTGCCGTCGTGGTTCACATCCGCCACCGCAATGCCGCCGCCATTGTTGTTAAAGGGATTGAAACTCGCGCCGCTCGCAGACGTTACCGGCGTAACGATGGCCGGGGCAAAGGTGCCATCGCCGTTACTTAAATAGACCAGCAAATTATTGCGTCCCGCGTCCACCGCAACGATGTCGTCGATGCCATCCCCGTTCATATCCGCAACGGCAGCAGCGGAAATTCCAACGATCCCAAGAAACCCACCGAAGTAGGAGGTATTGCTGGAAGCCAGCGTGAAGTTGCCCTTGCCGTCATTCTCCAGTAGGTTCAGCGTGCCGTCTTCCTGAAAGGTAACCACGTCCAGATTGCGCTGGCTGCGGAAATGCCCGGACACCGATACAGTGATTTGGGTTCCATCTTCAGGCGACGTTGCCGCAATATACGGCACGGAGAAAAACCCGGGGAAGTTCGCAACCCGGGCGGCGTTCGGCGTCGCTGCCGCATTCTTGGGCTTCGCGGCAGTCCTCGGCTGAGGTTTACCCGCGGGCGCGGGCTTACCGAAGAGCACCACATGCTGAGGCTTGGGCATCACCGGCGGAGCATTTTCCTGGTTCCGCAACTCCTCCTGCAGCGCGGCTATGCGGGCGCTCTTTTGACTAGAGGATGCCGACGAAAGCGTCTGTGCCGAGCTGTCCGGTACACCAAGGATCAGAAAAAGCGCGCAGGGGAGCGCCCAAAAAAAAATCTGAAGAGAACGGCTCTGCATTGCAGTCAGCCTCCAGTTAAATGTGATTGCTGTAATTCCGGAGAGCATAACGGAAAATCGTCCGCCCTCTTCCCGAGACGGCCTGATGCTAACAGCACCTGGAGAATAATTTCAAGTATTTTCTTCAATGTGATAAAATAATGACAACTTTTTCTCGTTAAATGGATTAAACTTCTCGGCTTGGATGATGAACCTGATAAAAAGTCGTTGACAGAACGCAGGCTGGTCATGTATTTAATCGCTGGAAGACAAACCCCAAATCGCATTTTCTGGAGAATTATGGCTCGCCAAATCTCATTCCGCCGGTGTAAAGCCGTTCTGCCGCAGGTTCTCTGTCTGTCGGCGCTTTTCTGCCTGCTGCTCACGAGCCGCGCCTCGGCACAAACCGGAACGTCCAGAACCGCGCCAGCGCCGCTGGTCACGCAGGCCATCGATGAAACCCGGCTGGTAGAGTTGGCAGGCAATGTCCATCCCGCCGTGCAGGCCGCCGCCGACCTCGGTGCGGCGAGCGATTCTCTCATGCTGGACCGCATGATCCTGGTGCTCCGGCGCAGCCCCGCGCAGCAGGCCGCGCTTGACAAGCTGGCGGATAGCCAGAAGAATGCGAACTCGCCGCAGTACCACAAGTGGCTTACGCCGGCGCAATTCGGCGCCCAGTTCGGCGCCGCGCCGCAGGACATCGCGACCGTCACGGGCTGGTTGCAATCGCACGGTTTCAGCGTGGAGACCGTAGCCAACGGCAAAAACACGATTACCTTCTCTGGCACCAACGCGCAACTGCAATCCGCGTTTCATACCACCATGCACCAATACCGGAGCGCGCCACCCCAAGCGGTGGGAGCAAATACAACTACGGCTCTCGGCGCAGCCGTCTTCCCCGTCAACCTGCTGCACTATGCCAACTCCACGAACCCCAGCATTCCCGCGGCCCTGGCTCCGGTGATCGTGGGCATTGCATCGCTCAACAACTTTCCCATCCCGCCGCAGAACGTGGTGGCCGGCCTAGCCCGGCCAGTGCCCGGCAGCAACAAATGGAAGATGATCGAGGCCCTTCATCCCGCGCCGCAGTTCAACGCGCCGATAAACGGCCAAACCTTTTTCGCGGTCTCTCCCAGCGACTTCGCCACGATATACAACGTGCAGCCGCTGTGGAATGCCGGCATTGACGGCACCGGCCAGACGATTGCCATCGTCAACGAAAGCGATATCAATCCAGCTGATGTGGATTCGTTCCGCAGCTTCTTCGGTCTTCCTCCCAAGCACCTGAATATTATCCACAACGGTCCCGACCCCGGCCTGGTGGCGGGGGTCGAAGGCGAAGCCGCTATCGATGTGGAATGGTCCGGCGCGGTTGCCAAAAACGCCACGGTGGATCTCGTCGTTTCCGCCACTACCGCGACTACTAATGGCGTCGTCCTCTCCTCGGAGTTCATCGTCGATACCAATCTCGCCCCCATCATGAGCGTTAGCTTCGGCGCGTGTGAACCGAATCTTGGCGCCTCCGGCAACCAGTTCTTTAACGGGCTGTGGGAACAGGCCGCTTCCGAAGGCATCACAGTTATCATCGCCGCTGGCGATTCCGGTTCCGCCTCCTGTGACCAGAATAATCCGCTCGGAGCAGCCCAATCCGGTCTTACCGTAAGCGGCTTCGCCTCCACACCATTCGACACTGCGGTTGGCGGCACCGATCTCTACGGCACCTTCCTCAACCATTCTGCTTTTTGGAACACCACGAACGATCCAACAACGCAGGAGTCCGCCTTGGGTTATATACCGGAACTGCCCTGGAATAATAGCTGCGGCAATCCTCAATTCCTGGCCGCGGTGCGGGCAAACGGCTCTCCAGACGCAACCGAAGAAGCTTTCTGTAACGATCCCAGCGGACAAGGTCTTGGCGTCGTAGGCGGCGGCGGCGGCCCCAGCAACTGCATCGTTGTCGACCCCGCAAGCCACACCTGTACCGGCGGCTACCCCAAGCCCAGCTTCCAGACCGGCGTGCCGGGCATTCCCAACGACTCCGCCCGCGACCTCCCGGACATTTCGCTCTTTGCCGGAAACGGGCTTTGGGGCAGTTTGTATGTGTTCTGCGAATCGGACGCCACGCCCGACGGTCAGTGCGGCTTCACTACTGGCGAAGTGCAAAACCTCGTCGCGGGCGGAACCTCGTTCGGGGCTCCCGCCTTTGCCGGCATCATGGCGCTGGTTGAGCAGAAGACGAATTCCATCCAAGGCAACGTGAACTTCGACCTATACAAACTGGCCGCGGCGCAGTTCACAGCGGGTACCTCGTGCGACTCTTCCACGGTCTCTAACAATAGTGCCTGCATCTTCTATGACATCGCGTCCAATAGTGGCTTTCCTGGCAGCAACGCGGAGCCCTGCCTTGGCGGCACCCCAAATTGCACACCCACAAATCCGAATGATAAATTCGGTGTTCTTCCCGGCTGGAATTCCACTCCCGGTTATGACACCGCCACCGGTCTGGGCACACTCAATGTCTCCAACCTGGTGAATAACTGGAGCACGGCATCCGCCAACCTCGTAGCGACAACCACAACGCTGGCGTTGGAATCGGCCAACGTTCCTTATGGCTCGCCAGCCGCGGGCACGATCACCGTCGCTGACAGCAACAGCAGCTCCGGCAGCGCCATTCCGGACGGGGACACCTCTCTAATTAGCGCATCGGGAAGCACGCCTGCTCTGGGTCTAGGCCCCTTCACGCTTAACAGTGCTGGCTCGGCATCGGTGAGCGTCAACTCGCTCACGCCTGGAACCTATTCGGTCGTCGCGCACTATGCGGGCGATGCCACGTTTGCCGCCAGCAACTCGGCAACCACCAGCCTCGTTATTACCCCGGCAGCCACAACCGCCACCACCACGGCCAGCCGTACCGCCGTAACTCCCGGCGAAAGCGTCACGATAAGCACCATCATCGAAGACAACTCTAAAGGTGTTAGTCCTACAGGCACGGTCACTTTCGTCAACACGTCCACCGGCGCAACGTTGGGAACCTCGTTTGCGCTACCTGCCACGGACAACAATGGCAACTCCGTCGCATTCGCAAGCCTCAACGTCGCTAGCCGGAGGCTGAGCCAGGGCAGTGACAGCATCACGGCCGCCTATTCGGGAGACAGCAATTACACGGCTTCCACCGCGGCAGCCGTGGCCGTCACCTATACAGGGCCGTTCTCGCTCACTTCGTCGCAGTCATCGGTCACGATCTCGTCCGGCAGTTCCGCCACCACGACTCTTAGGCTTGCAGCGATTGGCGCTCCGCTGGCTGCGGCCGTCTCATTCTCGTGTCCCTCGGCTCCGGCCGGAATCACCTGCTCCTTTAGCCCGGCCACCCTTTCGTCCGGGACTTCTTCCGGGCAGTCCGTGCTCACGATCAATGGAACCTTTCCCGCCAGCAACGTGAGTCACGCCACGGTCGCGCGCCACAGCCCCAACAGCCTCATGACGGCAACCGGCGGCATCGCGCTGTCGGCCATGCTTTTCCTCTTTGCAGCTCCGGGCATGCGCCGCCGCAACGGATGGCTGACCCTCTGCGCCATTGTGGTTATCTCCACGATTCCGCTCGGCTGCGGCGGCAACAGCGCCCCCAGAATTGCTACCACCTCCACCACGCTCACGGTTAGCCCCGCCAGCAACGTGCAAGGCTCCAACTTTACGTTCACGGCCATGATCAGCGCCAGGACCGGAACGGGCACGCCCACCGGCACGGTAACGTTCTCCGATAGCAGCTCGACGCTGGGCGCGGGCACGGTATCCAATGGCATGGCGACCTTCAGTTCCACGACGCTGGCGCTGGGATCGCATTCCGTCGTTGCTACCTACAGCGGCGACACGAACTTCGCGCCTTCCAACTCTGGCACTCCGGCAATCGCCGACGTCCAGTACTCGACCAGTCTCACCGTGGTCGCCATGGACTCTCGCGGCAACACAACCAACATTCAAATCCCCGTCACGGTCCAGTAACCGCGAAGGCGAACAATTCAGGCGGCATCTTCTTCATGGAAGATGCCGCCTCTTACTGCTTGCTGCCGCTAGTGAAAAGGTACATAGTGTTGCCTCGCGCGCAGGGAACATCCATTCAAAGTCAGTACATGGCAACACGCAGTTCCCTATGAACAAAAAGATCGACAAAACGGATCTCGGGATTCTCGCTGAACTGCAGATGAACTCCGGCCGCCCGGTCTATGAGCTGGCGCATCATCTCGGCCTATCCATGGCATCCTGCGCGCGGCGTATAAAGCGACTGGAAACCGCTGGCGTCATTGAGCGCTATGTCGCATTGCTGAACGCGGAGAAGCTTGGTGTCGACCTCGATATCTTCGTCAATATCCGGCTCAGCCGCCACGTCCGCAAAGCAAAGCAGGAGTTTCGTAACCGCGTGATCACCATTCCGGAAGTCGTTGCATGCTACTCGCTTACTGGCAATTCCGATTTCCTTTTGCACGTCCGCATCGCCGGCGTGAAGGAATTCAATGTCTGGATTCAGAAATATCTCACCGATCTCCCGCATCTTTCCACTACGCACTCCAGTGTCTCCCTGGAACGCCTTAAATACACCACGGCTCTCCCGTTCAACCCTGAAAAAAGCGGCCCGGCACTCAGCAAAACATCCACGACTAAGACTCCCCCAAAGCAGCCCGGCAGAAAACCAGCCGGAGCCTGAGACTGTCTTCCACAAAATTGCGATCACTGCGATTCAGAATTTATCGCCTGGAACAGCGCGATAAAAATACCTCGAGAGCGTTTGAGGTGACGAGATGGCCGAGATTCGGAAGTGTTCAGCAGCTCACCACCTGCGCTAACTCTCGGCGCACGCTGAGAGCAACGCGGCTTCCGATTTCGCGCTGAGAGTTTTTTGCCCGATGGATGCGTATTTTCCGTGATTCGAAGTCCCCTACGACTTCCTTCGGCGCGTATTCCTCAACAATGAGATCACCGACAGCATCAACTGCACCGACCTGAAAAGGAGCTGACGCGGAGAGTTTTTCGTTCGAGACTGCAATCGCAATCGAGTCGGATCGTTCAAGCAGCGCACTTTTCATCTGAGCATCTTCACTGTGAAAGGCCGCAAGGCCGTCGTCCGCATCAATCGCGCATATTCCCAACAAGAGGAAATCCGGGCGAAGCTCCTAAACCTGGCGGAGCGCCCGGCGATCAACCGCAGCGCCTACGAGCCTGTTGACCTGACCCCCAATCGTAATCAACGTCACATCCGTCCGGTCCTCAAGAAACGCGCCAATCGTTGGACCGTGCGTAGCTACAGTCAAGAGCATTCGAACCTTGAGCTATTCCATCACTGATCTTCGAGCACGCTTTTGTTTCTGGCAGGCTGAACCGGAGTTCTGGAAAATCTCTTTTGCACTCTTGAAATTGGCGTGTCCGGTCGTCACCCGTGCCGCTGAAAAGAAAAACGGAACCGGATCATCGGTCTAATCTGCCCCTTCTTGCCCCCGCGAGTTTTTGTTAAGTGTCCATTCATCAGGAAGATGGATGGTAGGGGCGGCGGGGATCGAACTAAAAGCGACGTTGAAAGCGCGTAAGTTACTGATTCCATTAAAGGTGAAAAACTCCAAAAACAGCGAATTCGCCCAAGTGAGGTACACGCCGGGTACACTGACTTCGAGGCGGAGACCGTCACCCTAAATATCTCTTCCGCCATTTCCCGTAAAGTGTAATCGTGCGCGTTCGGGATAGGTATCGCACGGGTCTGATTCGTCTCGACACCTTACGATCGCAAAGTTCGTAAACGGACTTCTTGAGTTTGAGAGCGTGATTAATTTCCTTGCCCACTCCTGCTGTTATCTTTCCCAAAAGTCTACTGAAGACAATAACATCGCATCTCTCGATGAGGCGAAGGCAGAAGCCTACCGTGTCTCGTCGCTTCTCAGGGTCATCATCGTAGTTCGCCGTTGGTCAGCGCTCAGTGCGCGTTGCTGTATTTGAGAACCCCAGATTGGTAAGCGTACCTGGTTGGTCTTCCGGTAACATCTTCTTTGGCCATCGAGCCCAGGTTTGTATGATCGCGCGGTCGGGAATCATGGAAGGATTGGATTCAACCATGCGAAAGCGCTGTTTTGCATCTCGAGTCCATACATCATCGACACTGGTGTTACCAGGAATTCACCTATTTAACCTGGCTATGACGAGTTTCGTGCCAATGCAAGAAAGACGTCAGGGTTTCAGGATCGGATTCCGGCAAGTTACGCGACGGATGTGGCGTCCAGTTGGCAATCACCACGAGATCTAATGGCAACTTGGTCTGATCTACCGATAGCGCATTTTGCTTCCTGGAGGCTATGGAATCAGCATCGGATGTTCCGGGACCGGTACCATCTAAAAATATCCCCGCCCGGACCCCGTTTCGATGAGTGATGGTTGTGCTCGGTTTGACCCAATCGAGCCAAGGCTGATGCCAGTCAAGATCAAACACGATAGCATCAAGGGGCATGCCCGTTGCCTGCTTATAGGCTGCCAGCCATAGTGGATAATCGGCGTTCCATTGTTGAGCGGATGTAATCGTGGGGGCTTCATAGTCCACGACCTTGACATTGGGATAATATTGCCTGATTTCAGCCAGACTGGCCGCCACGCGGCGCGCCGTATCCTGGATGGTGTAATGGCACGCCGCCCTCTGATCGTAGTAATGGGCGAAGGTCAACGGTTCGTCCATCGTCACGTACTCAATGTTGATGCCCAAATCCTTTAAACGTTTGAAATCAGAGGCGTTGCGTTTGGGGCGGGTCATACCTTCGACGCCGAAACCGCATTCCCCTGGCACCGGATTGACGTTATCGGTTTGGGCTGCGCCGATCCCGACAGCAAGCGCAATGTGGCGCTGTGCCAGAAAGGCATTGATGTTGCGGAGCGTCGCCGCAGGACTGATAGTGGAACCCATCATTGGAGAAACAACAAAGACATCCGTCTTCACGCTCCATGCCGGATGATTATCGAAGAGATGGGGGAAATCCTCGTTCCCGATTTTGCTACCGCGCGGCAAATTGTCCGGCGGAGCGAACCAGATTTCCTGAGCGTGCGCGAAGACAGGCGGCCATGCTGCAAACGCAATAACCGCCGCTGCCAAAATGTGTAGTTGCTTTAACATGCGAATTGCCTTCTTCTTTAGGACGAGTTTTACTCTTGCTAGTGAATTAATGGGCCATCTTCAGAATTTGTACCGCTTCGTAGGTCAGTGCACCCGGATCAGTTTCCGGTAGCATCTTGGTGGGCAGTGGCTCCCACGTCTGAACGATCAAATCATCCGGCCTGACTTTCGGATCGGCAATTGTAGCTTGGCAGCGTTGCAGCGCTTGCCTGACCCATGCTTCGTCCCCGCCGACATTCGCATCGCCATCGCAAATCACGCCAACTCGCATTCCGTTGGCATGCAGCCGCGTTGCCAGGTTTTCCAATAGGGGCTGCCAGCCTGGGATCGCCCAGGACATATCGGTATGCACGAAGGCTGGAGCCACACCTGTTCTCTGACGCAGGAGATTCTCGAATGTCACGATGTCGTCGATGGACTGCTGACCACCCCATTTGGCATTGACCGGCTCAATGTCGCCAACTTGGATATTTGGAAAGTATTGACGAAGGATGGCGATCTTCGAGGCGATCTGGTCTGCCAGAACAGGGAGCGGATACCGGCAGCCTACGCGCCCTCCACTGCCAGTGCCGAAAATGTGGCCAACCCACACCGGTTCATCCATCGCGACATAATCGATGGTTCCTCCCAGACTCTTGATGTGCCTCGCTGTGCTTTCGACGGTATTAGGATTGCCGTATCCCTCAACGCCCTTTCCGCATCTGTCCGATCCCACGAGGAGACCCATTTCGACGGCTAGAGCGATATGCCGCCTTCTCAGGTCATTGATGATCGTGTGCAGTTGTTGATCGGTTCCATGCAGCGCTATCTGGGTGGAAAGTTTGAATACTTTCAATCGTGAGGCGCTCACCGTCCACGGAGAGTCTGGCTTGAACAAGTCCATGTAATCCGCGGGGACTTGCTTGTGCTTTTGTTGCTGAACCACCGGGTCTTCACCCGCGAGCCAAAGATCGGCGGCGGGAGTCTAACCCATCAGGCACATGGGCAGCAGACCACCAAATAGGCCCGAGATCAGGGATGTCTGTGCGAGCAGAAAGAGTTTGTTCATATGCCGCCTTTCACCTAGTTAACACTGCTTCGATCACTAATCAGCGCTCCTTGCTGTATTTAAGCACCAGATTGGTGAGCGTCCCTGGCTGGTCTTCCGGCAACATCTTCTTCGGCCATCGAGCCCAGGTTTGTATGATCGCATGGTCGGGAATCATGGAAGGATTGGATTCAACCATGCGGAAGCGCTGTTCTGCTTCTCTGGTCCATACATCATCGCTTTCCTCCTTCGCCCCACCGCCGTCATAGATGATTCCGAACTTCAAACGGGCCTCGTTAATGCGACTCTTGACCGCCGGTAACTGTTGTTGCCACAGCCCATTCCATGCCACGTCGGCGTGGAAGAAGCTCAGCGGCTCGCCCACCACTTTCCGATAGACCTGAGTCCATTGCGAGATCTCCTCTACCCAATCGGGAGGTTGGGCAGTACCGACGGGCTCGATGTCGCCGATCTGTACAGCGGGAAACTTCTCGCGCAACGCAGCAACGCGCGGGCCGATATCCCGAGCGACGTCCTCCATCGTCCACCCGCAGGCGTTCTTTCCGGAAAAATGGTGCGCATACCAGAGCGGTTCGTCCATCGCGACATAGGCCAACACGCCGCCGGCTTTTTGAATGCGATTGGCGACCACCTTGGCGTTGTCCGGCGCGGCGAACCCCTCGACACCCACTCCGCAGGCCTGCTGGCCGGCGCTATCCTTTCCCGACAGCAGTCCCATTTCGATGGCCAGTGCTATGTTCCGGCGTTTTAAATCCGAGAAAACGGCTTTCAGCTCCTCGTCCGATTGATGCATGACAAGACCGCCGTTGATCATGAACACCCTGACCGCCCGCGCCGATTTAGACCAAGGCGCATCCGGTTTGAAAAGGTCCATATAGTCAGAATCCGATTCGTGGAACATCTGCTCACGGACGAATGGCGGGACGCCGGACAGCCACACTTCCTTGGAGCCGGCGGCCGAACTGGTACTCGGCGTCGCGGCCAGCCAGACGCCGATCACGATCAACCAGTAGTGTCGAAACATAACGATTCTCCATCCATAACAAGTTCGGTCCCGCAAATACACCGAGACAATCAGGGCAAGTTGGCTGTTCGCGTTCGAACGTGCCGGCGGCGGTGCCCGACGCTCAATTGTTCTTGGCGGTACGGCTGTATTCCCGTATGACGTAGGTGAGCGCCTCGGGGTCCGTCTCCGGAGTCATCTTTTCCGGATACAGGTTCCAAGACTGAATCACTGCAATGCTCGGATGAATCTTCAGCTCGCCTTTGACGCGACGGAAATGCTCGACCGCCTTGGCAACCCACGCCCTGCCGGAAGTCTCGAATTTGGTCCCGTTGTAGGTCACGCCAATCGGAATGCCGAGAGACTGGATCAGGTTCGCGCCCGCCTTCAGTTGCTGCGGCCAGTTGGGGTTGTTCCAGTCAACGTCAAATTGGAAGAACGCGAGCGACGTGCCCGTGGCTGCCCGGTACGCCTTGCTCCACTCGGTGATGTCCGTCAGCCAGCCCGGACGCGGGTTGCCAATCGGCTCGATGTCCCCGACTTGTATGTCGGGAAACACGCTCCGTGCTTGCGCGACTTTTTGCGCCACTTGGCTTGCCAGCGATTCGATGCTGTCCCGACAGGCATGCGGGCCGGAATATTCGTGTCCGAAAATCAGCACCGAATCCATTGCGATGTAGCTGAGCTTGGCACCATATTTCTTGATCCTTTGCGCCGCACGCAGGACGGCACCCGGGCCTGAATATCCTTCCACTTGAGCTCCGCAACGATCGCTGGAGGTGAGCATCAGCCCTTCCATTGCGATCTGGAGGTTAAGGCGTTTGGTTCCCTCGACGAACGCGCTGAATTCTGCATCGCTTGCAAAGACGGCGAATTGATTGGATATCTTGAACACCTTGACATTTTTTACTGTCGTCGGCCATCCCGCGGCGGATTGGAGCAGCTCCGTGTAGTGACCGCTCCCGTTCGGATTGTTCGGACCCAGCCATACGTCCTGCCCGAACGCGTGGGTCGCAAGCAGGAGTGAAAGACAGGCAACGATGGTTCCAGCCAGGTGCCTTATCATTTGCCGCCTCGCTCGATAAACCATTTCAGGTAGCCCGTCATCGTCGTCGAATCTTTCTCCGGCACGATACGGACGGGATTCGGACTCCAGGTCTGGATAACCTCCTGCGCGGGTTTTTCGTGAATCGTGGCTCTCCAGTCCGCGACATTGGCTTTGGCTGAAGCTATCCAGCCCGCATCCGTATCTGGAATGCGGCCATTTACCCGGCCAGCATCATAGATGATGCTGTAGCCAATCCCGCGCGCTTTCAGCATCTGTATGAACGGCGGAATATCCCGGTGCCATTCTTTGTGGAATTTGTCCTCTTGTCCCCAGGCGATATCAAATCTCACTGCTATCGGAAGCTCGTGCAGCTTGAACTTGTATAAATCGAGAAACCGGCTCAACTCCCCAACACCGCCCGGCAGACCCTGCTCCGGCTCCACCAGAACAAACTGGACTTTTGGATAGTAGGAACGAATCATTCTCACGTTGATCGCGACAGATTCCGCGACTTGCTCGATGGAGAAATTGCAGGCATTTTTTCCGCCGTAGTCGTGACCGTAATACAACGGCTCGTCCATCACCACATAGTCGAGATCGATACCGTGCTTCTTCATCTCGCGTGGATAGACGGCCTGTCCCCGCGCCGATCCGATGCCTTCTATCCCTTCGCCGCAAGTATCGCTGGAAACAAAACCCAGCGGTACCGCCAGGGCCATGTTGTGCTGTTTCAGAAAATCTGTGACTTGCTGCACGGCCGGTGCAGGCATCCGTAGAAACCAGGGTGCGCGTAACTGCATAACGTCGATATGCGCCATGCCTGTGGGCCAGGGAGCATCCGGAGCAAACAATTGCATGAAATCCGGATGGGCCACGTGCCCCTTCACGTTGAGATCATCGCCGGAGCTGAACCAAACCTGTTGCGCACTTGCCCCGGAAGACAGGAGTGCCATTGCGAGCATGCTAAAAACCACCATGGAAAGCAGATTATCGGCTAGCGGCTTCATTTTCTGATCCGACATAGTTCTCCCATTTGGTGATTTCGAAATATCAAACACCGCCTCGCACGATAAGTAGCAAAAGCGGGATTGCCTTGCAACAGCGTCATTTAGCCCGGTCGATCCCTCAAATCGGCACTTTGTGAGAGGCGGAGTCGCGCACCGAGCGCCGACGCTTGTCGTAAATCTGCGTGGTGGTGATGTGTTTGTGGTCGAGCAGGTCCTGCACCGATTCAATGGGCTCCTTGCCACCCAGCAGCAAAGTTGCCGTCGTCGCCCGCAGTGAGTGTGGTGAGTAGATGCATTCCCGGACCTTTTCGCCCGAAGGCAGCTCTTTTTCCTGCATCGCGCCGGGAAGGCGCTCCAGGTAACTCATCAGCACCCGGTACATGCTGCGTTCTGTCATCCGGCGAGGGGCCAGCGCGTCCGAATACGCGGAGACGCGAGGACGGAAGAGGGGGCCGCTGTCTATTCTGGCGGCCTTTATGTACTCGGCAATCGACTCCGCCGCGCTGCAGTGAATGCCCTTGGTTATCATGCGCCCGCCTTTGACATGAAAGCGCAGCGTCGCCTCGTCGCCGTCCAGCGCAGGGCTTGCTCTCCGGCTCTCCAGCGCTTCACATTTCTCGCCACGCGCTCGACAATGTTGTGGCGGCTCAAGCACGGGACATGTGGTGCTGGGCCGCTTGCGTCGAGACTATTTTAAATTGGTATGGGTTACCGCTAGATCAGAGTCAAATCGTCTCCAGAGTTTACGGTCGCCCGGTAAACGAGCCGGGGACCGATGATGCAATCAGCGCCAGCCTTAATGGGTGGGGAGTTGACTCTGGCGTTCGTCGAGTGGCGCGGCTTTCACGCATTCCGTCGTGGTCTCGGTACGCGGTTGTACAACAACGGGACGCCAATCGAAACCGTTGCCAAGGTACTCCGTCACGGCTCAGGTTCCGAAGTAACGTTGAAACACTACGTTGAGGTTGAAGAAGAGACGAAAGCCGCTGCGTTGCAGATTTTGGCGCGAAAAATCGAGAAAGCGAAGTGACGGCGAAAGGCTAGATGTGACGTTGCCTTCAATATATACATTGACGGGTATTTCTCTGGCGGGACAAACATGTCCTCCGTCGCAGTTTCCGCGCCGCGGTACGGGGTTCGGTTTCTCGTTATGTGGATGAGAGGCTTGACTCTGGCGAGAAAAATGGCGAGAATATGGCGAGAATCAATGACGGCGTTGTGCGAGAAATAGTGCAGTTGCGGCGAGATTATGGCGAGAAAATACATCCACGAACTCGTTGATTGGCCCGGATTTACGTGGGACGCAAAGACACTTGCCCCATTGCTCTCTGGAGTCCGATTGCGCCAAGGCCTATTGCTTGGCAAGATGCGGGGCTATGGTTTTGCCTCACAGTGGACCGCAACACTAAAGGTGCTGACGGAAGAAACGATCAAATCCAGCGCGATCGAAGGGGTAGTCCTTGATCCAGAGAATGTCCGCTCGTCTCTCGCTCGCAGGCTTGGACTGGAGGTCGGAGGACTCAACGTCCACAAGGATCGATATGTCGATGGTGTCGTTGAGATGATGTTGGACGCGACGCAGAAATTCAAGGAGCCGCTGACAAAGGAACGCCTATTCGGCTGGCATGGCCATTTGTTTCCCGGGGTTCGTACGATCAGCGACAAATTTCGAGTCGGCGCCTGGCGGAACGACAGCCAGGGTCCGATGCAGGTTGTGTCAGGGCCAATCGACCGCCACAAGATTCACTATGTTGCACCCATGGCTAGTCGAGTCGAGAGCGAGATGGGAAAGTTTCTCAAGTGGTTGGACGGCAGCGAGCAGCAAGATCCTCTCTTGAACGCCGCAATAGCACATCTATGGTTCGTTACGATTCATCCCTTTGACGACGGCAACGGGAGAATTGGGAGAGCCCTCGCCGAGATGTACTTAGCCAGATCGGATGGCAGTGCTCAGCGTTGCTACAGCATGTCATCGCAAATCCTTGAAGAACGAAAAGGCTATTACGACGTTCTTGAGAAGACTCAGGCTGGATCGTTGGACATCACGGAATGGCTAACATGGTTTCTCGGGTGTCTGGATCGAGCCATTGAACAATCGAGTCGAATTTCGGACAGTGCTCTCGAAAAGGAATTGTTCTGGCAGGACTTGAAGAAAAGGAATCTCCGTCCGAATGACCGGCAGAAGAAAGTCCTGAATAAGCTGTTCAGCGGGTTCGAGGGAAAACTAACCAGAGACAAGTGGATGAAAATAACGAAGACTTCCTCGCGAACTGCTCTTCGAGACATCGAAGAGCTGATCGCTGCAGGTGTGATTGAACAAGAAGAGGCCGGCGGAAGGAGCACTTCCTACAGGCTGAACAGGGCTGCGAAGGTCAGAGGGCAGGATTAGTCGACCTTCGGGCCTTCGGTTAGCCACGTTCGGGAATTCGAGTCAATGGACAAGTGCTTCCCAACAGCGCAGGACGATTCCGCGACCACCTCCAGCGCCCGCTCGAAGTTCACGTACCCTTTCGCTGTGGACGGACTCTTTTTGGTCTTAATGTTCGGGAAGTACACCGTCTCCGCGTACTGTTACAGGGTCACAGGCCCGTTGACTTGCAGGCCTTGATTCAGCGGGTCAAGAACTTCATCGGCCAGTGGACGGACACTGCGCTTCGTGCGATATTGGTCGTTGTAGTCGGCCAGCTTGCGCGAGACCTGCTTACCGTCCACACGGTAGCGGACATGCCAAGCGCCGTTGGTCTGGTAGATGTATCCCTCTTGCATGCCGAAAGTCTATCGGACCAAGGGCGAATGTGCAACGCCCAGAATCTTGTGCAACAGGACTTCTCGCTCTGTCCCTTGTCGCGAATTGCTAATTCCTAATCCTGCCGCTTACCAGCTAGAGCGAGGCAATCTCTGTCAGTCGCAAAATAATGGTGCCGACTCTTTCTTGGCTGGCGGCGTCCGGCGGCACATGGCCGGGGAGAGCGTCGCTAAACGCAGGGATCGAAATCAACCTCTTGATTTCCTTCGCCAGGTAACTGCGCACATTGCTCTCCGCAGCTCGAATTTCTCCGAGCAATTCGGCACGACCGTCGACAACAGCAATAATGTCTTCCAGATCCCTGCTCCCGGCAAAATCATCATTTCCGCGCCGCTCAAAAGCCTCGAGCTTTGAAGCACAGAAATATACCGGCGCCACCAACCGAATCTTCAATCCATTTTTGAGCTCGCGTTCTTCCGAATGTTCCATTGCCGGCCGATACCATGAATTCGAGAAACCGAGAACCTTTGGATCGAGCGGCATCACATCAAGAGTCGTCGTCTCTTGCCGCCAACGGCAGCGCGGCGCGTCTTCTCTTGTGTCTTCTTGAAAGCCGAGCTTTTTGAGTCTTTCCGAAAAAGTATCGTATCCAGCATAGGACGTGATTTCCGCAATCGCATCCACATCAAAAGTTGGGCGCACGTCGGCCGCTGCCTTATCTGTGATAAGCAGTGCCGTCGCGCAACCGCCCACGAACACCAATTCTCCGAGCAGCGGCTCGAGCAACTTGGCCGCATCCGTCAGAAGTTCGAGATTAGGATTGGCCATGAGCCGACCTTAACCTGTGGATTAAATCGCGCTCAGCTAGATTTCGCTCGCGCGCGCGTCCATCCCGAATTGCATCTACGAGCGCCAGAAATTGGTAGAGCGCTGGGTCACGTAACGCGGCATGCGGCACGCTTTTGTAGAGAGGATCGAGGCTAACACCACGGGTTTCGCCGTCAGGCCAGGGCCAGACTGGCGGCAAATCGTTCGAGGTGGCGATTTCACTCTTCAGCGGCTCGGCTGCATACGAAGTGGCAACGCCCCTCGTCACCTCCCCGCGCTCCGCAGGAAAGGCGTATTTCAGTCCATGGACCAAGAATTCTTCAAGACCAGAAATATTCAGTTTGTCTTTCAGCGCGGGACCATGCAGAAGCTTCGAGCTTCTCAGGCGCTGAATGGCTCCATGAACTTCCGACGGGCTAAGGCCGAGATCACTCGCTACAATCGACATTGCTGGACGACCGTTCGGATAGCCGAAGAGCTTCAGCGCAACCACGACGTCTTGGGGCTTCAGGTTCATGGTTTACATTCTATATTCGCGATTCGCGAATAGCAAATGCAATCTCAGGGAGGCATACGTCCCTTCTTTTGCTAAACATCATAGGTTGCGGGGATAGGTACATAAACCTGGTGGTTATCTCTCTCACGGCACGGCGGCGCAGCTCCACCATCTGATAGACCACGAACCCACAATCATTTACATCAACAAAGAACAGTCTCCGAAGACCGCGAAGGGGACTCTCAGCCAAACCGGCAGCCGCTGGCGGCGGGCCACGATTTGACGCGATCGCGTCGAAACCATTTCCAAAGCGGCGCGATCCATCCAAGAACAAGGAAGCCCGCCCAAACCCAGACAACCCATGGCTACGTATGCGGATTAGTCCAGCGGAAATCGTGCGGGAAAACGGATCGCGATTGAAAAGGCACTTAGAGAGTCTCCCTGCTTGAATCGATGAAATACGCAATCGACAAAATTAATTCGGTGAAGCCAGACTAGACGATGAGGCGGAATGTGCTGCGTATCGCTTGCCAAATTTTTTGGGATAAGGTGAACTTTCTGGCGCTTTGCTTGGCTTGACGCTTGTGGGACAGGCTACCAGCCACGAGTTCCAGGTTGTTCCGATCCAGACTCGTGAGCGCCGCACATTCTTGTGGAGAAAGGCCCGCGCGCTTAGCCTCTCCCGCGGGATCTGCGGCGAATCGGGCGCGAGCTTCAGAATCGACGTAGATGGAAGCCAAAAACGATTCGAGCGCGGCGCTACTCATACGAGCACCGTGGCTGCGAGTTTTCTGGCTCGGCCGCGAGCGACAGCCTGTCGTGCCTGCCTCATTTGGGAGAGTAAGGCTGGCATCGAAGGAAAGTCCCCATCACGCTCCAGGATTACGGTCAAAGGATTGGGTGATGTGGTAGCGGTTTCTTCCAGCAGTGCGAAGACCGGATCGGGAACATCGTGGAGATGATCGTCAAGAAGGCGAGTGGTCCCGTCGGGAGCGGAGATGAATTTTCCGCCGGCAATGTGAATGGAACGAATCCGAGAAGGCGGAATCTTGGCGAGAAAACTAAAGGGATCGTAGCCGTGATTCAGACCATTGGCCAAGACGTTATGGAGATCGAGCAGAAGATGGCAGCCTGTGGCGGCAAGAATTGAGTTGACCCAGGTCGCTTCGAATAGAACACTTCCAGGAGGATCAATCAGAGTGGCGATATTTTCCAATTGAGGTTTCGAACCAATTGCTTTGACAGCGCGAAAAATATTGTTGGCAGTAGCTTCGACATTTTCAGGAGTGCGTGGAGGCGCCGCAAGATGATCGATTTCGATCCCTCCGGCACGAACGAAGGCGAGGTGTTCAGACCAGAGTTCGGGGCGCACCTGTTCGCAGAGGCGGGCCATGCGATCAAGACAACGCTGCTGCACTGGCGCAGTTGAAGCCAAACCCATACCGACGCCATGAAGTACGACCGGCAATGTGGAAGAAAGAGTTTTTAGAGCCTGGATCTCGCGCGGCACCGCGGCAAAGTAATCGTCGGCGATGACTTCCACCAGATCGATCTGGTCAAGATGGTCGAAGATGCCGGCGGCGAGCTCGGGACGCCAACCGAGTCCAACTCTGTCTGTTTGAGAGTTCATGACTTCAGCTCCCGCACCCGCCGCAGCCACCACCGCACCCGCCACCACAGCCGCTGCCACAACCACCGCCGCAACTGCTGAAAGTGCCACATGAACGGTTCGAATTATTGAAGAAAGAAAAACCGGAATCTGAAGGGGTTCCGACAGCCCGAGTGTTGAGCATGCTGACATGAGGAAAAACCAGTGCGGGTACGGCATTTAGGCCGAATGCAGCGGCGAGCCAAGTTAAATCGGAGGAAGCGCCTCCGGGACGAAGGATGGACGCACGAAGTCGAAGATTGGAAAACAGCGAACGGACACTCTGCAGAAATTTCTCACCGCTGGCGGTTCGAAAGGGTGAGTTGATGCGGGTGGCGACAAAGGAAGCGACTATGGCCAGTATGATGAGGAACAATACATTGGTACGCCCTCGGCTCAGCGCGATGAATATCTTGATGACCGCGACACCGAGCAAGAGCGCGACAGCGACCCAGACTCGATAGGGAAACGCGTCGCGGACCTCCTGCTTGTGTACCAACCCCAGTTGCTCCAGCCGCTTGGCATAAGCCTGACACGCGGAGCTGTACTGGAGAGAATCAAGCGTCGAATTGACCGGGCTGGACGATGTAAAGGCCTCCAAGATTTCTTTTTCGATCGGTCGTTTTACGGCTGAGATGGCTTGGGGATCGGTGACTTGCAGGCGGTTTTCGCCCATGGCGGCGCCGGTGAGAACAGAAGTGCCAGAGCTTTTGACGGTCAACAATCCTCGATCGACGAGCGCGAGGGTGGCGACGCGCACAAATTCCTTTTCGCCGCCGCGCAGACAGGCAACGAAATAAGGATCGTCCATCGGAGGTTTGGCGATCTCACGACTGCCACCAAGTGTGCGAGAAAGATAAAGTACGGACAGAAGGGCAAAGGCGAAACAAATATAGAAGGCAAGAAATTGCGGGCCGTAGAGATCAAACGGATTCACGGCGCACCTCTGAGGACAATGCTTCGACCCTCACCGTCGTTCCGCGAAGAAATTCCAGAAGCTGAAACAAGACTTGAGCGGCAGAGCCCGCCGGAAGCAACCGGCTTTCGTGAGCGGCTGCGAGAAGCGCCAGCGTATCAGGCCATTGCGGCAATTTAAGTTCGGCACCGAGGCGCTCAAATGCGGCTTGGGGAGACATACTCGAACGGGATTCGAGTTCCAGAATAGCGGCCGACAAAGTGCGAAGTGGGCCGAGAGTGCCGGCAATGAAACGGGTCAGCTGCTCCTCGCGCAGACTGCGGCTAACGTAGGCGGCACGGAGGCGAAGAGTCAGATTTAGGGACTGCTGATTGAGCTGGCGGATCTCTGCGTCTCTGGGAATCGAAAGAGAGGCAAAAGGATCATCTCCGAAAAGAATTACGCGGCGACGAATGATATCAGCAAATTTGGGAGCGAAGACACGGCTGGCGACGGCGACCTCGTCGCGCAATAGGAACATGGGCCGAAGCTGGATGGCAGATTCGGCGACGCGGAGCGGTTGTCGCAGGCGATCGGCGTGGCTCTGTTCGAAAGTGGAAATAACGACCAGAAGATTGACGTCCGAGGCCGGGCGAAGCTTGCCTTCGGCAGCGCTGCCGAAGAGAACCAAGGAACAGGCTTGGTCAGAAAAAGCTTCTTTAGCAGAAAGTACAAATTCGTCGAGAACCTTTTGCACTTCCGGCGGGAGATCCGGTACCGCTATGGGGCTGATGGGGGCCATGAATGGTCCAAGAAAAAACAACGCGTTACCAGCGCTGCACATGCTAGGAGGAGAACGGAGGAAAGTCAACGGCAAGTCATTCAGTGCACGATTGCGCGAATCGCATCAATGACCGTGAAGAGGCTGGGTGTTTTTTCGAGTAAGTCGAGTTTTTATTGCAATTGGGGCTCTTCAGTCGGACTACAAAAATTAAATCGCCAATACGATATCTCGCAGAAAACTCAACTAAATACCTTTGCCAACCGCTAGACAGCGCCAATCTCTATTTTCTCGATTTGCGCTGTCTTTGTCTGTTTTGCGTCAGGCTTCGATGATTTGGCTACACTCGATCGTCTGCAAAAATTACCGTCAGGCCGAGGCCTATCGGACCAAGGGCAAATGTGCAACGCTGGTTTGCACAAATGTAATAGAATCAATGCGGAGGAGTGGCAGAGTGGTTGAATGCGGCGGTCTTGAAAACCGTTAGACCCGAAAGGGTCTCGGGGGTTCGAATCCCTCCTCCTCCGCCATATCGATTGGAATCTGAGCCCGCTCCCGCTTCCATTGCCTCGTACAGCTCGGTTTATCCTTAGGGGATTCTCGCCTTAATGTTCCAAGACACTGCTTAAACAAGCGCCTAGACTGGTTGGAAACACTTCTATGTCTTCATTCCGCAGAATCGTATGGATGCTGGGAGTTTGGCTCCTTCTCCTGGTCATTTACGCAACGGTGTCGCTAACGCTGCACCGTGGGCAGCCATCGCTCTCTTTGTTTGGCAACCTCGTCCAATGCATAGTTCCACTACTTGCTAACGCTGGACTCCTTGCAAACGCTGGTACGCCCCACTGGCGGCGCAACCTTTTTTGGATGCTGCTGGCAATGGGTTGCACGCTCTGGATGGTCGGACAGTTTCAGTGGACCTACTACGAAGTCTATCTGCACAAGCCTCTGCCGGGACTCAACGGAGGCGACATTGTTTTCTTTCTACGCGGCATCCCCATGATGGCGGCATTGGTCTTGGAGCCCCACCGGAGACGCGGCGAGAACAGCCTGCGTTTCGGGTATTTGGATTTCGTGCTCTTACTCACGTGGTGGACCTTTCTCTACGTGTTTGTGGTGCTTCCGTGGATGTACGCGACTCCTTCGCTGGCGGAATACAACTACACCTATAACCTGGTTACAAATATTCAGAATTTTGTGATCGTGGCCGGACTGGGAGCACTGTGGTTGCGTTCGCGTGGCGCATGGCGAGTTGTCTACGCCAATTTATTCGGTGGCGCGACATTGTACATGCTCTCGTCGCTTGTGCTTGATGTAGCCGGCGATGAGGGCGGGTATTTCACGGGTAGTCTGTACGATATACCTCTGATCTCCTCCTTCCTCTGGTTTGCGCTGGCTGGCGTTATTGCCTATCAGGAGCGGGCGAAACTGGATGCACTCTCGGACAACGGATTTGATTCCGATGCCGACGATTCCAACGGGGAAAATGTTCTGGCATTGCGATTGGCGATGGCGGCGGTAATTTCGCTTCCGCTGTTTGCGATCTACACGCTCAGGTTCTCCCATGATGATGCCGCGGTCCGTGATTTCCGCCTGATGACGACGTTGATCGCCTCGCTGCCGCTGGCTTTGATCGTTTTTTTGCGCACACACCTGGCGGACGCTGACCGCTCGCGTTTGCTCTCCAGATCGGAACAGTCCATCGAGAATTTGCAACGTCTCCAGGCGCAGATCGTACAATCAGAAAAACTTGTTTCGCTCGGGCAGCTCGCTGCCGGTGCGGCGCACGAGATCAACAACCCGCTTGCGGCGATTCTCGGATTTTCCGACTTGCTTGCGGACGATCCCGCGCTCCCGGAGAAGGCCCGCGCGACGGCCTCCAAAATTCGCGATCAGGCGCGCCGTACGAAAACACTTGTGGGCAATTTGCTGAGTTTCGCGCGGCAGGTTCCTCCGGAGCGGACTCTACTAGACATCAATACTGTGGTGACCAACGCCGTTCAGCTGCGCGCACTCGACCTGCGGACGGCAACAACGCGCATTGAGCTGCAACTCGAATCCGTTCTGCCGGGAGTGCGGGGGGACGGCAACCAACTCATGCAAGTTTTCTTCAATATGATCAGTAACGCCGTGGACGCGATGGAAGCGGCCAAAGGTGGCGTCCTCACGATAAAAACCATGCGCGATCGCGCCAATGTCGCCGTGCTTTTCTCTGATACCGGGCCTGGCATCAGAGAACCGCACCGCGTTTTCGATCCTTTCTATACGACGAAACCGGTCGGCAAGGGTACGGGGCTGGGTTTGAGCATCTGTTTCGGCATCGTGCAGGAACACGGCGGAAAAATTGCTTGCTATAACCGGCAGGAAGGCGGAGCTGTATTTCGCGTGGACCTTCCGGCCGTGCTTGCCGCGCTTCCCACAAAAGACCTGCAACTGAGTGGAGTTTCCGCAACGCCACAGAAATCTAGCTGACGAGCCGTAATCCCGCAGCCTGCGTAGAGCGCAAGGCTGCTACTGCATTGGCAACTCATGCTAGAGTTTCCCTGCGAATCGCCCTCGTTGGGCGGGGAGACCAGATGCCGGATACTGCCATCCTGACGCAAAACCTCACACGCAAATTTGGTAATCTGACCGCGGTCGACGGCGTGGACCTGCAGGTGAGCGCCGGGCAGTTTTTCGGTTTTCTGGGCCCCAACGGCGCGGGCAAATCGACGACCATCAAGATGCTCACGGGACTTCTGGCTCCCACGGTCGGAAGCATGCAGCTCCTCGGACTAGATTTCGCCGCTCATCCCATTGAGGTAAAGCGCCAGATTGGGGTCGTGCCCGAAGGAATGGGACTCTTCGAACGCCTGACGGGCGCGGAATACCTGAATTTTGTTGGCCGCATGTATGGCTTGGATCGCCCGACCACCAAGCGCCGCTCGGAAGAGCTTCTGGAATTCATGCAGCTCGCCGACCGCCCGAAGACGATGATCGCGGACTATTCGCACGGCATGCAAAAGAAGCTTGCTCTGGCCGCTGCGGTTATTCACGGGCCGCGCATTTTATTCTTGGACGAGCCGTTCGAAGGGGTCGACGCTCTGGCCGCGGGCGCACTAAAAGCACTGCTCGGGCGCATGACGGAACGCGGCGTCACCATTTTTTTGACTTCGCATGTGCTGGAAATTGTGGAGAGGCTGTGCAGCCACGTGGCGATTATCGCAAAAGGCAGGCTTGTCGCACAGGGTTCGCTCGAAGAGTTGCGCGCGGGCATCGCCGGGGAAGAGGGTAGCAAAGTCACGCTCGAACAGATTTTTCTCTCCATCGTGGATCATGGCGGCGCGGAACGTCCGCAGCTCGAGGAACTATCGTGGCTGACGTAACGAGCGTGCCGGGCCTCGCCGAACAAATCCGTCTCATCGCCGCGCTCCGCTGGCGGCTGATGCGCAACGGTCTGCGCAAGAAAAACAACAAGATGGATCTCATCGGCCTGATCTTCGCCGGGGTCTTTGGCGCGCTCCTGATCGTTGGTCTCTGCATTGCGTTTTACTTGGGGGCTTACACTTTTCTTTCCACCGGCAAGGCGGGATGGATTGCTTTGCTCTTCTGGGCCATTTTTCTTTGGTGGCAGCTCTTTCCCGTGGTAGTGGCCGGCTTTGGCGCCAATTTTGAATTTCGCACTCTGCTCCGCTTTCCATTGAGTCTCAGCGCGTTTTATCTGATCGGGCTGGCATATGGGTTGGCGGATTTTTCCGCGGTCGCGTCGCTCTGTTGGCTCGCTTCAACGACCGCCGGCGTGACGATGGCTCTGCCGTCTGCACTGCTTCCGATGCTCTTAATCGTCGCGCTGTTCGTGGTCCTGAACACGACGATCGAGCGCTTGCTGGGTTCCTGGATGGAACGCATTCTGGCGCGTCGCCGGTCACGCGAACTGTTTTTCGCGATTTTTATTTTGATGACCGTTGGAATCCAGTTTGTCGGGCCAGCGCTCCAGCGTTACGGGAGCACGCTCAGACCGTTGGTCCAGAAGTTCATTCCTTACTTCGCTGTGTTTCCTGGTTCCTTGGCGGGCAGCGCTCTTGCGGGCGCCGCGGGGCATCACTTTGGGGTTTTTCTGATTGGCGTTGCGAGCCTGGTGGCCTACGTTGTTTTCTTTAGCGCTCTGCTTTGGATGAGATTTGCCGCGCAATATCGAGGCGAGGAATTGAGCGAGACCTCGGCTCCTGCTCGTACCACCCCGCGCAATGCTTCCGTTCCGGTTGGCCAGACGGACGCCCTGAGCCTGCTTTCTCCGCAAGTCGCCGCGATGGTCCGCAAAGAGATTCGCTACGTTACGCGAAACGGGTTTGCTGCTTTGATGCTGCTCATGCCGCCGATGCTGGTTCTCTTATTTAGTTCGCAATTTGCGGGCAGGCATCCAACCGTGGGCGGCAAAGGAGTTTCACCGGATTTGTTCTTCCCCGGGATGATGGCGTATCTCATTCTGATGCTGATGGCTCCCGCCTATAACGTATTCGCTTACGAAGGCCGCGGGATACAAACGTATTTCACGGCCCCGATTCGTTTTCGCGACGTTTTTCTGGGAAAGAACTTCGTTCTTGTTTCGATTCTGTCATTAGAAATACTTCTCTCCAGCGCTGTTTTGAAATTCCGCGTCGGTTTGCCATCGCCGCCCATTCTTCTTGCCACCATGGCGGCCATCGTTTTCATTGTCGTGGGGCAATTGTCGATCGCGAATTGGTCTTCGCTTACGTTTCCCCGCAAACTCGAGTTCGGCCAAATGCGCGGGCAACGGCAATCGGGTATGGCCGTGCTGGTCGCATTCGGAGTGCAAATTGTTTTTGGCAGCGTCTCGGGACTCATCCTCTTTGCTGGCCGCTTGACCAATAGCCCGTGGCTGCCTGCGGAAGTGTTCGCGGCCCTCGCCGCGGCCGCCCTCGGCGGTTACCTGGCCTCCCTCGATGCCTTGAATAAACACGCCGAAACGAAAAAAGAGTCCTTGATCGAAGCACTCTGCAGGTGACGGAACTCTCTTGCGACTCCTGGTGGGGTGGCAAACGAAATCACGAATCGTGGCAGAATCACTTTTCCGCTCATTGAAGTGATTGGTACCCATGATCTGGGTACCTTAGATAAAAGAGTGCGGCCTTGGCAAAATCCTTCCTGCGAATTGCGGCTGAGCTAGGCCTTCTTTTGTAGTGCCTTTGCGTAGCCGGCGGCGATTGCTCCCCAGGAAAAATGTCTTCCTTGCGCGATCCGGCTGCGATCGGCCAGAGTTGCGCGATGTCCGCTGTTTTTCAGCACGCGCACCAAAGCGGCAGCAAGATCTCCTTTTTTCTCCGGGTCATAGAGTTCCAATCCCGCCTCGGTAATTGGTGCGGCGGTATCGATTCCGGCGTAGGCAACCACAGGCAATCCGCAAGCGATTCCCGCAATGGCGCTGCTTCGTCTAGTCGAAATGCAGCCACGCACGCAAAGCAAAACGTCGGACTCCGAAAGTTCACGTACAACACTCTCGCCGGGGAGAACACCTGTAACCCGAATGTCTACGGGCGCATCTTTCAGGCCGTCACGCAATTGCTTCTCCGCGGACTCCGAATTGCGGCCTAACACCAGGAGACGCAGCCCTTTGATTTGCGCGGCCACCGAACGCGTGGCTTCCGCGATCGTCGCGATTTCGCTGCGCCCCGCTTCCCCGCCTGTAACCCCGAAGACGGCCACAGTTAGCTCATTTTTATTCACGTCCAGTTCGCCCCTCGTGAAGTTTGCGGAAATAGGAAGATTGGCGCCCACAGGAATAAATACGGCGTTTCCCGCTATGTGCTTAACCCAGGGAAGCTTTTCCGGTGGAACCGTGAAGACCGCAAGGCTGGCCGTCCTCAACGCGCGTTGCATCGTGCTCGTCTGCAAGCGCCGCCGCACCCGATCAATCAGTCTCTGTCCTTGGTGAGGAAGCACATCGTGATAGACGACGCCAACGCGTGTACCTGCCTCAACCAAGATGCTCATCAGGTTGGAAAAACGATGGGGAAAACCTCTTCTGGACCACGCCAGCGCCGTGTATTGCGGCAGCACCCAGTGGCCGCCCCACGTTATGGCCCGCTCTTCCAATTCACGGAGTGCCGCCGACCAACCCTGTTCGAACCACGGTACTCGCTGAATCTGCAAGTCGAATCCATACGCCCGCAACTCCTCGCCCAGGTACTGGCAATATTCCTCAATCGCGTCCGTAGGCTCATCACGCCGTCCCAGCAGCGCAATGCATTTTTCTTTCATCGCGGCAGTGCCAGGATGTGCTGCTCGTCCAAAGCTTTGCAAACGTAGCCAAATCGTGCGAACTCTTCGAGCAAGATGCGCCGGTTCTCGCGGCTGTGCAACTCGCACAAAATCCCCGGTCGCTTCTCGGCCAGCAATCGCTGCGCGCCGCGGAACACATCGACTTCCGCCCCCTCCACATCGCATTTCAGAAAGTCTGGCGGCGTGTTCGTACTGGCAAACTCGTCCAACGAAATCGAATTCACCTGGATCGCCCCGGCTTCGTCCTTGTCAATCACGTGTCCCAGCCCGCGATCCGGCGACACCGCCGGATCCGTTCGCGCGAAGAACACCTTTCCCCGCCTGGAACAGACTGCCGTTTCTTCCACGCTGATTTCTGGAAACTGATTGCGTGCGGCGTGCTCCCGCAAACGCGCGGCAACTTCCGGGTCCGCCTCAAAGGCCACTACGCGTCCTCCCTTGCCAACGATGCGCGCGGCAAGCAGCGAAAAAAAACCGATGTTTGCCCCGACGTCGTAAAAGGTCATGTTTGGCTTGAGGCATTGCAGCAGTGCAGCTTGCACTTCGGGCTCCCCGCCGCCTTCGAAATAATTTCTGCCTGTCCGCGGATTTAGGCGCAGCCATAGCCCCAAAGCGGGACCTCGTTGCACCTGCACCCATGCTAAGGTATCGCGCGGCACAAGTTTGGCGCTCAACCGGCTCACCAATGGCCCTACAACCGGCAGCCGCCGAAGACCGGCCAGCGGCGATGCGTATCGCAAAAAAAACTGCGCCATGCGGCCGTTCGAAGCGCTCACTTCATTTCTCCACGAGGAAGCTGCCAATCACCAACGCATCCATTCCCGAACTGAAGAAGGTGCGCACAGCGTCTGTCGGCGTATGCACGATGGCCTCGCCTCGCAAGTTGAACGACGTGTTCATGATTACCGGCACACCGGTCCGTTTTCCAAATTCATCAATCAGCCGCCAGTAGAGCGGATTGACCTCCTTCTCGACCGTTTGCGGCCTCGCGCTGCCGTCAACGTGCGTCACCGACGGAATCACGCTGCGCTTCACCGGCTTCACTTGCGCCGTAAGAATCATGAAGGGTGAATCGGTCGCGCTCTCCAAATAATCCGCTGCGGCCTCTCTTTTGAAAGATGGCGCGAACGGCCTCCACCACTCACGAAACTTCACAGCGTTGTTCACCTTGGCATTCATCTCCGGGTCGCGCGGATCGGCCAGAATCGAGCGGCTGCCAAGCGCCCGCGGCCCAAATTCCATGCGTCCCTGGAACCATCCCAGTATCTTCCCATTCGAGAGCAACTCCGCCGCCGTGCCAGCCGGGTCCGCCAACCTCGCATACTTTAACTTGTACGTTCGCAAATTTGTTTCGATGGCTTCGTCATCGAATGACGGTCCAAGATACGCGTGCCGCATCTCCTTGTTCGGCAGCTTACCGCCGCCGTCCAAATAAGGAGCCAAGGCTGCGCCAAGCGCCACTCCGTCATCCGAAGCCGCCGGCTGGACAAAAAGTTTATCCACGAGCCCCGCGGCCACGATTTTTCCGTTCGCCTTCGAATTCAGCGCCACCCCGCCCGCCAGGCACAGATTTCGCGTGCGCGTTTTCTCCAGTGCCATGCGCACGACGCTCATCATCGTACTCTCGCATGCATCCTGCACCGCAAAAGCAATGTTTTTGTGCCGCTCGTCGATCTCGCTCTCTTCTACGCGCGGCGCACCCAACAGCTTCGACATTTCCGCAAAAGGATTTGCGCCACGGGCAACAAGTCGCTTCGTGTGAACCTCATACGGCTCCGCCAATGGATCGATGAACGCACTCAAGTCCACGCCC
>Ga0210407_10000359_pt1 | contig 53337 bp, 44 predicted proteins | sample IncBWC27MmetaG_FD_150860 | JGI IMG/M metagenome (GOLD analysis project Ga0210407, IMG submission 150860) | Forest soil microbial communities from Barre Woods Harvard Forest LTER site, Petersham, Massachusetts, United States - Inc-BW-C-27-M | ecosystem: Environmental > Terrestrial > Soil >...
ATATTCCGTAGATGGCGACAATTGTTCAATGCAATTGCGGCGCCGAGTACAGACGCACTGAAGAGAAGTTCTTGGCACCGCATACGGGTGACGCGATCTGCACGGTCTGTGGGGCTGCGCTGGAATCATGGTCGGAAAGCAGCCACGTTCCTACGTACGAGCTTGTTGAACGTCCGATAGAGAAGCGCCATCCAAAGTAAGGAAAAGCGTGTATCGAAAGTAGGGTCTTCGCCATTAGCGGCCTTACTTCGAAGCCTTGGCGATCTTGTGCTCCAAGTGGCCCGTTTCGTGATCGCGGCGGAGCTGGCTCAGCGACGTCTCGTTTAGCTGAAGCAGGACCTCGCTCAGCTTCGCGGTTTCAGGATAGCCGGCTGCGAAGCCCTGTCCGTAAATCTTACGCAACGTGCGGATGAGGGTGTTGCCGTACTTGTTGCTGATTTCGCCATCGTGGTTGCGATGACGATTGTCCAAACCTGCCTTGCTCATACTGCCCTCCATAGTGGTCGCAAGTGACAGCATCCTCCCGCTGGGCTGAGATGGCAACTAAGGCTCAGCGGTGTTAGGTCAAATTGTTATTTCCGCTTCTGGCCCTTCGCGTCATTTCGCTGCAAAGCAGCGCTTCGGTTGCTTTCGGAGGGAAGCGGACATCAGATGCCATTAACGCCGCTTGCTGTTAATCTTCGGAACCCCCGGCCAGCGCCCGCCGCCTTATGCACGAAGTTGTTCGCGCCCCCGAACGCAGCCCGCCCGTGCCATCGGCCTGGCAAATGCCGCCTATTGGGCAGATAGGGCTCTCCTGCGATTACCGCTCACCGGTATGCAGCAAAGTGCTAAACTGCCCTCCCACCGGGCGTGGTTAGCCTGGCAATTCGGAGGGCGCTGTAACCGAGCAGCGGGTTCGATCACAAACCTGAGCACTTTCGGGTTCCCATTGTTGTGGAGATCAGCGGATTGCGTGAGGCAATCGTGGCCGTCCCATGGGAGTGGAAGAAGATCGGTTATTTTGGTTCGCTACGGGAGCGAGACCGCTTTTTGTCGTGGATGCAGGGCCAGATCGCAAGCGGAATATCCGAAGAGATAGAGCCTCCACCCGATCAGCCGCGCGAGCCCGGCGACCGATGGTTTCGGCATATCCCAACCGGCTCCCTTTGGCGTGTGTTGCCAATCGACAGCGAATACGGGACGGGCTTCTGGCCTGCTCTGGACAAGCCGCGGGTTCAAAGGCGATTAGCGGCGATCTTGGCCGCCGACGTGGTTGGTTACTCTGCGTTGATGCAACGCGCTGAGGAGGCCACCTACGCCGAGTTCGAGCGGCTGAAGCGCGAAGTAATCGAGCCTAGCCTCTCCCGCCACGACGGGCGACTGATCAAGACCACGGGTGACGGCGTGTTGGCCGAGTTCGCAAGTCCATCGGCTGCGGTGCGATGCGCGGTGGAGATACAGGAAAGCATCTCATCAGGCCGAAGCTCCTTTAAACTACGCATTGGGGTCAATCTCGGGGAGGTTATCGTCGGGGCTGACGGCGATCTTTTTGGCGACGGGATCAACATCGCTGTCCGGCTTGAGGGGACCGCTGATCCGGGCGGCATCTTGATTTCCGAGAAGGTCTACGGCGAAGTTGAAGGCAAGCTGGACGTCGGCTTCGAGGATCGCGGCGAGCAGCAGCTCAAGAACATCTTCAAGCCTGTCCGCGCTTATGCCTTATGCGCGGGAGTGCATGACGCGCCGATCAAGAAGTTGAGTGCGGCCCTTCCACTCCCAGACAAACCGTCTATCGCCGTGCTGCCGTTTGAGAACCTGAGCGGCGATCCGGAGCAAGAGTATTTTGCCGACGGAATGGTTGAGGAGATCATTACTGCGCTCTCGCGGTTCAAATCGTTGTTCGTGATCGCTCGCAATTCGAGCTTTACGTTCAAAGGTAAAGCCGTCGACATAAAGGAGGTCGGGCGCAGGCTCGGCGTGCGCTACGTCCTTGAGGGGTCTGTGCGTAAGGCATCAGGAAAGGTTAGGATTACAGGGCAGTTAATTGATGCGATTACAGGCGCACACATTTGGGCCGATAGGTTCGAGCGTGACCTGACAGACGTTTTTGCTCTACAGGACGAAGTCACGGTCGCCGTTGTCTCAGCCATTCAGCCAAAACTGCTTCAAACAGAAATCGAATTGGCGACGCGGCGGCGACCGGAAAACCTCACCGCATATGATTTTTATCTTCGAGCCATCCAACAGAGTTATCTCGGGACCCGCGAGGGGGTGGGCGAAGCGCTCAGGCTGGCTCGTCGCGCTCTGGAGCTGGACCCTCGGTTCGGCTTGGTCGCAGCTCTGGCAGGTGTCTGTCACCAGCTCAACGTCAGTTTGGGCCATGCTAACGATCCTCAGTTCGAGCGGAAAGAAGCAGCTCGGCTTCTTCGCTTGGCATTGAGCCTCGACGATAATGATCCGGAAATACTAGCATGGACTTCCATAACCTCGGCGTTCATGGTCGGCGATAGCGAAAGTGAGATTGAGATGGCTGACCGGGCGGTCGCGCTCAACCCCAATTCGCACCTCGCGTGGCACGCCAGAGGCTGGGTGTACAATACTGCGGGGCTGCCGGAGGAAGCGGTCCGTAGCTTTGAACGTGCCATTCGGATGAGCCCGATAGACCCGCTGCTACACCGCGCTCTTACTGGGATGGGGATGGCCCTCATCGAGCTTCGTCGTTTTGACGAGGCAATCGTCGCAGGGAAGAGAGCCCAGCATCAGAACCCCTCCTCGTTTCCCGGAACTTACCGCTGTCTCGCGTCAGCGTTCGCCCATCTCGGACGTGATGCCGAGGCCCGCGAGGCGGCGGCGCGTGTGCTTGAGGTCGATCCCGCCTTTACAATATCGGCGTGGATCGCCCGGGGCGGGTTTTCAAACGCGAAGCTGATGACCGAGGGTCTTCGGAAAGCGGGATTGCCCGAATGAGCCAGAGCTCGCTTGCGCCGACGAGGCGATCGAATGACCGCTTTTGGCCCTTCGCGTCATTTCGCGGGCGCGCAGCAATTAGGTCGCTTTTGGAGAGAAGCGGACATCAACCGGCAGGCAGAGCCGGCTGGTTTGGTCGCGAATGACCCTGGCTGTGTAAAAACGCAAAAAATCGAAACGCGACGAGAATGACATTCTTCAGTTTCGATTTCTAAGTCGAATGTGTTTTCGAATTGGATGCCTGAAACGGTCTTTGACGAATAACTTCTTCTATTGCGATTGAGTGCCTTCGCGTTTTCACACAGCCAAGACCCGAAACGGACATGGGGCTCTATTTTTTACCCTGACGCCGAGCACCACTCTCGCCCAACGATGTGCTAGGGTGTTGTCCTCGGCCCGAGGTCAGCTCGTGAAGCGGCGCGAGTTCATCATTCTCATTAGCGGCGTGGCGACGTGGCCACTCGCAGCCCGCGCCCAGCAGGCGGGCAAGCTGCCCACCATCGGGTTCCTGGGTGCGGTCACACCTTCGGTCGCGAGCCAATGGGTCGCCGCTTTTGTTCAGCGGCTGCGCGAACTCGGTTGGATCGAGGGTCGCACCGTCGCGATTGAGTATCGCTGGGCGGAGGGCCGCCCCGAGCGCGTCGCCGAGATCGCGGCTGAGTTTGTCAGCCTCAAGGTCGATGTCATTGTCACCTGGGGAACCGCATCAGTCGTTGCCGCAATGCAGGCGACATCGGCCATCCCGATCGTGTTTGCGTCGGCGGGCGATCCGGTCGGCACCGGCCTCGTCACGAGTCTGGCGCGACCAGGCGGCAACATCACGGGTTCGTCAAACCAAGCGGCCGATGTTGTTGGCAAGCGACTCGAACTCCTGCGCGAGGTAGTCCCCGGTCGCCGGTTGGCGATCTTGGCCAATATCGGCAGCCCGATCGGGATGCTGCAGATGGGCGAGGCCCAGGCGGCGGCCCGCGCGCTTGGTTTTGAGGTTACCACGCTCGAAATCCAACGGGCGCAGGATATCGCGCCCGCCTTCGAGGCGGTGAAAGATCGGGCGGACGCGCTTTACGTGGTCAGCGAGGCGCTCGTGGAAACTCATCGGGTTCGCATTAACACCTTGGCGCTCGCCGCGCGACTGCCGACGATGCACGACTTTAGGGAGTATGTCGAAGCGGGCGGTCTGATGTCCTATGGACCCAATTTCCCAAACTCGTTCCGCCGCGCCGCCGACTTTGTCGACAAGATACTGCGCGGGAAGAAGCCCGGCGATATTCCAGTCGAGCAGCCGACCAAATTCGAGCTCGTGGTCAATCTCAAGACCGCCAAGGCGCTCGGCCTGGAAATGCCCGCAACAATGCTCGGACGCGCTGACGAGGTGATCGAATAGATTGCCCACTTCTGCGTTTGGCCCATCGCGTCATTTCGGTGCGGCATGGAATTTGGTCGCTATCGGGGCATAGCGGACTTTGGCGAGCGGTGCGCCCGGCAAATTTATGGGTTCACGCCCTAGCTAGTGGACGGCTTCACGGATCGTGGAAAAGGGAATCGGCGATTCCGTTTTCTATATGGGAGGTTGTACGCGCGAGGTTCCTATATTCCGCCGGTTTGTCTGCGCCGGCGCAGTGCCGGTAACGTCTGTTGCGATCACGACTGGTTTGGCCTCGATCAAGGCAGGAGCGTTTTGCCCTTTGGAAATGATAGCCAGGAGTTCAGTGTCCGTGGTGCGATTATGCAACAACAAGCGTTGGTTTCGATCTTACAGGAAGCCAAATTTTCGACCGACCGATTTGAGTATCCACTCAACAATCGAGATGATGACCCACCCTCCGCCCCAGAACACGACCACACTTATAGGCATTTGCCATTTCTCGCGGCGCAGGTCCCACCATGTTGGCTTTGGCACATTGAGGAGAAATTTATTGAACTTCGCCTCATCTTCCAAATCAACGTCGATTTCCTCGGCATGATTCGTAAAAGAAAGAACACGCCCTGAGTAGTAAAGGGCTAGAGAGCGGTGCACGAATTTGAGAGAGGGATGATAGAGGCCAAGGGCGCAGCCATCAGAACTGAAATCTGGAACGTAGCCCGCCTGGACCAGCGAGTGCAGCCGTTCAAATACCTTTTCTGTCCTTTTTTGGTATCGGAAGCGTATTTCAAAATCGTCGTTTGAGTTATCTATCTCTGATTCTGTGAACGTCGACACTACAAGGGCCTCCAAAATGTGAACTTGCTCGCGCGCGCGGCGAGGTTAGCCCAAATTCGCCGAATATTTATGCCGGAATTGTTCTTCGGCCAAGTCTCCTAATAGAGTGCAGGTTTCGGCAGGACGAAGGTCCTCGGTGAAACGCCTGCATTTGTTATTTCGCGCCAAGTTTTTGAGGTTTCGCGCCAAAATGAAGAAGGAATAACGCGCCTCAAACAGGACCGCGCGGCGCGGCTCACTTGCTCGATGAAAGCCTTGGGTGGCATAAGGCCGGGAAACTCGGCCTCGGAAGCAATCAACGCTGTTGGACCGTCAGGCTAGAGGTTGATCCAATAGGTGCGATATGACGGGCTGGTGGTACATTCTAAACGACGAACGTAAAGGTCCCGTCAGTTACGACGATCTGTATCAATTGCTGATCAGCGATACGCTTACGCCAAGCTCTCTTGTCTGGAAGGCGGGAATGAAGGAATGGCAGACTGCTGCAAAGGTAGACGACTTAGTCGCGATGTTTGATTCACTACCTCCGCAAGTTCCGAAGATCTCTCAGAGCAAAAGAACCTGGCCTTGGGAGGGGAGGAGACATCTAGGTTCTACCATCGCCCTAGGTATTGGTGGTTGTGGATTGGTAGGAGGACTGGCGGCCGCCGCTAAAGGGCAATTGGGCACGCTGATAGCAGCAACAGTGATGATCCTGGGAGCACTAGCATACAGGTCCGCGAAAAAACGCAAGCTTGGTGAGGTCAGATCAACCATTACTCGGCTGATCTTGGAATTCACGCTCTTGCTGCTAATCGCTTTGATCATCTTGTTGCAGAATAACCTCAAGCAACTGATCGCAACCGACCCAGTACCGAACGGCGTCATCCCCTTATGGGCAATTCTGGCTTATTTGATCATTGTCGCTCTTCCCAAGAGTTTGATGAGGGCGCAAGGGCAGTAACGAGAGCCTCAGCAGCATCGGCCACATAGTTGAGGGTACGCGGTTTATTTTGGCCCCAAAAAAATAAATAGGCGGTTTGTTCAGGGGACAACCGGCCGCTTGGATTTGGTGCGGCGTGGCCCAAACCATCCCCCGACAATCAGGCGGTGTCGGTAACGTCTGTTGCGATCACGACTGGTTTGGCCTCGATCAAGGCAGGAGTGTTTGCCCTGGAAATAATAGCCAAGAGTTCAGCGTCCGACACGTGCTCGATCGATACGTTCACCTTGGTCTCGGTGTGGTACCTATCCTGCCATTCGTCAGGATCGGCGTTTTTGAGGGCAAAGATGGCGGCCGTCACGCCAACGCCTTGCGATGTGGTGAGGAGCTTGGCCTCAAGCGCTGCAACGCGAGCCGCGCGGCCCCTGTTTATGGCGTCTCCAAAGTCTCGGTGCGCCGTCATCCACTCATACACCGCGTTCTTCGTGACCCCGAGATGACCGGCCAATGCCGTGACGGAATATCCCTGTCCCATGAACTCGATTGCCCGCTGGCAGTATTCTGGTCGGTATAGCGTCGGCCTGCCGAACACATAGCCTTCCGGCTTGGGCTTGCTGCGGAACGGCTTGCTGTAGCGGTCTTTCCTCCGGCGCCTGGGTTGCCCCGCGGCCTTGAGCCGCTTTGCCGTCCGGTCCTTGAGCAACGGCACGCTATCCTCGGTCATGTTGTCCTCGCTTCGCTGGCTCGACGTCACCCTATCGCACCGGACCTGCCTTCACGGCATGGAAATTAAATCTGCCACAACCGGGACCGGAGAATGGGTCGCAGGGCAGCTATGGGCCGCCCCCGGCGCGCCCCCAAAAAGAAATTCGACGCCGCAATGTGCGCCCCCACAAAAATAGGTCTTGATCTTGTTGGAGTTTTTGGCTCCTCGGGCCGGATTCGAACCAGCGACCATTCGATTAACAGTCGAATGCTCTACCGCTGAGCTACCGAGGAATTGGCGCACCGCAAGGGGCCACGCGCGGGAGCCGTATAACAAAGCCCCCCCGGCTTGCAAAGGGCGAAATGAGCCTTTCGGGTGCTTCCTCGAAGGGAAATCAGATGGCGGGAAAAGCCATTCATTGCACCTTAGAGCCCGGAACAAGGTGCGCATGGACGTCAAGGCAAGCGGCCGCGGCCGTGTTGCGTTTTGGCAAGCCTTGTATCAAACATGACGCGGTCATCTCCTTGCGATTATTCGTTCTCTGCTGGGGTCCTTCCAAATGCCTGCTTTCTCGACTGCGCGACAGAAAATGGTCGACGGTCAGGTGCGTCCGAGCGATGTGACTGATATCCGAATTATCGATGCGATGCTGACGGTGCCGCGGGAGCTATTCGTTCCTCTATCCCAGCGCTCGCTCGCCTATCTCGATCTTGATCTCGATGTGGGTGAAGGCGGGCCGGTCAAACGCTTCCTGATCAAGCCTGCGGTGACCGCGAAGATGATCCAGGCGGCCGAGGTCAAGGATACTGACGAGGTGCTGGTGGTCGGTTGCGCATCCGGCTACATGGCTGCACTGGTTGCAAGATTGTGCCGGCGCCTGACGGCGACCGAGCCCGATGCGTCGCTGGCGGCGAAGGCCCAGACCATCTGTGCGGAAATCGGGCCCGGAAATGTGACAGTGAAGGCCGCAGCGGTAGCCGGCGGTGATTCGGCCAACGCCCCCTTTGACGTCATAATCCTCAATGGAGCGACCGAAATCATTCCCGAAGGGCTTTACCGGCAGCTCAAGGAGGGCGGCCGGCTCGTTGGGGCCTTCGCCACGGCCCGACCGCAGCGAGTTACCGTCGTGACCCATTCGCACGACGATTTCGGGCATCGGGCACTTTTCGACGCCGTGCTGCCCGTCCTGCCTGGGCTTGAGCGCCCTCCCGCTTTCGTTTTCTAGCCGGCGTGCAAAGGGGCTTTCGAGGTCGGAGTGTGGCATGGAAGCCCCATGTCAGGAGTTTCCCATCATCTGATGCCTTGGCGGGGGTCTTAGCTCTTTCTTAGCTGTTGCACCCGACATATGGTGGTCGGGTGCGGTATCTGTTTGGAATGACGTAACAACCCGGTTTTGGGCGCCGGGGAACTTGCCGATTTGAATTGGATTGCCAGGGATGGATGGGGTGAAGGTCTTTACCGGAGCCGGGGCTACGGTCCTTCTGCTAGCTTTGATCGTCCCCAAGCCGGCTTCGGCCGACACGATCGAGGCCGCGCTGGTGCGTGCCTATCAGTCAAACCCGCAGCTCAATGCACAGCGCGCCCAGGTCAGAGTGACCGATGAGAACGTGCCGCAAGCATTGTCCGGTTATCGTCCGAAACTCAGCGTTTCGGCAACGGCCGGCACTCAATATACCGATCTTCTGAATACGTTCGGCGGCACGCCGCAGCAGATTCTGAAGACCGATGTTTTTGGAGTGAATGCTCCCCGCAGCGCCGGGATCACTCTCAGCCAGACGCTTTACAACGGTAATCAAACGGCCAACAGGACCCGCGCAGCGGAGAGCCAGGTGTCGGGCTCGCGCGAGGCGTTGCGCGTGCTCGACGAGGCCATCCTGCTGTCGGCCGCCACGATCTACATGGATTATCTGCGCGATGCCGCCATCGTCGAGGTCCAGAAGAGCAACGTGCGCGTCCTCGAACAGACCCTCAAGCAGACTCGCGACCGCTTCAATGTCGGCGAAGTGACGCGCACCGACGTGGCTCAGTCGGAAGCGCAGCTCGCGGCGGGCCAGACACAGCTCCTCGCCGCCGAAGCCACCCTGACGACGACGAAAGCGAATTTCCGCCGCATCATCGGCAATGATCCGGTCAATCTCGCGCCAGGTTCTCCGGTGGACCGTTTCCTGCCGGCCACGCTGCCGGGGGCGGTCGAGCTCAGCTTGATCGAAAATCCGAACGTGACGGCAGCGATGTACGGCATCGACGTCCAGTTTCTGCAAGTGAAAGTGAACGAGGGCGCGCTGCTGCCCACGGTGACCGCGCAGGTTGTGGTGCAGCAAGCCTACGAACAGCAAATGCAGGTCTTCCGGTCTTTCGGAGCGTCGGCCATCGCACAGTTGAATGTGCCGATCTACCAGGGCGGCGCCGAGTACTCGTTGATTCGTCAATCCAAGGAATCGCTGGCGCAACAGCGTCTCGTGCTCGAACAGACCCGCGACCAGACTCGCGCCAACACCGTGACCGCCTGGGGACAACTGGTCGCCGGCAAGGCTCAGGTGGCTTCCGCCCAATCGCAGGTGACGGCGTCGGAGATTGCGCTCAATGGCGTACGCGAAGAGGCCAAAGCCGGCCAGCGAACCACGCTTGACGTGCTCAACGCGCAGCAAGCCCTGGTCAACGCCCGTGTTGCGCTCGTGACAGCGCAGCACGACCGCGTGGTCGCGTCATACGCAGTGTTGTCGGCGATAGGGCGGCTCTCGCCGCAGGTGCTCGGTCTTAACACCACCGTTTATGATGCGAGCGTGCATTATCACCAGGTGCGCGACAGCTGGGCCGGTGTTCGTACTCCCGATGGCCGCTGACCGCGTTTCCCGCTGCTGTCGGCGCGTAACTGGCGTTTTCAAGTCATTGGCAATCAGCGTATAAGCCCTTCGCTACATGTCTCCGCATTGCTTCCCGGCCACTCCCTCTTCAGGCGACCGTTCACCCCGGCGTTGCTTGCAATCGTTAGTTGCCCTGACGTACCGTTCTCTCGGGCAGGAGAGCGATTCGCGCCATTTGGGACCCGTGGTGGCACGACGCTTCGGTGCGCCGGGACGCTATCAGCGACACGTCGCGCGACGCTTGATCTGGGGACAAGTGGGGCTGGCGCGATGAAAATCCGAACCCGCCTATTCCGAACCGGCACTTCCTGCCTCGCTTGGTGTAAAACGCTGACGAAAGCGTTGATGAGGTGGAATCGGAGATGACGCAGCCTGCGAAGGTCCAAGAACCCTCGATGGAGGAAATCCTGGCGTCGATCCGGCGGATCATTGCCGACGACGAAGCAAAGCCGGCGACAGCTGAAAAACCCTCCGCTCCCTCGGCTCCCGCGGCTCCGGCCAGGCCGGAGAAACCGGTGCCGCCGCCCGCCGCCAAGGCCCCCGCAGGTGACCCAGTTCCGCCCGCCCCAGCCGCACCAAAGGCGGTAGTCGCGCCGCCGCCGCCTCCTCCTTCGCGTGCGGCACCGGCCCCGGCGCCGGGACCCGCCGAGACAAACAGCCAGGACGATATCGATGCGCTGTTGAACGGTCTGGATGAGGCGACCACCCCCGAAGAGATTCGGCCAGCCTCGTCCGACATCGAAGTGCTCGAACTGACGGACGAGATGGCCCTGCCGGATCCGCCGCGGCCCGCGTTCAAGAGGGTGGAACCGACCGACGATCTCGAGTTTACCGAAGCGGGCAGGGTGGCGCCTCGTCCATCTTTGTTCGAAACGCCTGCCGTGGAAAGTCCGGTGGCGTCTCAGCAAATCCTGTCGCGCTCGACTGTCTCTGCGGTCGAGTCGGCCTTCAATAGCCTCGCTCACACGGTACTCAGCCAGAACGCACGGACCCTGGAAGATCTGGTTAAGGAAATGCTGAGACCGATGCTGAAATCCTGGCTCGACGACAATTTGCCCGGATTGGTGGAGCGTATCGTCAAGGCGGAAATCGAGCGGGTTTCGCGCGGACGCTGACGTCTATGGCTCTTCTGGCCGGGCCGCCGGCCGTGATCGACCACCTGGCTCCGCTTTCACCGTAAACTTCCGGCCTGCCTGTCAAATGACCCGGCCATGTTGACTTGGCGCGCGGGTGCGGCTTTCTAGGGAAGCGGATTTGACATTCGCAACCCCTTTTGGGCGCGAACTCGAAAAGCGTCGAGTCCAAAACTCCACTGGAAACCCGTATTTGCTGGTGGTTCTTCGATTCCAACCCCCACAAAGGTGCGCACTGAAACGGGGGTGACAATGCTGGAATTCGGACCACTTGCCGCTGCTACATCCATGATTGCACTGCCATGATCGAGAAGAATTACCAGCCCGCCGACATCGAAGACCGCATGTCCGTCATCTGGGAGGACAGCCGCGCCTTCAATGCCGGACGCCCGGACCGGCGCGATGCGGAACCCTTCACGATCGTCATTCCGCCGCCCAATGTGACGGGCTCGCTGCACATGGGGCATGCGCTCAACAACACCTTGCAGGATATCCTCTGCCGTTTCGAGCGGATGCGCGGCCGCGACGTGCTCTGGCAGCCGGGAACCGACCACGCCGGCATCGCTACCCAGATGGTGGTCGAGCGGCAATTGATGGAACGTCAGCAGCCGGGACGGCGCGCACTGGGGCGTGACAAATTCCTCGATCGCATCTGGGAGTGGAAAGCCGAAAGCGGTGGCGTCATCATCAACCAGTTGAAGCGGCTTGGTGCTTCCTGCGACTGGTCACGCGAACGCTTCACGATGGATGAGGGGCTCTCTCGCGCTGTCGTGAAGGTGTTCGTCGAGCTGTATCGCCAGGGGCTCATCTATAAAGACAAGCGGCTGGTGAACTGGGATCCCAAGCTGTTGACGGCCATTTCGGATCTCGAGGTGCAGCAGATCGAGCTCAAGGGCAGCCTCTGGTATTTGCGTTATCCGCTCGAGGGAAAAGCTTTCAATCCCGGCGATCCCACAACCTTCATCGTGGTCGCGACTACGCGACCGGAGACGATGCTCGGCGACACCGCGGTCGCGGTGCACCCGGATGACGAGCGTTATCGCCACCTCGTCGGCAAACATGTGATCTTGCCGCTGGTCGGACGGAGGATTCCGATTGTGGCGGACGAATATTCCGATCCTGAGAAGGGCTCCGGCGCGGTCAAGGTCACGCCGGCGCATGATTTCAACGACTTCGAAATCGGCCGGCGGCACAACCTGCTGCAGGTCAGCGTGCTCAATCAGGAGGGCGCGCTGGCGCTGGTCGGCAACGAAGACTATTTGCGCGGATTGCCGGAAGGCGCGATGCAGTTCGCGGAAGAATTCCAAGGTGTCGACCGATTCGCCGCGCGCAGGCAAATCGTGGCGCGAATGGAAGATTTCGGGTTTCTGGAGAAGATCGAGCCGAACACGCATATGGTGCCGCACGGCGATCGTTCCGGTGCTGTGATCGAGCCGTACTTGACCGATCAGTGGTACGTCGATGCCAAGACCCTTGCGCGGCCTGCGGTCGCGGCGGTGCGCAGCGGTGCGACCACCTTCGTGCCGAAGAACTGGGAGAAGACGTATTTCGATTGGATGGAAAACATCCAGCCCTGGTGCATCTCCCGCCAGCTGTGGTGGGGCCATCAGATCCCCGCATGGTACGGACCGGACGGAAAGGTGTTCGTCGCCGAAACCGAAGAAGAAGCCATCAGTCATGCCCTTGGCTACTATGTCGAGCAGGAAGTGATCACGCCGGAGCAGGGGCGGGAGATGGCGCTCGATCGCAACAAGCGCGCCGGCTTCATCACCCGTGACGAGGACGTGCTCGACACCTGGTTTTCCTCGGCGCTATGGCCGTTCTCCACGCTCGGCTGGCCTGACGACGACACCGACCTGAAGCGTTATTATCCGACCGATGTCCTCGTCACCGGCTTTGACATCATCTTCTTCTGGGTCGCCCGCATGATGATGATGGGCCTCCATTTCATGAAGGAGGTCCCGTTCCCGACGGTCTACATCCACGCGCTCGTTCGTGACGAAAAGGGCGCGAAGATGTCGAAGTCGAAAGGCAACGTCATCGATCCCCTGCACCTGATCGACGAGTTCGGCGCCGATGCCCTGCGCTTCACGCTGGCTGCGATGGCGGCGCAGGGCCGCGACATCAAACTTGCGGCAAGCCGCGTCGAGGGCTACCGCAATTTTGCAACCAAGCTGTGGAATGCGTGCCGCTTTGCCGAAATGAATGCATGCACGGTACCGGCTGACTTCGATCCGACAAAAGCGACGCAGACATTAAACCGCTGGATCGCGCATGAGACCGTGCGCGCCGCGCGCGAGGTCACCGAGGCGATTGAAGCCTACCGCTTTAACGACGCAGCGGGCGCGATCTATCGTTTCGTCTGGAACGTCTACTGCGATTGGTATCTCGAGCTGGCCAAACCGGTCCTGATGGGCGAGGAGGGCGCCGCGAGGGTCGAGACCCGCGCGATGGTCGCATGGGCGCGCGACGAAATCCTCAAATTGCTCCATCCGTTCATGCCGTTCATCACCGAAGAGCTTTGGGGAGTGACGGCCAGGCGTGATGTCCTTTTGGCGCTGGCGCCGTGGCCGCGCAAGGCGGCAACGTTCACGCCGGAGCAGCTGGCGCTGATGGCGACGACGGTCCCGAATGATCCTATGATGCCCCCGCCCCTGGTCGCGCTCGAGACTGGCGAATTCACCGACCCTGAGGCTGAAGCCGAGATCGGCTGGGTCGTCGATCTCGTGACCGCGATACGCTCCGTGCGCGCCGAAATGAACATTGCGCCGGCGACGTTGACGCCGTTGGTGCTGTCAGGCGCTTCTGCAAAGACCAGGGAGCGCGCGTCGCGCTGGAGTGACGTGATCGGGCGGATGGCTCGGCTCGCCGACATTTCCTTTGCTGACCACCCTCCGGAAGGTTCGGTGCAGCTTTTGGTGCGGGGCGAGGTCGCGGCCCTTCCGCTGAAGGGCCTGATCGATTTTTCAGCGGAGAAAGCCCGGCTCGACAAGGAAGCGGCGAAGGCGGATGCCGACATCAAGCGGATCGACGCCAAGCTTGCCAACGAGAAATTTGTCGCCAACGCTCCGGAAGAGATCGTCGAAGAGGAAAGGGAGAAGCGGGAGGCCGCGCTGGCGCGAAGGGCAAAGATTCTCGAGGCGATGGAGCGCCTCAAGAGCGCCACCTAGCGAAGAATAACGGCGCTTCGACCTTTGGAACATTTTGTCAGGCGCTGCGAACCTTGCGATCGGCAGCATCGAGATGGTCTGGCAATCCTGCCGATGGCAATGCATATGCCGGCGTCGATTCTTCGCGCGACGCCGATCGCTGCGAACCGGCTTCCTTGCTGCGAGCCTGCCACAGCGTTGCGCCAAGCAGAAGGTAAGCAGCCGCGGTCCATACGGCCTGCCAGTTCCGCGTCCCCTCGATGAAGAGGGTATAGAGCGCCGCGGCAGCGAAGAGGCCGGCGAATACCGCTTCCGCCATCGGCCGCGTCCCGAACCTCGGCCGGTTGAACAGCGTCAGCGTCGAAAATGGAATCGCTGCCATGGTCAGAGCGGCGAATGGAAGATCGCGCCAACGCGCGTCGAACACGGCGCCCAGCGCAGTCTCCGCCGCGATCACGGTGGTCACGGCCAGTGCGACGCCCAGCAGCATCGTTGCAAATGACTGGATCCTGCCGTCGCGCGGGCCGATCAGCTCCACGAAGGTCGGCAGAGCACGTCCCGACATCAGTGCCAACGCGCAAAGCACGGGTGAGGCGATGGCGGCCGCCAGCAGCGAGCCCCACATGAGCCAGCCGCCGAAGCCGAAGCTTTCATAGAGCATCTTGTCGAAGGCTACTCCGAGCAGGATTCCGGCTGATGTCGCGGACACTGCGACCGCGATCCACGAAACCAGCCGGGGCGGCCAGGGCCTGCGTCTTGAGGTCATCCAGGCCACAGCAAATACCGAGATGACCAATGCCATGCCGCCGCCCATGTGCAGCTTCCACAGGGGATAATTGCTGATAGCTTCACCGGGCGGATATTTCAGCTTGCGATGCTCCGCATCGAACAGCCCCCAATTGCCGCCCACGGTTCCTTCCCAATATCGTTTCCACGAGGCGTCGTAAGCCTCGATCAGGTTGACGCGGAATTTTTCACGCTTCGACAGGTCAAGAATTTCGGAGATCACGCGGGCCTGATTTGTGCGCGACGGAAGCGCTCCTTCGCGCATGCGCCCCATGCTCGGCCAACCCGTCTCGCCGATCAGGACTTCCTTGCCGGAAAAGGCAGCGGCCACGCGCTTGTGAATAGCTGCGACATGGGCGGCCGCATCCTGCGCGCGGACCGGAAAGTCCTCCCAATACGGCAGCACATGAATGGTGATGAAGTCGACGGCATCCTGGACTTCGCGGTAGCGCAGCCAGTATTCCCAGACATCGGCGTACGTCACGGGAACGTTGACGCGAGCCTTTACCGAGCGGATAAGTTCGCGAAGATCGGAGGGGCTCATGTCTCCGTGCAACAGCACTTCGTTGCCGACGATAATGGCTCTGATCGTGCCCGGATAATCCCTGGCCAGCGTGACCGCGGTGTCGACCAATTGCGCGTTCTTCAGGCGATTGTTGCCGATCCAGATTCCAAGAAAGACGTTCAGTCCGACCCGCGAGGCGACTGCAGGCACCTTGTCCAGTCCGTTGTCGACCGAATAGGTGCGGATACAGTCGGTTATCTTTGCCAGTTCGGCGAGATCCTCCTCAATCTGCTCCTCACTGACGATGAGGTTCGGATTTAGCGGGGTCTGGTCGCCGCGAAATGGTGCATAGGACACGCAATCCAGCTTCGCCGCCGGATCGATCGGGGCGCGGGCCAGCGTGACCGGTGTGGCCAGCCACCACCAGACCCCGGCAACAAAACTCAGCGATACGAGAAGAAGCGCCAGTGGCGTGCGAAAGGCGATTGGTTCTGTCCTCCGGAAGGATTGTCGAATATGGTCTGGCGGTCCGCAGTTCGGCCAAAACGTGGGATGCGCAGGCGCCGAACCGCGGAGCACAAAAGCGAGACCCAACGTCCGGTTTGATAGCAAATTTGTCACGGCCTCAACAAGTAAAGCAATGATGTTCAACGGTCTCTCTCGACGCCATTTCGGCGGGCTCGCGGGCTGGTCGGCCCTTGCAATTTCGGCAAAATCCGCCGAGGCCGTTGCGGCCGACCCGAGGGCGGAAAACAGGCAGCAGAACGGCAGCCGCTCCGCCGTTTTCCCGAGCGGATTTGTTTGGGGGACGGCCACATCGGCCTACCAGATCGAAGGGGCCGTCAACGAGGACGGGCGCGGTCCGTCGATTTGGGATCGTTTTACCCACGCGCGCGGGACAATCGTGGACGAGACCAACGCCGACATCGCCAACGATCACTATCATTTGTTCAAGCAAGACGTTCAACTCATCAAGGCGCTCGGAGTGAAGGCCTATCGCTTTTCGATTGCCTGGCCTCGCGTCTTCCCGGAAGGCTCGGGTGCGCCAAACCCCAAGGGACTGGATTTTTACCATCGGCTCATCGACGAACTGCTGGCGAACGGTATTGAGCCATTTGCGACCATGTATCATTTTGACTTGCCTCAGGCGCTTCAGGATCGCACCGGCGGATGGATGTCGCGTGAGACCTCGAAGGCGTTTGCGGATTACGCCGGCTACGTCGCAGAACACTTAAGCGATCGCGTCAAGCACTTCTTCACGATCAATGAGTCGCACCGGTTCGTTTTTTTGGGATATGGCGCGGGACCCGACGCGCCCGGTCTCAGATTGTCCGCGCCCGAATTGAACCAGGTTCTTCACAACGTCGCGCTGGGCCATGGTCTTTCGGTGCAAGCCATACGGGCGAATGGGCGCGCCGGAACCAGGGTCGGCCCGGCAGAAAACATTGTTGTTTGCATCCCCGCGATCGAGACGCCGGCAAACATTCGTGCGGCGGAAATCGCCACCCGCGAATTGAATGCGGGCTATTTGACCGTGATGCTCGAGGGAAAATATACCGACGGTTTTCTGGCGTATGCCGGCAGCAATGCGCCGAAATACACCGCCGATGATTTGCGCATCATTTCGTCTCCGGTCGATTTCGTCGGGCTGAATGTCTACACGCCGGACCACTATGTGGTCGCCGCGGACAACCCGGCAGGTTTTGCGCTGGTGCCGTTTCCGGCCGCGTTCCCGAAGATGGATTCGACCTGGCTGAAGATCGGCCCCGAGGCGATGTACTGGGCGCCGCGCCATGTGGCGAAGCTTTGGGGCGTGAAGTCGATCTACATCACCGAGAATGGCACTTCGGCGAAAGACGATCCTGCCGCGGACGGCAAGGTCTATGACCTCGATCGGATCATGTATCTGCGCAACTATCTGACACATCTGCAACGCGCGACTTCCGAGGGCATTGCGGTGCACGGCTATTTCCTGTGGAGTCTGATGGACAATTTCGAGTGGTCGGACGGATTCGAGAAACGTTTCGGCCTCTACCGGGTGGACTTCAATACACAAGCGCGCACGCCAAAACTCTCCGCATCTTTTTATCGCGAAATCATCAAACGCAATGCGGTGGTTTGAGCACACTCGTCGCATCGCGCTGCTACCGAACGCCGTCAGCTCGCAAACGGCCTGGAAAGGAATTTCGAGCCTTTCAGCCCATATCGCCAGGGCAAGTCGGCCGCCTTGGTGATGCCGATCCGCACGCCGAAAACGATCTGCGGCCTGGCGGTGCGCGCCAGTAGCGCAAACGGGGGTGCATCGAGCGCCAGGTCATTGTGAGCCCCCGTGATCCCCAGAGCTTCTGTCAGCTTGCCGGGGCCGGAGCACAGCGTTCGCTCGTCGGTCAGATGTCGCCGGCGCCGCATCGCCGCCAGCCCGTGGGTCGGCTCCAGCGCCCGGATCAGGACCGCGCTGGCGGAGCCCTGTTTTTCGCAAACGAAATTGACGCACCAGTGAATGCCGTAGGAACGGTAGACATAGACGAAGCCGGGCGGACCGAACATGACGGCGTTTCGTGCCGTCGGCCCGCGGAAGGAATGAGCCGCCGGATCGGTGTGGTGATAGGCCTCGACCTCGACGATGATGCCGCCGACGCCGTTCACGAGCAGCGTGGCGCCGATCAGGTCGGGCGCGACCTCGTGCACGCTGCGGGCGAAGAAGGCGCGTTTGAGCAATTTGCCGGGTTTTGGGAGATTTGCGGCGGGATTTTGGACCATTCAGACGGTATGCTAAGACCGAATGCACACTGTTGCGAGCGGTTGCGGTTCGTCCTCCACCGGATTAGCTAGTGGAGTGGATTTGACATTCGCTATCCATCTAGCCGCAAGCTCGTAAAGCGAATGTCAAATCCAAAACTCCACTAGAATCTTATATTTGCTAGTGGTCCTTTGATTCTAACATTCGCAACGGTGTCTGCTGAGGTGGGATGCGAATGTTAGAATCGGACCACTAGAACATATCAGATACGGATTCTTCATGGTCGTTGTCGTCGATACCGTTTCAGCCACGCCGCTGCGCCCGCGTCACCCCGAAAAGGTGAATCGCCCGGACGCGCTGTCGCCACCGAAGCCGGACTGGATTCGCGTGCGCGCGCCGACCACCCGCGGCTATGCCGAGACCCGCAACATCGTGAAGGAAAACGGCCTGGTGACGGTGTGCGAGGAGGCGGGCTGTCCGAATATCGGCGAATGCTGGGACAGGAAGCACGCGACCTTCATGATCATGGGGGACACCTGCACCCGCGCCTGCGCCTTCTGCAACGTCAAGACCGGCATGCCCGGCGTGCTCGATCCGGAAGAGCCGGAACACGTCGCGGAAGCGACATTCAAGCTTGGGCTCGCCCATATCGTCGTCACCTCGGTCGATCGCGACGATCTGGCCGACGGCGGTGCCGCGCATTTCGCGCAAACCGTCCGCGCCATCCGGGCACGCTGCCCCGCCACGACGATCGAGATCCTCACCCCGGATTTTCTGCGCAAGGACGGCGCGCTCGAAATCGTGGTGGCGGCCAGGCCCGATGTGTTCAACCACAATCTGGAGACGGTGCCGTCGCGCTATCTCAGCGTTCGCCCCGGCGCGCGCTATTTCCATTCGGTGCGGCTGTTGCAGCGGGTGAAGGAAATCGACCCCTCGATCTTCACCAAATCGGGCATCATGGTTGGGCTTGGCGAGGAGCGTCACGAGGTTTTGCAGGTCATGGACGATCTGCGCTCGGCGGACGTCGATTTTCTGACCATCGGACAATATTTGCAGCCGACGCGAAAACATCACGCGGTGATGCGCTACGTGACGCCGCAGGAGTTTTCGAACTTCGAGAAGGTTGCCTATACCAAGGGATTTTTGATGGTTTCGGCGAGCCCGCTGACCCGTTCGTCGCATCATGCCGGCGAGGATTTCGCCAGGTTGCGGGCCGCGCGAGCCGCCAGATCCCGCTGAGCGGAGTGCGGCGAATTTGAAGTCCCTATCGGTATCGCGGCAAGTTCGTGATAGGAACTTCAAATTCATGGCCGCTACTCAAATCAACAAGTTGCTAGAGCTCCTTTGATTCCGAAGTTCGTATCAGAGGTCGCCGCGATAGCTTGCGAACTTCGGAATCGGAGCTCTAGTTTCAATGCCGAGATTCAACAGCAGGCGCCGGGTGAACCACAGCGCGCCGCAGATGTTCGATCTGGTCGCCGACGTCGAGCGTTACCCCGAATTCGTGCCGTTGTGCCAGTCGCTGAAAGTACGCCAGCGCAACGCTGGGCCGAATGGGACCGAGGTGGTGATCGCCGACATGACGGTGTCGTTCAAGCTGGTCCGCGAAACCTTCACAAGCCGCGTGACGCTGGATCGTCCCAATCTGAACATTCTGGTCGAATATCTGCGCGGTCCGTTCAGCAAGCTCGAGAACCGCTGGACCTTCGAGCCGAAGTCCGACAATTCCTGCGAGGTAGGGTTCTACATCGCTTACGAATTCAAGAGCCGGATGCTGGCCATGCTCATGGGCACGATGTTCGATACTGCCTTCCAGCGTTTTGCGTCCGCGTTCGAAAAGCGCGCCGACAAAATTTACGGGAAGAAGCAGGCTTAGCCGGTCATTGCTGTGAAGGCGAGGATTGTCATTGCGAGCCCCACTCGGCATTGCGAGGAGCGAAGCGACGAAACAATCCACACTCCCGTGAACGATTCAATATTCAACTTTTCAAACAGCCATTCGCTCGCGAGAACGCCTTCCCGCGACGCGAAACGTGCCCGGGTTGTTGCCTCAGTCACGCCCTCCAAGTGAGAGGGCGCAGGGAATGCCGGGTGCTACGGCCGCACCCATAGCCTCGTGCGCAACGAAAGAAAGCACACGAGTGTAGTCACTACAGGTACACCGAGATCAGCCGGCATTCCCTGCACGATGGTTTTACGGTTTCCTTCGCGCTCTCCCCGGGGACCGGGCTTTCTTGCCCCCGTCATTAGCGGAAATTGCCGCCAATTTGACACCAGCGTCGGGGTGTCAGGACCACACGACTTCGCCGTTCGCAGGCCACCTCGCCCGTCAAGCGACATAACCGACGTCCACCGCATCCCTGCCCAACGCTCGTGACGGTCGCGAAACGCCCCTCTTGCGGGCAGGAACGGGGCGAGGTCGTAAAGGTGTTTTGCCCGACGGCACAAGTGAGAAAATTTTTCGCGGCGGGACTGGACAACCCAAATCAGCCTGAACCGGCTCGGGAAATTGCCGTTTGCGCGCAGACGGAAATCATTACCTTGGCGGCCGTCGCCGCTTGACCGCGCCACGGCGCGATGTCCGCGCCAGCCGTGGATGGAGGCGGACGATCGGCTCACGTTTCGGCTTCACCGCAGCCCTCGGCCCGCGGGCGAGCTCGATCAGCATTCGCAAGGCCTCGATGACCGAGCGCTGGCGCACCGCGCTTCGGCCGATCGCGCCGAACCGGCATTCGCGATTGAGGATTCGGCCGTCGCGGGCGGCGACCGCGAAATGCACGAGACCAACCGGTTTGCCGGGTGTGGCGCCGCCGGGACCGGCGATGCCGGTAGTGGCAACGGCAAGATCGACGCCAGCCCGCTCCAGCGCGCCGACCGCCATCGCGGTTGCAGTTTCCCTGCTGACGGCGCCGAAGGCTGCAAGCGTCGTGGCCTTGACCCCGAGCATCACGCGCTTGGCTTCGTTGGAATAGGTGACGAAGCCGCGGTCAATGACGTCGGACGAGCCGGGAATGTCGGTCAGCGCGCCGGCTACCAATCCGCCAGTGCAGGATTCGGCGGTCGCAATGGTCAGCTTGCGCATGCGGCAGAGATCAAGCAGCGAGCGGGAAAGAGAATTAGTGGAGCCGATTTGACGTTCGCTACCCATCGACCGCGAATTCCCTCAAATCGAGACAGGTCCCTTGTCGCCCCATGGCAGGCGAATGGTGGCGCATGCGGTGGCGGCGATGCCTTCCTCGCGACCGGTAAAGCCGAGGCGTTCGCTGGTGGTCGCCTTGACGGCGACGCGCCAGACATTGAGCCCCGTGATCTCGGCGATGCGAGCGCGCATCGCATCGCGCAACGGGCCAATCTTCGGCCGCTCGCAGATCAGGGTCACTTCGAGATTGGCGATGCGGCCGCCGCGTGCCGCGACCCGTTCAACCGCATATTTCAGGAATTTGTCGGACGATGCGCCCTTCCATTTGATGTCGCTCGGCGGGAAATGCGAGCCGATATCGCCGTCGGCGAGCGCCCCGAGAATGGCATCGACCAACGCATGCAAGCCGACGTCGCCGTCGGAATGGGCAAGGAAACCGCGATGATGGGGCACGCGAACACCGCAAATCATGAGGTGGTCGCCGTCGCCGAAGGCATGAACGTCGTAACCGGTCCCGGTCCGGACGTCCCCAAGCTGGCTAGCAAGGCGCGCATCCTCGCGGACGAAATCTTCCGGCGTGGTCAGTTTCATGTTCGCAGCATCGCCTTCAAAAGTTGACACCGTCAATCCCGCCCATTCCGCCAGCGCGGCATCATCGGTGAAATCGGTCCGGCCTTCGCGAGCCGCGCGCCGATGCGCATCAATGATAACATCAAAGCGGAAGGCCTGCGGCGTCTGCGCAATTCTCAGGCGCGCGCGCTCCGGCGTTCCCTCGACATGCCCGCCTGCGTCGACGAGCTTGATCGTATCAGCGACTGGTATGGTGGGAATTGCGGCGCCGGTCGCGGAAGTCGCTCTGATGGCCCGGGAAATCAGTGCTGCAGAGACGAAAGGGCGCGCGGCGTCGTGGATGAGAACTACGTCAGGTTTCTGCGAACCAAGCGCCTCAAGGCCGGCACGAACGGATTCCTGGCGCGTCGCGCCGCCCCTCGCGGGGCTTGAATGCGCGAGCCCGCGCACTGCCTCGTTGAAGATGGCGAGGTCGTCGGGATTCAAGACCGGCTGCACCGCAGAAATTTCCGGATGGCGGCAAAACGGCTCCATGGCGCGGAAAATCACGCTCTGCCCGCCAACGGAGCGATACTGTTTGGGGCCGCCGGCGCCGGCACGAAGACCGCGTCCGGCTGCGACGAGGATGGCGGCGGTCCGCTGAGGATTCGACATAGGTCTCGACCAGGAGCAATCCGTCAGTTCTTAAGCTGGGTGGACGGCGCTCTGCCCTTATCACGCTCGCTTGCGAAAACAGAACGTTTCTTCGGGATTCCCAGCGCCGTGGGGAAAAGCACCTATGCTGCAGTGCACTTGCAAGGTTTTTCAGAACTGTCTAAAGTGTAGGCATGGAACTTGACTGCACAACATTTGTGCTCAAAATGGGTCCGGGCAGACGCAGGCTCTGTCGAAGCGATGAGAAATCCGTGACCAGTGCGCCTATGTTCCATCTTAAGCCGTTGAAAATAGGCGATATTCAGGTCGCTAACCGGGTTCTCCTGGCGCCGATGTCTGGCATCACCGATGCCCCGTTTCGGCGGATGGCCGCTGGTTTTGGGGCCGGGCTTGTGGTGTCGGAAATGACCGCAAGTGATGATCTCGTAGACGGCCGGCCCATGTCGCGTCTGCGGTGCGAGGCTGCAGGCATAGGCCCGCATGTCGTTCAACTCGCCGGCTGCGAGACAAGGTGGATGACGGAAGGCGCACGGATCGCCGAAGCTGCCGGCGCCGAGATCATCGACATCAACATGGGTTGCCCCGCGCGCCATGTGACAGGCGGCCAGTCGGGCTCGGCGCTGATGCGCGATCTCGATCACGCCCAGCGTCTGATCGAAGCGACCATATCGGCGGTGAAGGTGCCGGTAACGCTGAAGATGCGGCTCGGCTGGGACGACCGCTCCATCAACGCGCCCGAACTGGCGCGCCGCGCCGAGGGCGCGGGCGTGCGGTTGATTACGGTGCATGGAAGGACGCGCTGCCAATTCTACAGCGGCAAGGCGGATTGGGCTGCGGTGCGCGCCATCAGGCAGGCAATCGGCATTCCGCTCGTGGTCAATGGCGACATCACGTCGTTCGAAACGGCGCTCTCGGCGCTCGAAATGTCCGGCGCTGACGCGGTGATGATTGGCCGCGGTGCGCAGGGGCAGCCCTGGTTGCCCGGCCAGATCGGACGCCGCATCGAGACCGGAGTGGCTGAGCCGGCGCCGGCGCTTTCCGAGCAGCTCAATCATATCCGCGTCCTCTATGACGAGGTTTGCCGGCATTACGGGTTGCGCGTGGGGCTGCGTCACGCGCGCAAGCATCTCGGCTGGGCGCTGCAGGTTGCGGCGAACCGCAGCAGGGCACCGGCGACGACGCTCAAGAGCTGGCGCGAGAAGATCCTGACATCGGATAATCCGCAGCACGTGCATCGAACGCTTGGGCATGCCTTCGACGATTTTGCCTGGAGCGCCGCCGCATGAGTTCGGTTGCCGAACATCGCCGTGCCGTGCCGTCCGACGCCGAGGCCATTCTCAATGCGCTGCCCAATCCCGTTCTGCTCGTTGCGCCGGATGGCAGGATCGTCGACGCCAACATTGCGGCCGAGTCGTTTTTCGACATTTCCGCCCAGTTTCTCCGCCGTCAGTCGTTGAAGGAGCTGGTTCCGTTCGGAAGCCCGCTGCTCGCCCTGATCGACCAGGTGCGTTCGAACAACTCGGCGGTCAATGAATACAAGGTCGACCTCGGCACGCCGCGGATGGGCGGCGATCGGCTGGTCGACCTTCACGTCGCGCCGCTGACCGAACGGCCCGGCCATATCGTGGTGTTGCTGCAGGAGCGGACCATCGCCGACAAGATGGACCGGCAGTTGACGCACCGCAGCGCCGCAAGATCGGTGATCGCGCTTGCGGCGATGCTGGCGCATGAGATCAAGAACCCGCTGTCCGGCATTCGCGGCGCGGCGCAATTGCTTGAACAGGCGGCCTCGCCGGAAGATCGCACGCTCACTCGGTTGATCTGCGATGAAGCCGATCGCATCGTGACGCTGGTCGATCGTATGGAGGTGTTCGGTGACGACCGGCCGGTGGCGCGCGGTCCCGTCAACATCCATTCGGTGCTCGATCACGTCAAGCGGCTGGCGCAATCCGGCTTTGCCCGCAGCATCCGCTTTATCGAAGATTACGACCCCTCGCTGCCGCCGGTGCTTGCCAATCAGGACCAGCTGATCCAGGTCTTCCTCAACCTGGTGAAGAACGCTGCCGAAGCGGTGGCTGATCTGGGCAGCGATGCCGAGATTCAATTGACCACCGCATTCCGGCCGGGCGTCCGCCTGTCGGTGCCGGGCAAGAAATCCCGGGTCTCGTTGCCGCTTGAATTTTGCGTCAAGGACAACGGTCCGGGTGTGCCTGACGACCTGTTGCCGAACCTGTTCGACCCCTTTGTCACGACCAAGCCGACGGGTAGCGGGCTTGGCCTGGCGCTGGTCGCCAAGATCGTCGGCGATCATGGCGGCATCATCGAATGCGAATCCCAGCCGCGAAAGACGACCTTCCGCGTGCTGCTGCCCATGTTCAACGCCGCAAGCCATTTTGATCAAAGTAACCGCGATGACGTTTCGGGGATGCCAGTGCCGTCGATCTGAAGTCCCTGCACTGCAAGGGGCGAATTCGATCAGGAACTCCAGATCGATACGGCGGCACTGGATTCAATAAGTTTGCTGGTGCCCATGACTTTCCGAAGTCGCGAAAGGTGGGTGCTGAAAGTGAGCACGAACTTCGGAAAGTGGGGCACTGGTTGCACGCCTCACAGAACGCAGGATGAGGATGACGATGCCCGCAGGTAGCATACTTGTAGCCGATGATGACACCGCGATCCGGACCGTTCTCAATCAGGCGCTTTCGCGTGCCGGGTACGAGGTAAGGCTGACCGGAAACGCCGCGACGCTTTGGCGCTGGGTCAGCCAGGGCGAGGGCGATCTGGTGATCACCGACGTGGTGATGCCTGACGAGAACGCCTTCGATCTGTTGCCGCGGATCAAGAAGATGCGGCCGAACCTTCCCGTGATCGTGATGAGCGCGCAGAACACGTTCATGACGGCGATCCGCGCCTCCGAACGCGGCGCCTATGAGTATCTGCCGAAACCGTTCGACCTGAAGGAATTGATCTCGATCGTCGGCCGCGCTTTGGCAGAGCCGAAGGAGCGGGTCTCGAGCAATGCCGATGATTCGGAGTTCGATTCCATTCCGCTGGTCGGTCGATCGCCGGCGATGCAGGAAATCTACCGGGTGCTGGCAAGGCTGATGCAGACCGATCTCACGGTGATGATTTCCGGCGAGTCCGGGACGGGTAAGGAGCTGGTGGCGCGCGCGCTGCACGATTACGGCAAGCGGCGTAACGGGCCGTTCGTCGCGGTCAACATGGCCGCGATCCCGCGCGATCTGATCGAATCCGAACTGTTCGGACATGAGCGTGGCGCCTTCACCGGCGCCAATACCCGCGCCTCGGGGCGGTTCGAGCAGGCCGAGGGAGGCACGCTGTTTCTCGACGAAATCGGCGATATGCCGATGGAAGCGCAGACCAGGCTGCTGCGCGTGCTCCAGCAGGGCGAATATACCACGGTAGGCGGCCGCACCCCGATCAAGACGGACGTTCGCATCGTTGCCGCGAGCAACAAGGATCTGCGCGTCCTGATCCAGCAAGGGCTGTTCCGCGAGGATCTGTTCTTTCGCCTCAACGTCGTGCCGCTGCGGCTTCCTCCCTTGCGCGAGCGGATCGAGGACTTGCCCGATCTGATCCGGCACTTCTTCGCGCTTGCCGAGAAAGACGGACTGCCGCCGAAGAAGCTCGATGCGCTGGCGTTGGAACGCATGAAGCAACATCGCTGGCCGGGCAATGTGCGCGAGCTTGAAAACCTCGCGCGCAGGCTTGCGGCGCTGTACCCGCAGGACGTGATCACCGCTTCCGTGATCGACGGCGAATTGGCGCCGCCGGCGGTGACGTCACATGGCAATTCTCATCACGGAGTAGACAATCTCGGTGGCGCCGTGGAGGCCTATCTGTCCTCGCATTTCTCAGGCTTTCCCAACGGCGTCCCACCGCCGGGCCTTTATCATCGGATTCTCAAGGAAATCGAGGTTCCGTTGCTGACGGCGGCGCTAGCGGCCACCCGCGGCAATCAAATCCGGGCGGCTGATCTCTTGGGGCTCAACCGGAATACGCTCCGCAAGAAAATCCGCGATCTGGACATTCAGGTCTACCGGAGCGGCGGCTAGGGGGCACCAGGGGTTTTGCGGGCAGGGGATGGGCTCCTGGGACGCCGCGGATTTGTCGCAATTCGGCAACAATGTGGTATGAATGCATCAGTCCGCTACCGTCGGACCGCATGCTTCCAATTCACCGATTGCCGGAATGACCAGCGCAGAGAGTTCGGCTGCACAATTCGACCCGTCGCTAGTTGAGCCCAAGGGCCGCCCCCTTCGGAAGCTCCTGGCGCCGTTTGCGATCGGCCTGGCGCTGCTCAGTTCGTTCCTGACCTTCGTGGTGCTCACGGGTTTGACCCAGATCGAGCCGACGCGCGAAGTCGCCCTCTCGTTCATGCTTTTGAACGGCGCCACCATCCTGGTGCTGCTCGGCATCATTTTCCGCGAAGTCTGGCAGGTCATGCAGGCCAGGCGGCGCGGACGGGCGGCGGCGCGCCTGCACGTCCAGATCGTCAGCCTGTTCTCGGTTATCGCGGTGCTGCCGGCCGTGCTGGTGGCGGTGGTCGCCAACGTGACGATCGATCGCGGCCTCGACCGCCTGTTTTCGGGTCCGACGCGTGAAGTGATTCAGAACTCGCTGATCATTGCCCGGGCCTATACCGAGGAACACGCGCAGCTTATTCGCGGCGACATTCTTGGGATGGCCAACGATCTTTCTCACGCCCGGCCATTATACGATCAGGATCGGCAATCCTTTCGTGAGCTTTTGGCCGCAAGCGCAGCCTCGCGCAACCTGCCCGGTGCCATGCTGATCGACAAGGATCGCCACGTCCTGGAAACCGCGCAAAACACCATCCAGCTCGCCTTCGCAGCACCCCCGCCGGAGGTTCTCAGCAACGTCAACGAGGTTGAGCCGGAAATCGCAGTGTTGCCCGAAGAGAATTACGTCGCGGCCGTGATACGGTTGCGAGCCTTCCAGGATACTTTTCTTTACGTGGCGCGCCAGCTCGATCCCCACGTCGTCGCCCAACTCAAGCAGACCGAGGCGAGCGTGGCGGAGTATGCGCTGATCGAATCGCGCCGGCTCGGCATTCAGGTGAACTTCGCGCTCATTTTTGCGGTCATCGCGCTGACCATCCTGATGGCCGCCATCCTGTTCGGGCTGAACTTCGCCAACTGGCTGGTCACCCCGATCCGCCGCCTGATGAGTGCAGCCAACATCGTCTCGACCGGCGACCTTCACGTGCAGGTGCCGGTGTTCCGCTCGGAGGGCGATCTGGCCCAGCTCGGCGAAACCTTCAACAAGATGACGCAGGAACTGCGCACCCAGCGCGACGAGCTGGTGAATGCCAGCGATCTCATCGACAACCGGCGGCGCTTCATCGAGGCGGTATTGTCATCGGCAAGCGCCGGCATCATCGGCGTCGATGCCTCAGGCAGCGTCGGCATTCTCAATCGATCGGCCGAAAAGCTCATCGGTCACGCGGAATCGGAAACGCTGGATCATCCGCTGTCGGACGTGCTGCCCGAACTCGACGAGATGATGAAAACCGCACGCGAGAGCACCCAGCGGCTGGTCCAGGGCCAGATCACGATCAATCGCGAGGGCCATGAGCGCATTCTTTCGGTTCGCGTCACCGCCGAGCAGACCAGCCAGACGCGCGACAGTTACATCATCACGCTGGACGACATCACCGAGCTCGTTTCCGCACAGCGCACCTCGGCATGGGCCGACGTCGCGCGCCGGATCGCGCATGAAATCAAGAATCCGCTGACCCCGATTCAGCTTTCGGCCGAACGCATCCGCCGCAAGTTCGGCAAAGTGATCACCGAAGACAAGGTGGTGTTCGAACAATGCACCGAGACCATCGTGCGGCAGGTCGACGACATCAGGCGGATGGTCGATGAGTTCTCGCGCTTTGCGCGAATGCCCAAGCCCGTCATCGAAGGCGAGGACGTGGCCGACACCGTGCGCCAGGCCGTGTTCCTGATGCGGGTCGGTCATCCCGACACCGAAATCGAGGCCGAGATCAAGCAGGAGCCGTTGCGGGCGCAGTTCGACCGCCGGCTGATCTCGCAGGCGCTGACCAATATCATCAAGAACGCCACCGAGGCGATCGAGGCTGTTCCTGCGGAGGAACTCGGCAAGGGTCGCATCGATGTCATTGCCGGACGCGAAAACGACGACATCGTGATTGACGTGATCGACAACGGGATTGGTCTGCCCAAGGTGAGCCGCGCGCGGCTGCTCGAGCCCTATGTGACGACCCGCGAGAAGGGCACCGGCCTTGGGCTCGCCATCGTGGGTCGTGTTCTGGAAGATCACGGTGGCCGCATTGAAATGCACGACGCCAGCGAGATTCGTCCGGGCGCGCGTGGCGCCTGGATGCGCTTGCGTTTTGCAGTATCGGGGCATGCTCCCGCGGTCGAAATCAAGGAGCCGACCCCCGAAACAAATTCCACCGCCTCCGAAACCGACGGGCGGGAAGAAACGACTAATGAACAGACCAAAATCGAAGCTGCTGCGGGCAATTGAGAAGACAGGCGCGACTCCATGGCAAGTGATATTTTGATTGTCGATGATGAAGCCGACATTCGTGACCTTGTCGCCGGGATTCTTAACGACGAGGGTTTTACGACGCGAACCGCACGTGACAGCGATTCGGCGCTGGCCGAAATCGCCAATCGCCGGCCGCACCTTGTGTTTCTGGACATCTGGCTGCAGGGCAGCAAGCTCGACGGGCTGCAATTGCTGGAGCAGATCAAGCGCGACCATTCCGACCTGCCGATCGTGATGATCTCGGGCCACGGCAATATCGAAACGGCGGTCGCCGCCATCAAGCGTGGCGCTTATGATTTCATCGAGAAGCCGTTCAAGTCGGACCGGCTCATCCTGGTGGCGACGCGGGCGCTGGAGACGTCGCGCCTCAAACGCGAGGTCAAGGAGCTCAAGCAGCTCGCTCCCACCGCCAGCGTCATGACCGGGCGCTCGGCATGCATGAATCAGCTGCGGCAGACCATCGAACGAGCCGCCAAGGCCAACAGCCGTATTCTCATCGTGGGTCCCTCGGGGGCAGGCAAGGAACTCGCGGCGCGGATGCTGCACCTCGCTTCGGGCCGCGCCGACGGGCCTTTCGTGGTGATCAACGCCGCGGCGATCACGCCGGAACGCATGGAAATCGAACTGTTCGGCGTCGAACCCAACGGCGAACATCCGCGCAAGACGGGCGCGCTCGAGGAAGCCCACGGCGGAACCCTGTTCATCGACGAAATCGGGGACATGCCGCGCGAGACCCAAAACAAGATCTTGCGTGTCCTCGTCGACCAGACGTTCCAGCGGCAGGGAGGCACGACGAAGGTCAATGTCGACGTCCGCATCATTTCCTCCACCGCCCGCAACCTGGAAGAGGAGATCGCCAGCGGCCGGTTTCGGGAAGACCTCTACCACCGGTTGTCGGTGGTGCCGATCCGCGTTCCGCCACTCTCGGAACGTCGCGAGGACATTCCGGAACTGATCGACTATTTCATGGACCAGATATCGGCCGCGACCGGTTTGCCGAAACGTCAGATCGGCCAGGACGCAATGGCCGTGTTGCAGTCGCACGTATGGCCCGGCAACGTCCGGCAGCTTCGCAACAATGTGGAGCGGGTGATGATCCTTGCGAGCGGCGGTCCGGAAGTCATTATCACCGCCGACATGCTGCCGCAGGACGTGGGCTCGATGGTGCCGGCGATGCCGACCAGCAACAACGGCGAGCACATCATGGGCTTGCCGCTCCGCGAGGCGAGGGAAGTGTTCGAACGCGACTACCTGATGGCGCAGATCAGCCGCTTTTCGGGCAACATCTCCCGCACAGCGGAATTCGTCGGCATGGAGCGGTCAGCGCTCCACCGCAAGCTGAAGGCGCTGGGTGTCGGCTGAACGCCTGCCGCTTTGTTCATCAGGGGCGATAGATTTCGTCTCTTTTGCGCGTTTTCGCGGAGAATCAGGGCTCGATTCGTGGGACTGCCCAGCGAACTCACTTGCCTAAAAACCAAGCCTGCCTTCTAATTGCACGATCGCGCTCCCCGGAGGGGGAACTCAGGGGAGCCGGTAACCGGGGACGCTCCGACAGAGAGCCATCGGTTCAACAAAAAGAAGCCAACAAAAATGCGGGATAACAACAATGGCGGCAGACCGCGCACAAAATTTACAAGACACCTTCCTTAATCACGTTCGAAAAACCAAAACGCCACTGACGATTTTTCTGGTCAACGGAGTCAAGCTGCAGGGGATTGTCACCTGGTTCGACAATTTCTGCCTGCTCTTGCGGCGCGACGGTCACTCGCAGCTTGTCTACAAGCATGCGATTTCGACCATCATGCCGGGTGCTCCGATTCAGCTGTTCGAAGGCGGCGAGGACGCCCCGGCTTGAGAGTGAACTGATTGGAACCCCGAACTTCCGACGGGGGTGCCGACCGTCCGCGGTCGGCAGCGGGCAAGCAAACCGGGCGGGTGATCGTCATCGGCCCATATTTGCGCATGCGCCGGGGTGATCCCGATGCGCAAGCGGATTTGCATGCCATTCGCGGTTCCGAGGCGCGGCTGGAGGAGGCGGTCGGTCTGGCGCGCGCGATCGATCTGATGGTTGCCGACGCTCTGGTTGCACCGGTGAGCCAGATCCGGCCTGCAACGTACATCGGCAAGGGGAAGGTCGAGGAAATCATAGGCCTCGTAGGCGCACACCAGATCGAACTTGTGGTGATGGATTGCGCGTTGTCGCCGATCCAGCAGCGCAATCTCGAGAGGGCCTGGAACACCAAGGTCCTCGACCGTACCGGGCTGATCCTTGAAATCTTCGGCCGCCGCGCCAAGACCAGAGAGGGCGCGCTTCAGGTCGAGCTTGCGCATCTGAATTATCAGCGCAGCCGCCTGGTCAGGTCGTGGACTCACCTGGAGCGCCAGCGCGGCGGCTTCGGCTTCATGGGCGGTCCGGGTGAAACCCAGATCGAGGCCGACCGCCGTCTGATCGGCGAACGCATCACGCGTCTTGAGAATGAGCTGAAAAAGGTGCAGGCGACGCGGCGGCTGCATCGCGCCGGGCGACAGCGGGTGCCTTACCGCGTGGTGGCACTGGTCGGCTATACCAATGCCGGAAAGTCGACGCTGTTCAACCGCCTGACGCGGGCCGAGGTTCAGGCGGCCGACATGCTGTTCGCAACGCTTGACCCCACCTTGCGGGCGCTGAACCTGCCGCATGGCGGCAAGGCCATGCTTTCCGACACGGTCGGCTTCATTTCCAACCTGCCGACGCAGCTGGTGGCGGCTTTTCGCGCAACGCTTGAAGAGGTGCTGGAGGCGGATCTCATTCTCCACGTCCGCGATATCTCACACGAGGACACTGACGCACAGCAGCGCGATGTCGATAACGTGCTGCGTCAGCTCGGCATCGACCCCGACGCGGGCGCGCGCATTCTCGAAGTCTGGAACAAGATCGATCGCTTCAGCGCGGAGGTGCGTGAAAATCTGCGCAATATCGCTGCCCGTCGACCACCGGAGCGGCCGTGCTTTCTACTTTCCGCCGAGACCGGGGAGGGGGTCGACGCACTGCGCGTGGCGATCGAGGAATGGCTCGCCACGACACGAACGACGCTCGATCTTTCAATTGACGCGGCTGACGGGGCCGGCATCAGCTGGCTGCATCGCAACTCGGAAATCCTGAACAAGGAGTTTCACGACGGCCGATTTGACATGACGGTGCGCGTCGATCAAACCAAGCGCGACATCGTGGTCAACCGCTTCGATGCGGTGCCGCGTACAATGTGATAGCGGCCCAGGGCCTGTACCCATTAAATCCGCCCTACCGACGATGTCCGCATTACCCTCGGAAGCGGACATGCGAGGCGCGCCTGGTCATGTCGGCTTAAGGACAAGAGCGGGCATTCAGCTCGCTCACGAGGATGGATTAGCCTCGCTCGCGGGGGCGCTGCGGCGACTGAGGATTGTTGGCGGGATTGGTATCGTACTTGGATATTCGCGTGATGAGCCCGCTAGTGGCGAGCGGTTGCAAGTCTGCCTCCAGCGCGTCAGCAATCTCCTTGGCGTAGACCTCCCGGTCGTCCACGTAGAGCGCAAAGGATTTCAAATATTTTTCCTGCTTCGCCGGATTCTCGATCGTCGCCTTCGTCCACTCGTAGAGCGGATAGTTTTCGACGCCGTGCTTTTCTGCCGCGGCGACATACTCGGCAAAGGCGTCGAACTGGCATTTCAGCGCAGCGCGATGCTCGGCGAGGATATTGAACAGCGGCGCCAGCGCCGGATCACGGAGTTTTCGGCGCACCGATTCCGCCGTAGCAGAATCGTTCACATCGAATCTAACCTGATACTGCCACTGAGAAGTCACGCTATTCTCGCCTTCTGGTCGCACCCGATTTGCCCCTTTCCGATCGCAAGACCTTCCCTCACGAGCAGGTCCGGCACACGTAGGGCCGTGCCCTGCGTCAACCCGGACGACAGCCGAAGCCATCTCCATCATTCTTGCTTCCCATACACTCTTGTATCATGCTTTCGAGCAGAACCCGCGAGGGTAAGCAGGTGGCCACAATTGCGGAGTGGCTGGCCTCGCTCGGTATGTCCGAGTACGCCCAGCGCTTTACCGAGAACGATATCGACACCTCTGTCCTCCGTCATCTGACAGATCAGGACCTGAAGGAACTTGGCATCTCGGTCGGGCATCGGCGCAAGATGCTGGCAGCAATCGCCGAGCTCGCGGCCACGCCGGCAACCGCGTTCCAGCCCGAGCCGCGGGACGACGCTGAGCGCCGCCAAATTACGATCATGTTCTGCGACCTCGTCGGCTCGACGGCGCTCTCGACCCGGCTCGACCCAGAGGATCTGCAGGAGATCATCGGTACCTACCACCGATGTTGCGCCAAGGTTATCACCCAATCCGATGGTTTCGTCGCCAGATACCTGGGCGACGGTGTGCTCGCCTATTTCGGCTATCCGCAGGCCCATGAAGATGATGCCGAGCAGGCAGTGCGCGCGGGGCTGGCGCTGGTCGAAGCGGTGGCGAAGCTCGATGCCGGCCAAGCGACGTCGTTGCGCGTGCGGGTCGGTATTGCGACCGGCCTAGTCGTAGTTGGTGATTTCATGAGTGAGGGGCCGGGGCACGAAAACGAAGTAGTCGGCGAGACCCCTAATCTTGCTGCGCGTCTTCAGGCACTGGCCGAGCCAGGTGCCGTGGTCATCAGCAGCGAGACTCGCCGCCTGCTTGGCGACCTGTTTGAGTGTCGCGAGCTGGCACCGGTTCGCCCCAAGGGCTTCCAGGCCGCCGTGCGCGCCCATCAGGTCCTGGGTGAAAAGGCGAGCGAGAGCCGGTTCAAGGCACTGCGCGGAACGCAGCTCACGACCCTGGTCGGACGGACAAAGGAACTCGAGCTGCTGCTCGACCGCTGGGACCTGGCGAAGGGCGGCGAAGGTCAGATCGTATGGCTTTCCGGCGAGCCGGGAATCGGAAAGTCCCGGCTGGCGCAGGCGCTGCAGCAACAGCTCGCAGCCGATGGCGGGCATCGGCTGATGATCTATCAAGGTTCGCCGGAACACACCGCCAGCGCCCTTCATCCGGTAATCGCTCAGCTGGAGTATGCCGCAGGCTTTATCCCCTGCGACGATTCGCTCCAGAAGCTTGTGAAGCTCGAAGCCCTGCTCCAGCGCGATGTCCAAACCGCCTCCGAGTTCGTCCCTCTCTTCGCCTCGCTCCTGGGGCTACCGGCTGCCGAGCGTCGCCCGACGCCGGACCTCACACCGGCGCAGCGGAACGCGAAGACGCTCGAGGCCCTGGTGCGTCATCTCGAAGCGTGCGCGGCACGACTGCCGGTTTTGCTGATCTTCGAGGACCTCCATTGGGCCGATCCCACGTCGATCGAACTCTTTGGAACGCTTGTCGAACGGGTACGCCACCTGGCCATACTGGCCGTTCTCACTTTCCGGCCCGATTTCGTTCCGCCCTGGACGCGCCCCGGCCACGTCACCTTGCTCAGTCTCAATCGCCTGGGCCGGCGCGACGCGGCGGATTTGGCAGAGCGGGTCGCTGGCGGCAAACCTCTGCCGGCCGAACTGGTGGACCGCATCCTCTTCAGGGCCGACGGCGTGCCGCTCTTCATCGAGGAGCTGACCAGGCTCGTGCTTGAGTCAGAGCTGATCACGGAGACAGTCGATCGCTATGTCCTGCGTGGCAGTATGCCGGATACGGCGATCCCAACTACACTGCGTGATTCGCTGATGGCGCGGCTTGATCGCGCCGCATCCGCCAAAGAAGTCGCTCAGCTTGCCGCCTGCATTGGCCGAGTGTTCTCGCACGAGATGCTTGCAGCCGCTTCGACCCTTGAACCAGATGTACTTCGCGCAGCTCTGGACCAGCTCTCGAACAACCAATTGATCGATCGTTCCGGCCTGCCGTCGGCGCAGGTCCATGTGTTTCGTCATGCGCTCGTTCAGGAAGCCGCCTATCAGTCGCTCCCGAAGACCAGGCGCCGTGAGCTGCACGCTCGTATCGCTGACGTCGTTGAGGCGCGCTTTCCCGAAATCATTGCCCATCAGCCAGAATGGCTGGCACATCACCATGCCGAGGCCGGGCACGCCGGACGTGCATCGGAGTGCCTGCTCGATGCGGCGCGCCGTGCGAGATCCGGCTATGCACTGCGCGAGGCGACCGCTCATCTCGAAAAATGCATCGCCCTGCTGCAGGCGCAGCGATCTGAAAATGTGCACCAAGGAGCCCACATCGCGGAGCGGCGCGAACTCGAGGCGCTTGAGATGCTTGGCGACTTGGCGGGCCTGATGGACGATCTTGCGGGGACAAATAGCCGTTATGACCAAGCCCTGATACTCGCGTCCGCGGACGAAGACAGGACCAGGATCGAGCGAAAGCGCCATCGCTCGCGCGCTGCATTCAGCGGCGGGGCGAGGATCGTGTTCTACGAGCATGGGGGCGGCGAGATCACGCTGCTGTTGGTCAGCCCGCTCGCCTATGGGCTGGCCACGATCCAGCCTATCCTCGAACAGCTCTGCCGGGAGTTCCGGATCGTCACGATCGATCCGCGCGGATCGGGCGCGTCCGATCCTTTGACGCGACCCTATCATGTCGAAGACCACGCCAAAGATGTCCGAGCCGTGATCGCCGAGCTTGGTGGCGGTCCGGTGGTCGGGGTCGGGATCTCCGCCGGTGCAAACATGCTCTTCAGGCTCGCCCACGCCGAGCCGAGCCTGTTTACGGCCCTGGTCGCACTGGGCACTCCACCGGGCGACTTCTCACGAACGTTCAATGCTGTCTACCTGGAGCGGTGCATCCATGACAAAGGGGTGAAGGACGTCGCCGAAATCATTCGAGTGCATACTGAGCTCGTCTACTCCGAGCCCGAGATGGAGGAGCTGCGGGAGCGCACGATTCGAAGCCGGCTTTCGTTACCGCGCGAAACCCTTCTGAGTTTCTTCGACCCCGATCCAACGAAGGATGTCATGCCGCTTCTCTCCGCCATCACGGCGCCGGTGCTGGTTGCCCATGGGCGCGAGGATCGCCTCGTCGCATTTGCGGCGGCCGAGGAAATCGTGGCGCGTCTCCCGAATGCGCAGCTATGCGCATTCGGCCGGAAGGGGCACCTTCCCATCTTCACGGCGACGACCGAGTTCTGCAATGTTGTGAGGCATTTCGTTCGGCAATCGCTCGGCTGAGGCTCCGCCCAAGGGTCGACTCCGGTCATCTCATTTGCTCTGGCGGAGGGCCGCACCCTGACACATCGTTTGCTGGGAGCTGTATTGGGCGCCACGGCGCCGATGTCGCATTTGGGTCATTCGCGACCAAACCAGCCGGCTCTGCCTGCCGGTTGATGTCCGCTTCTCTCCAAAAGCGACCTGACTGCTGCGCCCACGCGAAATGACGCGAAGGGGCATTTCCGGACTCATGCATCGCAGCAATTTCGCGGTGGAGGAACGCATCTTCCAGCGCTCAGGGCCGCGCACGGGCCCTTCTCCGGCAATGGCCGACCCGCCGCCTGGGTCGCCGCCGACATCGTTCGCATCGAAGACGGCAAGCTCGCCGAGCAGGGTCGTGCCTCGGGACGAGGCGACCAAGGCCTAATCCGTCAGAGGGCTGCCGATGTTCGGCGACCGGTTCCCCGACTGACCCTCCCGCACCACGTCGTGGGTTCTTGGCCGTTCGCCGCAGCCCTGGCCCAGGCGCAGCAACGTAAGCATGATGCTGAACTCATTGCTGCATCGACGTTACTTCACGATATCGGCGTGACCGCAGCCTTCACGGGTGAAGTACGGTTTGAGATCACCATCGGGAGCGGATTGCAGCTAGATCGAGTTCCGGCTTGAAATATCATCCGGTCGAGGGTCTCATAGATGAGCGCCAGGGAACATCCTTTCAAATCTAATATGTGATGGCAGGAGTCGCTCGACGAATGGACCTTTCCGATGGTTTCCGGCTTCTGACGTGGCACGCGGCACGGACTGCTCGCGTTCAGCTCAATAACTGTCGGCGCGACGAAGTGGACACGATGTGATCAGGGACATTGGGATTCGGCCGATCATATTCTCCGTCAACTGCTATATCGCGACCATCCTCACGATGTTCGTCGCCTTCAGCCTAGACTTGAAAAGTCCGGGCTGGGCCATGACCACGGTCTATCTAACCAGCCAGCCGCTGTCCGGCGCGATGCGGGCCAAGGCCGTTTATCGCGCCATCGGCACGTTCGTCGGCGGCGCCGCCATGGTCGCCATCGTTCCCAATCTAGTGGACGCGCCGGAGCTGACGACGCTTGCGATCATACTTTGGGTGGCGCTCTGCGTTTTCGTTTCGGTGCTCGACCGCACGCCGCGGTCGTATATGTTCGTGCTGTCGGGCTATACCGCGGCCTTGATCGGCTTTCCAAGCGTGTTTGCCCCAGACACCGTGTTCGACACCGCGGTGTCGCGCGTCGAGGAGATCACGCTCGGCGTGGTCTGCGCCGCCATCGTTCACAGTCTCGTCCTTCCCAAAAGCGTATTTTCCGCCTTTGAACAAAAGTTGAGAGGTGCGATTGCGGATACGCGCCGCTGGCTTGCCGATGGCTTGACCCAGCAAGCGACTCCGGAATCCGAGATGGAGCGGCGCCGGATCGCCGCGGATATCAGCGAGCTTTATCTGCTCGGCACGAGCTTGCGCTTCGACACCTCGCCGCATCGACCGGGTATCAACACCGTTCGCGCCTTCGACCGCAAGATCGTGGCGCTGTTGCCGCTGGTGAGCGCCATCGAGGATCGTCTGACGCTGCTTCGGCGCATTGGGCCGCTTGATGCAAGGCTGACGCGGGCAGTGGAGGGCGTTTACGATTGGGTGAACGCGAAGGCGCCGGGCGACGAACTGCGCCCGGCAGAGCTCAAGGAAGCCTGCGTCGCGGCCGCGCCGGCTGTCGGTCCGCAATCAAGCTGGGCGGATCTGGTTACGGTCAACATCTCCGTACGATTGATCGAGCTGATCGACTCCTGGCAAGCTGGTCTCGGCTTCGCTGACTATCTCGCCCATCCAGACCGCGCGCCGAGCGCCGACATTCGCGCCGCCGCCGCAGAGATCGGACCCAAACCGATGCATACGGATCCGGGCATCGCGCTGTTGTCGGCATTGGCGGCCGGCGTCGCTATGGGCATATGTGCGTTCTTCTGGATCACGACCGCATGGCCGGAGGGCGCTGGCGCCATTGCCTTTGCGGCCGTGGCCAGCACGTTATTTGCTTCTCTGGACGATCCGACGCCGACCATTCGCAACATTACCCACCTTCTGGCGCTGTGCATTCCGATTGTCTTCGTCTACCAATTCTTTGTGTTGCCGGCGATCGGCGGGTTCGTCCTGCTTTGCGCCGTGCTCGCTTTTGTGCTGATTCCGGCCGGCCTTTTGATGGCGATCCCGGCCTATGCCCCAGTCGGTCTGGCGCTGGCCTTAGGTTTCTGTGTCGAATTGAGCCTCCAGACGAGCTACACGGCCGATCTGGCGGCCATCGTGAATTCAAATAGCGCCTTTGTGCTCGGCGGCGTCGCGGCGCTGGTCGTGACCCGGCTGATGCGCGTTATCGGCACGCAGGCCAGCGCACGGCGCCTGCTGCGGGCGATTTATCGCGACCTTGCCGACCTTGCCGCAGGGCGCTCGCATCCGACCCGCGACCAATGGGTGAGCCGCATGATGGATCGCGTCGCGCTGTTGCTGTACCGGCAACCGCGCTTCGAGCCGCGGCCTCGGCATGAATTCGCCGATGCGCTGGAAGATCTGCGGCTCGGTGTCAATATGATCGAGACGCGATTGATGGCGTCCACCATGTCGACGCCGGCACAAGACGCCTTGGCGGCGATGTTCGCAGGTCTCGCCGCGCATTTCCGTGCCCTGGCGCGCGGCCGTATGGCGCAGCTTGGCGACGATTTGTTGCAAAAGGTCGACATTGTGATCAGCGAAGTGACGGCCTGCACCGCATCGACCCATGCTTGCATCGCCGCGATTGTCGGCCTGCGGCAGACCCTCTACCCTGATGCGCTGGCCTATCGACCGACGCAAGCAGGGCAGCCTGATGCAGCACAAGCGGGGCCCGGCGAAGCCACCAGCGTAGCGAGCGTATCGTGATTGGCGAGTTCGATATCTATGGCGTGTACTTTCCGGCGTTCGCGGTCTTTGCCGCGATCGCTCTTTTGCTTCAGGTCGTCGTGATCAACCGGTTATTGGATGCCCTTGGTTTCTATCGTTTGGTCTGGCATCGCGCGCTGTTCGATCTCGCGATCTACGTCATTCTGCTTGGCATTGTCACAGCGGCCGGCGCAAGTATCCTGCCGCTGGCGTAAGATCGTAGACGTAAAATCTCGGGGTCACGGAGCAATGAAGAACTTGTTCGCTTCTGCCGGCCGGGTGCTACTCACGCTTGTTGTGGTGCTGGTCGCGATTGGCGTCGGCTGGCAGCTCTGGAGCTATTACATGCTCGAGCCGTGGACGCGCGACGGGCGTGTGCGTGCCGACGTGGTCACGGTCGCCGCCGACGTTTCCGGCCTGATCAGCGACGTCTTTGTTCACGACAACGAGAAGGTGGCCAAAGGCCAGCAGTTGTTTCGTATCGATCAGCGGCGCTTTCAATATGCGCTCGATCAAGCCAAAGCTGATGTCGCGAGCCGACAGGCTACGCTCGACCAGGCCAAGCGTGATCTCGAGCGTACCAAGAGTCTAAGCAACCTCGCGATTACCGTCCAGCAGGTCGAGCAGAGGCAGCAAGCGGTCGACGTCGATCAAGCTGAACTCGACGCGGCGAACGCGGCGCTTGAAGTCGCGAGGCTTAATCTCGAGCGCTCGACCGTCGTGGCGCCAGTCAACGGCATCGTCGCCAATTTCGGTCTGCTGCCCGGGCGTTACGTCAATGCCGGCGCAGCCGTCTTTGCGCTGATCGATTCCGACACGTACCGCGTCGAGGGTTATTTCGAGGAAACCAAGCTGCGGCGCATTCGTATCGGCGAGGATGCGACTGTAAAACTGATCGGCGATCCCCGCGTGCTATCAGGGCACGTCGAGAGCATCGCTTACGGCATCGAGGACCAAAACCGCAGCACCAGCAGCGAGCTATTGGCTTTCGTCAATCCGACCTTCAGCTGGGTGCGCCTAGCGCAGCGCATCCCTGTGCGCATCAAGCTCGACAAAGTGCCGCCGGACCTTCTTCTCGTTGCCGGGCGCACCGCCACTGTATCGATCGGTAAGATCAGTTGGTGGTGAGAGGGTTAGCTCAGTGTTGTGTTCGCCCAGTCTGCTATTGGGCACGTCACCGACGTGACCAAGCATCCAGCCGACCTCCATTGTTGAGGATAAAGCAATGCGTTGCTGCGCAGCAGCTAAATGACGCGATGGGTCAATCGCGACTGAGCCAGCCGGGCCTACCCGCCAATTGATGTCCGCTTCTCGTCGAGAGCGACCGAAGTGCTGCGTGGCCGCAAAATGACGCGAAGGGCCAGAAGCGGTGATGGATGCCTATTCGATCACCTCAGTGGCGAAGCCCAAAACTGATGTCGGGATTTCAATGCCGAGCATCTTTGCTGTCTTTAAATTCACGACAAATTCATACCTGCTGGACTGATCAATTGGCAAATCGGCGGGCTTCTCCCCCTTCAGTATTTTGTCCACATACGGGGCCGCCGCTTTGTAGCTATCAAAGAAACTTGCGCCGTAGGACATCAGCGCGCCTGCCTCTGTGAAGGTCCGGGATGCAGTCATGGTGATAAGCCGCGACTTCATCGACAACTCTGCGAGTTGCTTTGAATTCGAAAAGAACAACGGGTCTGCAAGGATCAGAAGTACCCCTATTCGTTCCCGGGCGATAGTGTCGAATGCAGCTTCAAATTCGGATGGCTCCCGCACTTCAAGAAAGCGTAGTTGCAGGCCGAGCGCTTCAGACGCTTTCTTTGCCTCTTTCACTTGTTGCGTTTGGAACGTCACGTTGGTTGGATTGAACATCGCCGCGATATCGGTGCGGTCAGGTGCTACCAATTTTAGTAACTCTAGTTGTTTAGCGACAAGCGCGAGGGCCAGCGCGGATGTGCCTGTCACATTGCCCCCGGGGCGAGCGAGCGAAGCGGCAAGCCCTGCACCAACGGGATCGCCAACGCCCACCATCACGATGGGAATTGTGCTGGTCTGGTTTTTGGCGTCTTCGGCAGCCTTAGTAACGAACGCTACGATTACGTCCACCTTTAAACGGATCAGATCGGCGGCCAGTTCGGGAAGGCGGTCGTACTTTCCCTCTGCCCATCTGTATTCGAACCGAATATTACGTCCTTCGACATACCCAAGCCCCCGGAGTCCTTCGACCAGCCCGTCAACATAGCCTGTGTTCGGCCATTCGGGACTGAGCACGCCAACAACCGCGATCCCTGATCGCTGAGCACTAGCCGCAACGGGCATAGCGGCAACCGCGCCGCCGACGAGTGCGATGAACTGCCGCCGCTTCATTCGATCACCTCGTCGGCGCGGGCGAGCACCGTGGAAGGTATTTCGACGCCAAGCGCCTTTGCCGTCTTGAGATTGATGACGAGCTCGTACTTGGTCGGCGCCTGCACGGGCAGGTCGGCCGGTCGTTCGCCTTTGAGGATGCGATCGACGTAGCCAGCCGCTCGTCGGAACGGATCGACCGAATCCGGCCCGTAGGAGATCAAGCCGCCTTCGGCGGCGAAGTAGCGGTACGGATAGACCGCGGGCAATCGATGCCGGGATGCGATGTTGATGACCAATTCGTGGTGAGCGATCGCCGCCGGGTCCGGTGTCAAGATCAGGCCGCCATTTGGCTTAAGCGCGAACGCCGCGACGGCGCGTTCCATATCGCGGGCGTCGCCGCGCTTGCGACGATCGGCCACGCTGCCGCTGCACCTCCCAGCAGTGCGATAAACTCGCGCCGTCGCATTGTCTCCCCCGGAGACTAAGGCCGACCATCGAACGGCTCAAACTATCACATTTTCGGAGGTCAGGCGGCAGGTCTTAAGCGGCTGCCGATGTCCGAGTTGGGTCATTCTCGACCGAATGGGCGGGCCTTGCCTGCCAATTGATGTCCGCTTCTCTCCAAAAGCGACCGAAGCGCTGCTTTGCAGCGAAATGACGCGAAGGGCGAGAAACGGACATCAGCATGTTTGACGGCCCGCCCTAATAAAAAGCCCCGGTCGATGCCGGGGCTTCAGTCTTCGGGAAAGAACAATTAATAATTGGCGACGACTGGGCCGCCAAAGTGCCAGTTGAGACCAGCACGCGCGATCACTCCCCTGGCCGCGAACGTGCCACCTTCCCTAAAGCCCGGAGTGCATGTTGTTGCACCGGCCGGACAAGCGAAGACGGCGTTGATATTCCCCATGTCGTAGACGAGACCCTCGACCTTGGCGGAAAGGTTCCAATTGAAGGCATATTCGAGGCCAGCGCCGCCAATCACGCCTCCTCGCACCGTACTGGCGGTCGCAGGATAGATGAATCCGCTGGTGATAAAATTCGTCACTCCGGAGACAGATTCATGCCCGTAGATCGCGCCTCCCGTGATGTAGAGGAGAAGGCTCTGAGTCGGCAGAAATCCAACGCGGAAGCGTGTCGTGCCAAACCAGTCCATGTTGGCACTTGCGAGATAGCAGCAGGTCGGGCTCGCCAGGGAACCCAGCTGAGCTGTGGCGGAAGCCTTGATGTCCGACCACTGAATGTCCGTTTCGATACCGGCCAAGAAAATGCCACTCTGGATATTGTAGCCTGCCTCGCCGCCAACTAACCCGCCGCGTTGACTAATGATGCTGTTTTCAATGTTTAGCGTGCACCCAGAGCCGAAGGCCACGCCTGCCGGGTTGACGCACGTCCGGCCGCCAGTGCCTTGGTTCCATGCATAGCCCGCATCAGCCCCGATATAGAACCCGGTCCAGCTCCAAACCGGAGCCGGCGGAGGTGGCGCTTTAACTGGCATATCGGCCGCGAGTGCAGGAGTTCCCAGCAGAACTGCGAGAGCCGCGCTGACCATCAAAAGATTTTTCATGAAAAAATTCCCCAAACTGACCCACGCGGAAAGCTATGATTATGAACATATTAGCGAGGAAGGCGTCCCAAAGCTGTGACTTGGAAACCACAGTGGGCTTCCTTTAGGTATTGGTTGAAAGCTGTTGTTTTCCAGGCGCTCGAACATCATGGCTTGCCACGGCCTGATGGAGATTCCCGTCGTTCCCAAATGCCCGGTTCGGGTCAATCACGACTGATTCACCCAGTCTCGCCCAGCCATTGATGTCCGCTTCTCTCCAAAAGCGACCTGACTGCTGCGCCCACGCGAAATGACGCGAAGGGCCAAAAGGCGATATGCTCCTCATTCGATCACCTCGTCGGCGGTCGCAAGCAGCGCAGGTGGTACTTCGAGGCCCAGCGTCTTGGCTGTCTTCAGGTTGATCACCAACTCGTACTTATTGGGCGCTTGTACAGGAAGTTCGCTCGGCTTCGCGCCTTTGAGGATACGATCTACATACGTCGCTGCTCGCCTGTAGGTTTCACTCGTATTCGGGCCGTAAGAGGCAAGGCCGCCGCTTGTAACGCCATAGCGGAAAGCGTGGATCGCGGGCAAGCCATGGCTCAGTGCGACCGTATTGATCAATTCGTGATGGACCGCCGCAGATACCGATCCGGTCACGATCAAGCCGCCGTTCGGCTCGCGCGCGAATGTATCGATTGCGTGCTTCAATTCGCCAGCGTCACGTGGGTCGATCACGCTCAACTCCACCGCGGATGACGCCGCGGACTGGATTGCAGCGAACTGGCCGATCCCGGCGGCGATGGCTGGATCGCGAAGGACCGCTATCCGCGTCACGCGCGGCGCCATTTGTCTAAGCAGTTCGAGCCATTTCGCCGCTATGCTGTATTCGAACGAAGTAAATCCGGTGATGTTACTGCCCGGCCGCGCCATGCTTCTGACGTAACCCGCACCGACGGGGTCGATGACATTCGCAAATACAATGGGCACACTCCGAGTGATACGTTGCAGCGGTGCCACGGCCAGGCTGGTGGACGCCAGGATGACATCCGGGTTTAGCCCAACCAATTCTTCTGAATATTTGCGAGAGCGCTCAAGGTCGTCTCCGGCCCAACGGATCTCGATGCGAAGGTTGTCGCCCTCGTTCCAACCGAGTTTTTGCAATGCCTGCGTAAACGCGGCTAAGCGCGCCTGACCTTCGGAGGAGTCCGAGAAGAAACTCATCAGCGCCCCGATCCGCCGCATCCCAGTGGGCTGTTGCGCGCGAGCAGCGAACGGCCACATAGCTGCGCCGCCGAGAAGTGTGATGAACTCGCGCCGTCGCATTGTCTCCCCCGGAGACTAAGGCCGACCATCGAACGGCTCAAACTATCACATTTTAGGAGGTCAGGCGGCAGGTCTTAAGCGGCTGCCGATGTCCGAGTTGGGTCATTCTCGACCGAATGGGCGGGCCTTGCCCGTTAGTCGATGTCCGCTTCCCTCCGAAAGCGACCGCGGCGCCGCTCTGCAGCGAAATGACGCGAAGGGCCAGAAGCAGTCAACCCAGCCTTGTTCGACGTGTGCCCCCACAATAGCCGACATCAAATGGCTGCTGCGTTCGTCTGGTTAAGCCACAGCGGAAGTCGCTCGCCTGTCCGCCAGTCAAAATCTTCCGCGCGCATACACCTCATTGTGAGCTGGGGAACTGTAGATGAACGTAACGGCGGCGTTGCCCGTGCCGAAGAGGTAAGGAACGCGCTTCTACGCGCCAGATGAAATCAATCTGTATCAAGGAGAAGCTTTCACATGAAAACATCTTTCAATGTCGCGGAAAACGGAGGCGGGTCTTACCGTCTGCTGGCTATCCTCCGTTGGGTCATGGTTGTCATCTTCGTGTCGTTTGGCGTGCAAAAATTCACATTGCAGTCGGCACAGGGGATCGTTCAGTACATCAGCAACAGTCCGTTTGTCTCGTGGCTATCGGTATTCGGCTTCAGGGGAGAAGCGTATTTCCTCGGTACTGTCGAGTTTGCCATTGCCGCGCTGCTAGCGGCAGGTGCCTTCAGCCCGATCTTGTCAGCCGTCGGTTCGCTGATGGGCGTGGTTACGTTTGCGACCACGTGGTCATTCTTCTTCACGACGCCGGGGGTCGTTAAATGGAACTTATCGGCTGACCCAATAGCCTGGAATTTGACTGGCGAGTTTCTATTCAAAGATATCGTCTTGCTTTGCGTCTGTGCCGTGTTGTTCCTGGCCTCTTTGCCGCAGTCCGTTGTCCAATCACGGACTACCTAGAACTTACATGATGCTGCATTCGTCTCCGCCGAAGTTCACACCAAAAGAGTGATCGCCAGAATGTCCGGTGAGGGTCAAAAGGCGACATTCCCGCACCTTTAGCGCATTTCCGCTTTGCTCCGTCAGGCGCAGGGTTCGGAATCCATTTCTCCTGACATTTATGCGGTGCCATGGATTCCGGGTTCGCTCGTTTCACTCGCGCCCCGGAATCACGTAACTGGCAGGCCGTTCTTCGGCCTTCGCCTCGTTCCACAGCGAGTCCATCTCTTCGAGCGAAGCGCTCGAAAGCGAACGACCCCGCGAGGCCAGCGCGCGCTCGATGTAGCCAAAGCGGCGTTCGAATTTCGCGTTGGTGCCGCGCAGTGCCATTTCCGGATCGACCCCGACATGGCGGGCCATGTTGACCACGGCGAATAGAAGATCGCCGGTTTCGCTTTCAAGTTCGCTCGCATCGCCGCGCTCGAGCGCCGCCTCGATCTCGTCTGCCTCCTCGCGAATCTTGCGCAACACGGCGTGCGGATCATTCCAGTCGAAGCCGACGGTTGAGGCCTTGCGCTGCAACGCCATGGCGCGCGCCAACGCCGGCTGGCCTGCCTTGAGGTCCGACAACAGCGATTTGTGCGAATTTTCGACCGCCGGGCGGCGCGCGGCGCGCTCCACCTTCTCCTCGGCCTTGATCCGCTCCCACGCGCCCTTGACGTCGGAGGGGGTCAATCGTCCGTCCTGATCGGCAAAGACGTGCGGATGCCGTCGGATCATCTTGCGGGAAATTGCTTCCACCACGTCGCCGAAGTCGAATGCGTTCTGCTCTTCCGCCATGCGGGCATGAAACACGACCTGCAGCAGGAGATCGCCGAGCTCATCACGCAAATCGTCGAGATCGCCGCGCGCGATCGCATCGGCCACTTCGTAAGCTTCCTCGATGGTATAGGGGGCGATGGTCGCAAAATCCTGCTCGAGATCCCAGGGGCAGCCGCTGCCCGGCGTTCGTAACGACGCCATGATCTCGAGCAGGCGTGAAATATCGCGCGAATGGGTCATGATGCGGCACGGCCTCTGCGAAAGGGGGTCTTCAAGCCCTGTATGCCGCAATATCCGCCGCGATCCCAGCACAACGAACGCGGCGATCGATGGATTTCCACATATCGGCACGGTCAATCAGCACGGACTTTCGCCGGTGTTCCGATGACACAGGGCGCGCGCTCAAGGGCTGGACGAAAAATCCTCCGGCCATAACTCGATCGGAGAACCATGCGGCGTGCGGTCGGCGGCATGGTCCCAGGCATCGCGGTAGCGATGCTGGGTTTCGAGGCTAGCTACGCCCTTCGCCGCGATCAGCCTCTCAAGCGTGGCGAGCCAATGCCGGTAATAGGTTTCGCCGGTGTCGGGATCGCCGCTCGCCTGCGCGCGTTTGATTTCCTCTGCAAGCGCTGCGGCCCACTCGTTCCACGTGAAGACGCCGCGTTCATGAAGGCTCAGCGCCATCGCAAACGCCTGCGCTTCCCAGGGTTCGCGAAATACCGGCCCGTCATCGTCGCGCGGAATGTCTTTCACAACGCCAGTGTCCATTTTCCGAAGTTCGTGTTGCACTCAGCACCTACCCTTCACGAACTTCGGAAAGTCGGGGCATTAGCAAATATATGAGTCTGGTGCCGCTTTTCTGTTTGAAGTTCCTGGATCCAATTCGCCGCTTATGGTGCAGGAACTTCAAACAGGCGGCGCTTGTCGCGTGCGCCACTGCAGCATCCGTCATGCCGCCTCCAGATAGGGTTCGAACGCGTCGATCGAGACCTTAACCGTCGGATCGCTGTCCGCACCCCACAATTCGACGCCGTCGAAAACAACAGTGTAAAGCCATTGCGGGTTTTCGCCCGCTTCCACTGCCGCCGAATCCGGGAAGATGCTGCAGCCGAGGTTGCGCTCGACCACGCCGGCATGGCCGCGTACATAACGCGGCAGGCGGGTATGGGTTGCGGGGTGCATGTTCCTGGCCCGCACCCTGTCACCCGGCTTGAATCTCGCGGGCGCGGACGGTTCTCGCCCAAACTTGCCGCGCACCATGATGCGCTCGAGATCGTTGAGGGTGAATTTGCCGCGCTTGAGCGGTTTTGCCGGGCTTTCGGAATGGCCGGCCGCGACGTCGGCGGCCGAGATGAAGCCCTTGTCGATCAGCATATCCTGAAGACCAAGAAACCACTTCTGGTAGTACGTGCACGCCAGATAGATGTGGGGAGCCAGGCTTTCCCGGTAGTAGCGCGAGGTGTCGATATTGAACGCGCCGGCTGCGCCCATGGCGCGGACCATGGCCATTACGCGGCCTTCCCAGTCCTGATGAAAAACGGGCTCATTCGGCTCGGCCTCGACCTTGCCAAAACCGTCCATGCCGCCCATGTCGTGCACGCCGTTCACTATGGAACTCCCGGTGTTTTCGGAAATCCGGTGCCGATCATCGAATCCCGCGTCACGAGTTCGGCGAGCTGCTGTTCGCTCCAGCCGTCGGTGCCCGCGGGGCGCATCGGCAGCACCAGAAAACGGGTCTCGGCGGTCGAATCCCACACCCTGATTTCGGTTTCCTTTGGCAGCGTGATGCCAAAATCGGCGAGCACGCCGCGAGGATCCTTGACCGCGCGCGAGCGGTAGGGCGCAGCCTTGTACCAGACCGGCGGAAGCCCCAGCATTTCCCAAGGGTAACAGGAGCACAGCGTACAGACGACCATGTTGTGGCGCTGCGGCGTGTTTTCGACCGCAACCAGATGGTCGCCGACCCGGCTGACATGGCCGAGCGTGCCGACGGCCTTGGTCGCATCTTCGAGCAGGAGCCGCTTGAATGCGGGATCGGACCACGCCTTGGCGACAACACGCGCGCCATTATGAGGTCCGATCCTGGTCTCATAGGCCTGGATGATGGCATCGAGCGCCGCTGGCTCGACATAGCCCTTTTCCGTCAGGATGGTTTCGAGTGCGCGGACCCGTAACTCGGTCTCCGACAATTCCGAATGATCGTGGTGGTGCTGGTGATGGTGTTCGGTCATGGGCCTAACAAGGACATGCGAGAGCTCGATCCGGCCATTACGGCAGCGGCAAGGCCTCCGGTACGGCCTTTCAATCGCTCGTTGCAGACCGCTCGACACGCTTACGGCGACGCCGGACTGCCTGGCGATGGTCCCATTTTCGACGTCCCGCTCCAGCCGTCAAGCTTGTCCTTCAGCCGGGCGGGGTATTCGCCATCCCAGGAAGGGGAGAGGCGAAATCGCCGGCCACAAGCCCTTTGTAATGGCGGTATTACGTCTGCGCAGATTTGCAGCCTCGACCATTGACAAGTGATGGACCGGTTTGTCTGATCTCGCGCGGCGAAAAGGGGAGACCTCGGCGATGCAGGGAAAAGTGGCTCTCGAAGAGCATTTTGCCGTCGAGGAAACGCTCCAGGACAGCGCGGTGTTCTCGCCTGAGGCCGACTGGCCGGAGCTGAAAGCTCGCCTCCTCGATATCCACGACCGCCGCTTGCGGGAGATGGATGCGCACGGCATCGAAATGATGCTGCTTTCCCTCAATGCCCCGGCCGTGCAGGCGATACCCGATCGAATCAGGGCAGGGGAAATAGCCCGCCGCGCCAACGACTTTCTCGCCGACCAAATTCTGCGCCGGCCCGGCCGCTTTGGCGGATTTGCTGCGCTGCCGATGCAAAGCCCGGACCTTGCGGCGCGGGAGCTGGAGAGGTGCGTGCGTGAGCTCGGGTTCTGCGGCGCGCTTGTGAACGGCTTCAGCCAGCTCAGTGACGGCGCGTCCGGCGTTTATTACGACCTGAAGGCCTACTGGCCGTTTTGGGCGGAGGTCGAGCGACTTGACGTGCCGTTCTATCTTCATCCGCGAAATCCTCTGCCCAGGGATTCCGCCATCTACGAGGGGCACCGCTGGCTATTGGGCCCGACATGGGCTTTCGGACAGGAAACCGCCGTTCATGCGCTTCGGCTCATGGGATCGGGGTTGTTCGACGCCTATCCACGCCTCAACATCATCATCGGCCACATGGGCGAGGGGTTGCCGTTTTCGATGTGGCGGATCGACAATCGCAACAAGTGGATGAGCGAACAGAACCGCTATCCGGCCAAGCGGAAGATCGCGGATTATTTCCGGGAGAATTTCCACATCACGACCTCGGGCAATTTCCGCACGCAGACGCTGATCGACGCCATGCTGGAAATCGGGGTAGAGCGGATCCTTTTTTCGGCCGATTGGCCCTTCGAGAATATCGATCATGCGTCAGACTGGTTTGACGCTGCACCGATCGCGGAAACCGACCGTCAAAAAATCGGCCGCGACAATGCAAGAAAACTGTTCAAGCTCGATCGATCCAATCGATAGATGGTTCGGCCGCCGTCTGGCAAAAAAGGGGGATGCCGTGAGTTCGCAAACCGGAATCGACGTTCATGAAGAATTGGCGGGTGCGGCGGTTACCCCCCTGCACAAGGTGCTCGGCGTCCTGATCACGCTCATCACCCTGTTCGACGGATACGACACGTTCAATCCGGCCTATGTCATTCACTATGTGATGAAGCCGTGGGGATTGCTGCCGAGCCAAGCCGGGCTGCTGGTGAGCTCGGGGCTGATCGGCTTTCTGTTCGGTGCGATGGGACACGGAATGGCGGCAGACCGCTTTGGCCGCAGAAGCACGCTTCTGGCCGGCCTCTGGATCGTGAACGTGCTGACGCTTCTCACGGCATTGTTTGCCACCGATTTTGTCAGCTTCTGCATCTTGCGATTCATCACCGGCCTTGGACTCGGCATCCTGCTGCCGCTCGGCACCACCTACATCAACGAGCTCGCCCCACCACGTGTCAGTAACCGTTTCTCGCTTTGGGGCGTGACGCTGGGCTGGTCGCTCGGCGGGGTTTTCGCAAGCCTTGTCGGCGTATTTTTGACGCCTCGATTTGGCTGGCAGGTCCTCTACTACGTCGGGACATTGTCCATCCCCCTGACGTTGGTCGTGCACGCGGTGCTGCCGGAAAGCCCGAAGTTTCTGGCTTCCGCCGGCCGCATGGATGAGCTGCGCGCGCTTCTTTCGCGGCTACGTCCGGAACGAAAGGGTGTTTACGAGAACGCCCCGCTTCGCACCACTGAGGAACCGGCAAGGCACAATACGATCGCTGCGCTCCTGGCACCGCGCTATCGGCGCGTCTCGCTGACGATCTGGGCCACTGCGTTTCTCAGCCTGTTCGCGATTTTCGGGCTGGTCGGATGGATTCCAACCGTCATGATCAGGCGCGGTGAAACCTTTGCCGCTTCCTTTGGCTTCGGCGCCCTGATGCAGGCGACCTCCTTCTTCGGCGGGCTTGCGCTTGCGATGCTGGCCGATCGCGGGATTGCCAGTACGCCGCGGGTGCTCGGCATCTGGTTTGTGGTTGGGGGACTTGCCGTCGGCTCGCTGGTGTTTGTCAATTGGCACGGGTTCAATCTGGCAATCGTTGCCGTGGCCGGTTTTTGCATCATCGGTGCCCAGCACGTGCTCAATAATTTCACTGCCAACTCCTACGAAACCGGATTTCGCGCCAGCGGAGTGGGGATGGAACTGGGGGTAGGGCGGGTCGGGGCCATTCTCGGACCCTATGTCATCGGCCTGCTGCAGCAGGCGACCGGCGGGCCCGAACCCGTGTTTTGGGCAATCGGTGGGGCGGCCGTCGTTGCGGCACTCGTGATCGGCTCGCTTGCGATGCAAACCAGCGTGGCAGGGGTCGGGTTGGCGGCTGCGGAGTGACCAGCGGCCAGGAAATCATCGGGGTTTGATCAAATGGGGAGAACGGCATGACTGCGAAGGAATTGAATGCGCAAGCCGAGGGGCTGCAGGGATACGTCTTGCTGGCGATGCGGCTGTTGGTTGCGCCCCTCTTCGTTTACAGCGGTGTTGGCAAGATTCTCGCCTTCAGCGTCACGGCGTCACGACTTCCGGGCGGTGCAGAAGGACTGGGCATGTTGCTGGCGGCAGGCGCCATCATCGTCGAGTTGGGTTGCTCGACGGCCCTCGTGCTGGGAATCTGGACCCGCTGGGCATCCCTCATCCTGATTGCCTTCACGGTCGCAGCGACATTGATGTTTCATAACTTTTGGGCGTCGCCAGCGCCGCAGGTCCAGGTCCAGACCATCAATTTTCTCAAAAATCTTGGCTTGATCGGCGCCTTCGCCATGATCGCGGCATTCGGCCCCGGCCCCTTCTCGCTGGAAGAGAGATGGCGGCGGGGCGCGTGATCTCCTGAAAGGGAAGATGAGTTGGCGACCATCAACTGCGATATGGGCGAGGCGTTCGGCCTCTACCGGATCGGCGATGACGAAGCGCTGATGCCGCTGATTTCGGTTGCCAACGTGGCCTGCGGTTTCCACGCTTCCGATTTCAACCACATGCGCAAGACAGTGCGGCTGGCGAAGCGTCACGGCGTCAAGGTCGGCGCGCATCCCTCGCTTCCCGATCTTCAAGGCTTCGGCCGTCGCGAAATGAAGATGTCGCGGGAGGAGCTGGCCAACTGCATCATCTATCAGGTGGGGGCGCTGAAAGGCTTCCTCGATGCCGAAGGCCTCGCGCTCAACCACATCAAGCCCCACGGCGCGCTCTACGGCATGGCGGCGAGGGACGAGGCAGTAGCTCACGCCATTTGTGACGCCGCGGACATCTTCAAGACGCCGATCATGGGGATGATCGGCACGCAGCATGAGATCGTGTACACCGCCCGCGGCCATATCTTGATTGCGGAATTTTATGCCGACCTCGAATATCGCGGCGACGGCAGCCTGATCATCACGGCCGAACACAAACCCGTCGATCCGGCCCAAGCGGCTTGGCGCTGCTTGCGCGCGATCGCGGAAGGCAAGACGGCGAGCGTCAACGGCAGCGATGCTCCCGTTCGCGCCGATTCAATCTGCGTTCATTCGGACACGCCGAATGCTGTTGAAGTGGCCCGTACGGTGCGCGATGCGTTGATGACGCGATCGCAAGAGCACAAAACCTGACTTGCGGTGCGAACTGCGGCTTGCTTTCTTTCGTTGGTGTTGGACGAGACTGGAAAGGAGGCACCCTTGGCCAGCTTTGTGACGATCGAAAAGGGCTTGGGGCCGGAGGGGCGCATCGCGGTCGTACGCTTCGATCGCGGCGACGGCATCAACGCGCTGTCGCCAGAGGCCTTGCGTCAGCTGACCGATGCGGCGCGGTCGTTCGAAGATGATGGCGACACGTCGGTCGTCGTGCTGACCGGGAGCGCCAAAGCGTTCAGCGCCGGCTTCGATCTAAAAGACCCGGAAGGCCGTTCGCGCCGTACCATGGATATCGGCTCGCTGCGCCGGCACCTGAAACTCGGGCCGCGGCTCAGCCGCGCCTGGCAGGAGATGGAGCAGATCACGATCGCAGCCATCGAAGGATTTTGCATTGGCGGCGGCGTGGCGCTTGCCGTCGCGCTCGATTTTCGCATCATGGCCCGCGACGCCCATATTCGCGTGCCCGAGATCGGGCTCGGCATGAATATGAGCTGGCAGAGCATTCCGCGCCTGCTGCATTTGATTGGGCCGGCCCGCACCAAGCAGGCGGTGATCCTTGCGGATCACCGCATCACGTCCGCGCAGGCCTATGAGTGGGGTCTGGTGGAGGAAGTAGCCGAGCCCGGCAAAGCCTTTGAGGCCGCAATGGCGTTGGCAACAAAGGTCGCCGCGCAACCACCGATCTCTGTGGCCATGACCAAGTTGACCGTCAATCGCCTGGCGCACGCGTTCGACGATTTGGCCAGCCACATGGACATCGACCAGTTTGCGCTGGCGAGTTTGACAGATGATCACAAGGAAGGCGTCGCGGCGTTTTTGGAGCGGCGCAAGCCGCGCTTCAGGGGACGCTAAAATTGACCCAACGACACGCAGCGGAATGTTCAGCGGATAGCGAGCCTTAAGAAATCAGACGCAACCAGAGCCTGGCGGATTCTCGCCACGCTAGTGATTCAGTTCCCAACGCGATAGTTGTCAACATCATGACAGTTTTTCTGCGGAACTGGCTCGCTTGCCGGCAATACGCGACGGCGATTCACGTGCGTAACGCTCAAAAAGTCATCGTCGTGTCAAGTCACCGCAACATGGCGCAACGTAATCTGCTGCCGTCGGCAATTTTCTTTTTTTCGAACGCCGACGTTGGGAGAGAACGATGGAAAAATCGAGACCTTGGTTGGGGGGCGCCCCAATTACCTTAACAACAGAGTTGTTT
>Ga0210407_10000360_pt1 | contig 53246 bp, 40 predicted proteins | sample IncBWC27MmetaG_FD_150860 | JGI IMG/M metagenome (GOLD analysis project Ga0210407, IMG submission 150860) | Forest soil microbial communities from Barre Woods Harvard Forest LTER site, Petersham, Massachusetts, United States - Inc-BW-C-27-M | ecosystem: Environmental > Terrestrial > Soil >...
TAAGACTAAAGAGCTTCACAACCGCGGGAATTTCTCTCAGGGTCGCGATTTGAAACGCTTTTCTTGGAACCGAAGCCGCACCAGAACCGGCGCCGCATTTCTGTGTGTCCTGCTGACGGCGGGGTACGCGCAGGCCCGCGTGCATCGCTCGCAATCCTGGGCGGACACTCAGTTCGACAAGGCCGAATCGCAACGCGACACTCTGGAAGCACGTGCTGACGCGTCGCGCACCCGCCACGAATACGAAACCGTAATCACATCCTACCGGCTCGTGGTTCTCGAAGCTCCAACATCCAGCAAAGCCGACGGCAGCGCCTTCGCCGTGGCTGAGATCACGGCCGAAATGGGCCGGCGTTTCAAAGACGACAGCGCCCTCAATTCCGCCCTCCGCGAATACAAGTTCCTGCGCCGCGAATATCCCGGCAGCAAACATCGCGTGGCCGCGTTGCTCGCCATCGGGAAAATCTACAAGAATGATCTGGGGGACGATGCCGATGGCCGCGAGGCGCTCGCAGAACTGCTTCGCCGCTATCCGCACGGCCCGTCGGCGGACGAAGCGCGGGCAGCTTTAGCAGCTGTCGCCGCGTCGTCTTCGGCATCTTCCTCTTCGGTATCTTCAAAGACAAGCGAACCTGCGAAAGCGAACTCCGAGCCAGATTCAACACGGGAAGAAACTCAGAGTTCTCGCGATCGCGATAATGCTCCCTCTGCCGCGACGAATGACAGCGCCGACGAGCCGGCGCGCGTAACCGCGGTACGCCACTGGTCAGCGCCCGACTACACTCGCGTCACCGTCGAGTTGGACCAGAATCAAACTGTGCAGTTCGACGCGCAGCGAATCGGTCATCCCGACCGAATTTTCTTTGATTTAAAAAATACCCGCCTGTCCTCGGAGTTAATCGGCAGAAGTTTTGACGTGGATGACGGACTGGTGGCAAAGGTTCGCGTGGCGCAGTACAAACCGGGCCGAGCGAGAATTGTGATTGAAACCACGGACCGCTCCACCTATAAGGCGTCGTTGCTGCTGAATCCGCCGCGCCTGGTGATTGATGTTCGCAGCGGAAATTCTCCTGCCGAGCAGACCCAGAACACTGACTGCGCGGGCGTCCCCGCCCGTGCGGGCGCTAATGCGCCCTCGCCCTGCGTCGCGAACGAAAATCTTGCGTTCATAAAGGTGATTCCAGCGGCCGAGAAATCCACGTCCACCGCAAGCGCCAGAGCGATCAAGAAGGTCATTGTGGAAGCCGATGATGACGACGCCGACACCCCAGACTCCGCTCCAGCGAAAGTGACGAAGAATTCGAACGCAGCTTCCACACGAGCAGCGTCCGCCAGCAGCGCCGCGAAAACCCGTCTGGCATCAGCCAAATCCATGCGTGAGTCGCAGCCCACATCGAGCGGAGACCGCTCCTTGATCCGCGCTCTTGGCCTGAAAATCGGCAAGATCGTCATCGACCCCGGCCACGGCGGATACGATACCGGCACCATCGGCCCCAACGGCTTGCTCGAAAAAGACCTGGTGCTCGATGTCAGCAAGCGCCTCGGCAAGCTGCTCGAAGCCCGGCTCGGTGCTGAAGTCGTGTTCACCCGCCGCGACGACACCTTTATTCCTCTGGAGACCCGCACCGTCATTGCCAACCAGGAGCAGGCCGACCTTTTCGTCTCAGTCCACGCCAATTCCAGCCACGATCCTGACGCCCGCGGCGTCGAAACCTATTACCTGAATTTCACTTCTTCGCCCGAGGCTCTCGAAGTCGCCGCCCGCGAAAACGCCGCCTCCGACCAGGACATCCACGAGCTGCAAGACTTAGTGAAGAAGATCGCGCTGAAAGAAAAGATTGACGAGTCGCGCGAATTCGCCTCCGACGTGCAGGAATCGCTGCACAGCGGGCTGGCCGCCAAAACTTCCGGGGTCCGCGACCGCGGCGTAAAAAAAGCCCCATTCGTAGTCCTGATCGGCGCCAATATGCCGTCGATCCTGGCCGAAATTTCCTTCATCAGCAATCCCGGAGATGAAAAACGCCTCCAGTCCCCTGAATACCGCCAGCGCATCGCAGAATCTCTCTATCGCGGAATCTCGCGCTATGTGAACGGCCTGGGCGGGGTGAAAGTAGCCAGCAAAGTCGAGAAGGCCTCGGCGGAGTAGATTCAACATCCAACGAGTTCGCGAACGTGGCGTTTTGCGCGGCACGCCAATTGCTAAACTCCTCCTCGGAGCACTGATTCACCAAGATATGCCCCGGGAATCGTGTGTGTTCTGACACACGCGTGTCGCCATTGACACGCGCCCGCGGCGTCCAGCTTCGCAACCTCTTGCTCTTCAATCCGAACCCTTCGGAAACCGTCTTGCTAGGGAATAACCGACACTAACTTTAGGAGGGAATTCCTTGATTAAACGAATTGCGGCAATCGCCTTCATTTTCATCTGCACCTCCATCGCGTGGATGATTCTCGCCACTACTCTCACTTATCGTACGCACGATAGCGACGAACAACTGCAAGGCCGGGTCGGTTCCACCTGGGGGACGTCGCAGGAACAGGCGCCACCAACCGCTACTTACAGTAAAAATGAAATTGTCCCGATCACCGCGCAGGAAAACGGCAAAGTCACGATTCGAAACGAAAGTGTCAAACGATGCATCAATCTCCCGATCGACGCGAGCCGGATCAAAGCAAACTTGTTTCTCAACTATCGTCAGAAGGGCCTGCTGTGGTACAGCACTTACGCTGTGGACTATGTGAGTGACTACAAGTTCCGAAACGACTCCGGAGAGCAGCAGACGGTCGCCTTCCGGCTGCCATTTCCAGCACAAAAGGCGGTCTACGACGGTCTCACGCTGGCCATGAACGGTCAGCCGATGGCGCTGACTACCGACGATCAGGGGACGATGGGGCAGGCCACCCTTGAACCAAATCAAGTTGCCGACCTGCACGTAGCCTATCGGTCGCAGGGACTGAGCAGTTGGCGGTACAAACTCGCCGACGGAGTTGCCCAAGCTCGAGATTTCGAACTCACCATGCACACCAACTTCAAGGACATTGATTTCGCAGACGACACTCTTTCTCCGACGTCCAAACAACCAACCGCCGATGGCTGGGACCTCACCTGGCGTTACTCAAACCTGGTTTCCGGATTTCAGATTGGTATGACTATGCCAGACAAACTTCAGCCCGGCCCGCTGGCGGGTGAAATCAGTTATGCCGCGCCGGTCTCGCTTTTCTTTTTCTTTTTTCTCATGTTCATCATCACCACGCTGCGTGGAATAGACCTCCATCCCATGAATTACTTTTTCCTGGCGGGTGCATTTTTCGCGTTTCACCTGCTGCTGGCGTATCTGGTTGACCACATCTCGATCCACGCGGCCATGGCAATCGCCTCCGTGGTTTCGGTCGCCCTGGTCGTAAGTTATTTGCGGTTGGTGGCCGGCATTCGTTTCGCGGTGGTAGAGGCAGGCGTTGCGCAACTAATCTATCTGGTTTTGTTTTCGTATGCGTTCTTCTGGAAGGGCTTTACCGGCCTGTCTATCACGGTAATTTCTGTGATCACGCTCTTTGTTGTGATGCAGGCCACCGGTCGGATCCGCTGGTCAGAGCGGTTCTCCAGTTACGCTTCAACCGGGCCTGGATTCCCGTTGGCCAGAAATCAAAGCTAGGCGTGCGCGGGCTGTCTGTAGGCCGGCGGCATCCCGCGCTCCCAACTGGAAACTTTCCCCCCGCCTCTGTAGTCTAATGATCAGGGCGTTCCTCCGTCCCGCAGGCATGAGAATTCCACGCTTTGTCGCAGTTTTCGCCGTGTTCGTCATTCTCCTGTCTGGACTATGCTTTGCCCAAAGAAGCGCGCCTCCCGCATCAAATCCGGCGATTCTCCCCCAGGTTTTCGCTGGATGGCAAATCAGTCCGCCTGCTCATTCCAGCGCCGATCCCGCCGCCGCCGATCCCGTAAACGCCGATCTGCTCAAGGAATACGGGTTCACCGACTTCGAAGGTGCTACCTACACCCGCGACGACGGGCGCAAGCTCACGCTCAAAGCCGCGCGATTTGAAGACGCCAGCGGGGCTTACGGCGCGTTCACGTACTACAGAGTCCTGGACATGCAGGAAGAAAAAATCGGCGACAAGGCAGCATCGCTCAATCAGCGAGTGCTGTTTTTTCGCGGCAACGTTCTAGTCGACGCGGTCTTTGCCGAGCGGACCTCGGCGATGTCGGCTGCGGAGTTGAGAGAACTCTCGGATCATCTGCCGCGGCCGCAGGGCCCAGCGGCAAATCTTCCGTTGCTGCCCCGATATTTGCCGACGAGATTTTTTGTGGCCGACACTGCGAAGTACATCTTGGGACCGATTGCACTGGAGAAAACCGCCGCGCCGCTTGCCGCCTCCTATGTGGATTTCAGCAAAGGCGCGGAAGTCATGATGGGCAACTATCACACTTCCGACGGCGGGGCCACGATGATGGTGATCGACTATCACACGCCGCAGCTTGCGGAGGCGCAGTTGGGCGTGATCCAGGCGGCGAATCAGGCGCACCAACTTGGCGATTCGCAAATCGCTGTCCGCCGCACCGGTCCCATCCTGGTTCTGATCAGCGGACAAATCGGCAGCGACGCCAACGCGCTTCTTTCTTCGGTGAACTACGATGCCGACGTTACCTGGACCGAGAACACTTACTTCACCCGCCGCGACAACGTTGCCAACTTGCTCATTCACGTGATCCTTCTTGCGGCGCTGATTTGCGGACTCTCCGTTCTGCTCGGAGTCGGCTTTGGCGGGTTCCGCATCCTGGTTAAAAGGCTGTATCCGGGCAAAGTCTTCGACCGTCCCGAGCAGATGGAAATCATCGCCTTGCACCTGTCCCAGCCCGTCGAGAAACCGGCAGATTCCGGCGTAAGCCCTTCAATCAACGCCGGTTGACTCTTCCGAGGCCGCGCTCGTCTCAAAACGAGTCACTTGCGGCTCCCTGATAGACAATGTACAAGCCATTGAAAACATGACAGTTATTTCCGAAAAAGTTCCTTGACACCCCCGTCCCCCACTCATAAGATTTCGCCAGAAAGTTTTGACGGTTTGTTTCCCGTTGGAACTATTCTCCCTTAAAGAAGAGGCCACCCTGTTGCCGGGTGGCCTTTTTGCGTGCGGCTGACTAGGATTGGTCGTTACCACCGTCGTTGCAGCCACGGTTTTCTGGAACGATGTGGAGTCGCAATTCGTATCTGAATGTACGAAGCCGAGGAGGCAAAAATGTTCTGCGACGGATGCGGCATGGCATTACAGGCAGGTCAAGGTTTCTGCAGCCGCTGCGGAAAGGAATGCGCCGGATTGCAGATGGCGGGTTATCCGCGGCGCAGCCGGGTGCAGGAACATATTCGTCTGGTGGCCATTCTTTGGTTCGCATTCTCGGCGCTCAATGCAGTCGGCGGCGTAATCCTGTTTGTTTTGGCGAACACGCTGTTTGTTCATCTGCATGACATGGGCGCTCCCGAAGCCCCGACCGCGTTCCTGCATCCGTTTCTGGCTTTCATTGGAATTCTCCTCGTCATAAAAGGCGCAGTCGGAATTCTGGCGGGTTGGGGATTGTTGCAGCGCGAATCATGGGCGCGCATTCTGGTCCTGATTCTTGCATTCCTCTCTTTGATCAGTCCTCCATTCGGCACCGCGCTCGGGGTTTATACCTTGTGGGTCTTGCTGCCAGCGCACGCAGAAGAGGAATACGAAAGATATCAGGCGACCAGGGTGGCATGACCGCTTGGGGAACGCATCGACCGCCGTGTGAAATGATCGTACGGTGAAGATCGTCCGGTGAAGATCGTACGGTCAAGATCGTCCGGTGAAAGACGTTCCGCCTCCCACTCCAGGTTTCCACGCGGAGCAGCAGTTCCAGGCGCGCTGTTCCGATCCCCGCTTTCCGTCCTGCTAAAATAAAAATCAAGGCCGACGTAGCTCAGTTGGTAGAGCAGCCGATTCGTAATCGGCAGGTCAGCGGTTCAAGTCCGCTCGTCGGCTCCATCCTTTCAATCACTTGCATTTTTCCTCCCTACCGTTGTCCGCGACCGCAGCACTACTTATACTTTTTGCCGCTCCCGTAAGGACAAAATTAACGGAAAGAACCATCGTTCGGCGATGGTCTATATCTGCTTAGGCACGGCGCGCTTGAGGGCCCGCTGCAAAGTCTGGTCAAGGGCGGCTTTGCATTTGTCGTACTCCTGTGGCGAGATCTTGCCCTGCTGGCGTTCAACTTCCAGCTGGAAAAGCTCTTCTTTCAAGCCTTCGAGGAGCATGCTGCTGGAAGTGGTCGCAGCGGGCGGCGCGGTGGCGCCCGAGGAGACGCTGGTGGGAGCTCCTGTCTCTGCGTAGTCAACGTAAGATTCTGCTGGCGGACGGAGCCGTGCAATCGCAGGGTTTCCGGCGTCAGAGACAACGGCCGCCTTGCGACGCATGGATATGTAAATCGCGCCGCCGACAAGAACGATGGCGAATCCACCAAGGATGTACCAGCGATATTGGTCGAGCGGGTCGGGGGCGTCGATGGGCGGACCCAGGCCGCCGCCGGGGCGGCTATCGCTCTCTGATCCTCCGCCAGTTCCCATGCCTTGCCCACCGCTTCCCTCGACGCGCGCCAGCAGTGTACCTTCGCCGGATATTTTGAACGCTAACGGCTGGCCTGCGGTCGTCGCGGAGGCTAGCTGCACGTTGGCATCCGGCTGGTTGGGATCGTTCATGGGCTTGAAGTTGGAGCCAGCAGCCGGGGAGAAATTCATCGCTTTGGGCATGATGGCTACGAAATGCTGCAGCGGGTAAAGGGATCGCGGGTCAACGTTTGCGCTGCCGCTGTATGCGAGCTGATAGGAGACTTGGAATTGAGTGATGCCGGGGCGCAACGGGAAGTCAAACGAGTAGCGGTTGCGCTCGTCTTCTTGCTGCGGTGTGGTCTTCAGAGGATTGCCGTGTTCGGTGACGGCCGAGCTTTCGGTGACTTGCGCGCCCTCGGGGAGATAGAACTCAAGGTTACGGTCGTTGGCCTGAGTGCGCGGGGGCTTGGAGGAATTCTGCACGGCGAATTCGCGGGTGACTTCGAGCTGTCCTTGTTCGACTTGCAGGCGCATGATGTCGGCGACGACTTCGATTCCATCAATCTTCTTTCCGGAATCGTAAACTTTCAGATCGACCGATGTAGTTCCCGGAGGCGCCATCTCGTGATAGGTGACTCCTTGGTGAATAGCGCGAACCAAGTGTGGGCCTTCGGCGTCGTCCAGCTTGAAAGTGAAATTGCCTTTGGAGTCGGTCTTGGTGTGGGCGACTTCTTCCATACCGGCGCCGAGCTTAATAAGGACCACTTCGTCACCGGAGGCGGGCTTGCCGGTGGTGGAGTTTTTGACGGAGCCGGTCAGGGTTTGCGCGGCGGCGAGGGAAGACAGCAGCAGGACCGCTAGGGCGATTTGGATGTTTCGGGCTTTCAACGTTTTCACGCCTCCGGTTGCTGCTTGTTAAGAGATACGTCGAACGCTATAACGAGTTTCAGTTGGCCGCGGCTTGCGCGAACTGCTTGCGCGAAGCTTCCGCCTCTTTCGCTTCCTTGCCAGCTGCGAGCGTCAGGTCTTGCGCGCCGAAGCCTACACCGATCTTCTTCAGGAAATCGTTGGGCGCTGTACCGCCGGCGAAAATCCAGACAAAATCGTTGGGAATCTGCTGGCGCGCGCCTTTCACATCGAGAATAACTGAATCCGGCGTGAATTCCACGGGATTGCTTTGAAACAGCACCTTAACTTTTCCGGCGCGCATACATTCATCCATGCGGGTGGAGTTGCGTTCTTTGATGCGGCCGAAGCGCTCGCCGCGATAGCAGAGCGTCACCTGATTGCCGGACTGGTGGGCGAGGCCCATGGCGGCTTCGACGGCGCTGTCTCCGCCGCCAACGACGAGAATCTTTTTGTTGATGTAGTGGTCAGCTTCGATGAGGCGGTACATCACCTTGGGCAGTTCTTCGCCTTTGACGCCGAGCCGGCGCGGGTCCCCGGCGCGGCCGAGGGCGAGGATTACGTGGCGCGCGCGGTACTGATTATTCTCAGTGGAAATGGTGAAGATGGCGTCGTCACCTTTTTTAATATCCGCAACCTTCTCTCCGGTTGAGACGTTGAAGTCGGCGCGGTTCAGAACCATGTCCCAGAAGGCGAGTAGGTTCTCTTTGGAGAGCTGCAGCTTTTTAAACTTGCCGTACATGGGGAATTCGACGGGGCTGGTCATTACCAATTTTTGACGCGGATACTTTGCTACGGTGCCGCCGACTTCGTCGCGCTCAAGCGTGATGTAGCGGAGTTTGTGTTCGATGGCGCGAAGCGAGGCGCTGATTCCGCCGGGGCCGGCCCCGACGATGAGGACGTCGTAGATTTCAGAATTCTTGGGAACAGCGGAGGTCCGCGCAAGTCGGGCCCTAATCAGATCAACGCAGTCGCGGCCCTGGTTCACCGCGTTCTTGATCAGAGCTAGACCGCCTAATTCGCCAATGATGAAGAGGCCGGGGACAGTGGTTTCGTGCTCGGGGGTGAGGTAGGGCATGTCGGCGGCCATGGTGGGGCTGGCCATGACCATGGTGATGGCGCCGACGGGGCACGCCTCGGCGCAGAGGGCGTGGCCAATGCACTTGTGTCCGTTCACGATCACGGCTTTGCCGCCGATCATGGCCAGCACGTCGCCTTCAGGGCAGACTGAGGTGCAGCCACCGCAGCCGATGCAGTTGTTGGAGTCAATGTGCGGGTGCTGGGCCTTAGGGCCTTCAGAGAAAAGCTTCCCTCTTTCGGCAGCGGCGCGGGCGCGGGCGTCTCTCTTCTTCAGGCCGCGCAGATAATTGAGCACGAAGAAGAGGGTGATGGCGGCGGCGATCACGAATGTGGTTAGCGATTCCATTTTCTTTAACTGCGCGGCTCCAATCTCAGAAATATCCCAGGACGAATTGCAGTCCGATGTGAATCAACGCCAGCACCGCGAAGGCGTAACTGAACGGCTTGTGCACGACGTGCCAGAGATGAAAAACTTTTTGCGAGCGGGAGAGAAAAAGAACCCGTTTCGAAAGCTTGGCCTCTTCTGCTGCGGCGTGAATGGCGCGTTCGACGTCACGGTTGGTAGTGGGGAGGAATCCGCCCAGAGCCGAAAAGGATGAACTGCCTTTTAGTGCGTGTCGGCGGAGACGGGCGACGCGGAACTTGCGGGCTACATCGAGCAACATCATGTACACGATCGCGATGGGGATGGGGAGCCGTGCGACCCAGTTGGCGTCGGGCAGGCGCAAGAGACCGCGCAGGTCGGCCTCTGGCAGAAGATGTTGCGCGGCGAGTTGCTGTGAGAGCTGGGCCTGAAGGTCGTGCAACTCGCTCAGGGATAACTCGGCGGTGGTAACTTTACGCGGAATTTGGCCGTAGAGATAACGACCGACTACGCCGCTCGCGGAGACGGCAAACATGATCCAGAAGGCCATGCCGGCCAGGCCTTTGAATTTTAACGTTGAGTGAAACGCAATGATCGCGGGAGCAGTCAGGCCCATCAGGATGTGAATATCGAGCCAGTGGCGGGTGCTGCCTTTGGTGGCCAGCCAGGGCCAGTGCTTGCGCAGGGGATAGAGAAAGATCCCGGCGAAGAGCGCGGCGCCGAAAAATCCGAGATAGATGCCAATCGGGCCGCTCGGCCTGAGCAAATGATGCTTCGGTGAAAACGGGCGATCAATCGCCGACAGTTTGTAGTAGTCGAAGCCATAGATAAAGATCGCCAGATTGATGGCGATGGCCAGCGCGTACAAGGCATAAAGTCGCACGCGATGGGGCTTCTCTACATCCGGCACCGGCGCTGATCTAGCGGTGGCGATGCCACCGGTTGCAGTAGCGTTCGCGCTCATCGCAAGGTCACCTTTTCCTCCGTGGTGACTGAAAATTTCTTGTATTCGCTGAACTGGTGCACGTTACGCCAGTGCTGCCGGGGCGTTTCCACATCGACACTAGCGCGGTCGGGGAACCAGTACACCCGCTTGGGATCCGCCAGCGGCAGCGGAGAGAACTCAACTTCTGCGTGCAAGGACTTCAGGCCGACATCCTGCAAGGTGTCGTCGATGCTGGCCTCGATTTTTGTGATGGTGCCGGTCTCTGGAACAATCCAGGCGGTCCCCGATAGCTCCAGCGGGTATTCCCGCCCGCGCAGAGCCAGAGCGGCGGGTGACTTCATTCCTGAAACGTGCCGGAAGGTGACTTTATCGAGCGTCCTGCCGCCTATCACTTCCTCACCAGCCAGGCTGAACCTGAACGCCGCTGCGTAATACGGATGAAATATCAAGAACAGCGTGGCGAAACCGTTGCTGAGCAGCATTGACGTATTCTTCCGGTCAGCTTTCGCATCGCGCAGGGGCGAGCGTGATTCGGCGAGATTGAGTTCGCCCCCGACATCGGTCAGGATGACAAGGTAGTCATAGGCGGACTCTTCCTTGAGTCCGACTCTGCCGTCCTTTCCCAACTTCTCCTGCACCACGTGTTCAGTGCATTCCACGTAGGAAAGTTGATCGAGAAAGGCAGAAGTCTGATCGGCAGTGCGATTGAGAAGGTCAGTCAACTTCCTGGAATCGTTGTCCTGCGGGTTCGCCGTACAACAGAGTCCCGCTATCGCGACCAGGGCCCACAGCCCCCGACACCAGCCATTTGCGACTTTTGCTCTTGCTTTCATTGCTTACGCTTCCTCGAATCAAAGCGGTATCCGAGCGAGAGCATGATTTGCTCGTAGCTGACCTGGCCGTGGTTGGTTGTGAAATTGCCTTGCAGGTAGTAGTGCGGGCCAAGCGTGGTTTCAATCGTGCCGGTGATGAAGCGGGCGTCGCTGTTGGTGGTGAGGGCAGAACTGAAAGTCTGCTTGCCGGCGAGGACTTCTAATCGCAGAGCCTCGTTCATCTGGCGGGAAATGGTTACGGCCTCGTACGAACCGCTGCCGAACGAGCTGTTAAAGCGAGCGTAGTGGGCGTCGGCGCGGAGGCCAAGCCAGGGAAGGTGGCCGAAAGTGAGTCCGTACATTTCGTTCAGCGACGAGGTTGCGTCTCCGGTGCGGCTACTGCGGCCCATGTTGGTGGAAACCCATATCTGCTTCAACACCTCGACCCGTGCCCCAGCGCTGAAACCCTGGAACAGAAATTTATCCAGCAGGCCCGTGCCAATCAGCGTGGGATCGAAGGTTGGGATGTCGCGAAAGTAGTTGTGATTGAAATCGAGTTCGACGCGGGGATGCGGCTCGATGCGGACGGTGAAGAAGCTGCGTCCGAGGCCGGTGCCGGGTGAAGGAGTGGCGGCGTTGCCATGAGGATTATCGAACTGCGCGGACTCGTAAACGGCAATCGCCCGCCCGTAGGAAGCTGAGTCTTCGAAGAAGAGAAATGGGCGGTCGGTCTGCCAGTTCACCATACTCAACCCGGCGCCGGCGGTGCTGGTGTAATGCAGAGCGTCGTACTCGCCGCCTTCGAAATTGATAAACGCACCGCTGATCACGCGATCGGGGGTGTAATCCCAGGAAGAGGGATCGGGCGTGGAACCCCCAAAGAATCCAAGAGTCGTTCCCTTCGCGGGTTTGTATCCGAAATAGCCGCCGTCGATGGTGTCGAGACTGGGTGCCCACGGGAGATAAAGGCGGCCGACTCCGGCGACAAAGTTGGAGCTGGGATCGTCGTAGGTCAGGCTCAAGTGATAAGTGCGATTGATCAGGTCCTGCAAGGTCTGCTGGCTGGCGGGGGAAGTCTGAGTGAGGCGGCCGCGCCAGTATCCGCTCAAATTCCAGTAGGTGCCGCCGATGCGGGTGATGTCGCCGCGAAAGACCACGCCAACGTCGGAACTGGTGAGGTTGGTAGTGCCATGGCTGATGGTGTCCATATAGTCGAGGCCGATGCGGCCGCGGGCGCGGTTAACTGAGGGTAGCGGAGGGCGAGGGACTTCTTCGCGGGCTTCTTCATCGAGCGTGTCGTCTGCAGTGAAGGAGATGACCGCGGGATATTGACGGGTGGGGCTCAGGGCGCGCTGCGCCACCAAAGCTGCTGCGTCGCTAGCCGAGAGGTAGGCGAGGTCTCCGACTTTTACGGGACGCTTGGGAGCGTGAATATCGGTGACGGAGGAAGTGTCGGCGACGGCACTGACTTGCAGTTCGGCCACCACGCGAGGATCGTCGGTGGTGGCGCTATCACCCTGCTTGGCGGGCAGAGTGTTGTCTTCAACGTAGAGCTTCATGCCTTCGCTCAGGCCCTGGGCGCTTCCGCCTTCGAGATAAGCAACGCCTTCGGCGACGTATTTCACTTTGAAGACGGTGCGAAGGCTGGGGTCGTCGGTGCGAACGATGGCGGCAGTTTCCGTCGCTGCGGTGGGCTCGGGATTAGCGGCCTGGGCTTCAGGAACTGGCGCTGCCTCGGCCGCCGGCGTAGTGGAGACCGCCTTGTGGGCATCGGAGGGACCTGTGGACGCATTATCCGGCGCCTCAATGGACGAGGAGGCTGAGGACGGCGCACTGTCGGTGTTTGCACCGGGTGAGGTCTCAGTTGCGGGCGGCGCCGTCGATGCGGCGGCTGTTGCGGGAACCGGAGACTCTAAACTTGTTCCAGTTGTGTTCGTTGAAACCTGCGTCGCAGGCGTGGCCGGGGTGGGTTCGGTGAACGGAGGAATTGAATTTGAGGAGTTTGCTCCGCCCGCGCCGGGTGCAACCTGAACCGGAGGGAACGACTGTTGCGCGACCGACCCGGCTGGAGAGGTTTTCCCCGCGGTGCTTGAGGTTGCGAAAGAAGCAGACGGAGCCGACGTTGCCGCTGGCTCTGACGACGATTGAGTGTCGGTGTGCGCGGAAGGAAACCAGGGCGTCGAGCCAGCTAAAGAAGGCGGAATGTAGGAGCCGAGTTTCGCCGTCTTGGCGGGCAGTTCGGATGCGGGTTTGGGCGCATTCTCGTCCGCGCTCACTTCCGATGTTCGCAATTTGCGGCGGAAGATTCCCGTCAGACTGCCTGACTTCGCAGCCACCGGGGCACCCGAGCGCACCGCGACCACGGCCGAGCTGACGGTCACGATGATGTGATTGCCTTCGGATTTCAGGGTGTAGGGGTAGGCTCGATCGAGATCGAGCACGATGCGTGCGATAACCGGGTCGGTGGAGTGCTGGGCGGCGCGGACGCGGCGAACTCCGTTGGTGCTGACTTCAACCGTCCCGGTTTGATCGGTGCAGATGACGCCGGGAAGGTCGAGCAGGATCCTATCGGGATGGATGGCAGTTTCGGCAGTTGGCGTCACTGGAGAACTGAGCGTCACCACGATCCGCAGATCACCTCCGTCCCGGGAGTAGGTGATGGTTCGCACGGTCGCCGGGGCAGCAGCGGTCTGCGCGGTGGCGCAGGCCACCAGCAGTATTACGATCGCTAGATTTGTATGTACTACCGTCATCCCCGCTGTTCACCTTTTTGTGGCGCTCCACCCGCCGCGCGATTCTTGAATCCCTGGTTCTGAATCCTGATTCGGGGCGCATTGCGTTATCCGCCGCCGCCGTTCTGATGGCATTGGTAACAATTGATGCTGTTGTAAACGTAGCCCCGAATTCCCTGATGATTCGGGTCGGTCTGGTTCTTCAAGTGGCAGTTGGTGCACTGGAAAACGGAATAGTCGTTCGAGTTGGTGTGGCAGGTCGAGCACACCCCGTTGGCGTTGCCGTGATTAATGTTGAATTGCGTGTACTGCGAGTGATTGAAAGTCGCGGTCAACCAACTCGTAGTGTTGTGGCACGTTTGGCAAGTCGTGGGGAAAAACTGCGGCTGCGCGGCGTGTCCTGGATTAGTAGCGGTGTTGTAGTCGGTTTGGTGGCAGCCAATGCAAGCCGTGGGAAGCGTTGTGTAGTTGTTGTTGACGTGGCAGCTCACGCACTGCGCGGGGGGGACCGTGTGCATCCCGGTCAGGGGGAACGGGGTGTTGTTGTGGTTGAAGGTTGCATCGGTCCACAGGATGGTGTCGTGGCAAAGCTCGCACTGCTGCGGGAATCCGGCGGCCGCGTGAGGAGGGGCGGTGGTGCCGTTGAAATCCGCCAAATGGCACGTCACGCAGGCGGTGCTGGTCAGGTTGTAGTTGTTGTTGACGTGGCAATTCGAACACTGCAACGGCGGGACTGTGTGTGCTCCCGCCAACGGGAACCCGGTGGTGGAGTGGTCGAACTTGCCGTCGGTCCAGAGCACGGTGTCATGACAGTTCGCGCAGGTGGTGGGAATGCCTGCTGCAACATGGGGGAACGGAGTGACCGCATTGTTGTAGTCAGTCAGGTGGCATGTCACGCAGGCGGTGCTGGTCAGGTTGTAATTATTGTTGATGTGGCAGTCCGTGCACTGGAGCGGCGGGACCATGTGCCCGCCCGTCAGCGGGAAGCCCGTACTGTTGTGATTAAAGGCGGCGTTAAGCCAGGATGTCGTGTTGTGGCACTGCTCGCAGGTTTGCGGGAAGTTCTGCGAGACGTGGCTTGGATTGGTGGTGCCCTGGTAGTCGGCCAGGTGGCACGATACGCAGGCGATGCTGGTCAGGTTGTAGTTGTTGTTCACGTGACAATCGGTGCACTGCCGCGGGGGCACGGTGTGCATTCCGGTGAGCGGGAAACCGGTGCTGTTGTGATCAAACGACGCGTTCAACCATGACGTGGTGTTATGGCACTGCTCGCAAGTCTGCGGAAAGTTTCCAGAGACGTGATTTGGATTAGTCGTTCCCTGAAAATCCTTGAGGTGGCAGGTAATACACGCCGTGCTGGTGAGGTTGTAATCGTTGTTGATGTGGCAGTCCGTGCACATCCGCGGAGGAACCATATGCGATCCGGTCAAGGGAAAGCCGGTTGCAGAATGGTCGAACTTGGCGTCGAACCAACTGTCGGTGCTGTGGCATTGTTCGCATGTGGTCGCGAACTTGCCGGTCACGTGATTGGGATTGGTGGTGCCTTTGAAGTCGGCCGCGTGGCAGGAATAGCAGTCCGTGGACATGGTTTGGAACTGGCTGTTGGCCGCGCCTTTGTGGCAGGAATCGCAATCGACAGCGGCGTGCGCTCCGGTCAGAGGGAAGCGGTTGTTGTGCTGCTGCACTTGCTGGACGGCGACGTTCCATCCGCGCACGGTGTGGCACTGCTCGCAGTTGGCGCCGAGTTGGCGTTTGTGAATATCTGCGTGGCAATCCTGACAACGCTTGCCTACATCGGTAAAGACCATCTTGACGTGACACTGGGTGCAAGTTACCGACTCATGCATGCCGCGCAAGGGGTAGCGGGTGTGATTGTGATCAAATTCAGGGACGGCGCGGATGGGGCGCCAGGCGGCGGTGGTGTGACAGTTTTGGCAGGGGACGTCTAGATCGCCGTGCGGGCTGTGCGTGCTAGCCGAGGCGTGCAGTCGGGGGCTTCCCGCAGTGGCGGAAAGAAGCAGTAGTATCCCGGCAAACCTCATTACACCGCCCAGTGTTTCCATCCCTTGCCTCTAAAAAGTCCCTTTGCAGACGAAGGTCCCTTCGAAAAGAAAGTACGAAAAAAAAACGAAGACGGAGTAATGCGCTTGTAAACAGGCTAGCGGGTTGACTACAGGCGCAAAAGGTTACGCAGGTACATTTTTTCGAGGCCATGTGGCCTATGTGGATACCGGGGAAAGGCCAAGCAGTGGACTGGTTTTGGTATCAGGGGGAAGGCTTGGATTTGGCGTGGTTGACGGGGCTGTGGCAGTCTTCGCAATTTTTCGGCGTGGGCTTGTAGAAGAGGACGGTTTTGTCGGCGACGACTCTTGTCAGCTTGTGGCAGTCGGCACAGAGGACGTTCTGATGAGCGCCGCGGAGCGGAAAATCGGTGCGGCGGTCGTGATCGAACAGTGACGGTTTCCACTTCATGGTGTTATGGCAGTCGGCGCAGTGGGTAACTTCCGCTTTGGCAAACTGCTTGCCGTGAATGTCTTCGTGGCAGTCTTCGCATTGGGTCGGCGCGGCTTTGAAATCCACGTTGATCAGGCGGGTCTCGAGGTTCGGCGGCTTGTGGCAATCCATGCACGCGGTGGCGCGATGTGCGCCGAGCAGCGGGAATGAAGTCTTGGAGTGATCGAAGCTGGAAAGCTCCTTCCACGATCTAGTAGAGTGGCAGGCTTCGCATCCGGCAGCGGTTCCGTCTGCGCGCAGTTGCTTCATGCGGTCGTTGAACTGGCCGTTGTGGGGATCAGCGTGACAACTGGTGCAGCTCAAATTCCGCCAGTGATAAATCTCGCTGTTCGGAGTCAGCGCGGCTGAGGTCTTGTGGCAATCGCCACAGGGTACGGGGATGTGTCCGCCGCTGAGTGCGAAGCGAGTCTGTTTGTGCAGCGCGAGGGTGAACGTTGAAGGGCGGTATGCCTCGAGGTTGTGGCAGCGGTCGCAGGCGTTGAAATAAGGGGCGCCGGCAAATTGCCCGGAGTGGCGATCGCTGTGGCAGTCAGTGCAGTGATCAAACTTGAGGCTGTACTGTGTGTCTGTACCCTTTGGTACATGGCACTGGTCACAAGCAAGCCGGGCATGTCCGCCCACAAGCGGATACGCGCTGGTGGCGTGGTCTTTCACGGTGAAGGTTGAGGGCTTCCAGCCGTTGATGCTGTGGCAGGAGGCGCACTCGCCTTTGTCGGGTCGCGTCGCGAATTGTCCTTTATGCGGATCGGGCTGGTGGCAGTCGGCGCATTTTGCAAAAACCAAAGGCTTCTTGAAATCGCCGCCGGCGTGGCATTGAGAGCATTCGACGGTGGCGTGCTTGCCTTCCAACGGGAATTTCGTCTTCGAGTGATCAAAGCGCTCGTTCACCGCGTCGATCGATATTTTCTTCCAGCCTGAGGTGCTGTGACAGGACTGGCAGGTTTGAGTAAAGCTGCCGCGGTGCGGGTCTTTATGACAATCCGAGCACTGGCTGAAAGGGATTCCTGTGTAGCGCGGTTTGTTGTCGGGACCGGGTGCATGGCAATTCGCGCATGCGACTTGCAGATGCTGGCCGGTCAGGGGATAACGCGTCTTGGAGTGATCGAACTGTGATTGGCCAGACTGGTTGACGCTGATCGATTTCCAGTCTTCGAAGTTGTGGCACTGTTGGCAGGTTTGGCCGAGGCGTCCGTTGTGCGGGTCTTGATGGCAGGTGGCACATGTGCTCGTTAACCCTAAATACGTCAGGTCCAGGTCTTTGATTTTGATTGCAGAACGTTCCTGCGAGCTGATGTGCGCCGGGGTATGACAACTGGCGCAGCTTAATCCTGCGTGCTTGCCTTCGAGGATGTATCCGGTATGGCGGTGGTCGAAGGACTTGATGTCCCACTTGATGAGCGGGAAATCTTCGCCGTTGTGCTCGGAGTGACACCGGGCGCACTCCTGACTGGAATTGGCGGCGATGTTGTAGGTTGCGTGCAGGCCGCGGCGCGCGCTGAGGCGGGTGGCGATTTCGGTGTGACACGCGACGCACTTGAGGACGGCGTGTCCGCCAAAGGTATGGCAACTGGCGCAGTTGGTAGTTCCATTGAGAGCTTGATGGGGCCTGGATAACGGGCCCGGAGAAATCTGTGCAGCCGCCGCCAACACTATCGCCGGAACCCAGAGGGCGCAGCACACGGCACGAATTGCGTAGCCCGCAACTCTCTGGAAAATGCGAGCCTCTTTTCTTATGGCACTGTCTTGAGCGCCGCTCGCTTGCTCCAAATCGCTCCTCGTTGGCTCTCGCAGGAGGTTACAAATCTCCTGCCACGACCCGATTCGCGTACAGTCTAAGGCCCAAGGCACAACCGAGCTAGTCGCCAAAGGTACACATCCGTGGCGGTCCTTTGTCTCGACGCACTTTGCGTCGGCTGAGTCTCAGAGTGTGACAACAACGGCAGGACCTACACCCGAAAAGCCATTCTTTCCCAAGCGGGTCCGATGTTTCCCCTAACTGTCGGACCCGATGACGATTTTTTCGGCCCAAGGGTCGACTAGGGCCGGGTCGACTGGGGCCGGATCGACTAGGGCCGGGTCGCCTGCAGCCAGTGGCTGCGCCACGGCAACGGCCGGATCAGGTACCGACGACAACTCGGTGAATCCTAGCGGAGGTGCTACGGGGCGGGGATCAACTGGCAACAGACTTGAATTTTGCGCCGCCCATTTTGCCGCCAGACCGTTGAGCGGGCTCTTGGTGTTGTACTCCTGATAAGCGATCATGCGTCCGATGCGGACGATCAGGTCGTCGAGGCCCTCGGAGGCGGCCCAGAAGTCGCCGATGCAGACCATGGAATCATCAAAGTTAGGATGGAAGACGGGCGTCAACATCCGGCACTGCGGGGCGCGACGAGGATAGCCAAGGGTTAAATTGACTTCGAGCAGGTGCACATCGCGCTCCAGAATCTCACCGCCGGGCGAGACATAAAGTCCACGCAGGTTGTAGGTGAAGCGGTAGATCTCCGGCGGCATGCCGGCCTTTCCCGTGATCTGGATGACGGGCCAGTTGGCGAAAACCTGTTGCAGCATTTGCTCGTCCAACTGCAAGCGGCGGATTCTTGGCGAAGGCATAGTCGTTGGCTACTTCATCACGCCGGTCTTCTTCCAGCGCGCGATGGCGTTGATGTGGTACTGAATGTACACCGTGCTGAAGAAGAAGGTCATCACCCCGCTGAGGGTCAGTCCAATGTTTTCCGTTGTGGTGTAGTACTCCTCCATCGCCGCTTTAATGCTGAATACGCCCACCAGATAAATAATGGCTCCGGCGAGAATGAAGAGTCCGCCGAGTGCCGCGAATCCGCTGCCGCGGAACAGAATCATCGTCAGGACGCCGGCGACCATAGCCGCGGGGTACATGGCGACCAGAACCATGGGCTTGTTGTCGTTGATGAGTTTGCGTGCCCAGTTGGCCTGCACCAGCGCCCAAATCAAATTAAACAGTTGGCGGGTAACGATGCCGAGCACCAGAACGATCGCCCAGTGCAAATTGGGTGGCAGCGGAACCAACTCCACGGCGGGTACAACCGCGGCGCTGCCGGAAGTCAGCGCGGTGGCTGGGATATTTCCCAACACCTGGGACACCGGCACCCATTCCGTCATCCCTTCGCTCTGGGTCAGGTCATCGGACAAGATGTTGCCCGATTGCACATAGCGCTGCAGCTCTGCGAGGCTGTACGGACCAAAACTCTGCTCTCCCCGTTTCACAAAATATTGCATGCCGAGTCTCCTAGGATTCGAATTGGATTCCCCGTGGGTCTTGATTCACAGTGCAGATATCGATGATCGCCCAGATCCAGCTCATGGGACTGGCGAAGCCAAGCGTGCAAACCGTAATGGCCAACTGGGCAATCGCCTTCTTGTAATAACCGGCGTAAAAGTTATGAGCCCCCAAAGCTCCCAACAGCGCACCCAAAACAATAAAAATGGTTCGGTCCTTGGGTTCGTCCGCTGGGACCGGTTCTGGCTCGGGGGCAGAGCTGACCTCAGAGCCGAATAAACTGAACATCGAGGGCACGACCTGGTCCGAAATCCGCTTTAGCTCTTGCAGGGATGCCCCTGAGCTGGCTCCCGGCGGCGGGGTCGCAACCACGGCCGGCGTATTCGACGGAGCCGGATGCTGAACTCCGGTCAACTCCGGCGCAGAAACCGTAAGCTTCGGTTCTTCCGCGGGGGCGGCGCTGCAACCAAATATTGTGCAGCCTCCGTTTTCCGCATAGCAGTCGGCGTGATGCCGCGTGCCACAGCCCTCGCAAGCGGTGACGGCCTCTTCGGTCGCAATCGGGCCCCGGCAATACGGGCAGACTTCTGCCGTCATGAACGGTGTTTCTCCTTGTAGCGAAACGTATAACGGCCGATCTGCAATAAGTCGCCATCCTGAAGCACGCGAGTCTTCAGTGTTTGTCCAGCCCATTGGACGGGGCCGTTAGCGCGCAGTTGCACTCTTGCGCCGGCGATCTGGATGACGGCGTGTTCGGGCAAAATGTTGGGATCTTTGAACAAATAAATATCCGACTGCTGCCGGCTGCCAATTGTGGTCAAGGACTTATAGAGGATGAATTGCTTTCCCGCAAGCGGCCCCGCCATGACGTAAAACCAGCGGTCTTTAAGTGCGCTCTCGACCAAGCCCATCCCGACGCCGGTAGCAACGCCCACCAACGCAAATCCAACGGCGCGGCTTGGGGCACCGCCTTTGGTGAAGATGGCGATGGGATCAAACACCATTCCGCCGAGGCCGGCGCCGATCACGCCGCCAATCACGCCGTAATAGCCCTTTTTGGCCGACTGTCCGATGATTCCGTACACGACGCCGCCGGCGGCGCCGAAAGCCATCCAGGCAACACCGCGAGCGATCCACACAGCTGGATTGTGATAACTCTGCGCCCCGGCCTCGTAGCAGATTCGCAGCCCGACGCTGTAAATGATGTTGGCCATGAAGTCGAAGAAGAAACCGAGGATCAGTCCCAAGGGCAGCGAAAGCACGCCGCGCAGCAGTGCTTTTTGCGCCGAGCGTTCGACTGTGCTTTCGGCCATGGCGAAGCCGAAGGACATAAGGGTCACGATCAGCGGCAGCATCACGATATTGCCCCAGCGCTGCTGCGCGCCTCCGTCGAGGAAACCGGGTTCGGCGATAGCCCAGCCGGCGAGTGCACCCAGCAGGCCCGCCACTCCCAGATAAAACCAGCCTTGCAGCAGGATGCTGCCGCGCTCTTCGGGTACAGGCACGAATTGTTCCGCCGCCTGGTTGATAGTCCCGTAGGACTTGGCGCCCGCAGTTTGCGCCGCCGGAGTTACTGCGGTCGGCTCTGGAACCACGGCGCTGGCAATGTCTTCCAGCGTGATCTTCAGCGGCGCGTTATCGTTTGGGTTGGGCATTGTTCTCCTTGGCGCCACTGCCGCCTGCGGGCGGTGACTGACTCGCCGAACCATTGTTCTTGTCTGCGTTGTTGCCTGTCGCAGGGCCGCTCTGCGGGGAATTGTCCGGAGCGTCCATGGAGTATCCGGGCAAGGGCTTTCCCGTCAGCGGATCGACCGGTACGGGCACGAATTCGACGCGGGGAAAGGCATACCAGGCCAAAGCAAAGCCAAGCATCAGGACTGCCAGATACGAGAAAATGCTGGTAGCGAGGCGCAAAAGCGACATCTCGCTCGACTCGACATACGCCTCCGGTTCCTGGGACGCAGTAGAGAAGAACTTCTGTGGCTCAAGCTGGTCGTTCACGGATACAGCCGGTTCGGGGTGTCCGCTTTCCTGCGCGGTTTCGCCGCCACGATGGTCCACCACGGCAATCTGCGAAAGCCGTTCCAGTCTGCCGCCGACCCATCCGAAGCAGCCTTCTTCATCGGAATGCGGATCGAACACCCAAGCCACTTGCCCCGGAGAAGCAAAGAAATTCTTGTGAATAAAAGTATCGTGATCGGAGAGGAACACTCCAAACCCGGGATGGGAGTGATACCAGCCGACAATGCGATGGTCGGGATACTCTTTGTCTTTCACCTGGTAGATATGCTCCCAGGTGTCCTGGGTGAAAGTGACGTGAGCGCCAGCTTCTTCGGCATTCGCGCCGGCGATGCAGGCCTGAATTTCAATCCGGCCCGGGCGGTCCTGCCCGATCAGAACTCCGCAGATTTCTGTCTTCATCGAGGAGCGAGCATGTTGGCGAATTTTGCGCGCCACTTCGCCCGAGATGATCAGCGCCGGCTGTCCGTTCGAGGATTGTGACTTGCGGCTCATGGAGCGTCCTGCCTGGGGTTGAGGGAACCGAGAACTTCCGGCGCATCTCCGTAGGGAATGTAGCCGATCTCGCGCTCGCCATGGCGCGCGACGAAGAGATCAAACAGCGGCAGTCCGAGCTCGTTTAATCGCCGCGAGCCAAAATCTTCCGTACCAGAATAACTGTGAACCGAAATCACGGCCCGAAGCTGGCCGTCACGCGGACAACGAGAGGCTTCGAACGGAATGCTGCCCTGCGCGGCGAACTTTTCTTCTTCTCCATTACACGAAGGACAAACAAATTTCTGGACCACATCGCGGCTGAATTCGATGACAACGTCCTCGGCGTCGAGATCATCCTGAGCACGGATTCGCAACTGTTGGAGAGTCAAATCCTGCGAGCGCTCGGCCAGATGCACAATCTTGGCCACGGTGTAATGGCTCATGCAGTCGGCATTCTCGGTGTATTCAACCACGTAAGAAGAATGATTCATGCCTTCGAAGATGTAGCCTTTGCTCGCCAAGGTGGGGAGGCTGTGAATTAGCTTGACTGCCTCCTGCACTTGAATGCCTGCGATGATGGAAGAGATTGTGGGCGTGGTGGGAATCTTTCCTGCCGGAGCTGGATCGAAAGCCAGCAGATTGCAGGACATGCGCTTCTCCAGCAGCGCCCAATCGGTTTCACCGAGGGTGCATTCATAACAAGGCGCGGCTCCGGGCAGAAAGACGCGCACCACGCCGTTGATGCCCTCGATGGCGCCGTCAATCCACGGGCGGTTTACTTTCCAGGCGGAGCGGTTGATCCACAGGCGGGCCTCGCGATTGTCTAGGCCGGCGAGGATAACATCGCTCCATTCGAAGAGCCCGAGACCGCACTCGTTCACAATGTTGGCGACCAGCGGTTGCACTTGCGCGTCGGCTGCCAGCGCGGCGTAGGCTTTGGCGGCAGCTTGCGCTTTGAATTCGCCGACATCCTGATCGCGGTAAAGAACTGTTCGCGAAAGGTTCGATTCTTCGATGCGGTCGAGATCAACCACCACAACTTGGCGAAAGCCGAGTAAGGCCGCGTTCTTGATGATTTCATTGCCCAGGGCGCCCGCGCCGACCACCAGCAGGCGGCAGCTCGCAATCTTCGACTGGTCCCACCACGGGATCAGCCGCAGGCGGCTGAAGCGGTCCTCGCGAAGCTCGGCCTCGGCAATGCGCATGGTTTACCCGGCTGTGATCTCGGGCTGCAGGCGAAGGATGTCGCCATCCTGCACCTGAGCGTCGCTGAGGGTCTGGGAATCCTGAATCTGGCGACCGGAATTCTTGTGGTGAAACTTGTAACTCAGCGGGGCCCCGTCAGGCCCGTTGGTCGGCAGCCGAAGCTTCTGCACCAGCACGGCAATGATCTTGTTGCAGGGAGCGTCGTTGGGAAGCTCGACCGGTACGCGCTTGTTTTCGGTGGAGTCGTAAACCGTAACGTTGATGTTGGCCATTGCGTTGAGATCCGTCCTGTGGCTAAGGTTTCTTGGTTGGTGAAGCTTTCTGGGCGGCGCCGCTGGCCTGGTAGTCATCCAGATGCTTGCGGCCGGATTTTTCAAAACTCCACCCGCTGTCATCGAGCAAGGCGTCGGCGCGCACGGCAAAATTAAGATTCTCAGCGTTGGGATCGCCATGTTTGTCCACCATGGAAGTTACGATCGCAATCAGTTTTCCGTGCTCGTCAAAAACCGGGCCGCCGCTGTTGCCGGGACTCACCGGCGCCGACATCTGAATCATGCTGTCCTCGGTGCGGGAGATGATGCCTGTACTCAAAGTGAAGCGCAGGCCCTCGGGGTGGCCGATGACGAAGACCGATTCTCCTTCGGACACATCAGAAGCGCCGGCGATCGGTTCGACAAAGGTCCCCTGTCCGGACTCGCGAGGAATCCACAGCAGCGCCAAGTCGAGATTCTGATGGCGAGCGATCACTTCGCCCGCGCCCCAGGTGCCGGAGGCCATCGCGATCAACGCGCGGGACGTGCTCTTTGCGACTTTCCAGCCCGGGCCATCCAGAACGTGGCGAGCGGTGACGAAAAGATATCCCTCGGCATTGGCTTGCAACAGCATGCCGGCTCCGAAGCTCGCCGAGGGCATATCCGCGTGCGTGAGCCAGGATCGCTGACCCGGAGAAATCACCGCCACCAACGGCTTGAACTTCTCCGAAATATCTCTTGCCGACAGCGGCGCAGCGGCGGCGAGATTGGGAAAATCGGAGCGTTCATCAAGATCTGATAATCCTGCACTGACCAGAGAAGGCAGCGGCACAAAAGAGAAAATCAGAACTGTAGAGATCGAAGTAAGCAGCCCGCTGGCAATCAGAAGGGTGCTGAGGAACGTGATCCAGCCATGCCGCGTGCGTGGCGGCAGCGATCGCATGGCGACGCGCAACACGATCGTGACCAGGCAAAGAATGGGGAGCACCAGAACCAGGGGCGCGAGCGAGAGCTTCGCCCACCACGGCACGATGGGCGGCAGTTTGGGCTCGATCCTCGCCGGCTGCTCCGGCGCGACCCGAGTTTCCGCGATTTCCCCGGGGCTGATAACAATCTTTTCCATGAAAGCGAATCTGAGGGAAGGCCTAGATTCTGGGGTATTTCAAGCGAAATTGCAAGGCGAAGGTGCTGGACCGTCAAGTTTGACAATCCCGTCGAAATGACGCCTCGGAACAACCGGAAAACAGCAACGGAGAAAATCAACCCTAAATACGTGATGAGACGTTCTATCGGAAACGAGGTCCATGACTTTAGGACTCAATGAAACCGCGGTCCCGGCCCTGCTGAGGGCTATCAGATCGGTGACGTTGAATCGCCATTACACTCATCGAGCAGCGGAGTTAGCGTCGTTCCGCCGAGGAGCCGCAGAGCAATTCGCAATCGGCAGGTCAGCGGTTCAAGTCCGCTCGTCGGATCCATCTGAACCCTGGTTAGGATTCCATTCTTCAGGGTGTCGTTTTGTCTCGGGAAACAAGATTCACGCACTGCGACCCGCCGCCGCGACCGCGCGCGGACGCAGAGTTAGCTGCTCGGCGGGCGAAAACGCGCTGCCTCGAATCAGCAGGCTAGAGATCAGCGCCGTCAGCCCGGACGACGAAAAAATCATGGAAATGGTCACGAACTGATACACCGCCGCATAAACCGGGCGCGCGCCGGATAAAAGCATTCCCGCCATCAGTCCCGGAATCCAAACAATGCCGAGAGAGCGCAGCGAGTCAATTGCCGGAATCAAGCTCGCTTGCACGGACACCTGCACGTAGGGCACGACGGTTTGTTTTGAATCGGCTCCCAGCGCCAATCCGGTTTCGATCAGTCCAGCATGCGATTCCACTTCCGAGCGGAAGCGGTTCATCACCAGAGAATTCGTGTTCATGGCGTTGGCGATGAGCATGCTCCCGATTGGCACCAGCGACGTGATCATTTTGTCGATGACGCCAGCCCATGTCATCAAAGCGATGACCGACCCGGCGCCCGCGGCAATCGCGTAGAGCGAAATCTGAAAGCTGTTGGGCAATCCTTTCGAGCGGCCCGAGGACATTTTTGCCGCGACGACAATCATCGCCGCCAGCAGAAAGACGCTGGTCCACGCCGGGCCTTTCAGCAGCAGTACAAGGATGGATCCGACTACGGTAATCTGCACGATGCCGCGAACCAGCGCCACGACTGTCTCGCGTTCCAGATGAATGGCCCGTTGCCGGGCCAACAGCATCACTGCCAACGCCAGCACCGTCGCGACCCCGGCTTGGGCGCAGCCCAAAGCCAGTTGATTAGTGAACAGTTCCTTCAGCATGAATTACCTCCAGCATTCATCACCGCTGTCGCAGTCCCGATTTTGTCGAGCCTGCCGTTTTTCATCACCATAATTCTGTCGGCGATGCGGGCCGCTTGCGCCAGGTCGTGCGAAACCATCGCGCAGGTAAGCCCATTTTGTTTCTGTACCGTCAGAATCAACTTCTCGATCCCATCTTTAGCCTCGGCATCGAGCGCCGACGTGGGTTCGTCCAGCAGCAAGACCTCTGGCGTGGTCGCCAGCGCGCGGGCCACGGAGACCCGCTGCGCCTCACCGCCAGAAAGATGCGCGACGTCTTCGTCAGCGCGGCCCGCCAGCCCCACCTGAGTCAGAAGGGAATCGATGGTTTCTTGCGGCAGTACAATCCCTTGCTGCTGCGGGCCGAAGCGAAGATTCCCGGCAATGGTCCCGGGAAAAAGATATGCGGTCTGGGTCACCATTCCGACCCGGCGGCGCAAGTCGCGCGGCGGAATCTGGTGGTAGTCAGTTCCTTGAAGAAGCATAGTCCCGCCTGTGGGTTCGTCGAGACGATTGAGCAGGCGCAAGAACGACGACTTCCCCGCGCCGCTGGGCCCAACCACCACCAGCAACTCCCCGGCGCGCACCTCGATCGTGACGTCATCGACGATGCGCACGCCCCCGATTTCACGGGTGAGATGGTCAGTCGCGAGAATGGCGGTGGTCTCCATGAATGCTCCCGGTTGGGCCTCCGAAGAAGTTTATCCCGGCGCGACTGCAACTGGTTTTGGATTTCGCACTTCCGCTTCGGGCAACCGGGAGTCTCCCGTTCCGGTATCGGCGAAGTTAATCCCGCGTCTTCCACAGTGGTTCAACAGAGATTGCCCCAGTCTTGTGCAATCGTTGACCAGAATGGTTCCTCGGAGCATCACTTTGCGCTTGCGGTTGCCCCGCCAGGTTCCGATAATGTGGAGCAGGTTACTCCACACGTGTATCGCTACAGCCGAGAAGATCTGGTTCGGATCCTTCGCGTCACCACGCGGCAGCTCGCGGCTTGGGAACGTGCCAGTCTGCTCACGCCGGCGGAGAGCTATACCTTCTTCGATCTGTTGCAGGTCAAGAAGGTTCGCGACCTGTGTGCGCGCAACGTGCGTCCGGTAGAGATTCGGCAGTCAGTGACGGCCATGCAAAAGCAGGCCAACGGCATGGCGAACCCTCTACTGGAAGCGAGCGCTTTCATTTCCGGACGCCATCGCGTCGCATTCCGCCACGACGGCATGCTGCTTGAGCCTATCGCCGGCCAATTCATGCTCGATTTTGCCGGCAACGCGAAAGTGGTGACCAGCGTCCCAGCGGCAAGAAGTACGCCCGCGCCCACGCCGTCGTCCGCGCTCGCCCCTGACGATGCGGCTTCAGGAGATGTCGCCGAGCTTTTCTCCCGCGGAGTTGGGCTGGAAGAAGATCCGCGCAATCAGCTACAGGCGATCGCAGTTTACGAACGTGTGTTGGAACTCGATCCGCAGCACGCCGCCGCCCACATCAACTTGGGCACGCTTTTTTACAACCGTCAGGACTACCACAACGCCGAAGACCACTATCGCAAGGCCATCCAGATTGATCCGCGCTATGCGCTGGCCCATTTCGATCTCGGCAACGTGCTCGATGAAACCGGGCGCGTGGGCGACGCGATTCAGACCTACCTCACCGCATTGCAGTTGGCCCCCACCTATGCCGACGCCCACTATAACCTCGCGCTGGCCTACGAAAAAATGAAGGAGCCCCGCAAGGCGCTCAAGCACTGGCAAGCTTACATAAAACTGGACGTCACCGGGCCGTGGTCGGTGCACGCGCGCGCCCAGATCAAACGAATTCTGAAATCGGATTCGCTCAAGCTAGTTCACGGCGCAAACGTAGAGTCCAAAACCAGCTAGGCGGTTCGCACTCTTCCATCTTCTTTCCTCCTGCGGTGCTAGAATTTCGTGGCGTCTTTCTGCACCTGACGCTCTACGGAAATTCCTATGCCTGAAGCCGTCTTGCAGTCGCCTCCCGCTCCCATCACCTCTCTCACCGAAGACGAAATTCTTTTCCGCGATAGCGTCCGGCAGTTCGCCGATGACAAAGTCCGTCCGCTGGCCAAGGAGATGGACGAGAAGAGCATCTTCGACAAAGGACTTCTCGCTCAGTTCTTCCAACTGGGGCTGATGGGAATCGAGATTCCCGAACAATACGGCGGCGCGGGCGGAAAGTTTTTCGAAGCGATTCTGGCGGTCGAGGAACTCTCTCGCGCCGATGCCTCGGCCGGCGTCATCGTGGACGTACAAAACACGCTGGTGAATAACGCGCTGCTGCGCTGGGCGAATCCAGAGCAGAAGAAGCGATACTTGCCGCGCATGGCCGCCGATACCGCTGGGGCTTACGCGCTGAGCGAGGCCGGGTCGGGCTCCGACGCCTTCGCCTTGCAGACTCGCGCCGAACTCAAAGGCAGCGACTACGTTCTGAACGGACGCAAGCTGTGGATCACCAACTCTAAAGAGGCAGGGATCTTCGTCTTGTTTGCGACGGTGGATCCGACCGCTGGCTACAAGGGAATCAGCGCATTCCTGATCGAAAAAGATTTCCCTGGTTTCACCGTCGGCAAAAAGGAAGACAAGCTGGGCATTCGAGCGTCTTCCACTTGCGAATTGATTCTCGAAGACTGCCGCGTGCCGAAAGAAAATGTTCTCGGCGAAGTCGGCAAGGGATACAAGATCGCTATCGAGACGCTGAACGAAGGCCGCATCGGTATCGGCGCGCAAATGCTCGGAGTCGCCCGCGGGGCCTGGGAATGCGCCGCAAAATACGCGCAGGAAAGAAAACAATTCGGCAAAGCAATCTCGGAGTTCCAAGGCATTCAATTCCAAATCGCGCAAATGGCGACCGAAATTGAAGCCGCGCGGCTGATGGTCTATAACGCCGCGCGCATGAAAGACGCTGGAATGCCGTTCGTGAAAGAAGCCGCCATGACCAAACTCTTCTGCTCGCAGGTCGCTGACCGCGTGACTTCGCTGGCAATTGAGATTTACGGCGGCGCCGGGTTTACCAAAGACTATCCGGTAGAGAAATATTGGCGCGACGCAAAGATCGGGAAGATTTACGAAGGCACGTCAAACATGCAGTTGGCTACCATTGCGAAACTGCTGCTGGGAAAATGACCGTGTGGGTCGGACACTCGTGTCCGACGCCTTTGACGTTGTCTTTGCTCTTGATTTGCTGGAAAAACCAAGTCAAGAGCGTCGGACAAGAGTGTCCGACCCACAGGTGCCTAGCTAATCTTCTCCCCCACCGACTTCGCCTGAGTAAACAGATTCAAGTAATCCGGTCCGCCAGCCTTCGAATCCGTCCCCGACATATTGAACCCGCCAAACGGATGCGCGCCCACCATGGCCCCGGTGCACTTGCGATTGATGTAGAGATTGCCGACGTGGAACTCCCGCTTTGCCAAGGAAATCTTCTCGCGCGAACCGGTATAGACCGCGCCAGTAAGCCCGAATTCAGTGTCGTTGGCGATATCGAGACCCTCTTCGAAGTTCTGTGACTTGATCACCGCCAACACCGGCCCGAAGATTTCTTCCTGCTCGAGTTTCGACTTCGGCTGAATGTCCGCAATTACAGTCGGCCGGACGAAGTAGCCGTCGCCCGCACTGCCCACTCGCTCGCCGCCGGTAATCAATCGTCCTTCGCGTTTTCCAATTTCGATGTAATTAAGGATGGACTTCATCGAGCCTTCATTGATCACCGCGCCCATGTTGGCGTTTTCGGCCGGGTCGCCGACAGTGATGCGCTCGACGCGGTCTTTCAGCCGTTCCAGAAACTTCTCGTAAATACGTGCGTCAACAATGGCGCGCGAACACGCCGAGCACTTTTGTCCCTGAAATCCGAACGCAGAGGACGCAACGCCCTCCACTGCGGCGTCGAGATCGGCGTCGGCATCCACGACGATTGCATCCTTCCCGCCCATTTCGAGGATGGTCCGCTTGATCCAAAGCTGGCCGGGAGCGCGGTCGGCGGCGACTTTGTTGATTCGCAGGCCAACCTCGCGCGATCCGGTGAACGCAATGTACCGGGTCTTCGGATGCGCGACGACGGCGTCTCCGAAACTCGCGCCCGCGCCGGGGCAAAAATTCACCACGCCCTCCGGCATTCCAGCTTCTTCCAGCAACTCAACAAACTTCGCCGCAATGGTTGGCGAGTCGCTCGAAGGTTTCAGGATGACGGTGTTGCCGCACACGATGGAAGCCAGCGTCATGCCGGCCATGATGGCGCAAGGAAAATTCCACGGCGGAATCACCGCGCCGACTCCGAGCGGAATGTAGAAAAGCTGATCATGCTCGCCCGGTAATTGCACCGGAGCGGTGGCATGCGAAAGCCGCTGCGCCTCGCGCGCGTAGTAGTCGCAAAAATCGATGGTCTCGCCGATGTCGGCATCGGCTTCCGCCCAATTCTTGCTGACTTCGAATACCAGCCACGCCATCAGTTCAAACTTGCGCTCGCGCATCAGATCAACGGCGCGGAACAGCAGGGCGATGCGCTCTTCGAACGGCGTCCGGCTCCAACTCTCGAACGCGGCCAGTGCTGCTTCCATCGCCGGCTCAACATGTTCTTTCCCGGCTTTTTGGTGAATGCCAACCACCTGCGACGGGTGAGCCGGATTCAGCGAGAGAATCTTTTCCGTGGTGCGGATGCGGCGTCCGCCAATAACCAGGTCGTACTCGCGGCCCAGTTGTCCACGAACCTGGGCCAGCGCGGCGCGCATCTCGCGAGCATTCTCTGCTTTGGTGAAATCTGTAAACGGCTCGTTGCGGAAAGGGCCAGAGCGAGCGGTCAGCGGGCGGACCGGAGCTTCAAGAGTTGCCATGATTAGACCTCGGGATCGGCTTGGCAAGAGCTTGCCAAGACCCATTTTACACCTGACACAGCCCGACCAACTCGCTGAGCGAAGCGCGCCCGGAAATGCTAGCCTGAGCCATGCGAGTCACCATCTTCGGCGCCACTGGAATGCTGGGCAAGGCGCTCATGCGCCAGTGGAGAGATGACGCAGACGCAGACGAAGTCACCGGCCTCGGCAGCGCGCAGGCTGATATTCGCGACTCCGCGCAAGTCGAGAATGCCATCCGGCAATCGAAACCGGATTGGATTGTTCTCTCCGCCGCATACACCGACGTAGATGGCTGCGAACTGAATCCGATACTCGCTTCTGCGGTGAATACTTCCGGCGCGGTCAATGTGGCTCAGGCCGCGGCCAAAGCAGGCGCCAGGCTTCTTTTCGTTAGCACCGACTACGTCTTCGACGGCACCAAGTCAACGCCGTACGAAACCAGCGACCCGCGGAATCCGATCAACGCCTACGGCCGCAGCAAAGCCGACGCCGAAGAGAAGATCCTGAACATTCTGCCCGACGCATGCATTGTGCGCACCTCCTGGCTTTTCGGCCCAGGAGGCAAGTGCTTCCCGGACACCATCCTGAAACTTGCCGCGAAGCTGCCCGAGGGCGAGTTTGCCACGGTAGTGAACGACCAGCGCGGATGTCCGACTTACACCCTCGACCTCGCCGATGCTATCGTCGCGCTTTGCAAATCGAGTGCGCGCGGGATCATTCATTGCACCAATCGCGGAGAATGTTCCTGGTTCGACTTCGCCGTCGAGATCATCGCCCAGGCGGGCCTCAAGACTGTGGTCCGACCCACCACCAGCGAGAAGTTTGTGCGTCCAGCGCCGAGGCCGAAATATTCCGTGCTCTCCTGGGCCAGCCTTGCCCAGTGCGGGATCGAAATGCGGCCATGGCAACAAACCCTTTCCAGCTACCTTTTTGAGCGCACCCAGACTACATGACCAGTCTGCGTCCTGCGCGCTGATGGCGCGTGGACGAAAGACCCCGAACAAGATAGCATTTGCGGTGGCGAGGAATCGTTAGCCTGGAATCTAGCCTGCGCTCCGCGCGAACAACGGAGAAATCATGCCTCTGACTTTGGTTGATTGGGCGGTCATCATCGGCTACCTGCTGGTGAACCTCGCCATCGGCGTCTATTACCGGCGGCGCGCGAGTGGGAATACCGAGGATTTTTTTATTTCTGGGCGCGACGTCTCCTGGTGGCTGGCCGGGACCTCGATGGTCGCCACAACCTTCGCCGCCGATACGCCGCTGTTTGTCTGCGGGGTCGTCGCCCGGCAGGGAATCGCCGGCAATTGGATCTGGTGGGCATCCTGCATTGGCGGGATGCAAGTTGTGTTTTTCTTCGCGCGCTACTGGCGGCGGGCAGAAATCCTCACCGACGTGCAATTCGTCGAAATCCGCTACAGCGGAAAGCCCGCGGCATTTCTCCGCGGGTTCAAAGCCATCTATCTGGGATTGTTTATGAACTGCCTCATCCTCGGATGGGTCACCAAAGCCATGGTCAGCATCATTAGCGTGTTGCTCGGCCCGGTCATTGCACAAGGCCGCGTGCTCGATCTCGGCATTCTTGGCCAACACACGCTGGGCGATCCTCAAAACACCGCGCTGGCGATCTGCATTTTTATCCTTATTCCGTTCACCGGCATTTACACGTTTATTGGTGGTCTGTGGGGAGTGCTGGTCACCGATCTGTTCCAATTCGCTCTGAAGATGACGATGATCATTGTGCTGGCCTGGGTTGCGGTCGCCAAAATCGGCGGCATGGAAGCCCTCACAGCACGCTTGCAGGTGATCCACAACAACGTGCAGGCCACTGGTGCGGTAACTTCCAATCCAACTGCGTTCCTTCCGGATTTCAGCCAAGGCTGGACCAGCGATGCCATCTGGACGCTGCCGTTGCTGACGTTCGTGGTTTATCTGGGAATGCAGTGGTGGCTGGCGTGGTACCCCGGTGCCGAGCCGGGCGGCGGCGGGTACGTCGCCCAGCGCATGTTCAGCGCCAAGGACGAAAAGAATTCTCTGGGCGCGACCCTGTGGTTCAACATTGCCCACTACGCGCTGCGTCCCTGGCCGTGGATTATCACCGCGTTAGTTGCCCTCGTGGTTTACTCACCGAACGGCGGAATGCATCCCAGCGCGGTATTCGCGCAGAATCCTGAACAAGGATACGTGATGGTGCTACGGGATTATTTGCCTCCGGCGCTGCGCGGACTGATGGTGGCAGCGTTTCTCGCGGCGTTCATGTCCACCGTCGGCACCCAGTTGAACTGGGGATGCTCCTATCTGGTGAATGATCTTTACAAACGTTTCCTGGTTCGCAACTCGTCAGAGAAACACTACGTGCTGATGAGCCGGGTTTTCACCGTGCTGCTGGTGCTGGTGAGCGGCTACACCGCGGCGCAACTGAAATCCATCGGCCAAGGATGGACCTTGGTGCTGGGCGTGGGCTTCGGCACCGGTGCGGTTTACATTCTCCGCTGGTACTGGTCGCGCATTAATGCGTGGAGCGAGATCTCGGCCATGATCTTCGCCGCCGCAGTGACGATTTGGTTGAAATACGTTTCGTTTTCCGGCAACGACGCCTTGGTGTACGCCAAGAAGAGTCTGATTACCGGCGCGATCACTACCCTGGCGTGGCTGGCCGCGACCTACCTCACCCGGCCCGAATCGGACCAGACTCTGATCTCGTTCTACAAGCGCGTGCATCCGACGGTTTACGGTTGGAGGCGGATCGCAAGACTGGTCCCCGAACTTCCCGAGGTCAAAGACGTTGCCGGCAACGCCTTCAACTGGCTGATGGGCGTAATCCTGGTTTACGGATGCCTGTTCGGGATCGGCAAACTGGTCTTCGGACAGTGGGCATGGGGTGCGCTACTGCTCGCCGTGTCCGGGCTCGCCGGATACCTGATTTTCTGGGATCTGTCGCGCCGCGGCTGGAAGACTTTATCCGGGGCCGAAGTACCAGGGGTCAAAGTTACCGCCAGCCGCTAAACGCCCAAAGTGCTGACGGAAAACGGGTTATTCCGCTCCATCCGAAACCCTCGGGTCCGGGCTGGTTACTTTGGTACATCCCCTTCCACGCACATCTATGGGATGATCTGACCGTGCTCAAGCGAGCTATCAGGCGCCTTGCCGCGCCTCTGGTTCTGGTGTGCGTTCTTGCCGGCTGCAGCCATGCGCCGCAGGATCGGACGCTATCGGTGTCTGATCTCATCAAGGCGGATAGCGACGCCGGAACGCGTGGTCAGCAAGTCCGTACCATCGGCATTGTCACCTACACCGATCCGGACTGGCGGGTGCTATTTCTTCAAGACCAAGGCTCCGCAATCTATATCAAACTGCCGCTTGGCGCGGTGGTGCAGTCCGGCGATCAGGTGCAAATTGCCGGAACTACAACTACGCTGGGAAACGGACTCATTAACGCCACCATTTCGGTCCTAAGCAAGAACAATCCGTTGCCACCGCCCACCCGGGTGACGGACTATGCTGCCCTGCCCGACTCGCTGTCCTCGCTCGTCGCCGTCGAGGGTACGGTGCGATGGACTGGAATCAAAGACGGGCGGCCCGCGCTCCAGGTTTCCTCGGGGGGCAAGCCCGTGCAGGCTTTCTTGCGCCGCGCGATGATCAAGGATCTGCCACCGCTCGGGTCAAAAGTGAGCATCGAGGGAGTTGATGCAGCCGATGTGGACGGCAGCGGTCGCACTCAAGGGGTCAAGCTTTTCGTTCCCTCCATCCAGTTAATTAAAGTTCTGCACCCCGGTCCCGCTGACCCATTTTCTCTGCCCTTAACTGCTTTGGCCGAGTTGAACAAAACTCCTGCCGGGACCCTGGTGCACGTGTCCGGGAAAATCTCGAACGGCAACCATGAACTCGCCATCACCGACGGCAAGCTGACTGTGCCGCTCACCCTGCGCGGATTTTTCCAGGGGGCGTCCTCCGAAGTCGCCGGTTTTTGGACTGGCCAGGGCCTCGACGACGCGCTCGCCCGGCCTCCGCGGGATAGCTTCAATCGCCAGTCCGCCGCCAGTCCGGCGCTGAGCGGCGACATCGTACATCTCTCACAGCTCAAGCGCCTCAGCGAGGCTGAAGCCTCGGCGCACCGGCGTGTCACCGTCCGTGCGGTGGTGACGTACTTTGATCCCGACTGGCACCTGCTCTTTGTACAGGATGAAACTGCCGCCGCTTTCGTGGCCCTCGGCGACCTGGAGGTGCAACTCCGGCCCGGCGACCTGATCGATATTTCCGGTGTCAGCAGCCTGGGCGATTTCGCGCCCGTCATTGTTGACCCCCAAGTGGGCTTCGTTGGCCGGGCTCAGCTTCCCACTCCCTTTAAAGCTGACTTGCTCGATGGCAACTTGCCCGCCGCCGATTCCAAGTGGTGCACCTTCCGCGGTGTCGTGCACACCGCGCAAGAGCAGGGCCCACATACTAATCTGAAAGTAGGCACAGGCCCCGCCGAGGTGACGGTACAACTTCCCATGTTGATTCATGGCGAGGACCTCGTGGACCGCGAAATCTCCGTAACCGGCGTGTTCGGTGTGCTTTTCAACGACCGCCGCCAGGCCGTGGGGCACCAGATTCTTGTTCCCTCTCCCGAATTTCTGAAGGTAGTGGACAACGAGTTCCGCCCCAATCCTCCGGCAACCATTGCTTCGCTGCGCCGCTACACCCTCGATGCCGACGAGCGCCACAGCGTGACCCTTAAAGGCACTGTGGTTCTGAAAAGCGCCGCCGACACCATTTTCATTCAGGACAACTCGGCGGGCATTAAAGTCCGCGCCACGGAAGCCGTGAACATTGCCGATGGCGACCGCGTCTCGGTTCGCGGATTCATAACCCCGGGCGACTATTCCCCGGCCTTGGAAGACGCGGTGGTCACCCGGGACGCTGGTGGAGACCTTCCCAAGCCCACCCAGGTCGCAGCGAAAGCCGCGCTCGAGGGCGCGAACGACTCTAGTTACGTCAGCATGCGGGGGACGCTGACCGCGATTCACTCTGATCCCACTGGCACTACCCTGGTCCTCAACGACAAGGGAACATTCTTCAACGCCACCGGCCCGCCGGACAGCGATCTGACTTCGTTGCGCACCGGGACTGAAGTCGAGGTACGGGGAGTTTGTCAGGTTCTGGCTGACCGCTTTCCGTTTTCTATTCGCGGGTTTACCCTGGCGTTCGATTCGCCGGACGCGGTCGAAGTGCTCAAGGCGGGCCCGTGGTGGGATCCTCGCAAGATTGCCTGGGCACTTGTTCTGATCGTAGTGCTGGCCGCGGGATCGTCATTGTGGGCCGCCCTGTTGCAGCGGCAAGTGGAAATCCAGACCCGCGAGTTGCAGGAGTCGCTGCAATCCAAGCGCAAGGCCCGCGAGTTCGATATCGCCCGCAACGAAGTCCTCGAATCCATCGCGCGCAATGCCCCGTTGCCGGAGAGCATGGCGCACCTTGCCGGAGCCATCCAGGAACAGATTCCGGATTCGATATGCGCCATTGTGATGCCGCCGGATGGCCGCTCATTCTTGAACGGAAAGCCAAGCCCGGTACTGGTCGCTCCCGGAGTGCCGGAACAGGTGCAGCCCGCTCTGCTGCCGGTGCTGGCCTCGGTACTGGTGCCGGTAGCGGAATTTAGCGATCTGAAATCTCACGATCTGAAGTTTAACGACCTGAAATCCAGCGATCTGAAATCCACCGATCTGAAATCCAGCGACGCGAAACACCGCGAGCTCAAGCCCTCCGATCTGAGCTCGAGCGATTTAGAGTCCGGCAATATAAAGACGGACCGCGATCTTATGTCCAGCCTGCTCCAGGTTCTTCGCAGCGCTGGCCTGCCGTTCCACGACGGACAATCCACGCTGGTTTTTTCCGCCAGCGGAGCCGCCGTAGGCTTGCTGATTATTTTCCTGAAGCATCCCGTGTCCATGGAGACCGAGAGCGCCCGGCAAAGTATTTTGCAGTCAGCCTCGCGCCTTATCGCTCTGGCCCGCGATCACGGGCACATGCAGGAGAGACTGCTGCATGATGCGCGCCACGACGCCCTTACCGGGCTGCCCAACCGTTCCGTGGCCGAGGACCGCCTGGAGCAGGCCCTGGCCCGCGCCGCCCGCAGGCAAAAACTCTTCGCCGTGCTCTGCATCGATCTCGACGCCTTCAAAGTCATCAATGACAGCCTCGGCCATCACGCAGGCGATGAGTTGCTGCGCGCGTTTTCCACCCGGCTGCGGTCGCGGGTCCGCCATTCCGACACCGTCGCCCGCATCGGCGGAGACGAGTTTCTCGCCATCGTCGAGGACTGCACCGGAGACGCCGCCGCGCAGGCGGTGGCTGAATCCCTGATCGCGGCCTTGCAGGACCCGGTCGTCATCGAGGGCCAGACCCTCGCCATTTCCGGGAGCATCGGAATCGCCATGTATCCCGCCGACGGCAAGAACGCGGCCTTGCTCAAGCGAAACGCCGATCAGGCCATGTACCGCGCCAAGAGCCAGGGCGGCAACCGCATCTGTTTCTGGTCCGCCGAGCCCGCCAAAGCAGGAAAAGCCGCAAAGACCTCTTCAAGTTCTTCCGGCTCCCACTGAGGCCGGGGCTGGTTGCCCCTGCACCGCTCACTATAAGAAAACCCTGTCATTCCGAGCGAAGAAAATCGTGCGCAAAGCGCACGATTTTTGCAGTCGAGGAACCTGCTGTCGCTTGCAGCGCCCCAGCTGCCCGAGAAATATAACCAGTGTGCGCAGAAAAACGCGAGAAAGGTGAGAAAGCTACGCCCTCGCCGCCTTCTGCTGCCCCCGATACCACTCCACAGTCCGCCGCAGCCCTTCCTCAAAATTCACTTTGGGCTTATATCCAAGGCCTTTCTCAGTGCGCGACAAATCCGCCAGCGAATGCTTCACGTCCCCCGCACGCTCAGCCGCATACTTCACTTCGCCCTTGTATCCGATGATTTTCTTCAACAACTGAAAAGTCTGATTCAGGTCGTAGCGCTCTCCAGTAGCGACGTTGAACACCTTGCCAGCGGCGTCGGCCGCGGGCGCTTTGGCCGCCAGCAGATTGGCCGCGACAGTATTGTCAATGTAGGTGAAGTCGCGGCTCTGAAGGCCGTCGCCGAAAATTGTAGGCTGCTCGCCAGCCAGCATTTGGGTGATGAATTTCGCCAGCACCCCCGAGTAAGGAGACGTCGGGTCCTGCCGCGGCCCGAAAATATTGAAGTAGCGCAGGCAGACGGTTTCGAGACCGTAGCAGCGGTAGAACGAAGTCATGTAGTACTCGCTGGCCAGCTTGGCCACCGCATACGGAGAAATCGGATTCGGCACCATGCCCTCGTGCTTCGGCAGCGTCGGAGTGTCCCCGTAAGCCGAAGACGACGCCGCATAAACCACCCGCTTCACCTTGGCGTCCTTAGCGGCGACCAGAAGATGCACGGTCCCGTCCACGTTAGCCCGATTACTCCCCAGCGGATCAATCACCGACTTGGGCACGGACGGAATCGCGGCTTCGTGAAAAACATAGTCCACCCCGCGACAGGCTTCGTGTACCGCGTCGAGGTCGAGCAGGTCAGCTTCGCGGAAGTCGATCTGGCCGAGAATCTCGGTGAGGTTCTCGCGCTTGCCGGTGGAAAGATTGTCAATGCCACGAACTTCGTCCCCCTGCGTCAGCAGCGCGCGGGCAATGGACGAGCCGATAAATCCGGCGATGCCGGTGATTAGGTATTTAGCCATGGTGAGTCAATATTAGCGGAGTAGGCGGTGGGAGGGGATGGCACAAAGGTAATCAGAGGGGCAGTGTGAATGTTAGTGAGTAGAATTGCCGAGGAAATCGCGTTCGAGATATTCTTGCAAAGACGTTCCGTACACGATTGCGTCGGTGCCGTGCACCACGATGGACAAGACGACGCTCTGGTCGGGATCAGGTGTGCAAACCACGTACCGATGGCCAAAAATGGGCACAAGGGCTGCATGCGAGGGAAGGTCGTAGCCTTGGCTCCCCAGGTCGGTGGTTATCTCGTTCCGACTTTGGCGAACGTCCTCAATCCGCTGTTTCACTATTTCGAGGTCTCTGGGGTAAGAATAGACCCCAACGGATGTACGGTGCGGCTCCCCGCAATTGGCGTACACATTCAGTGTCGGAATGTCGGTTCCGTTCATCGCCTGGAGGAAGGCTCGGAAATCCGCCGGAAATCGCACCGCGAGAGCGTCCTCGTACTCCATGACCTCGCGGTCAGAGAGACCCGGATTCCAACGCGTACCGCGTTGAAACTGAAACCCGTAAACAGCAGAGTTGATGGATCGCTGACTCCATATCTTTTCTGAAGCTCGTTTGAACTCAGCAAGAAAATCGGAACTCAGCATTGGCTTATGTCTCAGTGTTCGACTGGAAGGTTAACCGATTACGGTTGATAAATCACAATTTCTTTGTTGATCGGTCATTTGGTTATTCCCCGCGCTCGCAGAGAAAGACGTTCCGTGAAGGCCGTTTCACGCGAAGGCGCGTTGATCCGGAGGCCCACGCGACTCTGCGGCAGTGGGGATTTCGCGCCATAGGTCTTCGCGTCCGAGGCCCGTGCGGGCCGAGTAGGGGACGATTTTCAGGTTGGGGAAATCTTTCGTGCCCGACTAGTTCACAATCAAGATTACGCTAATAGTTAGCGATGAACTACTGTCGCTACCCGTTATCAGTATTGGATATGTGCCAGCGGGTGTGCCCGCGGTAGTGGTGACGGTCAGCGTGCAAATACCTGGCGCCTTGATTGAGGCGGGGCTCAAGGTTGCGTTGGCTCCCGCGGGTACTCCTCCCGTGATTTGCATGCCCACGGTCGGCGAACCGCTGCCCGTCCCCACGGTGATTGTGTAATGTACTCCACTACCGGGTGCGACCGTTGCCTGCAACGGAGTTGCCGTCAAAGAAAAGTCCGCACCACTCCCATTGCCACACTGGACATTCACCGCCGAAGTTCCGACTACAGCGGTTCCTGACGAAGGGTTGCCTGGGTTCTGGTAAACGACTGCGAGCACTCCCAGGTTGGTTCCGCATCCCGACCCGGTTGGTTGCAAGTAATTCGGATGTGCCGGGTCACTAAACGCGAGAATCGAAGGAGCATCAGTTTGCCACAGCACTTGGGCGGTAATGTCCTTGATCTGTTTCGGCTGCGTGTAATGGCCCAATGCGGTGTAAATGATTGTTGGCGTGCCGGCCAGAGTCAAATTCGACGGCAGAACGGTGATGGACACCAGTTGCGGGTCGGGTCCCCCGCCGCAACTCAAAGCAGCCACAAGAACACTGGCAATTGCAAGTGTCGCGGCCACGCGGATTAGGAAAGGTCGCATCAACGGTATTCACTGATTGCAGCCGCTTGAGTATATAGAGCAACCGCAACAGGCGAGTGAACAGCGGGTTAAAAACGCAAAAACGGAAGGATGTTTCGTAAATGCCCGCTTACGCAAAGGCGCGTTGGTCCGGATTATCGCGGGATTCTGCAGCCGCGCGGATTTCGCGCCAGAGATCTTCGCGTCCGGCGCCCGTTCGGGCCGAATAGGGGACGATTTTCAGTCCGGGGAAATCTTTCGCGAAATTGTTGAGCGAGTTGCGGAGCTGATTGCCAGAGAGTTTGTCGGCCTTCGTTCCCACCATCACAAACGGCCGATTCGCAGAGCGTAAGAACTCAAGCAACCGCTTGTCGCTGTCCTGCGGCGGCACGTTCAAATCCACCAGCGCCAGGCAAAGCACCAGGCACGCCCGCTGGGTGAGGTAAGGATCGACGAAACTCGACCAGGTGGCGGAAATTTCGCGGGGGACGCGGGCGTATCCGTAGCCGGGGAGATCGGCGAAAACGACGGCGGGGTTAGGCTTCCCGGGCCACCGCACTTCAAAAAAATTAATGGACTGGGTGCGCCCCGGACTGGAGCTGGTCTTGGCGATTTTCGCGCCCAGCAGGGAATTGATGACGCTGGATTTACCCACGTTGGATCGTCCGAGGAAGGCGACTTCAGGCACGTCGGGCGCGGGAAAGCGGTCCGCGGTGGTGGCCGCAGTCATGAATCGGGAAAGGACGCGCATGGTTTAGTTTCGGGGTTTCGGAGGGAACTTGCAAGTCGCCAAAGGGCAGGTAGGATTGGTCCAGATTCAGATCAATCCAACCCGAGCGGACGCTTGTTCTCCACATCCTCGTCGCGAATCGGCCGGTATTTATTCCGCAAGTACAGAAGCCCGGCAACGATAATTCCAATCCCGATGCTAATCGCGAAAAACGGCCGGTAGGCAGGGAAGCCAATCAGGACGGCCACGATGATTACCGCCGCAATTAATACCCCGGTCGTCCCTCGAATGCGAATCCGCACAGGCATAAACCTCTTCGCACCGATTGAGATTGTAGTCCTGCGGGAAAATATTGTGTAGGGGGCGTCTCTGCGTCTGTCGGAAAAGTTTATCCGCGTCGAAACTGCTTGCTCAACGCCAGCGCCTGCTGCTGATACGAAGACCCAATCCCAACCCCGTAAATCTTCTCCGGACGCGAAAGCAAAGGCATGTAATTCAACCGCCCCACCAATTGTCCGTGCTCGATCAGGAACGGCACCTCATGCGCCCGCACTTCCAGCACCGCGCGCGTCCCCTTGATTTCGCTGGAGCCATAGCCAAAGCCGGGATCGAAAAACCCCGCATAGTGGATTCGGAACTCGCCGTCAGAGGGATCAAACGGCACCATCTCGGCCGCAAAGTCAGGTGGCACGCGGACCCGCTCTCGTGACGCCAGAATGTAGAAATCTCCGCGGTCAAGAATCAGGCTCTTATGGTCGCTCTGTTGACGCGCTTCCCAGAATTCTTCCGGCGCATAATGATTGATGCGGTCGAGTTCAATGACTGGAGCATTCGGCCGGGCTTTATAGGCGATCACCTCGCCCTTCTCGCTCGCTTCAAGGTTGACTGTAATTCTCAGGCCGCGGTCTAGCCGCGCTTTGGTCGGACTGTCTTCGTCCATGTACACCAGGGTTTGCTCGCGGTCGAGTTTCCGGATTTCCTTGTCCTGCGAATCGGCGGTGCCCTGAATGAAGCGAAGCTGGCTCAACTTCATCCCCGCGCGAATGCGCACTGTGAATGTCCGCGGAACAATCTCGGCATAGAGCTTGCCTTTGTAGCCCGCGGGCGCGCGATCAAATTCGATGCCGTGGTCTGTGATCAGCCGGGTGAAAACATCGAGACGGCCGGTGGTGCTCTTCGGATTCGCCTTCCCTGAAATATTGTCGGGCAGATGCAGTTCTTCGAGCAGCGGAACAATATAGACGCAATCTTTCTCGAAAACGGCCGCGCTGGTCAGGTCAACCCGCGTCATCCGCAGTTGACTGATCTTGGCATCGACGGTGCTATTCGGCCCGGGAAGAAAACTGGCGCGGACGCGGTGCGCGATGTCCCCCAGCCGTAAGTCGAGACTCGCCGGCTGGATCTGGTCCTCGCTGATCGCGGTGTTGCCAACGACGCATCCTCGCGCAATCAGGTCCCGAATCGCTTGCGACGGCAGTATCCCGGAGCTGCGGTGCGCGCCTGCCTCCTCGATCAATTCGGGGAACAAAGCGACTTCGCCATTTTTCAGGTCGAGCGTGGACATATCAGACTTGTCTTTGGACTATTGTACTTGGCTGGAAAGTGTATTTCACTGTAACCAGCGCCCAGTGCGGTGTCAAGACAGTTGGAATGCGGCTACTGGCGGGCCGATGGCGCCTCGGGGCTGGTCAACGGGATAGGCTGCGCGTCCGCAGGAATTTCTACGACCGGCAGCGCCGATTCGAGCGCGACTGCCAAAACCTGATCCATATTGTCGACGAAATGCAGTTTCATGGCGCTGCGCAGGTTTTCCGGGACTTCGGCGACGTCCTTCTCGTTTTCCTTCGGAAGAATCACTTCGAACAATCCAGCGCGGTGTGCAGCCAGAAGTTTTTCTTTCAGCCCGCCGATAGGAAGTACTTTGCCGCGCAGCGTGATCTCCCCAGTCATGGCGAGGTCGCGGCGCACGGGAATTTTGCTCAACGCGCTGGCGATGGCGGTAGCGATGGTAATTCCAGCCGACGGCCCGTCCTTCGGAATCGCGCCTTCCGGCACATGCACGTGGATATCAAAATTGCGGTAGAAGTCGCGAGTAAGCCCGAGCCGCAGCGCGCGTGAGCGAATGTAAGACATCGCGGCGTGGGCCGATTCCTGCATCACGTCGCCCAGTTTTCCGGTGAGCGTCAGTTTTCCTTTGCCGTCAACCACCGAAGCTTCAGTGCTGAGAATCGATCCGCCAACTTCCGTCCACGCCAGCCCGGTGACCAATCCGACTTCGCTCTTTTCGTGCGCCAGGGTATCGCGGAACTTGATGACGCCGAGAAACTCTTCCAGATTTTCCGCAGTGACTTTGATGTTGTAGGACTGTCCTTCTTTTACGACCTTGCGCGCGATCTTGCGGCAGACGTTGCCAATCTCGCGCTCCAGATTGCGGACCCCGGCTTCGCGCGTGTAGTTGCGAATCAGCGAAACGATGGCCTCGTCGGTGATCTCAACATTTTTCTTGTTCAGCCCCGCCTGCTCCATCTGCTTCCTGGCCAGGAACTGTTTAGCGATCTCGACTTTTTCGGGCTCAGTGTATCCGTGCAGCCGCAGCACCTCCATGCGGTCCTGGAGCGCCGGTGGAATAGTGTGCATGACGTTCGCGGTGGCCACGAAAAAAACCTGCGACAGGTCGTATTCCACGTCGAGGTAGTGGTCGACAAACATGAAATTCTGTTCCGGATCGAGCACTTCCAGCAGCGCCGATGACGGATCGCCGCGGAAGTCCATCGACATTTTGTCCACTTCATCCAGCATGAAGACCGGGTTCTTGGTGCCCGCCTTCTTCATCATCTGGATGATTTGGCCGGGTAGGGCGCCGATATAAGTGCGCCGGTGGCCGCGGATTTCCGCCTCATCGCGGACTCCACCCAGCGACATACGGACAAACTTGCGCCCGGTGGCCTTGGCGATCGACATCCCCAGCGAAGTTTTGCCAACTCCGGGAGGCCCGACGAAACAAAGGATGGAGCCTTTGGGGTTCTTCACCAACTGGCGCACCGCAAGAAACTCCAGGATGCGTTCCTTGATTTTCTCCAGGCCGTAATGATCTTCGTTCAGGGTCTTTTCGGCCCGCGCAATGTTGCGGATTTCCTTCGACCGCTTCTTCCACGGGACCGCCAGCAGCCAATCGAGATAATTGCGCGAAACCGTCGACTCGGCCGACATCGGCGGCATGGCTTCGAGCTTCTTCAGCTCCTGCATGGCCTTTTCTTTGACTTCTTTGCTCATGCCGGCGTTTTCGATCTTCTTCTTGAGCTCGTCGAATTCGCTCTTTTCGCCGCGGCCCAGTTCCTTCTGGATGGCTTTGATCTTTTCGTTGAGGTAATACTCTTTTTGCGCCCGCTCCATTTGCCGCTTCACCCGCGACTGGATGGTGCGGTCCATGTTCAGCTTTTCGATTTCGATGTCGAGCACATCACCGATGCGTGTCAGGCGCTCCGCGGGATCGAAAATCTCCAGCAGTTCTTGTTTTTCTTCGATCGAAAGCTGCAGGTTGGCTGCGATGGTGTCCGTCAACTTCGCCGGATCTTCCATGCGCACCGCAGCGATCATGGTCTCGTAGTTGAGCGACTGGCACAGCTTTACGTATTGCTCAAAAAGGGTGGTAACCCGCTGCATGGCGGCTTCGAGTGCGGCATTGGTTTCGAGGGCATATCGCGCCAACCGGACCGTCGCCTGCATGAAGCCTTCAGTATCGATAATCTGCAACACCTTGGCGCGTTCAATGCCTTCGACCAGAACTTTGATATTGCCGTCGGGGAGCTTGAGGCTCTGCACGATGTTGACGACGGTGCCAATCTGATAAATCTCGTTCGATTTAGGCTCGTCCACGCTGGCATCGTGCTGGGTCGCCAGAAAAATCTTCTTGTCCGAGGCCAGCGCCTCTTCAAGCGCGCGCACGCTCGATTCCCGCCCCACCACAAACGGCGTCATCATGTACGGAAAGATGACCACGTCCCGGATGGGCATCATCGGAAGTTTTCTGGTCTCGAATTTTTCCTTGGAAGTGGTCAATGGAACTCCGAAAGAAGCTTTCCTACCCGGCCTTCTCCATCATAGTAAGCGAAACGTTGCGTTTTTCAACCATTTCACGCGTGACTTCGAATTCTTTGACTTTCTTCTGACTGGGAAGATGGTACATCAAGTCGAGCATCAGCTCTTCCAAAATCATGCGCAGGCCGCGCGCGCCGACCTTGCGCACCATCGCTTGGCGGGAAATCGCATGCAAAGCATCGTCGCTGAACTTCAGCCGGACGTTCTCAAACTCGAATAACCGCTGATATTGCTTCACGATAGCGTTCTTTGGCCGGGTCAGGATTTCAATCAGCGTGGCTTCGTCGAGGTCTTCGAGCACTCCGACCACGGGCAGACGGCCTACAAATTCTGGAATCAAGCCAAACTTGATCAGGTCTTCCGGCTGCACTTCGCTGAGCAGCTCGAAGTTGTGCTTGCGCTCGACCACTGGCTCTTGCGGCTGGTCTTCCTCAGCCTTAAATCCAAGCGACTTCCGTCCGGCGCGCCGGCCGATGATCTTGTCGAGGCCCACAAACGCTCCGCCGCAAATGAACAGGATGTTCGTCGTATCCACCGGAGTAAATTCCTGGTGCGGGTGCTTGCGCCCGCCTTGCGGAGGAACGTTGGCGATGGTTCCTTCGAGAATCTTCAGCAAAGCCTGCTGCACCCCTTCACCCGAAACGTCCCGAGTGATGGAAGGGTTCTCGTCCTTGCGCCCGATCTTGTCGACTTCATCTATGTAAATGATGCCGGTCTGAGCGCGGCCTACGTCTCCGTCGGCGGCTTGCAGCAACTTGAGGATAATGTTTTCGACGTCCTCGCCAACGTATCCGGCTTCGGTAAGGGTCGTAGCGTCAACGATCGCAAAAGGCACGTCCAACATGCGGGCCAGAGTCTGGGCCATCAAAGTCTTGCCGGTGCCGGTAGGCCCGATCAGCATGATGTTCGACTTCGCCAGCTCAATCCCATCATTGGTCTTCTGGCGGTTCATGTAGATGCGCTTGTAGTGGTTGTAAACCGCCACCGCCAGTTTCTTCTTAGTCTGCTCCTGGCCAATTACGTATTCATCGAGGAAGGCTTTGACTTCGTGGGGCTTGGGAAGCTGGTTGGGAGTAGTCGCCGCCGGAGTCGCCGCGCGGTCGTCTTCGAGAATAGAGTTGCAGACCGCGACGCACTCGTCGCAAATGTAGGCCCGGGGATAATCGCTCGGGGAAGAGATCAGCTTGGCTACGGCGTCCTGCGACTTGTGGCAGAACGAGCAGCGCAGAATTTCTTCGGTTCCGGTCCTGTTCTTCACTCGCTATTGCTCCTGTTTACCTCGACCCCTGACTTCTCCAGCGGGAACCCGAAAACGCCTCCACACCCGGCGGAAGGCAGATCATACAGCTTAGCGGGTCTTATAGATGATATCGTCTATGATTCCGTATTCCTTTGCCTGCTGCGCGTTCATAATGAAGTCGCGCTCCACGTCTTTCTCGACCTTTTCCAGCTTTTGACCGCTGTGTTTCGCCAGCAACTGGTTTGTTATCTCTCTCATGCGCAAAATCTCGCGCGCGTGGATATCAATATCCGTTGCCTGACCCGAAAGGCCTCCCATCGACGGCTGGTGAATCAGGATCCTCGAATTCGGAAGCGCCAGCCGCTTCTTGGGTTCGCCCGCGGAAAGTAACAGCGCCGCCATACTGGCAGCCTGTCCAATGCAGATTGTAGTCACATCGTTCTTCACGTACTGCATCGTGTCGTAAATTGCCATACCGGCGGTAATCGACCCACCGGGAGAATTTACATAGAGCTGGATGTCCTTTTCCGGGTCTTCTTGTGCCAGAAACAGCATCTGGGCGATTACCAGGTTGGCAATGTTGTCATCAATCGGGGTACCGATAAAGATAATGTTGTCGCGCAGCAGCCGCGAATAAATGTCGTAAGCGCGCTCGCCCCGTCCGGTTTGTTCGATGACCATGGGCACCAGCATCATCCGTTCGTCTTTGTCTTGCATGCGCACCTCTCACACTCCTGTCCGGAAAGCCGGTTTCTCTGGGGGGATGGAAAGCGTTCCGCCTACCGATTTCTAAGCGGACTCGGATTTTAAGCCGATTGACGATACAGAAAATCGAGGGCCTTTTCGCTGCGGATTCTATTCCGGATTCTATCCAGCGCTCCATCACGTGTCAAACGTGAGCGGATCGCCGCCGGGGCCTGATTCGTCTGTTTCGCCAACGCGTCAATCTCCCGATCTACTTCCTCATCGCCGACTTCAATTTTTTCGTTGTCGGCAATCTTGTCGAGCAACAAAGCCGCCTTCACTTCCTGCACCGCCTCATTGCGCTGCCCGGCGCGAAGCCGCGGCATGTCCATCTTCTTCATGTCTTCGGGCTTCAACCCCTGCGCCGCCAGCGCCCGCAGCCCGCGCTCCAGGCGAACGTCAATCTGCCGCTCGACTAAGGCTTCGGGCACCTCGAATTCATTGCGCTCGATGAGCTGCGCGAGCAGTTTATCCTTCGCCTCGCGCTCGGCCGCGTGACGCCGTTCGTGTTCCATCCCTTCGCGAATGCGCTGGCGGATCTCATCGATGGTGGAAAACTCACCCAGCTCTTTGGCGAAGTCTTCGTTCAATTCGGGCAAAGTTTTCTGCTTGATGGCGTTGATTTTTACTTTGTATCCGAACGTCTTACCGCGCAGCCGCTCGTCAGAAAAATCTTCGGGATAGACGACATCGAAGTTGCGCTCGTCGCCGGGATTGGCGCCGCGCAGGTTCTCAGTAAATTCCGGCATGGTGTTCTTGCCGCCAATCTCCACCAGCACGTCGTCCATGTGAACGGGCTTGGTACCGTCCTCTTGCTGCTTGGGAGTGCCATCCAGCTCGACCTGGGCATAGTCCCCGTCCGCAACGGGACGCCCCTCGATAGGCGCAAATGCCGCCTTCTGCTCCTGCAAGCCTTTAAGCGATTCGTCAACTTCCTGATCGGTAACGGAAATCTCCGGATGCTCGGCGCGCAGCTCTCGGTAACCCGCGACTTCAATCTCGGGCATCACTTCAAAACTGGCCTTGAAGCGTAGCGGTTCGCCAGTGTGCGCGTGCAGATCGGTAACTCGCGGTTGCGAGATCGGCGCCAGCCCCAGTCGGTCAGTCTCCTTGCGGAAATAGCGCGGCACCAGCGCGTCAATGACGTCGTTCTGAATCTCCTGGCCAAACCGCTGCCGGATGATCGACGCCGGAGCATGCCCGCTGCGAAACCCTGGGATCCGCGCCAGCTTCTGATATTTCTGGATCAGTGTTTCAGTCTCTCGCGCGACTTCCTCGTGCGGGACTTCGACTTCAATTTCTCGTTTCGTGCTCGCCGTAGTTTCGGTAGGACTCAATGTTTACCTTTCAAGTGTTCCTGTTCGAGTTTAAAGACCATGAGATCGAAGCGTCAAACCGCCGGCTCAGGCTTCGGGCTTCAGGCTTAAGGTTCCGACATCGGGGTCTTAGCCGGACGCCAATCCGCTAGGAATACCCGCAAGACCGGCATTTGCGACCCGGAGTCCGAAGCCTGAAGCCTGAAGTCCGAAAGCCTGAAGTCCGAAAGCCTGAAGCCTGAAGCCTGAAGCCTGAAGCCTGAAGCCTGAAGCCTGCCTCACTCCGTCGGCGCGTAATACCCGCTCCGGCTCCTTACCTTCAGTCCTCGTCGATTAGCCAGAATCTCAATCGTCCGGTACCGCCCATCCTTAGCAAAATCCGGCGGATGATAAGACAGCGCATACTGGCTGCGCAAATCTTCCTGAATCTCAGTGAACGCGTTGGCCACGTCAGAAAGCTTAAATGGCTGAAAAGCGCGTCCTCCCGTGGCCTCGGCAATGCGTTGCAGGACTTTGTCTCCGGCGCCTCCGTCGGGAAAATTCGTGCTGATGGTGTAAACAATCACATCCGCCCGCAGCGCCATTTCGATGGCTTCCTCGCGCGTCACATGGCTGGCGTCGTCGTCCCCGTCGCTGACCAAAATAATGGCCCGCCTCACCGAATCCGACTGTGCCGACTTCAACAGTTTGTCCCGCGAAGCATAGTAGAGCGCATCGAACAAAGCCGTACCGCCCCCCGGACGCAGCATCCGCACGCCCTTCGATAAGTCCTCCATGTTGTCGGTCAGGTCCTGGGTCAGCTCCGGCTTTTCATCAAACCCAATCACAAACGCCTGGTCATATTTCCGCCGGATAGTGTCATTCAAAAACTCAATCGCCGATTCCTGCTCGAATTTAAACCGGTCTCGGATCGAGTTACTGGCGTCAATCAGCAGCCCCACCTGCAGCGGCAGGTCAGTCTCGCGCCGGAAGCTGCGAATCACCCCTACAGGTTTTTCATCGTCAATTACCTTAAAGTCGCCCTTAACCAGGTCCTGAACATACCGGTTGTGCCGGTCGGTGACAGTGAACACGACGTTCACTTCGTTGACGATTTTCCTGATTGTGGTCGCGTTCGGATTGTCGGCTTCCGGTTTATCTTCTTTCGACGCATCGCTCGCCGGCCCACTCGCATCCGCCGGGCTGGAAGTCGGCTCTGGCGCAGCTTGCGCGGCCGCCGGGGCTGGGGCAGCCGTTTGCGACGGCGCTGGCGCTGGTTTCGGCGGGGCTTTTTCTTGCTGGATCACCGCAGATGGCGCCGAAGGCAAATCCTGTGCGCTCTGGGCCGCGCCGCTTCCCAGGCAAATCGCCACAAAGACCGGAATCTGTCGCATCCGCCAAAAACGCCAAAAACCAAGACGTCGCATCGAGATCAATTATAGACGCATCCGCGCCCGCCCGATTCAGCCCAGCTTCTCCAGAAACGCGCTCAACGCTTCCGGCACCGGACGCGCAAAAGTGAGAGATTCTCCCGTCCTCGGATGCTCAAACTGAAGTTCTGCCGCATGTAGGAAATTACGCGGCAGAAAAAGCCGGCCGCCGGATTTGTTTGCGACTTCGCGAGCCGCCCCATATAGTGTGTCGCCGGCAATCGGATGCCCCATCGAAGCCATGTGCACGCGAATCTGATGCGTGCGCCCGGTATCAATCTTCACTTCCAGCAGCGCAAACTTTCCGTACTCCGATTCCACCCGCCGCTGCACCCAGTAATGAGTCACCGCTTCGCGCCCCCCCCTGCCTCGCGTAGTCATGCGGGTGCGCCGGACCGCGTCGCGGCTGATCGCAGTCGAGATCGTCCCCTTGTCATTTTTCGGCCACCCATGGACCAGTGCAATATAAGTTTTCTTGACCCGCCGCGCCGCGAACTGCGCCGCCAGCTTGCGATGCGCCACGTCGTTTTTCGCCACCACGATCAGCCCGCTGGTCTCTTTGTCCAGCCGATGCACAATCCCCGGCCTCAACTCACCCCCAACCCCCGACAGTGGCCCGAAGCGATGCAGCAACGCATTGACCAGCGTCCCGCGATTACGATCACCGTCGGTCGCCCCAGCGCCAGCGTGCACCTTCATTCCAGCGGCCTTGTTCACCACCGCCAGATCGTCGTCTTCATAAACTATGTCGAGCGGGATCTCCTCCGCCATGGCCCGCAGGGCCGGACGTTCAACTTCGCCCAGGATTTCAATCCTCTCTCCGCCGCGCAGATGCAGCGACGGCTTCGGGGATTTTCCATCCACCAGAACTTTTTCTTGCGCGATCAGTTGCTGCACCCGCGCCCTGCTCGTGTCGGGCAGATGCGAGACCAGAAATTGGTCGAGACGATGCCCGGCGTTCTCAGGAGCGACGGTGAGGTTTTTATCTTGTGTTGTCATTCTGAGCGGAGCAGGCCGGTTCCGCGGGAACCGGTTTGCGGAGTCGAAGAACCCCTATTCCTTGTTCCAAGATGAAGGAGATCAGTTAGCGCGCCAACGCGGCGACAGCAACTTTCGGCGCCGGACGCAAGTACCAGATCAGGCCGCCGGCCACGACCATTCCGATCGCGATCAACTGTGTCCCGCTGAGCGCGCCGCCAAAAACTGAGCCCCGCCCCGGATCGTCGCGCAGGTATTCAAGAAAGAATCTCGCGATGCCATACAGAAATAAATAAGCCCCGACAATCTGACCGTCAAACTTCTTGCGCTTAAACATCCATGCCAGAATAAAAAAATTGGCGAGCTCGACCGCAGACTCAAACAACTGCGTCGGTTCCAGCGCTTGATACAACGGCGTCCCCACCACCGCCTTCGCCAGGGGATTCGTAAAAGTCACCCCCCAGAAATGATTCGTAGGTTTCCCGTAGCAACATCCCGCTGCAAAGCATCCGACTCGCCCAATCGCATGCCCCAGCGCCAGTCCCGGCGCAAACGCATCGAAAGTGGCGAGCGCCGGCATGTGATATTTGCGCAGGAACCAAACTGCGACCGCGAATGCGCCAAGCAGGCCTCCGGAGAAAACCCCGCCCGCCTGCAAAGTATCAATCGTAAAAATTTCGCGTAGATTCTGCCCGTAAACGTGGCCGCTGCGCCAGTCGAGAATAATGTAAAGGACTTTTGCGCCAACAATCCCCGCCAGCACCAGCGCGATGCCAAAGTCCCACGCGTTTTCAGGATTGATCCCTTGTTTGGCGCAATTCCGCACCCCGATCCAAAGTCCGACCAGGACGCCGATTGCCACCAGCACCCCGTAAGTGGGCACACCGAAACTGCCGATTTGAAAGAGTCGAGGGAACACTTCTTAATTAGATGCGGACGCAGCCGAAGTAGTCAAATCGGTTTGAATGTCGGGTGAATGCAAGATCGGGTCATCGGGTGAAGTAAATGCGCTACCGAAATCGTTCGGACCCGTTTGTCAGATCGCCCGATGACCCGATCGCAAGATCACCCGATGATTTTGAGAAGCCGACCCACAAAGCCGTGTGACGGGCCGAGAATGAACCGTCGGTAGACGTTGGGACCCTCCGAGATCCTTTAGGCCTCTCCGCATGGCGGAGCGTGGCACACCAGATCAAATTCGAGTTAGGCCCCGTTCATTCAGCATTGGTTCAAAAATCGGTTACCGCCATCACCAACACAGCAGGCCAGCTTTTCATTTTGGATGCTAGGCCACCTCCCCTCAATTCTGCAAGAGGGGAAAAATAAAAAGATGGTACTAAGGTTGCTTATGGAAAAAGTGCGCTTTCCGCCTACTTCTGCGGCCTGCTGGCCGGCGGAACAATCCCGTTCATCCGCAGATATTCCACCATCTGGCCGTAGTGGTCCATCGGATGTGCGCAGGCAAAGGCGCCGAGGCCGACGCGCGCGGTTTTCAGGTCGCCAAAGAGCACTACCTGATCCAACTCGTTCTTGTCAGTGATTGACGCCAGCGCTTTGTGCAAGTAGGCAAAGGAATCGGTCAGGAACTTCATGATGTCGGCCTTGCTCTTGAGCGCGTCGGGGCCTTTTTCATCGTTGGTGTCAACCGGCGGCTTCTCCTGCAGAATGTTAGCGCCGAAGAGGTAATTGACCGCAGCGACGTGTTTTACCTGCGCGGCGAAGGTGCGGACGCCTTTGAATTCGCCGGTTGTGGGCGCGAAGGAATATTTGTCTTCCGGCATCGCGTCGGCCGCGCCGATGAATTCGCTGGAGCCAATGTCGAGGACGGCGTTGAGGGCGTCGCCGGGGGTCTTGGCGGGAGCGGGCATGGCCATCTGGCCGAGGGCAAATCCGGAACAGCAGAGAACGGCGAAAATTCCCATCAGCAACTTCGTATTACGCATGGTGATCCTTCTCCTTAATTTTGTTTTTCGTATCTTGTGAGTGGTGAAAGAAGCGACGTCAAAATCCAAAACCGCAGAAGCCGCGAAGTCGAAGCCAACGACGCCAAGAAAATCCTTAATCCCGTACCACCGACGGCGCGAATTCCAACTCCTTCACCGTCAGCCGGTAACGCCGCACCGTGACCAATCCCAAAATCAGCGCCACCGCGGAACAAAGCATTGTAGCTGGGACGCCAAACTTTGTCGCCAGCGCTCCCCACGCCGCGCTGCCCAGCGCCATTCCCCCCTGCAATACCAGCAAATACATCGACAGCGCCCGCGCCCGCATCCACGGCGGCGACATAGTCTGCGCCGCCACGTTCAGGCACGCCAGAATTGCAATCCACGCCGTGCCGCTGGCAAATAAGACCAGCGCAAGCAGCGGAAACGCGTGCACCCGCCCCGCCGCAAACGTCATCACCGCGAATAGAACAATCGCTGCCGCAACCACCCCATCCACGGAAAGCCGTGTTCTCAAATGAGGAAGCACCGCCGCTCCCGCCAGTGCACCCAGTCCAAACGATCCAAGCAGCAGCCCGTATCCCGTGGCTCCGTGATGAAACTGCCGCGCAATTAGCGGCAACAGCGCCAGCAGGGAACTGGCCGCGAGGCTGAACGCTCCAGTGCGAATCAAAACGCATTGCACCAGCGAGTCCGACCTTAGAAAACGAAACCCCGCGCGCATGGATTCCATCACCCGTCCCGTCTCAGCCCGCTCGAAGCTTGGTCGCTTCCAACGATAGAGAAAGAAAATCACGCCGAAAAACGACGCCGCATTCAACAGAAACGCGACCCCGGAACTGGTGGCGGCAATCACCAATCCCCCGAGCGCCGGCCCCACCGCGCGCGCCACGTTGAATCCGACAGAGTTAAGCGCGACCGCCGGCGCATGATTCTCGGGGCAGACAATATCCGGAGTCAGCGCCTGCCACGCCGGATCGTTCATCACCGCGCCAAGTCCGAGAATGAAAGTGAAGAGGAGCAAAATCCACGGCGTAACGTAACCGAGAAGCGTGAATACTCCCAGCAGCCCAGCAGCGGCCACCATCCACGCTTGCGTGATTAAAAGAAACCGCCGCCGGTCCACCATGTCGGCCA
>Ga0210407_10000362_pt1 | contig 53233 bp, 44 predicted proteins | sample IncBWC27MmetaG_FD_150860 | JGI IMG/M metagenome (GOLD analysis project Ga0210407, IMG submission 150860) | Forest soil microbial communities from Barre Woods Harvard Forest LTER site, Petersham, Massachusetts, United States - Inc-BW-C-27-M | ecosystem: Environmental > Terrestrial > Soil >...
AGTGCAGATTCGTGAAGTTGCAGCGGCCGCCACCGGAGATCAGGATCTTTTTGCCGATGCGATCGGCCCGCTCCAGTACAGCAACGCGTCGTCCGCGTCGTCCGGCTTCGATGGCGCACATCAGGCCGGCCGCGCCCGCGCCGAGAACCACAACGTCGAAAGAGTTTTGCATCTGAACAGATGCTAACAAGAAGCCTGGGCATTAGAAGGAGATTGCAAGAGACGTGCGGATGTTCCGGAAGGAAAGCAGTGGCCGGGAGCACTGGGCAGAACATGAAAATACCGCCCAGCGCCCCCTAACCTTAAAATTAATCTTCTTTGGCTACTTTGATGGTGATTTTTCCATCGGCCACGTAGCTGGCGTCGCGAAGCTCCTGGGCGTGGACATTGCCGGTATCAAGATTGACTTCCACTTCGCCTTTGCCGTTCCCCTTTTCGGTGGCGGCCTGGAAGCGGAGCTCATGGCTGCCTGATGCCAGATCTTTTACTTCGTCTTCAAAATTCTCGCTGATGGCCAGAATGATGTCTTTCCGCGGCTTGGAAAGCTGTGGCCGGAAAACGCCCTTCTGCGTGCCATCGACGTACAACACAATGCGGAAGGCCTCGCCTCCCGTTTCCTGCGGGCCCGCGGGCCTGGTCAGGCACAGGAGCGCGAACATCGGCGCCGTACCATCAAACGATGAAACTGCCGCCGGCAATGCCTTGTCGCGGGATATCTCCTGCGCGAAAAACGTCACCGACCCTGCTTTCTTCCCGGCGCACAGATCTCCGGGCGCCGCATAAGCAGCGGAGAAGCAGAACACCATACTTAGAACGAACGCTGATACTTTCAACAAGCGCATTCCTTACCCCCTCAGAGTTTGCCTTCGAATGGAGTCTAGTCACACTTCATGCGCCAGGCCAGTGAAAGCGTGTCGGGAATGAAACTTTAGTAACTCTCGCGGCCCCGCTTCCGCACAGGAGCGGCGGCGGGAACGGCGTGTAAAGATTGATTAAAATGGCGGAAGTTGCGCAGAGCCCGGTAATTCCGCGCAGCGTAGCGCAGTCTAATGATCATGATACGTAAAAGACATAAATCGCTCTCTGTGGTCCTCTTCTGTGCAGCTTTGGTTGCACCTCTGGCGGGGCAGCAATCAAAACCATCCGCGGAAATCAAACCGGCGGAGACGGCTGCCACGCTGGACGCCAGTGAGATTGTCCGCCGCTCCGTTGAGGTAGACCATCGCAATTGGGAAAAGGCCCGGAATTATACCTGCCAGCAGCGGGAGGTCGAAAAGCAACTCGACAAGCACGGCGCGGTCAAGTCCACCGAGATCAAGACGTATGACGTCACGTTTTACTACGGCCAGGAGTACTCCCGTCTGATCCAGAAAGACGACAAGCCTTTGACGGAAAAAGAACAGAAGAAAGAAGACGAGAAGCTCAACAAATTCCTGGAGAAGTACAAGAACGAAAGCGATGGAGACCGGCAGAAGCGTCTGGCCAAACAGGAAAAAGAACGCCGGGAGGGCCGCGCCTTTTTGCAGGACGTGGTCAACGCCTACGATTTTCGGCTGCTGGGTGAAGAAAAAGTGGACGGGCTGGACGCCTACGTGATCGAAGCCACGCCGCGCAAGGGGTTCCATCCGACCCAGCCGCATGCGGACATACTTGCCAAAGTGCAGGGAAAGATATGGGTCGACAAAAAAGAGTACAACTGGGTCAAGGCCGATGTAGAAGCCATTGACACCATCTCCTTTGGACTGTTTCTGGCGCGAATCCACAAGGGCGCAAGAATCAGCTTTGAACAGACCCGCGTGAACGACGAAGTCTGGCTGACGCGCAAGTTCTTCCTCAGCGGCAGCGCCCGCCTGTTGCTGGTAAAGAATGCGGCGGTGGAACAGGAAGACACTTTCTCCAACTACAAGAAGTTCCAGACGTCAGTGCGCATTCTGCCGGGCATGAAGGAAGCCCAGCCCGAGCCGGCCAAACCTGACCCGCCGAAGTAAAGAAAGCTCCCGCGGGTCCAGAATTCGCGCAAAAGGATTCGCGCAAAAGTGCGGCTCCGCGTGTTAGAAAGCTCGCAGGGCCAATTACAATAAATGCCTGGCCATGCGAAAGGACTTATGCGCGTATTGGTGACCGGCGGCGCCGGTTTCATTGGTTCCCATCTTTGCGACGCGCTGCTTGCCCAGGGACACCACGTGGTCTGCGTGGACAATCTGCTTACCGGCAGCCGGAACAATATCGCCCACCTGAAGAATGAGCCGCGGTTCGAGTTTCTCGAGCAGGACGTAAATGTGCCCTACGATGCCGGCCGGGCGGAGTACATCTTTCATTTTGCTTCCCCCGCGAGTCCGGTGGATTACATGGAGCATGGCATTGCAACGCTCAAGGCCGGATCTCTGGGTTCGTTTCATTCGCTCGAACTGGCCCGGAAATACGGCGCAAAATACATGCTGGCTTCCACGTCAGAATGTTATGGCGATCCGCTCGAACATCCGCAGAAGGAAACCTACTGGGGAAACGTGAACCCCGTGGGCCCGCGTTCGGTGTATGACGAAGCCAAGCGCTTTGCGGAAGCCGTCACCATGGCGTATCTGCGCTATCACCGGACCGATACCCGCATCTTGCGCATCTTCAATACCTACGGTCCGCGCTTGCAGTTGAATGACGGCCGGGTGATTTCCAACTTCATGAAACAGGCGCTTCTGGGCGAAGCGCTGACGGTGTATGGCGATGGCCAGCAGACCCGCAGCTTCTGTTATGTGTCCGATGAAGTCGACGGCATTTTGCGGCTGGCCAGGTCGGACGTTCATGACCCGGTGAACATCGGCAATCCCGCCGAGTTCACCATGCTGGAGTGCGCCCATCTGGTGCTGAAAGTCACGGGCTCAAAGAGCGCCATCATCTTTGAGCCTCTTCCCCAGGATGATCCCAAACAACGCTGCCCTGACATCACACAGGCGCGGCAACTGCTCAAGTGGGAACCGAAGATTGATCTGGAAACCGGACTGAAACTCTCCATGGACTATTTCCAGAAAGCCATCAAGGCGGAAGGTGCGCGTAAAGCCTCGGAGCCGGCGGATGACGCACCGGAAAACGAATACCTGCGCACGAGGAAACGCAAGGCGACTCACCGCATCCCGTTGTGAGTGTAGTGCCGATGTTGCGCCAACAATCTGGGTTCAGTCTACTGGGTCGTAGACGTAGCGTTCTTTTATTCCATACTGAATGAGAAATTTATTCCAGGCTGACACCGGATACGCGCCAATCTTGTCTCGAAATGCACGAATGACGCAATTCCCCCAGTCGTATTTTACGGCATGGTAGGAGCGGTCTTTGTCTGTAGCGCTCGCGACCTTGGCAATCTCAGCAGAACACTGAATCCCAGGATCGATGCCGCCGAAAGACGCCGAAAGCCCGGATATTTGTCCGTTTTGAATGAACGCTAAACGTTGACTCTCAAAGAAAAGCTGTGTCTCTTGAATTCGCTTGAAATGTGACACCACCGCTTTTAATTCTGGAGGGTAAGACGACTCGTCAAGAGTTTTGATCCGGTCACGAATGCGCCGAAGATTGACGTTTGCATTAAAGACAAAATTCTTGGCTTTCCAGTCTCTTGTCCCGCAGTCTAGGTATTCTGGGTCTTCTTGCTTAACGCATCCTTCCAGAGATTCGGGAACGGAATAGTCGCCGCCCACGTTCACATCTTGCGGGGACAAGCGAATCCAGCGGCGTACCTCGACCTCGGGTGTTCGTACCGGATTAAATGTGACCCGATCATGCCCCGTTTGACCATTCAAGGTGATGGTGCGCTGGGAAGGGGCACCCTGGGCGAGAAAAGCCACGGCCAGAGTGACTAGACTGAATATGTTCATACTTCAGTCTACAACGTTCTCTAGCTAGCCATGGCCCTTCCCGTCATCCTTTCCAGCACCTTCAACGGCGCCACATCCGGTGTAACCAGAGCTTCGGGCGGAACAATGAATGTTTGTTCGAGCGCAAACTGGCCGGACAGCGCGGCGTGCGGCACGCCATCGGTGTAGACCATCCAGGTGCATCCCGGAGCAAAGGCCAGAGCTTCCTTGGGTGAGTTCTGCTGAAAGTTGCCGTTCTCCTTGAGCCAGTCGTGGAGATACAGCATGAATTCATCGTAGCGCGAGCGGTCCGCGACCGGGAGGCCGACGGTGTCCGCCAGCCGCGCCAGCCCGCGGACAATCGGGTTCCGATACGGCGGCGACAGCTTTTCCGACTGCGCCAGTTTCGGAAGAAAAACATGAAAAGGCTCGCCGACGTTCCACAGCCGGGCCGTGTCCGCATTGATGTTGACGAACACGCGCAGAATGCGCGCGCCGCGCGTGGGGCGCGTAGGGAAAGCGTCAACGTGGAGCAGGTCGTTGCGCTTGTGCAGCGGCAGATCGCGGCCCTTTTCTTCCAAAGGACGGAAACTGGCAAAGTCCAGCTTGCGCTTGCCCGCGTACGGCGCCAGAAATACATCCACAAAGCGCGCGACTTCGGCGGAAAAACGGCGAATGATCCCGTGCAGGCGCTCGCGGTCGGGAGAATCGTCCGCCACGCCCTTCAACAGGTCGCGGCTGGGACGATACGAAATGTTCTTGTGAAAGCGCGAACCGGTTTGCTTCTGGGACAGAAGAAACTCGCGGTCCGCCTGAGGAAAGTCAAACGGCACGCCGGGAAAGGCGAGCACATGTCCGCGTTCCAGTTGGTCGCAAAACCAGCGCGCGCGTTCGGCTGGCCAGCCCGCCGGCTGAAAATCAGTGACTTGAAGCAGAGCTGGGGAAGGAAGAGTCATGATAGGGTCCGCGTCAGCAATGTTATAGCACCTGCGAGTCGCTGGACAAAAAGACCGCCGGAAAAACCAAGGATGTCAATTCATTGTATGCCGCACGAATCCAGACCCAACCTAAGCGGTGTGCCTTCCGCAGTCAGCTGCGACGCAGATTTTTAACCGTGCTTGAGTGCACTTTTATTGTTTCACGTGGAACATCCTCAGGGACGTGCGTGCACTGATTATGGTGCAAACAAAAGACCACCGGACCTCCAACTTGACGTGGTAGAGATGCGGTTTTCAAATGAATGTGAACGCCCAGATAACGTCAATAATGATTAGGATTTGACCGAAGTCGCGCGTAAGGTGCTGACGTGGACGCAAATAGAACGCGAGTAGTTTTTCGATTGCCGCATTGGCTGGCTGTCATTTGGATGGTCGCTGCACCTATTGGACTGGCGTTTTCGCTGCGCGTTCTTTGGGAGATAACGTGGGCATACCGAGGCCAGAGGATGGCGGGCTTTCGTTCCGCATATCTCGCCCCGTTGTTCTTTTTCTTGGGAATGGTGTGCGAGCTGGTTCTGGTCGGTTGGCTTTTGCCAGCAAGCTACTATTTCGTTCGAACGCGTCTCAGAGTCAATGTGTACGGCTATTACATGTTAGTTGGCTCGCTGCTGGCTGCCCTTTCCGGTTGGTTCCTGCTTACCAACTATCGCGAAGATAAGGTAACGGCCATCAGGTGTACGCACGACACAAATCTGGCGACCTACGACGAGTGGGCACGACAGGTGAAATTCCCCTATGTCGCGTCCCCAGACAAGATTCGTCGAGTGCGCGACAACTACAGCATTGTCGGAATCGGCTCATCGAAGGATGATGTCATTAGGGCGTTTGGCACTCCCGACTACGAGAGAGAATATAACTCCAAAGCGATCAACAGCCGATGTGTCGGATACGGGTTCCATTATTACTTCGAGAAACCTGAGGACATGGCCAACGAGATCCATGACAAGGTTGTTGACGTGTACTTTTCGCCTGAGGGCAAGGCGACCTGGATTGTCGGGAATGTCGGATTGCCAGAGGAAGGAAGCCCCCGTCGGCCGTAGACATTGAATGCGCGATCCCGCGATATTTGTTCATACATCGCCATTTCATCAGGAATTGCGGTCTATGAGCGCAAAGGCCTGTTTACAACAAGTCTTTGTTTTGTGACAAAACCTTAACGGCTGAGGTGAAGCTAGTGAGCGTCAACTGGCGTAACATCGCCATGTCGCCAGCAACCCGCCAAGTAGCGAAGTCGCCTGGTTGCACCACCAATCGCAAGGTCATTGTTTGTGGGTAAGAGTGTCAACTGCCTTAGGCAAGGCGTCTAAGGAGTAGCTCTGCGTGTGAGCGTTGGAAGCTGAGTCAATGTTAACCTTCCCTACCCGAGTCTCAACGTCATATTCCCCCAGAGCTTCGTCGAGAAAAAGAAATGCAATGGCGGCATATGTTTTGTGGGCAGCCTTCGTGTAACCGGGAATGAATACTGTAATGTCCACTTTTTCTCCGTTCGGCTTTACCAGTACGGATACTGACGAGGCTTTCACTGAGACCCCTCCATACGAAATATCGTTAGGCTTACGGCGCGGGCGGAACTTTATGAACTTCCAGCGAGGAAGCGAGGGAGCGGCCGCGTACAGTGCCTCCACTTCAGGGAATGCGTCTCTTATACCGTCGGCGCTGATAACGAATTCTCGGCGGCCATCCTCTTTGGGGCCGAACTCAAAAGTGAGGCTTGGGTTGAGCTTGTGCATCTCTGTGCCGAGTTGGTCGAAGATGCGCTCCTGGTCTTTCTCGAAATCAAACAAAGAGTTCTCGTTGTTTTGAAACCATTTCCAAAAGGCCTTTTCTGGAGTGGCCTCGTCACGTCCGCCAGAAAAAGCGAATGCAGTTGCGACAACTAGGAAAAGCAGGTGATTGAATTTCATCGGGCCCCGTTTCTTAGCCTACATAGACTATCGCGCCCAACGTCTTAACTGTTGCAAAATCGACGCTTCGTCAGCAAGCCGTTCAACATCAGTTCCCCTTTTAACCTTCGAATCCATTGTCTATTGCTTCAGGTCGGCTTCATGCTCTTGGCTTATACTCTGCTGTGACTCTTGAACGGTGGCGATACGCTGGGGGCCAGGAAAACCGTGATGTCTGCCGAAATTGCTTACTATTATGCACTTTGGAGGATGCATCAGCTCCCGCCCGAGGAAGTGCCTCGGATCGCTTGCGATGCGTTGGAAAGCGGCTTAGACAGTCCAGCCTTGAGATACCTGGCAGGTCTTGAGCGGCCCACTTCGCGTGAAATCGGCAGCGCGCTCGATGACGCCTGCTCCCAGCTTGGGATTCTTCCTGCCCCTGCCAGCGTAGTTGAGAAACGTGAGAGCGACACATGGATTTGGGATGCGACGCAGATTGCGAAGCACATTTCAGCCCAAATCCTGAATGGGACCCTGGACGCTGCCGAAGGTTGGCTTCGTTTACCCTACCGCGAAGGCGACCTTGGACCGTTAGCCGTGTTCTTCGAGTTTGCAGAGAGAGAAGGACCTGTCCGATTTGACGAGCACTTCCGCTCAAAACTGATTGAAGCAGCCAAGCAGTTCCAGTCAACGACCAAGTGAAACTCCGCCGGTTCGGGAGCCGATTGCCCCGAAAATTGCGAAGAACTGCCCTTAACTCAGGTGCTTGTTGAGCGCTGCTTCGAGTTTTTCCCGCGCCACCCAGCCGACAATCTGTTCCTGTACCTGGCCGTTTTTGAAGATCAGCATGGTCGGAATGCCGCGCACGCCGTACCGCTGAGGAGTCAGCGGGCTGCTGTCGATGTCCATTTTCCCAACCTTCAGTCTGCCGGAATACGCCGCCGCCACCTGGTCCACGATCGGGGCTAGCGCCTTGCAGGGACCGCACCACACCGCCCAGAAATCAATCAGGACCGGCTGTTCGCTCTTCAGCACAGTCTGGTCGAAATTACTATCGGTTGCCTCAAAAATCGCTTCGCTTGCCATGAATCTCTACCCCTTCTGAAGGTTTCTACGCCCGGGAGATGAGGGATTAAGAGCGCTTGCCTTCCCGCCATATCATCCTAACAAACAATTAGATGAGACTCCGGGCCGGAAGATTCGGGGGCCTCAAGGGGCCCGGATTTGCCGAAAGAAAGTTACTAAAGTGATATGGACTAAAAGACAGTGTCCATCCTAGACTTTTGGCGTGGTTGGCAGTTCTGGGGGAGGGCTGCCCGGGCGTCCTGTAACGCAAGTTGCAGGACGCTTGTTATTTTGGGACCGTTATTTCAGGAACGTTATTCCATGAACAAGGCCCCGATTTCTCTCCGCAACATGGCTTCCTGCAACCTGGCTTCGCCGGCCGCCGCATTCAAGCGGACCCCTGACAGGTGGTATCCTGAATAGTTACACATAGGCACGGACGGCCCCCAGAGCAGTCCGGCAATTGGTATTTGGGAACTACGATTGGGCAACACGGATTGGGAACCACGATTGGGAACCAGGAAAGATGAGCATTCAAAGCCCCGAGTTACAGACAACTGAACTGCAATCCCTGGAACGTGAGCGCATTTTTGACCTGTTCCGCCGCTGGGGATACATGGATGCCGAGCTTTATCCGTTCGGCGGACCCATTGCCGGCGGGTTCCCCGAGCTTCGGCTGAATGGCGCAGGCGCAGGCGCCGGCGAAATTGCCGAGGAAGCGCGCGGCATTTACTGCGGAACGATCGGCGCGGAGTTCATGCATCTTCCGCAAAGTGATCGTCGCGAGTGGATCCAGCAAAAAATGGAAGCCACCGCGCCGGAGCCGGTGGACCGCCGCTGGCTGACCGAGCGGCTGCTGCAAGCCGACCTCTTCGAGCAGGTCCTTCAGACGCGCTATCTGGGCACCAAACGTTATTCGGGAGAGGGCGCAACCGCACAGATTCCGCTTCTCGACACAATCCTGGAAACTGGCGCGGACCTGGGCGCGCATACCGCCGTGATGGCCATGAGCCATCGCGGACGCCTTACGGTAATGACTCTTATTGTGGGCGTTCCCGCGGAAAACGTTTTTGCCGGATTTGAAGATGTGGACCCGCGCAGCGTGCTGGGCGGCGGAGACGTGAAATATCACCACGGCGCCACAGGCGAATACCACACGCGGAACGGCAAGGCCATCCGCATGCACCTGGTCTCAAACCCCAGCCATCTGGAGGCCGTGGACCCGGTGGCCCTGGGCCGCACCCGCGCCAAACAGATTCACGCAGGCAAAGACGGCGTCCGGGAAATTCTGCCCGTTATTCTTCACGGCGACGCGGCATTTGCCGGCCAGGGCATCTGGGCGGAAACCCTGAATTTCTCGGGCTTAAAGGGCTATTCCGTTGGCGGCTGCGTTCACGTGCTTGTAAACAACATGATCGGCTTCACCACGAACCCGTCCGAGCTGCACACTTCGCGCTTTGCTTCCGATCTCGCCAAGCGGCAGGCCATTCCTGTCTTCCACGTGAATGGGGAAGATCCGGAAGCGGTCCTGCGCGTAAGCAAGCTCGCCGTCGAATACCGGTATCGTTTCGGCAGTGACGTGGTGATTGACATGATCGGCTATCGCCGCCACGGGCACAGTGAAGTGGACGATCCCACCATCACGCAGCCGCTGCTCTACAAAAAAATCAACGCGCATGCGCCGTTGTTTGAAATCTACGCGCAAAAAAGCGGCGTCGAGATCAAGGAAATGGCGGCGGCCTACCGCGAGAAAATCGACCAGGCCTATGACAAAGCCGCGAAAATGCAAAAGACGCCGTCACTCCGCCGGCTGCCCGCTTACTGGAACAAATACATTGGCGGCCGCTACAACGCGTCGTTTGAAGTCGAGACTGCGGTGCCGGAAAGCACGTTGCATGAAATCACGGGCAGGCTTACCAGCTATCCGCAGGGTTTTGCCATTCATCCCAAAGTAAAAAAACTGCTGGAGCAGCGGGAAAAAATGGGCGCCGGCAAAGCGCCGCTGGATTACGGCATGGCTGAGGCGCTGGCCTTCGGAACTTTGTTGTCAGGTGGAGTCCCGGTGCGCCTTTCCGGGCAGGACAGCCGCCGCGGCACCTTCAATCACCGTCATTCCGTGCTGATTGACACGGAGAACGAACAGGAATTCGTGCCGCTGAATCATGTCGCGCAAAAACAGGCCGCGTTTGAGGCCTACAACTCCATCTTGTCCGAAGCCGCGGTGCTGGGCTTTGAATACGGATACAGCCGCGACTATCCCGATGCGCTGGTGCTGTGGGAAGCGCAGTTCGGGGACTTTGCCAACGGCGCGCAGGTGATTATTGACCAGTTCATTGCGGCCGGCGAAGACAAGTGGGGCCTGCTTTCCGGCCTGGTCATGCTGCTGCCGCACGGGTATGAAGGCCAGGGACCGGAGCACTCGAGCGCCCGCATCGAACGCTATCTGCAACTGGCGGCGAAGGACAACATACAGGTCTGCCACCCGTCAACGGCCGCGCAATATTTTCACCTTCTACGCCGTCAGGCGCTGCGCAACTGGCGCAAGCCGCTGATAGTGTTTACGCCGAAAGGCATGTTACGCCATCCCGCGGCGGCCAGCCCGCTGAGCGAACTGAGCAGCGGCAAATTCCAAACCGTGATCCAGGACGCGGAGGTCCCCAGTGGCGAGCGCGTTATCCTGTGTTCGGGAAAAATCGGGCACGAACTGCGTGCCGAGCGCAAACGCCGCGGAGATGCCGGCACGGCGGTGGTCCTGTTAGAGCAACTCCATCCTCTGCCGGAAACGGAATTGGAAGCGGCCATTGCGCAGCATGCGGGTGCGCGTGAGCTGCTGTGGGTGCAGGAAGAGCCGGCCAACATGGGCGCTCTCAATTACATTTATCCCCAGCTGGAACGGCTGGCGCGCGGAGGCCGCGTGCGGTCGGTAAAGCGCTCGCCTTCGTCCAGCCCTTCGACCGGCTCGCACACCGCGCACGAGATGGAACAAAAGACGCTGCTGGAGATGGCGTTCGCGGCAGTGTGAACCGCGAAAATCTCCAACCAGATTTTTTTGGTTCCAGGTTTTAGAACCCAGGTTTCCAGCGACTGACTTTTAGTTACTGACTTTTAGTTACTAACCAGGAAAAGGTGATTGATATGGCTTACGAAGTTCCCCCGTTGCCCTACGCGTATAACGCGCTTGAGCCCCACATTGACGAAGCAACCATGCATCTCCACCATGACAAGCACCACGCGGCTTACGTGGCCAAGCTGAATGGCGCGGTGGAGAAACATCCCGAGCTTCAGAAGAAGACCGCTGAAGAATTGATCCGGAACCTGGCGGCCCTGCCGGAAGATATCCGGGGCGTAGTCCGCAACAACGGCGGCGGACACGTGAACCACACCATGTTCTGGCAGATCATGGGTCCCGGCAAAGGCGGAGCGCCCGGCGGCGCGGTCGCCGGCGCCATTACCAAGACCTTCGGCAGCTTTGACGCTTTCAAGGAAAAGTTCGAAGCCGCCGGCGTAAACCAGTTCGGCAGCGGCTGGGCCTGGCTGGTCAAGACCAAAACCGGCGAGTTCAAGATCACTTCCACGCCGAACCAGGACAATCCCATGAGCAGCGGAGAATTCCCCATCATGGGCAATGACGTCTGGGAGCACGCGTACTATTTGAAATACCAGAACCGCCGGCCGGATTATCTGAAAGCCTGGTGGAACGTGGTGAACTGGGACGAGATCAACAAGCGTCTGGCCCAGGCAGACAGCTTCTTCAAGTAACGCTCATGTATCGAACAAGAAGCCGCTCTTCGGGGCGGCTTTTTAATTCTTTAGCGATGGTCACGTTCGATAAGTCCTGGCGCCCTCTTGCCGAAGTAACCACGGGGCACTAAGCTGTGGACTCTCATGCCTGACGAGTTGAACCCAGTCACAGCCGCATCCGTTGATCATGCCGCTTTTCGCCGTGCGTCTTTTCCCTTTCAACTGCTGCTACCGTTTGGCCAGCTCATGGTTTGCGCGGTCCTGCTTTGGCCGTCGAGAGGATACATTGCATGGCAATTCGGTCTACATCCACCACGCGTTTTGCGCATACTGGGAGGGCTCACGCCGCTGACCCTATCAACATCTACTGCCATCCGTGTCATCAATTTGCCGGCCGTTTTCATCCAACTCCCCTACGCGATCTTTAGCCCGGAACACACCGATTGGCATCCGCCGGGCATCGACACCCAGGCATGGGAATCCGTTACCGTCCCCCTGATTGGCATGGTCTTTTGGTGGCTTCCCGGGCGCGCCCTTGAGGCGCTGGCCGCGGCCCGTCACCGCATCCTCAAACCTCGCATCGGCTGGGTGGAAACAGTCGTAGGTTTCCTGCTGATGGCCGGAGGCCTCACCCTCCTGATTGGCGGTCTGGTGTTTTCCCCGCCAACTGATCGTAGAGATTTGATGTGGCCTGCGCTATCAGGAGGCATGTGGGCCCTTTTAGGCGGAGTGGGCTTCGCAGCGCGGATAGTCCAATGGCGGCTGCGCAGGAAATCCGCTCAGTCGACGGGGCCCTAGAAAAATGCTTTCCGCAGCCGGCGCCATGCGGCCCATCGGCGAAAAGGCAATGATTCAAGTGCGCTCCGGCTGCGCCTGCGCGCAAAGCCTTCCCTGCGCGAAGTCGAATGGGCCGGCGGCAGCAAGGAGTCGGATTCCCTTTTGCTTTTCCAGCAATTGGGAACGTCCCGTCTGGACGCGCGCCGAAAGCGTTTTGGAACGTAACTCGTGCAAGCGAGCTCCAAGTCTTCACTCACAGCCGCGGATCAACCGGTTCGCTCTCCAACGCCAGCACACCGAAGACGCACTCGTGAACGCGACGCAGGGGCTCCATTCTTACGAAGCGTTCCAGCCCTTCGATTCCCAAAGCGAACTCGCGCTGCGCAAGCGAGCGTTTGCGGCCAAGACCGCGGGCGCGCAGCCGTTCCAGGTTCTCCGGCGCGGTATATTCCGGCCCATAGATGATACGCAGGTATTCTCGCCCGCGGCATTTGACGGCAGGTTGCACCAGCCCGCGGCTGCCCGTAGCGACGAACTCAAGCGGCTTTACCACCATTCCTTCGCCGCCCTGGCCGGTCAGTTCCTCCCACCAGCTTTGCGCGCGCGATTGCGATTCGGAATCGGCCAGGTCAACCACCATATAGGGCGTCGCCAGAAGAAACTTGTCTTCATGCCCGCAGATTCGAGCAATGGTCTCCATGTGCCAGCCGTGGTCTTTATTCACGTGGACCGTGCCTTCGGTCGCCAGAAGATGAAACGGCGCGAGCCGTAGATCGTCCACGGAAGAAACCGCCCAGCAATAGTGCCGGTAGGCTTCAATGTATTTTCCCGCCATCTCCAGGCGTTGCCTGTACCGCTGCAACAGAGGACCAGCGTCCGGGTCGTGCGTCGCTGCCGTTTCCAACGCCGCGATGGCTTCCGGCAAAGCAGCCTTGGCCGCTGACCCAGCCGGTGCATATTGCAGGCGCAGCAACTCCTGGGCTTTCGCCGACCACGGCATGAGCTCGCAATCAAGGCACACCCAGTTCGTCTTAAATTCTTCCCATATACCGGCCGCGGATAGCGCCGCATGGACGCGCGCCAGCACCTCCGCTTCGGTTCTTGCATCATTGAAGAACCGACGGCCCGTCCGCGTATAGCAGATCCCAATTCCTTCGGCGATTACGCCAAACCGTTTCCTGGCCGCGTCTTCATCACGGCAAACAATCACAATCGCCCGCGAACCCATGTGCTTCTGTTCGCAAACCACCTTGCCCACTCCTTGGTGACGGTAGTAGGCCAACGCTTCAGCCGGATATTCAAGGAGACCGTCACGCTTACTGGTCTCCGAAGGCGACATGGTAGGCGGCAGATAGATGAGCCACTTGGGATTTGCGGCAAAGCGGCTCATGATCTCCAGCGCCGCCGTGGCGTTCTCTTCGCGAATTGTGATGTTTCTTTGCAGACGCGTCGAAATAATGCGCTTGCCCAGAACGTCGTCAATGTCCAGCAACTCGTCCTGCTGCTGCTGCGCGCTGAGAGCGGGGGCAGCTTCGGTCACGGGCAGGAACGGCTTAACCGGCTCGTAATACGTTCGCAAGGCTGGAACTGAGACCAGTTCCCGTTCCGGATAACGCAGCGCCGTGAGCCTGCCGCCGAAGACGCAGCCGGTGTCAATGTTGATGGTGCGGTTCAGCCACTCCGGATCAGCAACCGGAGTATGTCCATAGACCACCATCGCATGGCCGCGATAGTCGGCCGCCCAGTTATAGCGCACAGGCAAGCCGAACTCGTCGGTTTCACCGGTCGTCTCGCCATACAGCGCGAACTCGCGGACTTTGCCGGAACCGCGTCCTTGCATCTCGGCTTTCATCCCAGCGTGCGCTACAACGAGATTTCCGCCGTCCAGCACGTAGTGACTCACCAGATTGTCTATGAACTTGGACACGCGCTGCTTGAACTCGGGCGACTCTTTCTCCAGTTGCGCGATTGAATCCGCGAGCCCGTGCGTGATCTGCACATCGCGGCCTTTCAGTTTGCGCAGAAGCTTGATGTCATGATTGCCAGGCACACACAATGCCGTGCCGGCATCTACAGCGCTCATGGCCAGCTTCAGCACGTCAGGGATTCCAGGACCGCGGTCCACCAGATCGCCGACAAAGATCAGCTTGCGGCCATTGGGCGGAGTTGCGGAATACGCGCCATCCTTTGTCTCAATCAAGTAGCCAAGCTTCTGCAACAGGCCACACATCTCGTCAAAGCAGCCATGAATGTCGCCGACGATATCAAAAGGCCCGTGTTCGTGCTTCAGGTTGTTCCAAAGCGGCTCACGCTTGACCTCAACGGTTTCGATCTCTTCTACAGTTGAGAGGATAAAGACGTGCCGGAAGCCTTCGCGCTCCAGACCGCGCAAGGACCGCCGCAGTTGCTGGGATTGGTTGCGGACCACGTGAGGACCAAAACTGCGGTCAGGGCGGCTCTGGTTCCGTTCATGACAGAGCCTCTCGGGAACATTGAGCACGATTGCGACCGGAAGAACGTGATATTCCCGGGCGATTTCTACCAGGGGCTTGCGCGATTCCGGCTGCACATTGGTGGCGTCGACTACGGTCAGGCGTCCGGCGGCCAGGCGCTTGCGCGCAATGAAGTGCAGTGTCTCAAAGGCTTCTTTGGTGGCGGACTGGTCGTTTTCATCGTCGGAAACCAGGCCGCGGCAGAAATCGGAAGAGAGCACTTCAGTCGGCTTGAAGTGCTTGCGCGCAAAGGTGGACTTGCCGCATCCGGAAGCTCCAATCAGTACCACCAGGGAGAGTTCGGGAAGAGTCACTTTCATTAAGTGAACACTCCCATCTGCGTGGGCGCGCCGACTTCAGGGTCTTCGGGGCCAACCGGAAGAAACATTACTTTGTACCCAAACCTTTCGCAGATTGAACCTGCCCATGCGCGGAACTGCTCGCGCGTCCATTCAAAGCGATGGTCCTTGTGACGGAACTGTCCCGCGGGCAGCGTTTCAAAGCGCACGTTGTACTCGGAATTGGGCGTGGTGACGACCACCTGCTTCGGTCGCGCATGTTCAAACAACACGCGCTCGAAAGCCGCCAGCCTCGGAGGATCGAGGTGTTCGATAACTTCGACCACACAGGCAGCGTCGTAACCGGCCAGCCTTTTGTCCTTGTACATCAATGACCCATGGAGCAATTGAAGCCGCTTTCTCTGCATAGGCGGCATGCGGTCCAGCCGAAGCCGGTCACTCGCCATTTCCAGGCTGCGGTGTGAAACGTCCATTCCCAGGATTTCTGTGAATTGCCTGTCTTCAAGCAGTTCCCTGAGCAAGCGGCCTTCTCCGCAGCCCAGGTCCAGCACGCGCTTCGCATCGCCCGCCTTCAGCGCCGAAGCAACCGCTCCAAGTCTCTGCTCCCAGAGTTTCAACGGTTTCTCGACAGCGAGCTCTTCGCTGGTGTGGGCTTCTTCCGCCGCGTCGGGATCGGGCTGGTCTTCCTCCGCCAGACGCGCCAGCGCCTCGCGGGCCAGATGATGCCCGTGCTTGAGGTAGCGTCTGACAATCGCCTCTTTTTCCGGATGCGAAGCCAGCCACCCTTCGCCATGGCGCAAAAGTTTCTCGACCTCATCATCGCCGATCCAGTAGTGCTTTTCCGCGTCCAGGACGGGAACCAGAACATAAAGATGCGTCAACAGCTCTTGCAAACGTACGCGCGCCTTGAGCTCAACCGTGTAGTAGGGGCTGTCTCCCCATTCAGGGAAGCGGTCGTCAAGAATGTGACGCTGGGTCCGCACCTCATAGCCGAGAGGTTCAAACAAATCTCTGATGAATTGTTCGCCGGGTTTGCAAGGAAGGACCGCGATCCTGGCTGACAGAGGAATCGGTGTTTCCGCCAACTCCTGTCTGCTCTTGCTTCTGCCACCCAACGCCGTGCCCAGGACCTGCGAGATGGCCACACTCAGAAATGACGACGCAACATAAGGCCGGTCGTTCACATAGCGGTCGAGTGCGCCGCCTTCGCCCGCCGGTCCGCGCCGGCCACGAACCAGGCCCACGGGGTCAACGTCCAGCAGCAGGGCCGCTGTGCAGCGCTCCTCCGTGGCCTCCGGATAGAAGACATGCGCCTTCCCGAATGACAGCTCAAACGACTGCGCATGTGCCGGGTTTTTGTGCAGCAGGTACCCGAGGTCCGTCGCCGGTGGCTGATGATTGGTAATGGTTAGAAGCACGGTAGAGACATACTAATTGGCTGCTTGGACTGCGAGCAAAAGCTGGACGCCCCGCCCCCCTTCCCTGTAGGGTTAAGCGTTATGCGCCGGCCGCCCAGCCTTGCTACTCTTCCCCGTTATCCGATCGTCGCCGGCACGGCGCTGCTGGCCATTGGCGTGACTGTTGCCTCGTGGCTCAACGTTGACGTCTCACCCCTGATGGAAAACGCGATGATCCGCCATGGCGAGTTATGGCGCCTCGTGACCAGCATTTTTCCTCATCTCAGCCCTCTGCACTTGCTGTTCAACGTTTACTGGCTGTGGGTGTTCGGGACTCTGGTGGAGGAAGTGTTCGGACACGTCAGGACCGCGGCGCTGATCCTGCTGTTCGCCGTGGGTTCCGGTTCGCTTGAGTACGCGTTTTCCGTCGGCGGGGCGGGGCTCTCGGGCGTGGGCTACGGGTTTTTCGGGCTGCTCTGGATCCTTTCCCGCGGGGACGAACGTTTTCGCGATGCCATTGACACCCGGACCATCCAGCTCTTTATTGGATGGTTCTTCCTCTGCATTCTGCTGACTTTGACAAACGTCCTGCCGGTGGGCAACATCGCGCATGGATCGGGCGCCGTTCTGGGCATTCTTGCCGGATACGCTATTACTCTCCGCGAATCGCGCATGCAGATGACTGCCGCTATTGTCCTGATACTGGTGTTTGGTTTGTGGGCCGCGACGCTTGGCCGGCCAATGGTCAACATGTCATCGCAGGCCGGTTACGACGAAGCCCGGTTGGGCTACGACGCATTGCTGGCCGGGCACAATGACGAGGCTGTGCGATGGTTTCGCGAAGCTCTGGTGTATCGGCGTAAGCCCCCCGAGTTCAATTATTTCCTCGGCGTTGCCTGCGAACGGCAGAAGAACATGCCCGCGGCGTTGGATGCCTACCGCAAAGCCGCCGACCTGGGCCATCCCGGAGCGCAAAACCGTCTTGGTTTTATGTATGACAAAGGGGAAGGCGGGTTGCCGGTAGACGAAACGCAGGCGGTCGAGTGGTACCGCAAGGCCGCGGACCAGGGCGATCCCAGCGGGGAGAATACCCTCGCGTGGGCCTACGCAACCAGTGCCAATCCGGCCATCCGCAATCCTGCGGCCGCGCTGCGCTATGCCGCCAAAGCGGTCAGCGCGACAAAAGACAAGCCGGTGCCGGCGTTTCTCGACACCCTGGCCGAAGCCTACTACGTGAACCAGAAATACGCGGAAGCCGAGAAGACGGAACAGCAGGCACTCGCGCTGAATCCCACCGACAGCAAGAGCGATTACGAAGAACGTCTGCGAAAGTATCAACAGGCCCTGGGAACGAAGCCCGAAACGCCGAAGAAAGAAACGCCGAGGAAAAAAGAAGAAAAGAAATAGCGGCGGCGGTTTTTTCGTGAGACGAATCCCGGAAGGATCCGGTCTAAGAGAGTATCCCAATGAAGAAATCTTACCCTCTCCTGTCTGTCGCGGTTGCTTTGGCCGTGGTCGTCGCCATCCGCTGGTCTAACGGTCCGCTTGCGGCGTCGGCTTCCGTTGCGCGTGACAATAATAATGACCAGGTTGTAATACCTGTCGGCAAAGGCCCGGGGTCCATTGCGCTGGTGGACGTGAATCACGACGGCAAGTTGGACATTCTGGTTGCGAACGTAGAAAGCCAGACGTTGACCGTGCTCCTGGGCGATGGCCACGGACACTTTGTTCCCGCGCCGGGCGCTCCGTGCGCTACGGGAAAGGGGCCAAACGATATTGCCGTGGGCGACTTCAACGGCGACAGCAACCTGGACGTGGTGATCGCCAATACCGAGACGCCGTATTTGACCGTATTGCTGGGCGATGGCAAGGGTGGATTCAAGCCGTCGCCGCATTCGCCGTTTGCCATCAGTTCGTCTCCGCATGTCCACGGCGTTGCGGTGGGCGACTTTAACGGCGACGGCAAGCCGGGCGTGGTCACGGACAGCTGGGGACGCAATCAGATCCTCATGCTCGCTGGCGATGGCACGGGAAATCTGAACACGCCGGGGAAGATTTTCAATGTCGGCAAGCGTCCGTATCAGCGGTTGCGCTCGGCTGATTTCAATAAGGACGGCAAGCCGGACGTTGTCACCACCGACCTGGACCAGAATGCCGTCACGATTCTGCTGGGAGACGGACACGGCGGCTTCAACGAGGCGCCCGGTTCGCCGTTTCCCGCCGGAGTCTTTCCCTGGGCGGTGGCCATTGCCGACATGAATAAGGACGGCAACCTTGATCTGGCCGTCATCCCGTATGACCGCGACATCACGGACCCGAAGCAACTCGGCGTGACGGTGTTGCTGGGTGACGGCAAAGGAGGATTCCGGGCGATGCGCGGGTCGCCGTTTTCCCTGGCGGGTTGCCGCGGCCCGGACCGCATCGCGACCGGCGACCTGAATGGCGACGGAGTGCCCGACATGGTTGTTTCGTGCGCGCAGAGCAACAGCCTGGTCTTTTTTATGGGCACGCGCGACGGAGGATTTCAAATTTCGTCGCTCAGCTTGAAGGACATCGGGTGGTCGGGCATGGCGGTTGCGGATTTGAATGGCGACGGGAAAGACGATGTAGTCGTGTCCAATAACACCAGCGGAACGATTACGATCTTGTGGGGAAAATAAGCAGGGGCGACGCGGGCAAGACCAGGGTACCCGGAGCGACGGTGCGATCACGGTTCCACGTAAATCCGATGCACCCGTTCTCCCAGCCGGGTAAGCAGTTCGTGAGCTATGGTGCCGGCTTCTTCGGCAACCTGTTCGGGACGGAGCGTATGACCGTTGTGCGTGCCGTAGAGCAGGACTTCCGCGCCCGGGCCGACGCCGGGCACGTCGGTCAAGTCCACCTGCATCTGGTCCATGCTGATGCGGCCGATAATCGGCGCGGCATGGCCTTCGATCAGCACGTGGCCTTTGCCGGAGAGTCCCCAGGGCAGACCGTCATCGTACCCGAAGGGAATGATGCCGACGTTGGTTTTGCGCCTGGCGGTATAGGTGCGGTTATATCCGAGAGTGGCGCCCGCCGCGTATTCCTGGATGCTGGTGACGCGGCTGGTCACGCCAATGGCCAGTTCCAGGTCCATGGCTTTTCGCGTGGCTTCCGACGGATGGATCCCGTAGAGCCCAAGCCCGATGCGCACCATGCCGTAATGCGCTTCCGGGAAACGGATGGCTGCGGCGGTGTTGGCCGCATGAATCTGGAGTCCGCTGAAACCCTGCGCCTCAAGTTCGCGCACCACGTCGTTGAAAGCCGCAATCTGCCGACGGGTAAATTCGTCGGCGTGCGGATCGTCGGCGGAGGCGAAATGCGTGCACACGCCGGTCAGGCGCAGGATACCGGTGGCGCGGATACGGCGTGCAAGGTCGACGGCATCCTTCGGTTCCACGCCGAGGCGGTGCATGCCAGTATCTACTTTGAGATGAACGTCCATCTTCCGCCCGGTCCCGGCAAGCGACTGGGCGAATGCGTCGACGAGGGCCGGCGAATAAATGACCGGGGTCAAGCGATAACGCAGAAGGTTGTCCACGTCCTCGCGTTCGGCCAGGAAAACATAGATGTCCTGGTCGGCGCCGGCCTTACGCACGGCAACTCCTTCGTTTGCCGACGAGACGCCAATATGATGAACGCCCAAACGGGACATCCAGGAAGCAAGCTGCACCAGGTCCGTGCCGTAAGCCATGGCTTTGAGCATGGCCAGAATGTGCGCGCCGCCGCAGTGGCGCCGGAAGCGCGCGATGTTGCCTTCAATCGCCGCCAGGTTGATCCACTGGCAGCGCTGGGCGATGGCGCCGGAGAGGTCGTACACGGCTTTAACCATTCCGGCATTGCGCGGGCCTTTGAAAAGAACAGTGTCGCCGGAGCGAAGCAGCGGAAGAAGCTGGTCTTTGAGTTCGCCGGGATTCTGCGCCCGGGAGATTTGGCCGTCCGCTCGGGCCGCCTGGTAGCCTTCCGCGGTGCTTTGCAGTTCGCCGTTGCCCACCAGGAATAAATGGCTGAAGCCGCATTCTCCGGCCTGGGCGCCCACCTGGCGATGTTCGCGTTCGGAGTTCACGCCCAGTTCGCGCATGCCGGCAAAGACAAAAATCTTTCGCCCGTCCCGCGGCGCGCCCTGCGTCGCCGAGCGCAACGCCGAATGCACGGAGATTGGGTCCGAGCTGTAGCCGTCATTGATCAGGCGCACGCCTTGCGGTGACGACCATAACTCCATGCGCGTTGCCGGCGGAGAGTAGCCGGCAAGAGACGCCGCAATCTCATCGAGCTCCACGCCCAGCAAATGCGCGGCCGCTGCGGCAAAATGCAAGTCGGCAATGATCTCTGCCGAGCGGGTTTTCACGCTGACGTTCCTGACGCCGCCAGCAGCGGTGCGCAATTCCAAGAGCTGGCCGTCTTCCGTGAATGAAACGGACGTAAGCGAAAGCAGCTGCGGACCCGCGCCAATTTTATGGACTGCGCACTTCAATCGGCGAGCATGATCTTCGATGATCGGCTCGCCTGCGGGAAGCAGCACCCATCCGTATGCGGCAATGCGGCTGAAGAGGAGCATCTTTTCCCGGGCGATGCTCTCGCGGCTGCCGAACGCGGCCAGATGGGCCATGCCGATGTTGGTGAGAATTCCGAAATCGGGCGCGGCGATCTCTTCCAGGCGGGCCATCTCGCCCGGCGCGGAAATGCCCGCCTCCAGGATCGCCAGCGGCTCCGGTTTTTCCGCCGAGAGCACGGCCAGCGGCAGTCCCAATTGACTGTTGTAGCTTCCCGGCGAAGCCAGAAATTGCCGGCCGGCAAGCAGAGCACGCAGCGCGTCTTTGACAATGGTCTTTCCGTTGCTTCCGGTAATGGCCAGAACCTTGCCGAAGAATTCGCGGCGCTGCCAGCGGGCCAGCGCCTGGAGCGCCCGCAACGGATCTGCCGTCACGATCAGCGGCCATTGCGCCTGCAATGTGAGACCCGCGAGTGCGCCCTGCGCAATCATTGCGGCAGAGGCGCCATTGCGGAAGGCGTCCGCGAGAAAACGGTGGCCGTCAGTGTGATCGCCTTTCAGAGCAACAAACAGCGACCCCGGCGATGCGCCCCGGGAATCTGTACTTACGCGCTCGACAGTTATCGCGGCCGGCTGGCCCCGCAGTTCGCCGCCGGCTTCGTGAGCGATCCGATCGAGTTTGGATGGTATCAAGTGCGTGCACTCCGCGAATAAGCCGCAGGTAAAACCTTACCACTGATCGCGCAATGCGGGACGGATGACACTGGTCTGCAAAATGCGGGTGCGCGCCGTTGAACCCGTCCTGAGAGCCGCTGGCTGGCTGGCGATATGTGCCTTGGTGTTACTCGTTTAGAATCAAGAGCAAGCAAACAATTTCCATGGCCAGCCTATACGAAAAATGGATGTACGCCTGGGAGACCCGCCTTACTACCCGGGACACCAACCGCGTGGTGCGTCCGCTCGAGTGGGGCCTGGATTGGGCCAGGCGCTGGCCACTGGTGAACGGTGATTGCCCGGTGTCGGAAGAAGTTTCGGAAGCCTGCGAAGAGTATCTGCATGGACTCAACGACCGCATTGTGGCGCACAGCGACGAGTTTTTTGCTTACGAAACACCTAAGGACTTCCGGCTGGAGACGCGCAAGATTGAGCTTTTTCCAACCGGCAGCAACGGTACCGGCAAAGCTCCCAAGGGTGACGGACAATTCCTGCGCTTTACTTCTCCCGCGCCCACGCCTTATCCGGAAAATGATCTGGTCAACGCGCGCTGGTTTCCCGCCGAGGGTAATCGGGCGGTCATTGTGCTGCCCCACTGGAACGCCAACGGCATCGCCTACAACGCATTGGGGCCTATGCTCAACCGTTTCGGCATATCCATGCTGCGGTTGAGCAAGCCGTATCATGACATTCGACGTCCGCGGGAAACGGAGCGCTCGGATTACGCGGTGTCGTCCAACATCTGTCGCACCATTGACGCTACGCGCCAGGCGGTGGTCGACGTGCGCTCCTGCATTGACTGGCTGGAAACGCAAGGCAAGCAAAGCGTGGGAATTCTGGGGACAAGCCTGGGTTCGTGCTACGCCTTTATCGCTGCCGCGCACGAACCGCGGCTCAAGGTGAATGTTTACAACCATGCTTCCACGTATGTTGCCGACGTTACCTGGACCGGTCAGTCCACGCGCCACGTGCGCGAAGGCCTGGAGAACGATGGGCTGACCCTCGACCGCCTGCGCCAGCTGTGGCTCAGCATCAGCCCCATGGCTTACTTTGACAAATTCGCGCGTGTCCCCAAAAAGTGCCTGATGATCTACGCCAAGTACGATCTCACCTTTCTGCCTGAATTGTCGCGGCAGGCAGAAGCCGAATTTCGCCGGTGCGGAATGGACTTGAAGACGGTCATCTTGCCCTGCGGCCACTACACGACGGGAGAGACGCCGTTCAAATACATGGATGCGTATCACATGGTCAGGTTTTTGGTGAAGAACCTGTAGGTCTTTTCTGAAATCCCGACCGTAGGGAGGGATCCCTATCGGCAACGAGGAATTTAGAGGGACAACATACTCGAATTTGACAGTATTTAAGCGGGTAGGATCCCTCGCTTCGCTCGGGATTTCAGAATAAGACTCTCGGCCTTCAGAATGAAGCTCGCGGCTTTCAGAGAAAAAGCCTACTTGTTCTTCCACACCGGCTTGCGCTTCTCGATCACCGCGCGCAGGCCTTCCTGGACGTCTTCAAGGTTCATCAGTTCGTTGAGATAGAGGTCCTGCGATTTCTTCATGGCATCTTTCAGCGGCATGCCCATGCCGCCAGAGATCACCTTCTTTATCACTTCCAGCACCGGGCCGCTGAATTCTGAAATCCTGGCAATCAGGCTGTCTACCTGCTGTTTCAGATCGGACTCCGGCACCACTTTATTGACAAAGCCGTAGCGAAGGGCATCTTCCGCGGAGAGGGCCTCCCCGGTCAGGATCAGCTCGTAGGTTTTCTGGGCCCCAATGAGCTGCGGCAACATGACCGCGGCAAAAGGTGGAAAAACGCCCAGCTTTACTTCCGGCTGCGCGAACTTTGCCTTGGGTGTGGCGATGACCACATCGCCAAATCCCACCAGTTCAGAGCCTGCGCCGATGGCCGGACCGTTGACCACGACAACCACCGGCTTGGAAATGTCCGTCATGGCCTGAAAAACCCGGGTGAAAGCGTCGAGCGTCTGGAAGACGCGGTCCGGACGGGAGTCGTCCAGAGAGATACCGGCGGAGAACGCAGCTTGCGAGGACTGCATGAGAATGGCCTTCACATCACCCCGGCCGTTGAGGCTCTCGATGGCCTCCGCCATCTCCTTCATCATCGGGACGGTGAGAACGTTATGAGGCGCATGATTCAGCGTAAGCCGGGCGATAAAGCCGGTTATGTCGAATTCAATATATTTGTAGTCGGGCGAAGGCTTCTGGCCATTCTCCGTCTTGCTGGCGTCAACTGCGGGCTGCACGGCCATGTTTACCTCTTTACAACAGCGGAAGGCACGCGCTGATTATCCGCTGAACAGCACCCTGCGCACAAGGGAACGAGTTGACGCAGGGAGCGCAAAAGTCCCAGCCCTTGCGTTCGCGCAGACAAGGCCCCTAGTCATTTCTGCTGACACGAATCGCCCATCTCCGTAAAATGGCGGCATGAGGATTGCGCTGGGTGCGGACCACGCTGGGTACGAACTGAAAAACAATCTCAAACAGCATTTGCAGGAAAACGGCTTTCAGGTCCACGACCACGGCACGGATTCCGGTGACTCGGTGGATTATCCGGACTTCGCCCGGCTCGTGGGGCGCGACGTTGCAGAGAAGAGGGTGGATCTTGGCATCCTGGTTTGTGGCACGGGAATAGGAATGGCCATGGCCGCAAACAAGGTTTGCGGAATCCGCGCTGCCAACCCGGTAAGCGAGTATGAAGCTCAAATGAGCCGCGAACACAACAACGCCAATGTGCTGGCCCTGGGCGCCCGGATATTGACTGAAGACGCAGCGTTCAAGATCGTAGACAAATGGCTGGCAACGCAGTTCGCCGGAGGACGCCACGAGCGCCGCGTAGAAAAGATCACCGCGATCGAAGCTGCCGAGAAGCGACAGTCTTCCGCGGCGAGACCGCTCTAATGCATTTCGCCTGGGCTAATCGCGACTTCGAAATCAGCACCGATCCGCAGCGGATTGACGTCTCCATGGTGCATGGCTTCCTGACGGACTCCTACTGGGCCAAAGGCATTCCGCTGGAAACCCTGCGGCGATCGCTCAAGCACTCCATTTGCTTCGGGGTGTACCACGGACGGGACCAGGTTGGCTTTGCCCGGGTGATAACCGACCAGGCAACCTTCGCTTATCTCGCCGACGTGTTCCTGCTCGAAGGCTTTCGCGGCAAAGGTCTCTCCAAATGGCTGATGGAGTGCATTCTGGCGCACCCGGACTTGCAGGGCCTGCGCCGCTGGTCGCTGGTGACCAGGGACGCTCATGGACTTTATCGCCAATTCGGCTTCCGCGAGTTGCAGGCCCCGGAGCGCTGGATGGAACTGCACCATCCGGACATCTACACAAAGAGCTGAATCTGCCGCGGCAGCGGGCGTAGTAGTAAGATTCTTACATCATGGAAAATCTCTGGATGTCCCGGCCGCTCCCGCAAGCGGACCCGGAAATTGCGCAAGCCATCGCCAACGAAGTTGAGCGCCAGCATGACGGCCTGGAACTGATCGCGTCAGAGAACTTTGTCAGCCTGGCGGTCCTGCAGGCAGCCGGGTCCGTCTTCACCAACAAGTATGCGGAAGGCTATCCGGGCAAGCGCTATTACGGTGGCTGCGAATTTGCCGATGTAGTGGAGACCCTGGCCCGCGAGCGCGCCAAACAGCTCTTTGGCGCCGAGCACGCCAACGTGCAGCCGCACTCAGGGTCGCAGGCCAACATGGCGGCCTACATGTCGATTTTGCAGCCGGGAGATTCGATTCTGGGTCTGAACCTGGCCCACGGCGGACATCTCACCCACGGCCATCCTCTGAATTTTTCCGGCAAGATGTACAAAATCATTCCCTACGGCGTGCGCAAAGACACCGAAACCATTGATTACGACGAACTGGAAAAGATTGCCGACCGCGAGAGGCCCAAGCTGATCGTCGGCGGAGGCAGCGCCTATTCCCGCATTATTGACTTTGCCCGGATGAGACGGATTGCCGACAAAGTCGGCGCCCGCTACATGGTGGACATGGCCCACTTTGCCGGACTGGTGGCTGGTGGAGCGCACCCCTCACCCGTTCCCCACTGTCACATTGTTACCACGACCACGCACAAGACACTTCGCGGGCCACGCGCGGGGATGATCCTGTGCAAACAGGACCTGGCGGCAGCGGTGGACAAGATCGTTTTCCCGGGAATCCAGGGCGGACCGCTGATGCACATTATCGCGGCCAAAGCCGTGTCCTTTCGCGAAGCGCTGCAGCCGGCTTTCCAGGATTACGCGCGCCAGGTAGTGGCCAACGCCAAAGTATTGGCGCAGACCATGATGGATGAGGGCTTCCGCGTAATCTCGGGCGGAACCGATACTCATCTGTTCCTGATGGACGTGTTCGCCAAAGGCATTCTGGGCAGCGAGGCGGAAGAAGCCCTGGGAAAGGCCGCCATCACCGTGAACAAGAACGCGATTCCGTTTGATGCCAACCCGCCCCTGAAACCCAGCGGAATCCGCATTGGAACGCCGGCGCTTACCACCCGTGGCATGAAAGAAAGCGAAATGCGGCAAGTAGGCAAGTGGATTGCCCAGGCGCTGCAAAACCGCCAGGATGCGCAGGCGCTGCGCCGTATTCGCAACGAAGTCAAGGAACTGGCGGACGCCTTTCCCCTGTATCCTGAACTGCGGGCGCAGGCTGTGATGGCTTAGGAGCCGCCGGTTGTTCGGGATACAATCTCGCTTGCGTGTTTTTTAAACGAGGCATTCTCATGCGGAAACTCATCTATTTGATTGTGGTCCTTGCTTCTATGACTTTCACTATGGCCGAAACTACCAGTCCTGATTCTTCAACCGCCGCTGCTCCGCCGGTCGCCAAGAAGGTCCACACGGAGAACCACATCAACCGCGGGAACCTGGTTGACGACTACCACTGGCTGCGCGAGAAATCCAACCCGGAAGTCGCGCAGTATCTGGAAGCGGAGAATGCCTACACCGACTCCGTCATGAAACCGACGGAGGCCCTGCAGAAGAAGCTTTATGACGAGATGATCAGCCATATCAAGGAAACCGACGTCAACGTTCCCTACAAATATGGCGATTATTTCTACTATTCGCGCTGGGAAGCGGGCAAGCAATATCCCATCAACGCGCGCAAGAAGGGGAGCCTCGACGCGCCCGAGCAGATTACTCTCGACGTCAATGAACTGGCCAAAGGCGAGAAGTTCATGGCCGTGGCGGCTTACGACGTGAGCGATGACGGCAACCTGCTGGCTTACTCCACGGACAACACCGGCTTCCGCCAATACCGCATGCATGTCCGCGACCTGCGTACCGGCAAAGACCTGCCTGACACGGTGGAAAAGGCCGGCTCTATCGTTTGGGCCAATGACAATCAAACGGTCTTTTACACGGTTGAGGACGCGGCCAAGCGCCAGTACCGTCTCTATCGCCACAAGCTGGGCACGGACAGCAAAAACGACGAACTGGTCTACGAAGAGAAAGACGAGCGGTTTGACGTAAGCGCGGAAAAATCGCGCAGCGGGAAGTACATCTTCCTGACGCTGGGAAGCCACACGACTTCCGAGGTCCGCTATCTGGACGCGAGCAACCCCGCCGGCGCATGGAAGACCATCGCTCCGCGGGAGCAAGACATCGAATACTATCCCGACCACATCGGCGACAAGTTCTACATTCGCACCAATGACAAAGGGCGGACGTACCGTCTGGTGTCAGCGCCAGTGAGCGACCCCGGCAAAAAAAATTGGAAGGAAGTGGTGCCCGTCCGCGCGGACGTGATGCTCTCTGACTTTGAGCCGTTCCAGGACTTTTATGTACTGGTGGAGCGCGAGAACGGCTTGCCGCAACTCACGGTAGTAGACCTGGGAAGCGGCGCCAGGCATCGCATTACGTATCCCGAGCCGGTTTACACAGCGTTTCCGCAAATCAATCGCGAGTTCAAGACGCGGCTGTTTCGGTATTCGTACCAATCGCTGATCACGCCACCGTCCGTTTTTGATTACGACGCGGAGAAGCAGACATCAACGCTGCTGAAGCAAAACGAAGTCCCGGGCGGCTATGATCCTTCCCAATACGGTTCGGAGAGGGTGTGGGCCGTCGCCAGAGATGGCGTCAAAGTCCCGGTCTCCGTGGTATATCGCAAGGACTTGAAGAAGCCCTCGAATCCCTTATACGTGTATGCCTACGGCTCGTACGGCATCAATCTCTCCGACACGTTCAGTCCTGCGCGCTTGAGCCTTCTGGACCGCGGCGTGGTCATGGCCTATGCGCACATCCGCGGCGGCGGAGACATGGGCAAGCCCTGGCATGACGCCGGCCGCATGATGAACAAGATGAACACCTTCACCGACTTCATCGACTGCACCGAATACCTGGTGGCCAACAAATACGGCGCGCGCGACAAGGTCGCGATTGAAGGCGGTTCCGCCGGCGGCCTGCTGATGGGTGCGGTGACCAATCTTCGCCCGGACCTGTTCAAAGTGGTTGTCTCGCACGTTCCTTTCGTGGACGTGATGAACACCATGCTCGACGCCTCGCTCCCGCTCACCGTGGGCGAGTACGAAGAGTGGGGAAACCCCAACGAAAAGCCGGCGTACGACTACATGGTGAAGTATTCTCCGTATGACAATTTGAAGAAGGCCGCGTACCCGGCCATCCTGGTAAAGACATCATTCAATGACAGCCAGGTCATGTACTGGGAACCGGCCAAGTACGTAGCCAAGCTGCGCACGCTCAAGACCGATCCCCACGTCCTGCTGCTGAAAACCAACATGGCCGCCGGACACGGCGGCTCGTCCGGACGCTATGACCGATTCAAAGAGATCGCGTTCGACTATGCGTTCATGCTGACGCAGCTGGGAGTGGAGAAATAGGGGCTTGCCCGATCCGTGTCATCCGTGAAAATCAGTGGTAAGTTTTTGCTCCGCTACATCGCTTTCAACAAACCGTTCGACGTGCTAAGCCAGTTTTCCGGAGAGCGTAAGTCGCTGGCGGACTTTGTCCCGGTGAAAAATGTTTACCCGGTCGGTCGCCTGGACCGCGATAGCGAAGGCCTTCTTCTCCTGACCAGCGACGGCGCATGGCAGCATCGTTTGACGGACCCCAGGTTCCAGCACCCGCGGACGTATTGGGTGCAGGTTGAAGGCGTCCCAGACGAGCGGGCGATCCATGGTCTGGGGGCAGGAGTTGTTATCCTGGGACAGCGTACTCGTCCGGCAGAAGTGCGGCTCCTGTCGGACGCGGCTGATCTTCCTCCGCGCGAGCCGCCGGTTCGCTTCCGGAAGAGTGTCCCGACAGCATGGCTTGAGTTGACTCTTACTGAAGGCCGCAATCGCCAGGTAAGAAGAATGACCGCGGCCGTCGGCCATCCAACGTTGCGGCTGGTGCGCGCGGCCATTGGCGATTTGCGCCTGGCAGGCCTGGCCCCTGGGGAGTGGCGCGAGTTAACGGAAAGCGAAATCAGGGCGTTTTGGTGACTTCTCCCACATAGGCCACGGTGTCTCCCTTTTTCATGGAAGGCACCGAGCAGATGTAGAGCACAACGCCATCGGCTGGGGCGCGCGCTTCATAGATCACATTGCCAAAGTAGTCGGTGACGTAACCGAGCTTCATACCCTGTCCCACGTACGAACCGCGCTCTACCGTGGGATAGAAGAACCCTTCGTGGTCGCTCGCGACCGGGTCGATTTTGCCGATCCATACAGGGTGCTCGACCATCAACGCCGTACCCGGCAACATCTTGAGATAACGCATCAGGTTGACAGTCCCGTTGACCAGCGCATCAACGTCGTCGGTATCCACTCGGCCCGCGCGGCCGGCTTCTACCGCGATGGCCGGCTTGCCCCGCGTGGTGGCTGTGTTGTCCAGATAACGTGAAGCACTGGCGTCTTTGGGACGGTCGGTCACCACGATGATGTGGTCCAGGCCGAACGCCAGCACCATGTCATGCGTGATGGAATCCTGTTTCTCGTTGCCGGTCTTGGGCCAGTAGCTGTACGGACGCAGATTTTCGTCGAGATCGCCGCCGTGGTAGTCAAGGAGATAGTCGCATCGCTCCACAACCTGTTTGGTGATCAGATAAGAGGCGCGCTCGGTCTGCGTGCCGTCCGCCTTGCCCGGATAGAAGCGGTTCATGCTCTTGCCATCCACCGGATTCACGTGCGGGACCTTCTGCAGAAAGGACTGAATATTGACCAGCGGAATCAAGATCACGGTTCCGGAAATCTGCGCCGGGTCAAGCCTGGGAATCAGTTTCTCAATGGCGATGATGGACGCGTACTCCGTCCCGTGCGCTCCGGAAACCAGCGCCAGCACCGGCCCCGGCTTCGCGCCGCGGACAACGACGACCGGAATGCTGGTTGCCGCGTCCACTCCGGCGGGCACTTCGATGTAGCCGGTGGCTTTCTGGCCGGGAGCAGCCGTGGCCGTGCCCACGGTAAAGCTGGACTGGGCAACTGCAGCTGAACATACGCTCAATATGAGGCTGACGATAGCAAGACGTTTCATGGCTGGAAAGTATAGCCGGAAATTCAGTTGCCGCGAAAGCAATTGCACGGATTGCGGCTTGAGCGGCCGCTCCCACCTTTGCTAACATACTCGCCCATGCGGCGATTGATTCTGTTTCTGTTGATTTTCTCGGCGGCAATGCTTGCCGCTCCGGCTTCCACCTATGTCGGCACGTGGAGAGGCGTCAGCTCCGAGGGCGACATGAGGATTGCCCTCACCCCGGCAGCGGAACAAGGCCGGTGGAGCGCGGACGTGTCGTTTACCTACACTGGCGCGGACGTCAAGTGCAAGACCGTCTCCGTGAAGGTGGCAGATGGCAAGGTGGAGCTTGTCTATGACTTTGAAATCGGAGATTTCCAGGGCCGGTCCACGCTCACAGGAAGCATCACTAACACGGAAATATCAGCCACGTATCACACCAAGGGCGCCGACGGCTCAGACGTTGACCAGGGGACGGTGAAGGCTTCTGTCGCGAAGTGATCTGCGTTGCCTTGTTGACTCCAGTTTTTCGTCACATGTGAAATTTGATTGTGATCCTTGTCTCGACTTCAACGGGCTCGCCATTCAGCAGATAAGGCCGGTACTTCCACTGCTTTACCGCCTTTACCGAGGCGCTTGTTAGAACAGGATCTCCCGATTCCACCTTTAGCTCGCTGATATTCCCGCTTTTGTCTATGATCACCGTCAAGACCACGTCGCCTTGAACGTGTTGAGCGCGGGCCCCACTGGGATATTCTGGATCAACTTTGTGCCTGAGAAGTCCATTAGCCACTCCAGAAGCCACGCGAACCCGCTCCGGCTTGGGCGCTGGGCCTTGTTGCGCGGAGGCCAAGGTCGTAAGCACCAGAAAGGCGGCTGCCAGCAGAAAGAATTTCATCTTCATGCGCTTAATGCTGCGCGAGATAGCAGGTATTGTCAATGACTCGCCTCCGTGGTCTGCCGGCACATCGTTCTTGAGTTACAATCCCGGTTTAACCATTTTGCTCCTGAACTATGCGCACCTTTGAAAGCCTTACCGAACAGGAAATACTCGCGCTGGCCGTCTCGCTGGAGGAGGAAGACGAGCGTATCTACGCCGACTTTGCCGAAGGCCTGCGCCAGGACTTTCCCGCCACCGCATCTATGTTTGACGATATGCGGCATGAAGAATCCGGACACCGCCGCCGGCTGATCGAGTTGTACCAGCAAAAATTCGGCGAGCATATTCCCCTGATCCGGCGTCATGACGTGAAAGGCTTCATCAACCGCAAGCCGGTGTGGCTCATGAAACCATTGCGCCTGGATGCAGTGCGCAAGCAGGCCGCCACGCTCGAAGTCGAGACCCGCCGGTTTTATGAGAAGGCGGTGGACCGCATGCAGGACGCCAGCATCCGGCAACTGCTCAATGATCTGGCCCAGGAAGAGCGCGACCATGAAAACCGCGCTGACGAGATCGGGCGGAGCAAGCTGGATGCGGCGACCATCCAGCAGGAAGATGACGCGAATCGCCGGCTTTTTGTTTTGCAAATCGTACAGCCGGGGCTCGCCGGACTCATGGATGGCTCCGTTTCGACGCTGGCCCCGGTCTTTGCCGCGGCGTTTGCCACCCGCGCTACCGGCAGCACCCACACTGCGTTTGCCGTGGGCCTGGCGGCTTCCATTGGCGCCGGCATCAGCATGGGATTTGCCGAGGCCCTCTCGGACGACGGCAGCCTCACCGGGCGCGGGCATCCGTGGGTGCGAGGCACGGTCTGCGGCTTAATGACGGCCTTGGGCGGCATTGGCCATACGCTACCCTTCCTGATCCCGAATTTTAAAATTGCCACCAGTATTGCCACCGTAGTCGTAGTGGTCGAACTCGCACTGATCGCTTGGATTCGCCACCGCTTCATGGACTCTCCCTGGTTTTCCGCGACCATGCAGGTCATGCTGGGCGGGATCCTGGTATTCGCCGCTGGCGTGCTGATCGGCAGTTCATGACCGCGCCTGGCGAAGGAATAGCGCAGCGATATCGTGCCAAAGCTTTTTGTCCTTGGCACAAGCGACTGTGCTGACTATAATTCGCGCCGATTCTCTCCCAACTCCACGATGAGGTGTTAAATGTTCAACTTTCCAAATTGGACGCAGGTTTATGACCCGGTTGGGCACTGGTGGCTTTCTGCCCTGATCGCCGCGCTACCCATCATTGTGCTGTTTGGACTGATGGCCGGGCTGCGGGTGAAGCCGCACTGGTCCGCGCTATCCGGGGCCGCAACCGCGGTACTGATAGCCTGCCTGTTGCTCCACATGCCCTGGCAGCTCGCCGGTGGCAGCTTCCTCTACGGCGTTGCGACAGGCCTGATGAATATCGTGTGGATCGTAGTCGCCGCCGTCTATCTCTACGACATTTCCGTCAGTACCGGAGATTTCGAAATCATGAAAGCCTCCGTGGGCGGAATCACCGCCGACCGCCGGCTCCAGCTTCTGCTGGTCGCGTTCTGCTTTGGCGCCTTCATTGAAGGCTGCGCGGGCTTTGGATCTCCTGTGGCCATTGCCGGCGCGTTCATGATCGGCCTGGGATTCAAGCCGTTTCACGCTGCCGCGCTGAATCTGATTGCCAATACGGCGCCGGTTGCCTGGGGCGCCATCGGGACTCCGGTCCACATGCTGGCTGCGGTCACGGCGCTGCCGGAAAACGATATGAACGCAATGATCGGCCGCATTCTGCCTATCACCGCTGTCATCGTGCCCTTCTGGCTGGTGCGCGCCATGGTTCCGTGGAAGGAAACGTTTGAAGTACTGCCCGCGATCCTGGTGGTGGGAGTCTCCTTCGCTGCCATGCAGTTCTTCTGGTCTAACAAAATGGACAGCAACCTGGTGGACATCACTTCTGGTCTCTTCTCCCTGCTTTGCACCGTGCTTTTTCTGCTCTTCTGGAAGCCAAAGAAGATATGGCGCTTTGCGGAAGATCCCGATCCCGCAGTGGCTGCGGCTGCGCGGGCGCATCACACATCGGGCCAGGTGCTCAGAGCCTGGATGCCGTTCGTGATTCTCTCGGTCTTTGTTTTTGTCTGGGGACGCCAGCCGGTCAAGGACTGGATCAACCGGCACACTACGCCGCACTGGTACGCGACCGTCGTGGACAAGGACGGAAAAACCGTTCTCGATAAAGACGGTAAGGAAACGAAGAAAGAAGTCAAAGGCTGGACGACTCCAATCCATAACAAGATCTCGCGCAGCGCACCGGTGGTCACCAAGCCAACGCCGGAGGGAGCAATCTTTGCTTTCATTTGGCTTTCCGCCACGGGGACCGCTTGCTTTCTGGCGGCCATCGTCGGTGGATTGATTCGCGGAGTCAATCCCATCAAACTGCTGATGCTCTTCTTCCATACTGTTTTCCGAATGCGGTGGGCGGTAATCGCAATCTCGGCCATGCTGGGCCTGGGATTTGTAACCCGCTACTCGGGGACTGACGCCGTCCTGGGACTGGCGTTCACCCATACGGGATGGTTCTTCCCGTTTTTCGGTACGTTCCTGGGATGGTTGGGCGTAGCGCTCACGGGAAGCGACACGTCGTCTAACGCTCTGTTCGGCAGCCTGCAGCGCATCACCGCTGAACAGCTGCATATTGATTCGATCTTGATGACCTCGGCCAACAGCGCGGGCGGCGTTATGGGCAAGATGGTGGACGCGCAGTCCATTTGCGTTGCCACGGCAGCCACCAATCAGGTCGGAAATGAGGGCATGATTTTCCGCTTCGTGGTCTGGCACTCGATTGCCCTGGGAGCCATCGTGGGCATCATCGTGATGGCCTATGCCTACGTACCGTTCCTTAAGGCGTTGGTGCCACATGGAGTGAAGTTCCTGTGGTAGCTTCTTTTCGTCCCGAGCGTAGCGAGGGATCCCTACCCGCTGAAGAAACTATGAGGTCAGCGGGTCAGTCCGAAAAAAGATTGATGAAGTAGGGGTCCCTCACCCCGCAAAAACCGCGGGGATTCGGGATTTTAGAAAAGCACCGTCCGGTCAATTTCCGCGATGGACTTGCGTCCGGTAAGCGCCATGGCCATCATCAATTCTGTTCGCAGAATCTCCACGACGCGGGCAACGCCCTCGGCCCCGGCAACGGACAGTGCGTAGAGGTACGGCCGGCCAATCATCACTGCGTTCGCTCCCAGCGCTATGGCTTTCAAGATGTCGGTCCCACGACGGATGCCGCCATCCACCAGCAGCGGCAATCTTCCGTTCAGCTTTTCCGCAATCCGGGGAAGCGCTTCAGCCGTGCTGGGAGCAGTGTCCAGATTGCGGCCGCCGTGGTTGGAAATTATCAGCCCGGCGACTCCGCTGTCCGCGGCTCGCAGGGCGTCATCCGGGTTCATCACGCCTTTCAGCAAGACGGGCACAGCGGCTGCGGAAGAGATCCACTCGATGTCTTCCCATACCAGCCTGGGGTTGAGCAGGTCGCTGTAAATTGCGCCGCGCACCGGACGATGGGTCACCGACCCAAGATTAAGGTTGGGCAGCTTGAAATCGTCGGGCAGCCGGAAGCGTGCACGGCTTTCGCGGTGTCTCGCTCCCAGGATAGGCGTGTCCACGGTGATGCATACGGCCTTGCAGCCCGCGGTGCGCGCCCGCTGGACCATCTCTTTGGTGAGGCCCCTGTCCTCCTGCGCGTACAACTGAAACCACAGCGGATGTTGGCTTGCGCCGCCAATTTCTTCCACCGATGTCGTTGATAAAGAGCTCAACACCATCCCAACGCCCGCATGGTTCGCTCCAGTCACAGTAGCCAATTCGCCCTCGGGATGGCAGAGCCTGTGAAATGCCGTGGGCGCCAGCAGCACCGGAAAGTCGAAATGCTGGCTCAGAATTTGCGTCCGCAAATCAATCTGCGAGACATCCACCAGCGCTTTGGGCATCAGACGAATGCGTTTCCAGTCTTCGCTGTTGGCGCGCAGAGTAATTTCGTCCGCCGCGCCCCCGGCCACGTAAGCCATGGCCATCGGCGACATGCAGCTTTCCGCCAGGCCCTCAAGCTCGTTGAGCGTCAATATGTCTTCCGCTTTCAAATCGCTCCTTGGAAATTCATCAAAAGTATACGGAAGCCAAAGCTTTTTCTAAAATCCCGAGCGCAGCGAGGGATCCCTACCGCGGTCGAAGCTTTGTTTTTCCGGCACGCAAATCTTGTTTGCATTGGAGGTCATCGTTACGCCTCAGGACAAAGAACAGAGTTCCATGCCCATGTTAAGGTTCTGTAAAACTGCAATTGGCCATACCAGCTTGAATTTTCCCCGTGCGATAATGTCCCGGACTTTCTCGAGGAGCATGGAATCGCAATGAAAATGAAGCAGACCCGCGGGTTGTTCTCTGTCCTGATACTGTTCGCTTTTGTCGTTCCCTGTTTTGCAGCGCCCAAAAAGCCCAAGCTGGTCGTGGCCCTAGTTGTGGACCAGTTCCGCTATGACTATCTGCTTCGCTTCCGCGCCGACTATCACGGTGGCATTGCCCGCCTGCTGGAGAACGGCGCCGTGTTTACCGACGCGCATTACGTGCAGTTTCCGACCGTCACAGCCATTGGTCATTCCACGTTTATGACCGGGGCCACACCATCGGTAAGCGGCATTATCGGCAATGAATGGTTTGACCGCGCGACCGGCCGCTCCGTGACCAGCGTTTCTGACGACTCGACGCGCCTGCTGGGCGGCGTCCCCGGAGCAACGGGATCGTCGCCGAACCGCCTGCTGGTAAGCGCGCTGGGCGACGAACTGAAGATGGCGGACAAACGCTCCAAAGTGATCGGCATTTCGGTCAAGGACCGCAGCTCGATCCTGCCTTCCGGCCACATGGCCGACGCGGCTTACTGGTTTGACAACGATTCCAACCACTTCGTGTCCAGCACCTATTACATGAACGATCTTCCCGCGTGGGTGAAAAAGGTCAACCAGGACCGTCCCACCGCGAAGTATCTTGGCGCGGAATGGATGCCGGTGAACACCAAGCCGGGCGATAAACCGTTCTGCACTCTGACTGCCGGAACTGACGTCCGCTTCTGCGGCACTCTGGAACTGACTCCGTTCAGCAATGAGATGCTGGAGGAATTCGCGGAAAAGGCCATCGAAAACGAACAACTCGGCGCACACGAAACCACGGACGTGCTGGCGTTGAGCTTTTCCGCGAACGATTACGTCGGCCACCAGCTCGGCCCCGACGCACCCGAGGTCCGCGACATCTCCATCCGCACCGACCTGATTCTCGGCAAACTGCTGGACTTTCTTGATGCCAAACTTGGCGCCGGAAACACTCTCGTCGTCTTTACCGCCGACCACGGCGTTGCGCCGGTACCCGAAGTCAACCAGGCCCGCAAAATGCCTGGGGGGCGCCTGGACCAGGCCGCGATTTCTAAGACAATCGGTGCCGCGATCGCAGCCAGGTTCGGCGACGGCAACTGGTTGGTCTTTGACAATTCTGGATTCATCTACCTGAACTACGACACCATCAAGAAAAACAACGCGGACCCCGCGGAAGTGCGCCGCGTTGCCGCGGAAGCCGCGCGCCTGTTGCCGCACATTGCCCGTGTCTACACGCGTGACCAGTTGCTGCGGGGCGAAGGCGCCGCTTCCGGAGATTTCCAGGGTCGCGCGGTGCAGTTCGGCTTCTATGGACCCCGCTCGGGAGACTTGTTTCTCCTGCCTGAGCCCTATTACATGTTCGCGGCCGCTGGGACCACACACGCGCTGCCGTACAGCTATGACTCGCATGTGCCGCTGATTTTCTACGGGGCCGGAATCCGCGCGGGAATTCACTCCAGACCGGTCACGATGAATGACGCTGCGCCGACTCTGGCCGAGATCCTGCAAGTGGAAACGCCCAGCGGAGCGTCCGGGAGAATCCTCGCGGAGGTCTTGCAGTAAATCGTTCTGATTGGTTTTCATGTTGGTTTTCATAATATTGACACTCGCCTCGGCGCAACCTAAGATCGGGTGCGCCGGAATTCCAACCAACTATTACCCATGCCTGAAGCAGCAGTGAAAGAACAATTTGCCTGTCCGAGTTGCGGTGCAGGAATGCAGTTCAGTCCGGAAGCGGGACAACTGAAGTGTCCGCACTGCGCGCATACGCAGGCGCTGATTGCCGGTTCCACCGTGAAAGCCCATGAATTTACCGGGACTGTGGCCAGTCATCTTTTACAACCTATAACCGCGAAGGCGCTTCAGGTGACCTGCACCGGTTGCGGCAGTGCGGTGTCGTTTGAACCTCCGGAAGTGGCCGGAATTTGTTCCTTTTGCGGGACGGCCATTGTGGCCCAGCCGAAAGCCGCCGACCCGCTGATTGCTCCGGATGGCGTGCTGCCGTTTCAGGTGGCGAAGCCACGCGCCTTGACCCAGTTACAACAATGGCTCAGTTCCCGCTGGTTCGCTCCCAATGCGCTGAAGCGGCTCGCGCGGCCGGATGGGATGAACGGCGTATACCTTCCCTTCTGGACCTATTACTGCCATACGGACAGCAATTACACCGGCGAACGCGGCGTTTACTATTACACGACTGAAACCTACACGGAGCGCGACAGCAGCGGTAACACCGTGGAGCGCACGCACGAAGTGCAGCATACGAATTGGTATCCGGCATCGGGGCGGGTTTCAGAGGACTTCAACAATGTGCTCATCGCGGCGACCAAAGCAGTTCCGGAACCGCGTCTCGACAAGCTGCAACCCTGGGACCTGAACGCGCTCTGCCAATACGAACCGGCGTACTTGGCCGGCTTCCGCGCCCAGCACTATCAGATTGAACTGGCCGAGGGTTTTGAAAAAGCCAAGCTGGTAATGCAAAAAGAGATTGAGCGATCGGTCCGCTCGGACATCGGCGGCGACGAGCAGCGCATTTCCAGCGTTGCTACCACGTACTCCAATATCTTTTTTCTGCATCTGTTACTGCCGGTCTGGATTGGCGCCTACCAGTTTCAAGGCAAGGCCTACCACGTGGTGGTCAACGCGCGCACCGGCGACGTCGAAGGCGAACGCCCGTACAGCGTCTGGAAGATCGGAGCGTTGACGGTAGCGATCATCGCGGCGATCGTGCTTATCGTCATGTGGTATCAGGCCAACCACTAGAACCTTACCGCTGATGGCGCAGATCAGTGTGATCAGCGTCCTCAGCGGTAAGGTTTTTAGCTCCCGTCATTGGGATACCCCCCGGTTCGCTCCGCCCCAACCGCTCGGCCGTTTCCCTGCTAACAGGGAAAAAAACAGGGGAGAATGCGAGCGCTTGGATACTCCAAACATGCAAAACCTCGATTCCACGGGCCTTTCGTGAACCTTTTTCCCGGACGGAGTCAATTCGTAACAGGGGAGGAACAGGGGCGTAACAGGGGAGGAACAGGGGAATCGCCGTGATCGCCGTGATCGCACGTGATCGCCGCGATCGGAAAACCATACCACTGATAACGCTGATGTTCTTGATCAGTCAGAATCAGTGTCGTCAGAATCAGTGTCGTCAGTGGTAAGGTTCTATGGTTTTCCTCGCTTTAGGTTTTCAAAGATCGTTCCACGGTCCGCCTGGGCGCGGTCCGCCTGGGCGGGCCGGCCGTATCGGATGTTCCCGGGTTTTGCTAATTGCTAACTGCTAATTGCCAATTGCTTCTTTTATTGCCATTTGCTAACTGCTAATTGCTTCCAATGCGGCGCGCATGGTACCGCGAAACCCTAGCGAAATGCAATAGCTAATTTGCTAATGTTTTCAATCGGTTAGGAGATGGCCTCTGACCACGTCGAAACCGCCAAAAGCGGCGTCGTTTCAAGAGCGCAGCGGAGCGACTTAGAACCTCTTTTTGGCCGCGAATCTACGCGAATAAGCGCGAACCAAAACCTGAAGAACCAAAATTCGCGTTCATTCGCGTGAATTCATGGCCAATGTTTTTCGCGGGTAACGAGAACATCCTTTCCTCGCTAGTTGACCTTCGGCATTTCCCAGCTTGAGAACACCATCCGATATATCAATACGCAGGAAACACCACAGAAGAATGAGCTTCGAAGACGAGCTTTTGCGGATGCTGAAACGGCACGCCATGGAGCCGTATCGGAGCGTGCGGGATTGAAATCCCGCTGTGTGCCAGCCGTCCCCTGCGGGGACTGGATTTGGTTTCCCGCTTCCCGCCGTTGAAACGGCGGGCTACTGCGAGCCCGTCCCGCTTTGCGGGACTGTGTGACGCTGCCGGCGGCGGACAATCTGTCCGACGTGGTTCTTAACTCCCCGTTTGCCGGCGCAAACCTCAACTTGGAGCGTTGTCAGGATTTATCCCGTGCGGCTGAGATTGCATGAACGGGTTTCTGTTCCGGCGCAGCGGACGCAGGCGGAACGTCAGCGGCCGCGAATGAAAAGTAAAACGTGGCTCCCCGTCCTAAGTCGCTCTCTGTCCAGATCTGGCCACCGTGCCGGTGAATAATTCGCTGTACTGTTGCCAATCCGATCCCCGTCCCGGGATATTCCCTGGCGTCATGCAGACGCTGAAAAGCGCCGAACAACCGGTCGGCGTATTTCATGTCAAACCCCGCGCCGTTGTCGCGCACAAAGTAGACGGGTGGCGCATTCCCGGCCTTGGATCCGAATTCGATTCGCGCGCCAGCTCTTCTGGACGTGAACTTCCACGCATTCCCGAGCAGGTTCTCCAGCATGACTTGAAGCAGGACCCGGTCTCCCTCCACGATCAAGTTCGGCTCAATCTCGACCGTCACCTGACGGTCCGGCTCCGCTCGCTGGAGACGGTCGACGATCTCTTCCGCCAGTCTGCTCAAGGAAACTTTCTCGGGGACAATGGCGGAGCGCGCGGTGCGCGCCAGCGCCAGCATACCGTCAATAAGGTGGTCCATCCGGGTTGTCGCCGCCCTGACGCGTTGCAAATGGGCCAATCCCACCGGATCAAGCTGGCCCGGGCAATCTTCCAGAATAGCGCCACTGAAGCCGTCGATGGCCCGCAACGGGGCCCGCAGGTCGTGCGAGACAGAATAGCTAAAGCTTTCCAGTTCCCTGTTCGCCATGGCGAGTTGCGCATTCTGAAGCCTGAGTGTGTTTTCGCTCATACGCAACTGGTCCTGGTACCGCTCCTCTCGATTGCGGTTGCGCTGAAATGCGGCCGCTACAGCGCCTCCGCCGCCTACCGCCAGAAACAACATGATCAGGAGCAAAAGGCCAAGTGTCCGTTCGGACTTCCATAGGGATTGCTCGATCACCGTTGTTGGGACGCTGATCAATATTCCCCATCCTGCGGAGGGGATGGGAGTATAAGAAGCAACGACCTCCTGAGAGCCAAGGGACAGACGCTCGCCCGTGTCTTTGGGCTCCGCTTTCCTCAAGCGTTCGACAATCGAGTGATTGCCGGGAACAGCTACAATGGCCGGCCCCTGGGCACCGAAAATCTTGCCTTGTTGATCTACGACGAAGAAGAGTGCGCTGTTTTCCGGAGTTGCGTATTCATAAACGTCGTGGGTGATTGTAGCGAGCGTCTGCTCACCGACCATGAGTCCCAGCGGGTTGCCGTTCTCGTCGTTCACGGGAACGGCAATGGCCACGGCGTATCCAATCCCCGCAGCCGCGTGGTAGGCGGGCGAGACATAAGCCGCGCGGCCAGCGGACAACGCGGAAGACAAATCCGCAAAGTGATAGTCCGGACCCAGGAGTGCCGCGTTCGCAGGCGAGACCGCCCGTAATTTGCCGCTGCGGTCATACAAACCCAAAGCTGTAAATCCAGGCCGCAACTTGTGGGTTCTCGCGAGCATCGTGGCGAGCGCGTCATTATTCCCTCGCCGCCATTGCGGCGCCACGTCTGATCTTTCCGCGAAACCCTGGAGGTAAGCGGTACTGTCGGTCAACGGCCGCTCGACCAGCGCGGCAAACGCTTTCCCCGAACGCGAACTCTGGGTAATGAGCCGCTTGGTGGTTTCATGGAGCAATACCCGGTGGGCGACAATGATAAAAGCGGTCAAAGGCAAAACCGCGAGGCCAATCGCTATCAAGTAAGCGCGGAAAAGGTTCCGTCGTCGCCGGGGCATTGTCTCTTTCGTGGCGCGCATCGTCTACTCATTTCCGTCTCCGGCTGTTCCCTCTAACGAGGTGCTCTTTCAGTCGGCAGTGCTGTGTGTGGGCAATTCTCCGCGTTGATCTCTCTTATCCCAAGTCTACTCTTGTGCAAATCAGCGAAAAGTGGCAAGCAACAATTAATTGGCGGTAAACTGACTGATTAGAAACTTACAATCGTCCGGCGGCGCGCGCTAGTCCGGCGCTCAAGCCATAGAGTCTAGAGCTGTCATTTCGAAAATGACACGTGGGTGGCGGCCCCGCCGCAGATGGCGCAGAGCGGAAAAGGCATTTACCGCGAAGGTCGCGACGGACCAAGAAGCGGGCAACCGGGCAGAAACATTTCTTTTTCGCGACTCAGCGCGGGAAACGGCGGAAGAGCAGCCCTTCCCAGGGCTGCGAGAGGATCGGCGTGGCGGGGACAGACGGGACGTATTCTCCTCTTTTAGCTACGACAAAATTTTCAGCATGGCCGGTGTGCCTTCAAGTGCTTGTGCTGGCGCCGCATGGTGTCCTGGGGTTTGTGGCTTTTTGGCTGTGGTGGCCGAAATCAAAGGAAGGCTGGCGCAAGTTTTTGCTCGTGGCCGGATATCTCTTTGCGTTCCTTCCAGACATGCGCTATACCTTCGATCTCAGATGAACCCATTTGTCCAAAATCTCACCCGGAGGCAATCAATCATGTCCCAGCGATTCATAGCTAGGATCACCACGGTCGTGATCGTAACGGCGATTGCGGTGTCGTCCGCACAGCAGTCAGTCAAAGCTGACTACCGCATCCAGAAGACACAGGCGGAGGCGCCTGTGCGACATGAGCATGGGCAGGGCCGCTCGGCTTCCGCTGTTGCCGGCGAGATTGCCCGGATACGCGAGCAGTGGTCGCGCGATTTGCATGACAAACGGCTGGAAGAAATCACCGCGCTCTATGCGCCGGATGCGGTCTTTCTGGCCGGCGATATAGGACGCGTTACCGGACGGCCGGCTGTCCGCGAGCTTTGCCGGAACGTAATGGCCGCCGTGACCAGCAACCTTACGTGGCATAGCGTGACCGTGGAAAGCTCCGGGAACCTGGCTTATGACAGCGGCGAATATGACGAGACACTTGTGCCGATGGCCGGCGGGACGCCGCAGCAATCCAAAGGCAGCTATTTGATCGTCTTCAGACGCGGGCGCGATGGCAAGTGGCTGATCGTGGAGCAGGTCTGGACGGAAGTGAAGCCAGCGACCCACTAGCCGCTAACCAAACCCTTTTACCACGGAGGGCACAGAGGACACGGAGGGTTGGGACAGAGGACCAGCGGTTGCTCTTTGCTCTTTGCTCTCGGAACCTTACCGCTGATGACGCAGAGCACGCTGATTCCAATTATTGCGTGGCGGCTTAATGACTTCTCACGTGATGCCGGCCTGAGCTTGTGCCTGGATCGCCTGTTCCAATCGGCGTTATCTGCGTCATTCAGTGGCAAGGTCTTTACCCACCGAACATCTGCGGCAATCTAGCTGCTACGCCCCAGCGCATGAAGCGCACGGTCTGCAGCGGTGACTCCGCGAAACTGCGCCTCTTCAAAAATCGAGATTCCGCTCAGGTCGGAGTTGGCAAAGTACAGCCTGTCTTCCGACTTCTTCAGTGCGTGCCGCTCCGGCGAAAAGATCGTACCGACCGCCGGGCGCACCATGGCATGGCCCATGCGCATCACGTCGATGCGTGAGACGCACTTGCGAATGTCCTTATGCGCGCGCTCCAGGTCGGTAAGGATTGCTTCCTTCCAGTAGGACCAGTCTTTTTGCAGCAGCATCTGCCGGTTGGCCGCCGGTGTTCCTTCAGCCAATGCCCAATAGAAGGTCCAAACCGTTCGATCGGCGAACGTCCGCAGCGATTGATGCATCGCGTCCACGTAGCCCAGCGCAGGTGAATCCATGAACACGTTGTCCCAGGCGGGCTGAAGCCCGTGGGATTCAGGAATGGACTCCAGGGTGAGGTTCGCCGTGAGCCAGGGCGAGTATTGGAAGTCGCGAAGGTGGGGCATGCCGTCAATCAAGTAGGGCGCAAGAAATGTGGGCGCGGCGAATATCACGCATGAGCAGCGGTACTCCGTGTCACCCGCGTCGACGCGAAACGAGACCCGGTCGCGCTGTATGAGATGGACCATCTGGTCTGCGCGAACAAATTTTCCGACCCGCGCCAGCAATTGCCGTGCGACCCAGCCGTTTCCTTCCGGCCAGGTGAGCGGCCCTTTTTCTTCCGGCTCGCGGGAAGAAAAATAGTGAATGCCGGCCCATGCGGACGTGTCGGCGGCCAGCGCGCCGTAGTCGTCGCGGCAGGCGTAGTTCATGTACCAGAGCAGCGGCTTGGAATCGAAGCCGTTCTTTGACAGCCAATCGGCAAAAGACATCCGGTCGAGAGCGGCGTGCCGGCTGGAGAGCCCGATCTCCAGAGGAATCGTGAAGCCGCCGGAGGCGCGAAAGGAATGCGTGAGATCGGCAAAGCGGCGAAACTGGTCGCGGTCAGCAACGGTCAGGTCGGCTTGCGGCTCAATGCCCTCTTGCCAGCGCCCGTGAAGAAACAAACGCTCCTGGGGATCAAAGCAAAGATATCGTTCGTCCCACTTGCCGTCCTGGAACACTCCGAGATCGGTAAAAAGTTCACGCACGTACTCCGCGTGCTTGCCGGGCACGGGGACATAGTGCGCAGCCCAGGGATAGCGGGTGACGTGGTTTTCTCCCCAGCGCGAGTTGCCGCCGGGTTGCTGGTTCATTTCCAGCAGCACAAAATCGCTGAAGCCGCGCTTTTGCAAACGCCACGCGGCGCTCAGGCCGGCCATGCCTCCACCTACGATGACCAGGGGAATACGGACAATTTGTCTCGCCGCGGGAAAGTGCGCATGATCACGCAGCAAGTGTCCCAGTTGGAATGAGTCGTTGACAAACTCGCCAGCGATCGGGCGGCCTGACTTGACTGAAAGCCCAACCAGGGCCGCGGCGCCCAAAGCGCAGAACTCGCGGCGCGTGGTCTTCAATGGCTGATCTCCCGCCACTCGCGGTCGTACGTCCGCACCAGCACCTGGTCGTTGAGATGATTTGCCGGCATGGTAACCGGCGCCATGTCCGGCGGAAACTCAAACATGCCGGGGAATCCCGCCAGCGTCAGAAAACGCATTCCTTGAGGCAGAGATGAAGGCGGAGCATAGTCGTGCTGGCTGCCCAGAACGTATCCCCATTCGCCAAACGACGGCACGTAGACGTGATAGGGATACGTCTTGAAGCCCGCTTGTTTTACCGTCTCCGCGATGCACCAGAATGATTTACGCGCGAACATGGGGGACGTGCTCTGCACCACGAACATCCCTTGCCGGCTCAAATGATGGCTGAGAGTGGAATAGAAAACCGTGGTATAGAGTTTACCGAGCGAATAGTTGGTGGGGTCGGGAAAATCCACGACGATGAAGTCAAAGACGTCCTGCGATGAGTCCAGCCACAAGAATGCGTCCGCGTTGATGATATGGACCTTGGGTGACAGAAACGACTTCTGGTTCAGCGCTGTGAGGAACGGGTGTGTCGAAAAAAGATGTGTCATCTCCGGATCAAGGTCCACCAGAGTAACGCTCTCAACCTGCGGATACCTCAGGACTTCCCGTACCGCCAGGCCGTCGCCGCCGCCCAGCACCAGCACATGGCGCGGAACGGGAACAGCGGAAAGACCAGGATGGACCAGCGCCTCGTGGTAGCGGTATTCATCGCGTGAACTGAACTGGAGGTGCGAGTTGAGAAAAAGTCTGAGGTCGTCCTTCCATTTCGTCAGGACAATGTGCTGGTAGTGCGTGTCGCGGGAAAAGATGATTTCGTCGGCATAAATATTGTCTTCCGCCAGGCCGGTAATGCGCTTGCCGTTCACCAGCCCGGCGATGAGCACGGCCATCACGATCGCGCACATCACTTGCAGCCGCCGCGGCGAGGGAAGCTGGCCCTTGAACAGGAACGTGCCCCACAGAGCAACCGCGGCATTGACGATGCCGAAAAACAACGCAGATCGCACCAGACCCAGGTACGGCACCAGCACTACGGGAAAAAGAATAGAGGCAAAGAGCGCGCCGATGTAGTCAAACGTCAGGATGTGTGAGACCACTTCATGAAAGTGATAGCGGTCGCGAATGATCCGCATGAGCAACGGGATCTCCAGGCCCACCAGGATTCCGAGCACAATCACAATGAAGTACAGAAAAACCTGGAAGCCCTGCGTGAAGGCAAAAGCGAGAAACAGCAGTCCGGAGGAGAAGCCGCCCACCAGGGCCACCACCAGCTCGATCCAGACAAAACGGTAGGCCAGTCCGCGACGGATGAATCGGGAAAGAAAGCTGCCGATGCCCATGGCGAACAGGTAACTGCCAATTACGGTGGAGAACTGGAAGACGCTGTCGCCCACCAGGTAGCTGGCCACCGTGCCCGCTATCAGTTCGTAGATCAGGCCGCAGGCGGCAATCAGCAGGACAGAAATGAAGAGAAGGACCGCCACCTCTAGTGCACTGCCGCGGCAATGATGATGCAGATCCCAATGGACATGGCGCCTACCAGGATGGCCAGCGCCATGTTGTGTTCCTGCACAATCTCTTTCCACAAGTGGTAGGGCGTTATCTTGTCCATGACCGTGAACGCGACCACAAAAAGGATGATGCCCATGGCGGCGAACACGGAGGCGTTGATCAGGTTATGCAACAGGCTTGTGAAGTCCATTATTTTCCTCCAGTGTAGTGATGGTAGGAGCTGTAGACCGAGCGGTAAGAACCTGGGTTGTCGCGGACAGAGTTGGGCACATTGCTCACCTGGTTGACTGAATTCAACGTCCAGCCCTGGTATTGTGCGGTGGCCAAGAGCCCGAGCACTCCAAGTCCATAAACTAAGTAGAATCTACGAATCATCGTCATCTCCAGAACTGTCGTTAGAGGAACCGCCCGAACCGCCGGCATGGTCGCTCTCCTGCCAGCGCATGTGTTCAAAACTCATGGAGCGCCACGTCGCAAACAAGGCCGGGACCACCAGCAAAGCGGCCGCCACCAGGAACCACCAGTAAACCGGGGCATCATGGGTGACGCTCACGGTGTAGGAAATCGGGCGGCCTGGATCACTCTCCGGCTCAATCCGTAAGTAATAGTGCCCAGGCGGTATGGCCGGGATCAGGATTGAATCATGCTGCGAACCTTCGCTCCAGGAGCCGTCTTCATCACTGCCGTAGTAGGAGCTGATTTCGCGGCCAAAATCGTAGGCCTGGCCCGTGTCCTGGTTGATGAGTGCGTAATCGAGATAGATCCAGGCGTTGTCAAGGTCCGTAGTAGTCTCAACCTTTACCGGAGCGGCGTGGCCGGACAGCTCAAACGTGTCGGTCACGAAGGAGTGTTCTCCCGCACTGCCGGGACTGAACTCATAGGTGTGCCGGAAGACTTCCTTGTCCTTGGCCATGACACCGTGGACGATCAGGAGCAACAGCGCCACGATCAGGAATATGCCGCAGTATTTCCAGATGATTTTGGGGGTGGAAGCAAACGGCGAAGGTTGATTTTCAAACACGCCCGTCGGGGGCGGCGGCGTACCGGGAAGAGAAAATGTTTTCCAAATGTCCACGCCGGTCATGTATTCGCCCATCGACCACGTCACTTCTTTGTCTTTCGTGGTCTCGGAGGAGAGCACGCGCGGCGGCGAAACGTAGTCTGTCACATCCACGGCTTCGCCTACTCTCACCTGCCAGGGAAACTCGCCGATCACAAAGGACGTTTTGGCCTGGGCGCTTTGGAAATGGCGGTAAGTTTCGCCCAGGTATCTTACCGGCGCTTCGCTGCCTGGACTCCCGGGACTGTCGGGAAGAGATCGCAGCACAGAAACGTAATTCCAATGGCCATCAAATTCAGTCAGATAACGGAAGCCCTTGTACGGGTTGAAAAGAACATACTCGCTCCAGCTGTAGCTGATGCCGTCCACCTCAATCGCACGCCGCTGACAGCCAACCAGTTCATAGAGGACTCCGCGGAGCTTGCCTCGCGTTCCCGGCGGTATCAGCGGTTCATACTTGATGGCCGCCTTGAACTGCTGCAAGACCTGGACTTTGGGATCTTGAGCGTCCAGGATGGAGTGGCAGCTTCCGCACACGACGTTGACCGCCTGGCCGAAGGAACGTACCGTCACTGTTGCGCCGCAGTTAGGGCAGGTCAGCGAGCGGACGCTGACTCCGGGGACCGGTTTGCCGGGCGCGGGTTCAGGCATTTACCATCCCTCGAACTTGCGGACATTCTTGAGTTGCAGGTCTTCAAAGTCCACCGCTTTCCCGGTGTAAAGGACGGGCTGCGCATCACTGTAATCCAATGTGGCGAAATCTCCGCTGTGCGACCTCAGATCAACAAAGGTGACGTCCGTCTTGTCCCAGTATTCGAAAGGCAGCTCGCCTTCAACTCCGGCATAGTGGGCCAGGGTGAGTGACGTGACAGTAAAGGCCATGCCGTCCCACTGATAATTTTTCCCGAGCTTGGCGTCAGGCTGGGCAGGAAGACCGGAAATCTCTTTGCGAAAGGAGATGGCATATTCATCCTGCGCGTCGGAAATCCAGCCGTCACCGCCGTCATTGAAGACGATGTGCCATTCGTTCCAGTTCCCCTGCTCGTACTCGTAGATGATCCGTCCGGTGACTACAAAGGCCCGGTTGCCGTACTCGCCCTCGCTGGTGATCTGGAGAGGCGAAGCGTCCGGGGGCAGATCGGCGACCACACCGACTTTTTTTAAGTCCACGTCGGTGCGAACCAGGACCGATTTGCAGTACGGACAAACAGTCTGCACGCTGCTGGACCAGCGAAACACAACCGGAGCCCCGCAATTCGGGCAGTTCGAGGTGCGTTGGGTCATTGCGCCTTCCCGCTCCCAGCGACGGAAAACGCGGTGGCACCTTCATCGGTGGAATCAACGTAAGGCCGCTCCAGCCGTCGAACACTCACTCTCTGCGCGCCAAAAGCCTCTCGCAGCTGGCTGTTGAAATTCCACTCCGAACGCGGTCGGCAGCAGAAGAGATTCAGGCAGAGCGATCCGTATTCAGGAAACGTGTGGCAGGCAAGATGTGATTCCGAGAGCAGGCAAAGCCCGGTAATGCCCAGGGACTGTGGGAACTGCTTCCACTGCTGTTCTCCGCAGGGATGCAGATTGAGGTCCCGTACGATCCGGGCGAACAGTTCTTTCAGGGTGTCAAGACTGCTGAGCGACTCAGGATTGCAGCCGTAGGCTTCAACAATCCATTCTGTCCCCGTCATTACTGTTGCGGCTTTCCGCACGTTGGGCAGAACTTTCCCGCTGCCGGCATGGCTTTGCCGCATTCCACGCAGAACCTGGTCCCCGCCGCCGGCGCCGCGGCAGCCGGCGCTGTCTCCGTGCCGCTGGTGGCGGTCTTCATGCTGTTCATCATGGTTTGGGCCATGCCCATTCCCACGCCCAGTCCGGCGCCCAGGCCGGCGCCTCCGCTGCCTTCGTTGGCGGCGGCTATGGGCATGGACTGCGCCACCTGGAACTGCGTGTACTTGTTCATGTCCCCAATCATGTTCATGCTGATTCTCTGGTCCAGGATCTTCTGCAGCTCGTCCGGCAGGGAGAGATTTTCCACCACAAACGTGTCCATGGCCAGACCAAGACTGGTGAATCCCGGTTTGAGCAGGTCACTCACCTGCTGCGCCAGCTGGGTTTGATTGGCTGCCATGTCGAGAAACGGCACGTTGCTCTGGGCAAACGTGTTGGCGAGCACGCCGATGATGGTGTCGCGCAACTGGCCTTCCAGGTCGGCGACCATGTATTGGTCGCGCGTGCCGCTGATCTTCTGGTAGAAAACCTTCGGATCGGCGATGTGGTAGGAGTACATGCCGAACGCGCGGAGACGCACCGCGCCAAACTCCTTGTCGCGAACGGTGATCGGATTCGGCGTGCCCCAGTGCTGGTCCGTCTGCATTCGCGTGGAGAAGTAATATACGTCGGACTTGAACGGCGACTGAAACGCTTTGTCCCAGTTCTTCAAATAGGTCAGGATCGGCAGGGTGTTGGTGGTGAGCTTATAAAGACCGGGAGCGAACTGGTCGGCAATCTTGCCTTCGTTGACGAACAGCGCGAGCTGGGAATCGCGCACGGTAAGCTGGCCGCCGTTCTGGATCTCGCGGTCCTGCATGGGATACCGGTAAGCGAGGATCCCGTCCGCAGGTTCGGTCCAATCAATGACATCGATAAACTGCTTGCCGATAAACGAACGTAAGCTCATAAATTCCTCATTAATCCTGATGTTTGCAGTTTGCGGTTTCGGGGCGCTTGACTGAATCGTATGGCGGCCACGGAAAGATGTCAAACAAAAGCGGAAGCGAGGAAAAACCAGGGTAATGGCAATCTGCAATGCTCAAATAACAGATAGCAAAGCCACAAATTGTCTGGAGGGAAACATCGGGAATTTGGCCTTTTGTTATTTCGCGTCTCAACGGTACTGATGCTTCCCGTCCTTCAGATGATCACCAATCTCTTTCTTTATCAAGTAACCGCCAAGGAAGAACACATTATAGAACCACGTGGCGCAGGGAATCACTATAAGGACAATTGCGCCTCCCAGCACTGGCATCGCAGACGCCACCCCGGCGCTGCACGCGACCGAGAATCCCACCCAAAGAAATGCTCGAAATCGGTTGACGCGAACGATAACTTTTGTAAGTCCATTATCGCCTGCTTCGCATCGCACGTCGACGCCACTGACAGCCGTGAACGGGTTTATACCAACCCAGTTGCTGTGACTGTATGTTCGCGGATCAATGCCGAGCCCAAGCGGAATCTGCGTCGAAGTTACAGAGAGATTAGCAGCCCTGTACTTGACGCACTCCTTGGTTAGAAGGCCTTTGATTCGCTCCAAAGCTGTGTCGGCGGGCAACCGGCAAACGAGTTCGTAAGTCTTATGTATCACCAGCTGGAACCCACGCAAGTATAATTCGTCCGCTTTTACTCTCCCTGGGGGTGTGGGACCGGCTCCACAATGATCGGCTGCGCCTTCCGCATCTCCGGCTTGCTCTCAAGCTGTTTGTTCTCAAGCCTGGGTTCGATGCGCTCTGGGGGACGCATCCGCTCGTCGAATTTGCCGAAGATCATTTTGCCGGCTGTGGTCTGGAGCACCGAAGTGACCGCGATGTCCACGTTCTTGCCGATCAGTTTGCGCGCGTTGTCCACCACCACCATGGTCCCGTCATCCAGATAAGCAACGCCCTGGTTGTATTCCTTGCCTTCTTTCAGGATGAAGACGCGCATGGTTTCGCCCGGCAGCACGATGGGCTTGAGGGCATTGGCCAGTTCGTTGATGTTCAGGACTTCCACGCCCTGAAGTTGCGCCACCTTATTGAGGTTGAAATCGTTGGTAATGATCTTGCCTTCGTACAGCTTGGCCAATTCGATCAGCTTCAAGTCCACTTCGCGCACGGCGGGAAAATCATCTTCCACGATCTGCACGTTGACGGTCGCGATCTTCTGGACCCGCTGCAAGACGTCCAGCCCGCGGCGGCCGCGGTTGCGCTTGAGCGAGTCGGCCGAATCGGCGACCAACTGCAGTTCCCGGAGCACAAATTGCGGAATCACCACAATGCCGTCCAGAAAACCGGTTTCGGCGATGTCGGCGATACGGCCGTCGATAATCACACTGGTGTCCAGGATCTTGAAGCTCTTGCGGCCCTGTTTTTCGGCGCCAAAGATGCCGCCGAGCGCCGCCAGGTTCAGAAGGTCGCCCTTATTGGCGCCCACAATCAGTCCCACGTACGACATCAGCAGCATGACCATGAGCTGCAGAAAACGCTGGGTTTCGGAATGCGTGATGCTGTTCTTGATGACCACGCTGAACAGATAGGCGCCCAGAATGCCAAGAATGCTGCCAATGACCGCGCCAATGAGCCGCTTAAGGCTCACGCCGCGCAGACGGGCCTCAAACGCCACTACCACCAGGCCGATGACGATTCCCAGGCAGCCCGCAAACCAGGGAGAGAACCTGGCTAAGCCGAAAGGCTGCAGATTGTAACAGGCAATAGAAACGACGCCAATAAAGACAATGCGAATGATCCACAGGTCCATAAGGACCCTCCCCACCGGGGCTTGCTGCAGATATCAAGGTAAAATTTACGCCGTACGCCTTGCAGTACCCTGAGTAAGTCGCTGCCCCAACAGCTTTATTGCGGAGCTTATAAATCAATGAATACGCTCCGCCCTACCCCAAGGCGGCCAGTATACATCAGCCGGGGCATTTCAGCCGCCCCTAGTTAGTTACCGACTAGTTAAGCACCGGCCTGCTTTGTTGTTGACCGGAACAACGGCATCCCGCATCTTGGGTGTACGGGGAAATATTCCCGGGTTTGTGTCGTGCGAACAATTTGGCCGGTGTAGATGAGCGGCCTGGTTCTCCTGCTCGTTGGGAGAACATTAAAACCGGCGCCCAAAATCTCGGGGGAGAAAAGGCGCCGGTTTTATTTTGAGAGATTGGCGTGCCCGTCCGCTCGGTTTCTCTCACTTGTTCTCGATGTCCCCCAATATGTCGTCGAAGTGGGCAATCAGGGCCCGGTCTGGCTTTACTTTGATTCCTGCCAGGCGAACGTGCCTCTCGAGGGTAGTGTTGCCGCGCAGCGGCAAACGGGCCGCCCGGACGACCTGTCCCTTCGTCAGTTGAATGTACAGCGGCACCAGCATGACAAAGTTGTCGCTCACGTGTGATTGTGTGAGCTTGAAATTCATGATCACCGTACCATCGGTGTCCGTAGAGAACGTGTTTTCGAATTTGTATTGCGGATACTCCGTCCCGTAAACGTACTGATTGAAAAACCAGTCCATTTTGCGATTGCCTTCCAGGTCCATTTCCCGCGTCATGTGTTTTTCCACCGTGGCCTTGAAATCCTCGGTGGTTGCGGCGCGGCCGGCGTAGGCGCCGGTGAAGTCGTGCATGAGCGCCTTGAAACGGCCGTCCACGTCCTTGACGGTCGTGTCCTGCAACATAAGCCGCAGCATCTGCAACACGTATGCGCCTTTCGGATAGATGAGATCGCGGGGTACGTCCACGCCGGTTTTCGCCGTGGCCAGACGATAGCCCAGGGTGAGCGGCCCTACGTCAATGGCCCGCCTTCCCAGGGTATTTGTGTCGGTGAGCAGTTTTCGCTGGTAGAACCAGAATTCGTGGTAATCATCCAGGCCGTGGTCTTTATAGATGAGTTGCAGGAAAATCGACGCGGAACACTCAGCGAAGCCTTCGCTCATCCATTGGTCACGGTAGGAATTCCAGCCGACGGCGTGTCCCCACCATTGATGGGAGATCTCATGCGGCCCCAGCGATTTGAAGAAGCCGCGCTCGTTGCCAAAACCCATGAAGTGGCGCGTGGTGGAGTCCAGAAAATAGGTGATGGGCAGGAACACCAGTCCCGGCCAGGACTGTCCGTAACCCATGGCTGTCTGCTGGGTCATGGCCAGCCGCTTGTAGGGTTCGTCGCCGAAATAATCGGTGTACATATCCAACGCGATCTGGGCCTCGGCCATCGCCTTCTTGGACATGGATACGGTGCTCATGGTTCCCATGACGCCCCGGTAGGGGCTGCCCCGCAGAGATTCTATGACGCTGGGAGACTCCGCATTCACGTCCGTCTCCACGTCATAGCGATTGCTCAGGTCGCGGCCTTCCTGCCGTTTGAAGTCGCCGATGTTGAAACCGGCAACCGCCTGCGGCGCGTAGGAGGCCCACTCCGTAACGCTTTCCTTGCCCTCATCCAGGGTTTTGCCTAACTTGCCTGTGGCCGCCAGCTTCATCCCGTGAGGAACGCGAAAAGTCATTTCGTACGTAGCGTAGCCGCCCATGCCCAGGCCGGGATACCAATTGTCGCGGGCTATGGGATAGAAGTTTCCGTTGCTTTCATCCGTGACAGCGTTCTTACCGCCGTATTTGGTGATGATGGTATAGCTCTCTCCCTTCTTCAGCTCTCGCGGCAGCAG
>Ga0210407_10000364_pt1 | contig 53164 bp, 41 predicted proteins | sample IncBWC27MmetaG_FD_150860 | JGI IMG/M metagenome (GOLD analysis project Ga0210407, IMG submission 150860) | Forest soil microbial communities from Barre Woods Harvard Forest LTER site, Petersham, Massachusetts, United States - Inc-BW-C-27-M | ecosystem: Environmental > Terrestrial > Soil >...
ATCTTTTGATGAGGCGGTTGACCTCGGCCGCCTTCTCCATGTGCGGCAGATGCCCCGCTTGCTCGATAATGTGGACGGGAAAACGTGATGCGAGCCCCTCGGCGTGGGTAACCGGGATGATCCGGTCCTCGCGACCCCAGATCAGCTGAACCGGCATTGCCAGTGTCGCGATCCGATCGGTCAGGTCGAGCAACTGTCGTCCGCCGGCGAACCATGCCTCGGCGATCCGCGCCAAGGCCGCCGAGACGCCGTCGAGCCGTTTGTAGCGCAACACGTCCTCGACCATCGTACGGCTCAAGAGTGCGGGGTCGTGCACCAAGAGGCCGAGGATTTCGACCGCTTCGCGGCGCCGTGCCATGCGGACAAAGCCGTCAATGAACGAACCATTGATCTCCGGTCCGAGCCCCGCCGAGGCGATCAAGGTCAGCGACGAGACGAGATCGGGCCGGCGCAGCGCCAATAACGCGGCGACGGCACCGCCCATCGAGTGTCCGACGAGATGACCCCGCCCGATGCCGAGCGCGTCCAGCGCGCCCTCGACGGCATCGGTCAGGCTTTCGCCATCGCCGGCACCCACTTCCTTGGCCGATCCGCCGTGCCCCGGCAGATCGAGCGCGATGACGCGCCGCCCTTCCGCCAGAACGGACTGGGTGAACATCCAGGTATTGAGATCGGCGCCAAAGCCGTGCACCAGCAGCACCGGCGCGCCATCGCCCTCGCCGAGTTCGAGATAGCGCAGGCGCCGGCCGCCGACCTCTATCTCGCGCGGTCGGGGCGCGTCGGCCTCCGCTTCCGGTTCGACTGACGGTTCGGGAACCGCAAACCCGGCGACAAATGTGTCTATCTCGCTTTCGGGCACCTGCTCGGGAGCGACGACGGCGAGGAGCGCACCGACCGGCAGGGTCGCACCGGCAGGCGCTACAATCCGCCGCAAGGTGCCGCTCTCAGAAGCCTCGACGACGTTGGTGATCTTGGTGGTCTCGATCTCGAGGAGCTCTTCGCCCTCGGCAAAGCGCTGACCCTGCTGCTTGAGCCAGCCGATGACCTTGCCCTCAGTCATCGTCAGGCCCCATTTCGGCATCGTGATCGCGGTGATCTCAGCGCTCATCTGCGGCGATCCTCAGTGGGCGAAGGGCCCCTCACCCCAACCCTCTCCCCGCAAGCGGGGCGAGGGAGCGCGTTGTTATCCCCTCGCCCCGCATGAGCGGGGAGAGGGAGGGGCCCGCGCCAGCGGGAGGGTGAGGGGCATGGTCGGCGTCAGTATGCGTGGACTTCGCGGATTGCGGCGGCGATCCGCTCCGGGCTCGGGATATAGAGCTTTTCGAGCGAAGGCGCGAACGGCACCGGCGTGTGCGGCGCCGTCACCCGCTTGACCGGGGCCTTCAGCGCGGCAAACGCTTGGTCGGCGACCAGGGCCGCAATGTCGGCTGCCATGCCGCAGCGCGGTGTCGCTTCGTCGACGACGACGAGCCGGCCGGTGCGCTCGACAGATTCGAGGATCGTGTCCTCGTCGAGGGGCGAGGTCGTGCGCGGATCGATCAGCTCGCACTCGATCCCCTCCTTGGCGAGGACCTCGGCCGCCTCGCCGGCGTAATGCACCATACGCGAGAGGGCGACGACCGTGACGTCGTCGCCGTCGCGGACGATGTTGGCTTCGCCAAAGGGGATCGTGTAGGGCTCGTCCGGCACCTCGGCCCTGAGGTCGTACATCAATTTGTGCTCGCAGAAGATCACCGGGTCGTCGTCGCGGATTGCCTGGATCAAGAGCCCCTTGGCGTCATAGGCGTTGGACGGCACGACGCATTTGAGCCCGGGCACCGAGGTAAAGATGTGATAGGGGCTCTGCGAATGCTGGGCTGCCGCACTGCGCCCGGCGCCGATCATCGTGCGGATGACGAGCGGGGTCTTGGCCTTGCCGCCGAACATGTAACGGAATTTGGCGGCCTGGTTGAAGATCTGGTCGAAGCAGACCCCGAAGAAATCGGAGAACATCAGCTCGGCGACCGGGCGCAGCCCGGTCACCGCCGCCCCGGCAGCGGCCCCCATGATCGCCGACTCGGTGATCGGCGTGTCGATCACCCGGGCTTCGCCGAATTCCGCAAAGAGCCCCTTGGTAACCCCAAGGACCCCGCCATAGGCGTCGCGCTGGCCCTCGGTGGCGGCACCACCGGCGACGTCCTCGCCGATCACCACGATCGTCGGGTCGCGGCGCATTTCCTGGGCCAGCGCCTCGTTCAGCGCCTGGCGGATCGATTTCTGCGGCACGGCACTCTCCCTCAGTATGAGGCGTAGACGTCGCTGAGGAGATCGGCCTCGGCGGGAGGTGGTGCTGCCTGCGCCAGCTCGACCGCGCGGTCGATCAGCGCCGCCACCTCGGCATCGACCGTGTCGAGCGCGGTCATCTCGAGCAACGCCGCCTCGCCGACGCGACGGCGGAAGTGCTTCAGGCAGTCCCGCTCCTCGCGCAATCGCCTAACCTCGTCCTTGCCGCGATAGAGCTGCGCGTCGCCCGAGTGATGCCCGTAGAAACGGCAGGTATCGACCTCGATGGCGCTGGGTCCGCCACCGGCACGGGCCCGCTCGACCGCCTCGCCCGCCGCCTCGTGCACCGCGAAAAAGTCATCGCCGTTGACCTTGACTGCCGGCAGGCCGAAACCGGCCGCACGGCCGGCAATGTCGTGGCTGCCGACTGCGTAGCCGACCCCGGTGCCTTCGCCATACTGGTTGTTCTCGAACACGAAGATCGCCGGCAATCTCAGCACCACCGCCATATTCATCGCCTCGAAGGTGGTCCCTTGGTTCGAGCCGCCATCGCCGGTAAACGAGACCGCGACAGTGCCACGCCCCAAGGTCTTGGCGGTCAAGGCCGCGCCGACGACCAGCGGCGGGCCGCCGCCGACGATGCCGTTGGCGCCGAGCATCCCGCGGTCGAGATCGGCGATGTGCATCGAGCCGCCCTTGCCGCCGCACAGCCCGCCCTTCTTGGCGAAGAGCTCCTGCATCATCAGCGCCGGATCGCAGCCCTTGGCGATGCTGTGGCCGTGCCCGCGATGGGTGCTGGCGATGTAATCCCGGGACCCGAGATGGGAGCAGACGCCGACCGCGGCCGCCTCCTCGCCGGCATAGAGATGGACAAAGCCGGGGATGCCGCCCTTGGAGAACTCTTCCTGCACCCGCTCCTCGAAGCGGCGGATCGTCGCCATGTCGCGATATGCCTTCAGCAATTCGTCGCGGTTCAGCTGCACCCCGTCCTCCCTGCGATCGCGCGTCCGATCCGACGATTCTGCACGCTCGGCGCCTGTTTCACAATCCTCAGCCGTCAGCGGCGAGCGTCCAGGATCTCGCCCAAAGTGACCGGTCGGAACTCCCAGACGTCGACTCCAACGTCGAACTGCCGCGGCAGCGGCTTCAGCCGCCCGTGGCTGTGGCCATGCAGATTGAGCCAGCCCTTGCCCATGCCGCGCCAGCTGCGAAACGGGTAGTGGCACAGCACCAGCGAGACATCTCCCACGGCGGTCTCGACATAAGGCTGGACGCTTTCCCAACCGTCGAGCTCTGTCGTTGCCGGCGGGTCGTTGTTGCCCGCGACGAGATGCTTGCGGCCACTGAGCCGAGCGAGCAGCTCGGCGACCACCGCTGGGCGCTGGCGAATGGCGAAGTCGCCGAGATGCCATGCCACGTCGTCCGGCCCGACCGTCTCGTTCCACCGCGCGACCAGCGCCTCGTTCATCGCCGCGACCGAGGCGAACGGCCGACGATATAGCCCGAGCGCGCCGCCGTGGCCGAAATGCGTATCGCTGGTGAAGAAGATCGCCATGTGATCCCGGAGGCGTTTCGCCGCGGACCTCAAGCAACCGTAAGATCGGTCAAGGGAAAATCATCGCCCTTGAACAAGATTGGCACGTCAAGCGCGCGGGTGCACACATAGGCAAAGCAATCGCCCATGTTGAGCGATGCGGGATGTCGTCCCCTGCCATACCGTTCGAATGCCGTCACCGCGCCGCGTCCGATTTCGGCGGTGATCGGGATAATTTGAGCCTGTATCTCTTCAAGAAAGCGATCGAGTAGGGCGGTGGCATCCTGGATCGCCGTATTCCCGATCCGCACAAGGCCGAGAACCGCCTCGTAGACCGCAATCGGAGAAGTGTGCACTGTGCTCGCCTGGCGGAGCCGCACGGCAAGAGCTGCGGCATCGCTATCGCGGGCGATGATGGCAATGATCGCCGAGGCGTCCAAAAACATCAGATATCGCCTGACAACTCGTCGAAGAACGCTTTGTCGGCCGGCAACCCGCCCGGTCTGCGGAGGGAGGCGAACTGGTCCTGGATCGGCTTCAACCGTTCGATCAGCGGAATCTCGGATCGGGCACGCTCATATTCATGCTCGACCGCTTCGCGAATAGTCTGCGTAAGGGTCTTGCGTTTGAGCTTCGCGAGCCGCCGAACCGCCTTGTCGGTCGCCTCGTCTCTGATGTGGAAGGCCATATATATACATCTCTTCATCTATACGGATAGATTAAATCGGTAGATCACTTACGACCCAATCTGTCAACTCGCGCTTTGCGGGAAGCTGATGTAAAAGCATTTCACATGAGCTGGTCGGGACAAGGGCCGGGAGGGCGCCGCGGATATCATCACGGCAATCTGCGCGAAGCGCTGATCCAGGCCGCCCTCGACCTGATCGCGAAAAAGGGCCCGGCCGGGTTCACCTTTGCCGACGCCGCCCGCTCGGCCGGCGTCAGCTCGGCGGCACCTTATCGCCATTTCCGCGATCGCGATGCGCTGATCGCCGATGTCGCGCGCCGCGGGTTCGAGCTCTTTGCCGCGCATCTCGAGCATACCTGGAACGATGGGCGGCCCGAACCGTTCGCCGCGTTCGAGAATGTCGGCCGGGCCTATCTGGCCTTTGCCCATGACGAGCCGGCCTATTATTCGGCGATGTTCGAGGCCGGGCTGTCGCTCGACGATGATCTTGATCTCCGTGAGGTCGCTGAGCGCAGCTTTGCGGTATTGCGCCGAGCGTCCGAGACCCTCTGCCTGCGCCTGCCGGCGGATAAACGCCCGCCCGCGCTGATGATGAGCCTCCACATCTGGGCATTATCGCACGGCGTCGCCTCGCTCTTCGCCCGCGGCGACAGCGGCCGGCGCCGGCTGCCGATGAGCGCCGAAGAGCTACTCGAGGCCGGGGTGCTGGTTTATTTGCGCGGGCTCGGTCTATTCGCCCCGCCGGAAGTGCCGGAGCGCTGATCCGATTGCGCTTGACAGGGTTGGGAGCCGTACATATGTGAATGTTACAAACATTCACATCGAGGCGGCAATGGATTTCGCGGCGCGTCTGGACGACATCGGCAAGCCGGCATGGATCGGGCTGACGATCGTTAGCTTCATCCTGTTCTGGCCGCTCGGTCTCGTGCTTCTCGGGTATCTCGTAGGGAGTGGACGAATGGCATGCTGGGCACACGGCAGCGGCGATCGCTGGCAGCGGCGCATGGACCGAATGCAGCAGCGGATGGGGCGCATGCAGGCAGCCGCCGAGCGGTGGAGCGCAGGCGGCTACCAGAGTTCGAGCGGCAACCGTGCCTTTGACGAGTACCGCGACGAAACCCTCCGTCGGCTCGAAGAGGAGCAGCGCGAGTTCAAGGCATTCCTCGATCGCTTGCGGCACGCCAAGGACAAGGTGGAGTTCGACCAGTTCATGGCCGAGCGCCGTCGCCAACCGGGGCCCTCTGATCAGCCGCAAAGCGCTTGATCCCGGACCAGCTGCCCGCCGGACTGGAGATCCGGCGGGCAGCTATTGTATCAACCATCGCTCCTTGGTGGGGTCAACGGATTGGGCGGCGGGGGCCGCAGCAACAGCAGCAACATAATGCCTGCGGTCAGTACCCAGGCGATGATCCAGAACGCGTCGATATAGCCGAGGACATAGGCTTCCCGCCGGATCAGATTGCTGATCCCGACAAAGCCCTGCAATGTCGGGTCACCCGCACCTATCGGACGCGCCGTGAAAAACGCGGTAGCCGTCGCGACCGCGCTGTCGGACCGATGTGAGCCGGCGACGAAGTGCAACCCGGTCAGGTTGGAGTAGACCTGCTCGCGGATTCGCACATAGGTCTGGACGAAAGCAGTGCCGATCTCGTTGCCAAAGAGCCGGCCGATCTGAATCACTGCGGCGATCGTCGGCGCCTCGGCGGGCGTGATGTTTGCGACGCCGAAGACAATCAGGGCAGTGATTCCGAAAGCGAGCCCCACCGCCCCGGCGATTTGCGAAGGAAGGAAATCGCCCCCCGCCCAGTCGTGGGTTAGTCCGGTATTGAGCCAGCTGGCATAGGCAATCAGCGCGAAACCGATCGCAATCAATATCCGCGCGTCGATGCGGCGCAGCAAGATGGCCGCAAGCGGGACGAAGACAAATTGCGGCAGCGCGACCCAATTCAGGACGTCGCCGATCTGCAGCTCGCGCAGCCCTTGCACCCGCGTCAGATAGTCCGGCAGCACATAGGCCGTCGCCATCACCCCAAAGCCGTATATCGAGATCAGCACGGCGGAAAGCCAGACATTCCGCTCTGCCACCACGCGCAGGCGGATCAGCGGATGCTGTGCTGTCAGCTCGGTCGCGATAAAGGCGGTCACCAATAATCCGCCGCCGGCGAAAAGCCCCGAAACCACACCCGAATTCAGCCAATCGAGGCGGTTGCCCTGATCGAGCCCGGCATAGATCATGCCGAGCCCGATCCCGACGAGCGCGAGCCCCCGCCAATCAGTCTGGCCGAGCAGCGTGTGATTGACCCCTTCGCGCGGCATTGCGTACCAGACGAGCGCGGTCATCACCGGTGTGAGGAGAGCGTTCTGCCAGAAGATCCACTGCCAGGCGCCGCTTTCCGAATAGAAGGCTTCGAGTGATCCCGCGATGTTCTGCGAGAACACGAAACGGAACGCATAAGCCGCCAAGCCCCAGATCCACCATTGCGGCGCGAGGCTGCGCAAAATGAATCCCAGGGACGCAGGGATGAAGGCACCGACCGCGAGCCCGCGCACCGCCTGAAGCGTGATGACCGTGCCGTAGTCCCGCGTGAACGGGATCATCAGCGAGGTCAATGCAAAGATCACGCTAGTCCACAGCAGAAACCGACGCGTTCCGACCACCAAGCTGAGCCAGGCGGCACTCGGCGCCGCCACCATCTGAGCCGCGCCGAATACCGTCGTCAGCCAGGAACCTTCATCAAAGCCCAGCCCCATACCGCCGCGGATATCAGCCAAACCGAAGGTCGTCAGACGGGTGTTGAGGCTGGACAGAAAGGCACCGAATAGCACGGCGATGACACCGAGCAGCGGCCTCGGGCAACGTGCCGCCAGTGGAGTCGGCGCGGCGATCGGGACCGCCGGGGCGGTGCCTATCACGGAGTTTCGGGGCCGGTGTCGGTGCGGATCGTGGCGATCACCGACATGCCGGGGCGCAGCTGGCCTTCGAGCGGGTGTCCCGGATCGAGCGTGATCTTGACCGGAATGCGCTGCACGACCTTGGTGAAATTGCCGGTCGCGTTGTCGGGCGGCAGCAGCGTGAATTGCGACCCGCTGGCCGGCGAAATGCTGTCGACGCGCCCGGCGACCACGACGCCCGGAAAGGTGTCGATCATGATCTCCGCGCGTTGGCCGATTCTGACGTGGGTCAGCTGGGTTTCCTTGTAATTGGCGACGACCCAGACGTTCCGAAGCGGCACGACCGAGATGACCTGGGTCCCGTCATGAACATATTGCCCGGTGCGCACGCCGCGCTCGCTGACCATGCCGTCGATCGGCGCGGTAATGCGCGTGTAGCCGAACTCGATCTTGGCGAGATCGGTTGCGGCCTGCTTTGCCTTCGCCGCCGCGCGCAGCTGGGCTTCCTCGGTGTCGAGGACCGCCATCTGCCGCTGCGCCGCGGCGAGCGCAGCCTCGCCGCGCGCCAGGTTTGCCTGGAAGCGCATTTCTTCGGCAACCGCTTGCTCGACCTTTTGTGGGGTGCCGAAGGTGCTGGCCAACAAAGCCCGCTGACGCACCGCTTCCTTGTGGGTACGATCGACATCGGCCTGGATGGCGTTGATCGCTTCCTGCGCCTCGGCGATCTGCGTATGTTGCAGGGCCTTGCGCGACTTCAAATTGTCGACCGCCGCTTCGGCGCCCGCGAACTCCGCTTCGGCCTGCGCGAGACGGGCGCGGTAGTCGTCGTCCTCGATCTCGATCAGCAGGTCGCCTTGCTTGACCTGCTGAAAATCGTTGACCGGCACCCGCCGGATGTAGCCCTCGATCTTGGCGCTCAACGGCGTGATGTCGCCGCGGACGTAGGCATCGTCTGTGGTCTGCCGAACACTGGCGCCGACCCACGCGTCCCACCGGGTGATGAACAGCGTCACAACAACACCGGCGAGCAACAGGATTACGGTGGTGACCGGGATTCCGCTGAACAGCCGAAAAACTCGCCGGCGCCAACCGGCGGTGCCACGCTGCAATGGCGCCGCCGGATCTATAGTGGGGCTTAATGTTTGCGGTTCGGGCGCCGCCATCGCCTATCTTAGGTCGGTTACTCGCTCTCAAACGACGCCGCGTTGACGCAGCGCCGCAATCGCCTCCGCGTCGTAGCCGATCTCTTGTAGTACCGCGTCGGTATGCTGCCCTTGATCCGGGGTCGGGCGCAGTTGGTCGGGCTGCGGGTAGCCGCTCATATGGATCGGCTGGCCGACTACCTTCTGCGGCCCGAGCTTGGGGTGGCTGATCGGCTTGGCGATCCCGAGATGCTGGACCTGCGGATCGGCGAAGGTCTCGTCGATCGTGTTGATCGGCCCGCAGGGGACGCCAACTTTGGTTAACAGCTCGACCCAGTAGGCGCTAGGATGCCGGCGCATGATCTCGTTCAGATGCGTAATCAGCGCCGGGCGGTTATTGGCCCGCGCGACCACGGTCGCAAAATCGGGATTGGTGAGCAGGTCCGTGGCACCGGCGGCCTCGCAGAAGCGCCGCCACAGATTGTCGCCTGAGGCGGCAACGTTGATGTAGCCGTCGGCCGTCTGGAACATGCCGGTGCCCGGCGAGGTCGGGTGGAAATTGCCTTCCTGGCCGGCGACCTCGCCCTTCATCAGATAGCGCGCCGCCTGAAAGTCGAGCATGAAGATCTGCGCTTCCAGCAACGAGGTATGGACCCATTGACCCTCGCCGGTGCGCTCGCGGTTGAGCAACGCCAGCACAATCCCGTAGGACAGCAACAGACCGGCCGAGGTGTCGTTGATGGCGATGCCGACGCGCACCGGCCCCTGCCCGGGATGGCCGGTGATCGACATCAGCCCGCCCATCCCTTGGGCGATCTGGTCGACCCCCGCGCGGCCCTCGTAGGGCCCGTCCTGACCAAAGCCCGAGATGCTGCCATAGACGATGCGCGGGTTGATCTTGCGCACCGCCTCGTAGTCGATGCCGAGCCGGTGCTTCACATCGGATTTGTAGTTCTCGACGACGACGTCGGCGCGCTCGGCGAGCTTGAAGAAGATCGCCCGGCCCTCGTCGCTCTTCAAGTTCAATGTCATCGCCCGCTTGTTGCGGTGCAGGTTCTGGAAATCGGGGCCGTCGCGGCGGCTGCCGGTCGCGTCGACCAATTCGCCTGACGGCTCGATCTTGATGACCTGGGCGCCCCAGTCGGCGAGCTGGCGCACCGCCGTCGGGCCGGCGCGATGCGCGGTCAAGTCGAGGACCAGGAAATCGCTCAGGGGCAGCGGGACTGTCGTCATCGGCCGATTCTCCTTAGCTCGTGTCTAGGGTGGTGCGCGCCTCATCCGCCGGGGCCCTGGCGGAAGACGGCGTCGGCGGTCTTCTTCTGGGCCGGCGACAGCGTCGAATACAGGGCTTCGAGAGCGGGCAACAGCCTTTTCAGGCCGGCGAGCTCGACCTCGTCATATTGAATCTCCGCGCGCAGATCATCAACGGCCGTTGCGTTCGCCGGCGGCTGTTGCGGAGCGCTGGCCCCTGCTCGGGCGTTCTCCCGCATCACGTTGGCGACCGCAGAGAACTGGGCTTCCTGGGCGGGTGTGATCTGCAGTTTCTGACGCAGGCTCGCAAGGTTGGCTTCGATATTCGGCGCGGGCGGGGCGTTCGGCCTCGTCTGAGCCAGTATCGCTCGCGCCGCCTCGTCACGAGCAACACCCATACCCGCGGCGTCGGATGGCGAGGCCAGCGCGACCAGGCAGGCATTCAGCATGCCGGCCATCGTGATAATTCGTATTGTTGAAACGACGTATCGCGACATTGCTTGAAGCCCTCGCGGTTCTGGGTCGGCAAAGGCATGCACCGGGGCGATGGCGCTGGCAAGACGCGATCGACCGGGCGTAGCGTGTTGTCCGGAACCGGGAGCATGAGGAAGCCGCAAATGGTCGAAATCCGCGCCTTCCGTTCGGCCGATCTGGAGGACCTCTACCGCATCTGCCTGGCGACGGCCGCCGGCGGCGACGACGCTTCCGCCCGCTATCGCGATCCCAGACTGGTCGGGCATGTTTACGCCGCGCCCTACGCCGTTCTCAGTCCGCTCACCGTATATGTCGCCGAAGACTCCCATGGCGTAGGGGGCTACATCGTCGGTGCACCCGATACCCGCGACTTCGAGACCCGGCTGGAAACCGAATGGTGGCCTGGGCTCAGAAAGCTCTACCGCGATCCGTCCGATGAGCCACGCGCCGGGTGGAGCGCCGACCAACTGATGAGCTACCGCATCCACCACCCGAGTTGCGCGGCTGGAGCCATCACCGGACCCTACCCCGCCCATCTGCACATCAACCTTTTGCCGCATCTGCGCGGGGTCGGCGTCGGACGGCGATTGATGGACCGTTGGCTCGGAGCGGTTCGGGACATGGGGGCGCGCGGCGCACACCTGGCGGTCGGCACCGCCAACCGCCGCGCCATCCGGTTCTATCGCGCTTGTGGGTTTCGCGAGATCGAACAGCCGTCGCCGGCGCCTTCGGCTCCGGTCTGGTTTGCCATAAGCCTGGTGCCCGGGCCTGAGGAGTAAGTCGAAACGATGGTTGCGCACGGCTGGCGGCGAGGTGATGCTGGTGCTCGCATGCTTGCGGAAGGGAACACGCCCATGGCTAACGCAGTCGGAGAGAACCATGCCAAGCGTAAGCTCGCCGCAGGCGAGCTGGTGTTGTGCATGGGGGTCAACCAGATGCGCACGCCGAACATCGCGATGATCGCCGGCGCCTGCGGCTTCGATGCGATTTATATCGATCTCGAGCACAATCCGACCTCGCTCGAGACGGCCGCGGCAATCTGCGTGGCGGCACTTGGTATAGGCATCACGCCGATCGCCCGGGTGAGCTCGCGCGACGCGCATGACGCCACCCGGATCCTCGATTGCGGGCGCAGGGGGTGATGGTCCCGCATGTCAGCACCGTGGCCGAGGCCGTCGTCGAGAGCTGCCGCTACCCGCCGCACGGCCACCGTTCGGCCTCGGGCTCCGGGCCGACGCTCGGCTACGCGGCACGCTCCCAGGGTGAGATCAACAGCTATCTCAACCAGGAAACCTTGCTGATCGCGATGCTCGAAACGCCGGAAGCGATCGGGAACGCCGACGTGATCGCAGCGGTCGACTGCATCGACATGCTGCATATCGGCTCAAGCGATCTGAGCACCGAGATGCGCATCCCCGGCCAATGCAATCATGCCCGCATGCGTCAGGCCTACGAAACGACCGCCAGAGCGTCGCGGGCGCACGGCAAATGGATGGGGGTCGGCGGGGTCCGGGAAGACCTCGAATTCCAGACCTGGCTTCTGCAGCTCGGGATGCGCTATCTGACCGGCGGCTCGGATGTCGGCTACATCCTCAGCGCCGGCCGCGCCGATGTGCGGCGGTTGCGCGAGGTCCGCCGTTCGTAGCCCGGCCATGTTCCGTCGTCCGGCGGTGCTCTCATGCGTTACATGTCTTGTGCTGCTGGCTGCCCGCTCGGTCATGGCCCAGCCGGCGCCGCCCGTGGCCGAGCCTCAGCCCGGGCGGGTCTTTTGCGAGCAGACCATCACCTATCGGATCGCGGACCCGTCGAGCGTTCCCGAGCCCTATCGGCGCTTTCTCGGCCCCTGGAGCGATGCGGCCTGGGACGCCAATACTTGCGCGGCATTGGTCGTCACCGAAGTGCAGCCCGATGGCACCGCGGCGATCATTTACGTCTACGGACCCCTCGGACCGAGCACGCGGGTGTCCGGCGGCGTGCTGCACGGCACCGGGATCATCCATGACGACGAGCTCAGGTTTCAGAACTCCGACGGCACCCAATTCGCATTTCGACCGGCGATCGCCGATCTCGTCGGGCAGATGACCAAGCCCAGCGGCCAGACCTACCGGTCCGAGTTCAAGAAGACATTCTGATCCGCCATGGATTTCTGACCCGCCGAGAGTGGAAAATGACCGGTTTTCGCCGAGTTGACGCGCGTGGTCGGCGTCCCTAAATCTCGCGGACACTATGGGTGGCGAGCATCGGGTGACCAAGTCACGGCCTGAGAGGGTGTCATAGATCGATCGCCGCCGGGGCGGGAGTTCCTGCCGGGATCTGCTTTTTAGACGCGACCGAAGCATGCCTCAATCCGCCACACCATCGCCGATTTACGAACTCAACGAGCGCAGCCGCGAAATTTTTCGCGTGATCGTCGACGGCTACGTCGCCACCGGCGAGCCGGTCGGCTCGCGTACCTTGTCGCGCCGCCTCGGACAAAATCTGTCGCCGGCAACGATCCGCAATGTCATGGCCGATCTCGAGGAGGCCGGACTGCTTTATGCCCCCCATACCTCTGCCGGGCGACTGCCGACCGAGGCGGGTTTGCGGCTGTTTGTTCACGGTCTGCTCGAAATCGGCCGCCTCGCCGAGGACGAGCGGCGCAGCATCGAGAGCCTTTGCGCGGCCCGCGGCAAAAGCCTCGCCCAGGCGCTGGAGGAGGCGACGAGCGCGCTATCCGGCCTGTCGCATTGCGCTGGAATCGTCGTCGTCCCGAAACAAGAGCGCCCGCTGAAGCACTTGGAATTCGTGCATCTCGGGCCGGGCCGGGCACTGGTTGTCCTGGTGACCGAGGACGGGCTCGTCGAGAACCGCGTCATCGAGCTGCCATTAGGATTGCCACCCGCCGCCCTTGTCTCGGCGGGCAATTATCTCAACGCTAGGCTGATCGGTCGGACGATCGAGGAAGCAAGGGCTGAGATTGAGGAAGAGATCGCTTCGAACAAGGCGCGGCTCGACGAACTCACCTCGAAGCTCGTCGCTACCGGCTTAGCCAGCTGGGCCGGGGGCGAAGGCAGCGCACTGATCGTCCGCGGCCAGGCCAATCTGCTTGAGGATGTGACCGCGCTGACCGATCTTGAACGGCTGCGCACTCTTTTCGAAATGCTCGAAACCCGCGAGACGATGCTGCGTCTGCTGGATGCAAGCAAGCAAGGCGAAGGGGTGCAAATCTTTATTGGCGCCGAGAGCCACCTCTTTGGGATCACCGGCTGCTCGGTGGTTATTGCACCCTACCACAACAGCCGGGAGCAGATCGTAGGCGCGATCGGGGTCATCGGCCCCACCCGACTCAACTATGCCCGGATCATTCCTATGGTCGACTATACCGCCAAGGTGATCGGGCGCCTTATCGGATAGGATCAGCAATGAACGATACCGGAAGGGAGCAGAAGACAGTGCCTGCTGAAGAGGAGACAGCGGCGAACAACAACGCCGAGCAGCCGGCTGCGGCGGAGGCGGAGGAACTCTCGCCCGAGGCCCGAGTGGCCGCGCTCGAAGCGGAACTTGCCGAGCAAAAGGATCGCCTGTTGCGGGCGCTCGCAGAGACTGAGAACGTCCGCCGCCGTGGCCAGCGCGAACGCGAAGATGCGGCGAAATATGCGGTTGCGGGCTTCGCTAAAGAGCTGCTCTCGGTGGCGGACAATTTGCGCCGAGCGCTCGACAGCCTGCCCGTGGAGGAGGCCAGGGACCAGCGCACGAAGAGCCTTCTCGAAGGCGTCGAGGCGACCGAACGCGAGCTCCTTGGCGTCTTCGAGAGAAACGGCGTTCGGCGCATCGACCCCGAAGGCGAGCGCTTCGACCACAATTTCCATCAGGCGATCTTCGAGGCCGAGCGGCCAGGCAAGTGCGCCGGCACCGTCATCGAGGTGCTGCAGCCCGGGTATGTATTGCACGACCGCCTGCTGCGGCCGGCAATGGTTGGCGTTGCCAAGGAGACGTCGAAGCCGGGGGAGCCTGTCGAATCCGCCGATACGGTTGCTTGAGGCGGCCTAACCCGTGCGTCCTGACCGGTTGTAGCGGTCTGAGCCCTCACATATATAACCCCAACCACAGTCAGGGGATGACTGATCAATCACTTCCCGGGGGATCGGGACGGTGCTTCCCCGGGCCGTCCGGTCCTGCTTTGAAATGAGGTGTCCATGAGCAAAGTCATCGGTATCGATCTCGGCACAACGAACTCCTGCGTCGCCGTAATGGAAGGCAGAAACGCCAAGGTTATCGAGAACAGCGAGGGCATGCGCACGACCCCCTCGATGGTGGCTTTCACCGAATCGGGCGAACGCCTCGTCGGCCAGTCGGCAAAGCGCCAGGCGGTGACCAATCCCGAGAACACGTTCTTTGCCATCAAGCGCCTGGTCGGGCGTCGCTTCACCGACCCGATGGTCAAAAAGGACATGGATCTCGTTCCTTACAAGATCATCACGGGCGACAACGGCGACGCCTGGGTCGAGAGCCGCGGCAAGAAATATGCCCCGTCTCAGATCAGCGCATTCATTCTGCAGAAGATGAAGGAGACGGCCGAGGCCTATCTCGGTGAGACGGTCGACCAGGCAGTCATTACCGTTCCGGCCTATTTCAACGACAGCCAGCGCCAGGCGACCAAGGACGCCGGCAGAATTGCCGGGCTAGAAGTACTGCGCATCATCAACGAGCCCACTGCGGCGGCGCTCGCCTACGGGATGGAGCGGAAAGGCAGCGGAACGATCGCGGTCTACGATCTCGGCGGGGGCACCTTCGACATCTCGGTCCTCGAGATCGGCGACGGCGTCTTTGAGGTCAAGTCGACCAATGGCGACACCTTTCTCGGCGGCGAGGATTTCGACAAGAAGATTATCGACTATCTGGCCGACGAGTTCCGCAAGGAGCAGGGGATCGACCTGCGCAACGACCGCCTCGCTCTGCAGCGGCTTAAGGAAGCGGCGGAGAAGGCAAAGATCGAGCTGTCGTCATCGGTGCAGACCGACGTCAACCTGCCGTTCATCACCGCCGATCAGCACGGGCCCAAGCATCTCAACATCAAGCTGACCCGCTCGAAGCTCGAAGCGCTGGTGGACGACCTGATCCAGCGCACCATTGGCCCGTGCGGCAGCGCCCTCAAGGATGCCGGGCTCAGGGCCTCCGAGATCGACGAGGTGATCCTGGTTGGCGGCATGACCCGCATGCCCAAGGTCATCGAGACGGTCAAGCAGTTCTTCGGCAAGGAGCCGAACCGCAGCGTCAACCCGGACGAGGTCGTCGCCATCGGCGCGGCGATCCAGGCGGGAGTGCTGAAGGGCGAGGTCAAGGATGTCCTGCTCCTCGACGTGACCCCGTTGTCGCTCGGCATCGAGACCCTGGGCGGCGTCTTTACCCGGCTGATCGACCGCAACACGACGATCCCGACCAAAAAGAGCCAGACCTTCTCGACTGCCGAGGACAACCAGACAGCGGTCACGATCCGCGTCTTCCAAGGCGAGCGCGAGATGGCCTCGGACAACAAGCTGCTCGGCCAGTTCGACCTCGTCGGCATCCCGTCGGCGCCGCGCGGCATGCCGCAGGTCGAAGTGACGTTCGACATCGACGCCAACGGCATCGTGCAGGTCTCGGCCAAGGACAAGGCGACCGGCAAGGAGCAGCAGATCCGCATCCAGGCGTCGGGTGGCTTGTCGGAGACGGATATCGACCGCATGGTCAAGGATGCCGAAGCGCATGCCGAGGAAGACAAGCGCAAGCGCGAGTTGGTCGAGGCGAAAAACAGTGCCGATGCGCTGATCCATACGACCGAGCGGACCCTGAGCGAAGCCGGCGACAAAGTTCCCGAAAGTGACAAGGATGCCGTGCAGCAGGCGATCCAAGCGCTGAAGGACACCCTCGGCAGCGACAGCACCGAGCAGATCAAGGCCAAGACCGAAGCCCTGGCGCAGGCCTCGATGAACGTCGGCGAGGCGCTCTATAAAGCGCAGCAGGCGCAACAGGCCGGCGCTGGCGAAGGCGGTGGCGGTCCGTCCCCCGGCGGCCAAGCCTCTGGCGGCGCCGCAGGCGGCGGCGGTAACGACAAGGTCGTCGACGCGGATTTCGAGGAGGTCGACGACCACAAGAAGCGCGGCTCCGCATAAGCGCCTCGTCACCGAGATGGGATCGGATGCGACTACCCCGGCGGGGTGTTCCGCCGGGGTAGGACGTGGTGGCAAGCCCTTTAATCGAGCGCCTTTCGGTCATGGCTAAACAGGACTTTTACGAGATCCTCGGCGTCTCCAAATCGGCGAGCGCCGACGAGCTCAAGCGGGCTTATCGCAAGCTCGCGATGCAATATCACCCCGACCGCAATGCCAGCGACAAGGGTGCCGAGCAAAAGTTCAAGGACCTCACCGAAGCTTACGACATCCTCAAAGACGATCAAAAGCGCGCCGCCTATGATCGCTTTGGCCATGCCGCCTTCGAACAAGGCGGTGGGCGGGGGCCAGGGGATTTCGGCTTCGCCGCGGGCGGGTTTGCCGACATCTTCGACGAGATGTTCGGCGAGTTCATGGGCGGACGGCGCGGCCCAGGCGGGCCGAGCCGCGGCAACGACCTGCGGTACAACCTCGAGATTTCACTCGAGGAGGCCTTCCGCGGCAAGCAGACGACGATCCGCGTGTCGACCCTGGTCGCTTGCGAGCAGTGCAAGGGCAGCGGTGCCGAGGCTGGGGCCAAGCCGATAACCTGCCCGACCTGCCACGGCCGCGGGCGCGTCCGCGCCCAGCAGGGCTTCTTCACGATCGAGCGGACCTGCGCCGGCTGCCAGGGTGCCGGACGGGTCATCGACAATCCGTGCAAGACGTGCGGCGGCCAGGGCCGGGCGAGGCGCGAGAAGACGCTGTCGGTCAATATCCCGGCCGGGGTGGAGGACGGCATCCGCATCCGCCTTGGCGGAGAAGGCGAGGTCGGTATCCGCGGCGCCGCAGCGGGTGATCTCTTCATCTTCATCAGCGTCACCCCGCATCGGATCTTCCAGCGCGACGGCGCCCACATCCATTGTCGGGTGCCGCTCCCGATCACGACGGCAGCCCTCGGCGGCACGATCGAGGTCCCGACCGTAGATGGCAGCCGGACGCGCGTTACGGTGCCGGCTGGAACGCAATCGGGGCACCAGTTCCGCCTCCGGTCGAAGGGGATGACGGTGCTGCGCTCGGCCGCCCGCGGCGACATGTTCATCGAGGCGGTTGTCGAGATCCCGGTCAATCTGAGCAAGCGGCAGCAGGAGCTGCTGCGCGAATTCGAAAAGGAAGGCGAGAACCGCCGCACCCACCCCGAAAGCGAAGGCTTCTTCGCCCGGGTCAAGGAATTCTTCGAGGACCTGCGGGAGTAGGCCTCGGCGTCAAAAAACTGTGAGAATTCCCCTGCCAAGGCGTCCCGGAAGCGTCGCAATTATGGCTTAAGATACTGATATACAATTAATTTTTGTCTCGGAGGGTGGCTGCGACGCAATTCTCCCTGCATTTCCCCGTCCGGCAGGGAAATCGCCAGGGGTCGTCACCGCTATTCCGCGGCGACGCGCTCGCGCCGGGTCTCCGGTGGCGCGGGTGCGTTCCCCTGGGCCAACACGGCTTCGAGGGTGCTGCGGATCTCGCTGAGCTTCGCCGGCTGCTCGACCTTGTGGCCGAACAAATTCTTGACATAGAAGACGTCCACGACCTTCTCGCCGTAGGTCGAGATCTTGGCGCTCGAGATCTGCAGATTGAGCCGCGTCAGCTCGCGGGTCACTTCATAGAGGAGACCCGGCCGGTCGCGGCCATTGACTTCGATGACCGTGTGTGAGGCGCTCGCCTTGTTGTCGACGAGCACGCGAGGCATCACGGTGAAAACCCGCGTTCGGCTCGGGAAGGCGGGCGGGCGGGCGAGCTCGCGATGCGGCTTCAGATCGCCGGTCAGCACATTCTCGAAGATCACGGCCAGCCTGGCGAGCTTGTCCGGGCGGTCGAATGGGCGCCCCGCCAGATCCTGGACCCAGAAGGTGTCGAGCGCCATCCCGTTCGACATCGTCATGATCCTGGCGTCGACGATGTTGGCACCGCTGATCGCCAGCGCCCCGGCGATGCGCGAGAAGAGGCCCGCGTGATCGGCGGTGTAGAGGGTGATCTCGGTCACCGATCGCTGTGGATCGACGCGTTTTTCGACGGTGAGCGGCGCGCCGCTGGCTGCGGCCTCGCGCATCAGCCGGGCGTGCCGGGCATGGGTCTCGGGATCGAAGGACAGCCAATAGAACGGGTAGCCGCGGGCGGCGAAGGTGGTGAATTCTTCTTCGCTGAAATCGGGCAGCAGTCGCCGCGCCGCCGCCTGCGCCGTAGCGACCCGCAAGTCCCGCCCCTCCACGGTCAACCCGCCTGACATCACCTCGACCGCGCGATGGTAGAGTTCGCGCAGCAGCGCCGCCTTCCAGCCGTTCCACACATTGGGACCGACGGCGCGGATGTCGGCCACGGTCAGAACCAGCAGCAGCTTTAGCCGCTCTGGCGATTGCACTCGCTCGACAAAATCACCGACGGTCTTCAGGTCGCTGATGTCGAGTTTGAACGCGGTACCGCTCATCAGCAGGTGCCAGCGCACCAGCCAGGCTACCGTCTCGGTTTCCTCGCCCGAGAGGCCGAGCCGCGGCCCGAGCTCCAGCGCGATGCGCTCGCCGATCTCGGAGTGATCGCCGCCGCGCCCCTTGGCGATATCGTGCAGCAGCACCGCCAGGTAGAGCGCGCGGCGGGAGACGATCGTCGCTGCGAGGTCGGTGGCGAGCGGATGCTCCTCCTTGAGCACCCCGGTCTCGATCTTGTGCAGGATTCCGATGGCGAAGAGCGTGTGCTCGTCGACCGTGTAATGATGGTACATGTCGTATTGCATCTGCGCGACGACCCGACCGAAATCGGGGATGAAGCGGCCCAGGATCCCGGCCTCGTTCATCCGCCGCAGTGCGGTTTCCGGATCCTTGCGCGAGGTCAGGATGTCGAGGAATAGTCGATTGGCCTCGGGCTCCTCGCGTAGAGGGTCGACCAGTCGCAACGATTGGCTCGCGGCCCGCAAAGCGCGCGGATGGATGTCGAGCCCATGCTCCTGCGCAACATGAAAGAGCCGCAGGAGCGCCACCGGGTCCTTCTTGAAGAAATCCTCGGCCGGTATCGTCAACCACTCGCCGTCCAGCACGAACCCGCCGAGCTCCCGCCTCCCGGCGCCCCAGCGCACCCAGGAGAGCCGGCGCTTGCGCTTCTGATCGGCTTCGAGGATGGCGCAGAAGATTCGGGTCAGATCGCCGACGTCCTTGGCGACCAGGAAATAATCCTTCATGAACCGCTCGACTCCGCGGCTTTTCGCGTCATCGGCGTAGCCCATCTGCCGCGCGATTTGGGCCTGCAGGTCGAAAGTGAGCCGCTCTTCGGCGCGACCGGCCAGATAGTGGAGATGGCAGCGCACCGTCCAAAGAAAGCTCTGGGCGTGGTCGAACCGCTGCGACTCTTCCGCCGACAAGACTCCCAATTCGACGAGCTTGCCGACATCGTCGGTGCGATAGATGTACTTGGCGATCCAGAACAATGTGTGCAGGTCCCGCAGGCCGCCCTTCCCCTCCTTGATGTTCGGCTCGAGCTGATAACGGCTGTCGCCGACGCGATGGTGGCGCGCGTCGCGCTCGGCGAGTTTGGCTCCGACGAATTGCGCCGCGCTGCCGCGCACGATGTCGGAATCAAAGCGTCTCTTGAGCTCGTTAAAGAGCGCCTGGTAGCCCCATAGATAGCGCGCCTCGAGCAGCCCCGTGCGGATCGTCAAATCGGCCTTGGCATGGCGGAGGCATTCATCGACCGAGCGCGTCGCCTGCCCGATCTTCAGGCCGAGGTCCCATAAAAGATAGAGCAGGTACTCGACCACCTGCTCGGTGCGCGGCGTCCGCTTGTAGGGCAGCAGAAACAACAAGTCGATGTCGGAATAGGGTGCCAATTCACCGCGGCCGTAGCCGCCAACGGCGACGATCGCCAGCCTCTCCCCCGAGGTCGGATTAGGCAGCGGGTAGATCTCACCGGTGACGAAGTCGAACATCACACGGATCAGCTGGTCGGTCAGAAAGCAGTGCTCGCGCACCACCACAGCGCCATCGCCGGTCGCCTCGAAGCGGCGGCGAATCTCGTCGCGGCCGGCGGTCAATGCCGCCTTCAGCGGGGTGATGATGGGCCCGCGATCGAGTGCGGGGGATTGGGTCGAACGCGCAACGGCCGCCAATTGCTGTTCGAGCACGCGCCGGTCGATGATATCGCGTTGTCTAGGGATGCCGGTCATAATGTTCCTCCCCCGCTGATCTCGAATTTTCTGCCGGGGTACTTGCCGGTCACAGAGGCGCTCCGGCGAGATATATGCTGCCGATAGCGAAATACACCCGCTGTCCGATTCCGAGTTCCAGCCAGCCGAGGATGCGATGCCCGGACAGATTAGCGTCGAGGTCCTGCCGAACCGCGGCGTGACCGCACGTCTCTATCCCGCCGCGACGCACGGCCGAGCCGGCGTCACGCTGATCCTCGGCCCCGGAGCCGGTGCGGGTCAGACTAGCGCCTTTATCGTCGAGTTTGCCACCGGACTTGCGGCGCGCGGCATCGATGCGGTCACCTTCAACTTTTTGTACGGCGAACAGGGCCGCCGAATTCCCGATCCGAACGACAGATTGGAGGCGTGCTACCGCGCGGTGATCGCGGCCGTTCGTCCACAGATGATGTCGAGCGCAGACCGCTTGGTGATCGGCGGCAAGTCGATGGGTGGGCGGATTGCCTCCCAAGTGGCTGCCGCCGGCGTCGGAGATCTCGCGGGGTTGGTGTTTCTCGGCTATCCGCTGCATCCTCCCGGCAGACCCGATCGTCTGCGCGCCGCGCATCTGCCGGATATCAAGGTGCCGATGCTGTTTGTTCAGGGTGCACGCGACGCCTTCGGCACCCCCGAGGAGCTTCGGCCGATCATGTCGCGGCTCGAGCCGTCACCGGATCTTTATGTCGTCGCTGACGGCGACCACTCGTTCAAGGTGCCGAAGAGAGCCGGCGTCACACAAAAGGATATCCACAATGCCGTCCAGGACCACGTCGCGGCGTGGCTACGCAAGACCGCCCTCGTCAGGACAGCGCGATAAGTGAGGCCGGCACCGCACCGCGGACGAGGGCCTTGCGGGCCTCCCATTGGGCGGCGGTGTCGAGGGTTTCGAGAAACTGGACATCGCCCCCCGCGAGGAGTGCTGTCGGAAGGCCGTCGCGATAGAGCAGCCGATTGCCGGTCAGCGCTGCGAGTTTGGGTCCGGGGGTCAGGATGCCCGCGAGATTGAGGGGGTCAGCGCCGGAGAGCGAGATCCAATCTGCCGAAGCCGGTTTGCGCCTGGTCTCGCGCAGCATGCCGATTGCGTCGGGCAAGGCGAATTGTTCGCCGGAGAAGCCGGCGACGAAGCGGCCGCCGCGGATTTCGCCGCGCGCCTCGAGCCGGCGATAGACCCGCAGCAGGTCGCGCCACGGCGGCAGCCAGGGCGCCTCGCGCTCGAGGAGCCGCCAGAAGACGACGCCGTAACGCAAGAGCAGCGCGCGGGCGACGTGCTCGACGGCCGCGGGCGCGGTCTGCGGCAGCGGCGGAGCGCGGCGGGCGAGCGCCCAGCGGCCGGCATCCTCCATGCGGAAGAGCGCGGTGCGCCGGCCCCGCCTTCCGGTGCGGCGATCCGCGGGAACGAGTAATGCGCGCAGCCCGGCGAAACTGTCGGAATTGACGAGGCCCGAGGCGACCAGCTCGGCCAGCGCCTCTTCGACTTGGGGGCGCAGCAGCCCGCTGCCTTCGACCAGTTCGTCGAAGAATGAAGCGCCGTACTGCCGGATGAAATCGGCTACTGCTTGCGCCTTCGAGCTGCATGGAGCCGCGTCGGGGGTGGCGGACAGCGCTGCCCAGAGCGGGGCGTGGCGCCGCGCCAAAAACGTGATCGGTGTTGTCCGCACCGGCGTCGCAGTACGCTCGCTGCCGTTGGGCCGAACATTGCGGGGTCTCAGCCGCGCCCAGGCAACGCGCCCGGAGAGGCATTGGTCATCGAGCCACGACGGCTCGTACCCGGTGAGCCGGGCCGGCAGAATCTCGGTCTCCCAAGCACCGGCCGGTGCTTCGAAGCCTTCGAGCTGGCGGATCAGGATCTCGACGGCGTCCGGCCCTTCCATGCGCGCATCCGGGGAGACGCGCTGCCAGCCGAATAGAAAGCGTAGGAAGTCGCGCGCCGAGACCGGCTGGATCTCGGCCCGCAGACGACCCACCGTGTAGCGGTGGATGCGGGCGAGCAGGCGGCGCTCGCACCACTCCTCCGCTGCAGCGTTCGGGGTGAAGCGGCCGCGCAGCGCGAAGCCTTCCGCCTCGAGCGCCGAGAGCGCCGCGGCGATGTCCTTCGGCTCCCACCCGAGCGCCGCCGCCAATGCTTCGGCGGTGGCAGGCCCAAGGCCCTCGAGCCGGCCGCGGATGACTTCTCTGAGCGCTTCCTCGGTCGGCCATTCGCGCTCGGCATATTCGGCTGGCGCGGCAATCGGCGGGTCGAGCCGTGCTCCAGGCCACAGTGACTGGAACTGGGGCAAGCGTTCCGCGGCGATCCACAGTGCCGGCTCTCGGTCGTCATTCCCGCGAAGGCGGGAATCCAGCGGCCCCTGGACCCCCGCTTCCGCGGGGGTGACGAGAGGCGGGTGGGGCAGCGTCAGCCGCGCTGCGCGCTTGTCGTGCGCCAGCTGGAGAAACCACTCGCTCCATGTCGGTTGCGCCGCAGCCTCCTCCGCGGTCAAAAAGCCGAGCCAGGAAAGCACATCGTGCAGCTCGTCGGCGCTCGTAGCCTCGGGCCAGGCTTCGCCGCTGACGCGGGCGATCGCCTCGGGATCGAGCCGGCCGATATCGGCCGCGGCCTCCGGCGCCAGCCACCGTCGAGCCATCACCGCCTGAGTCCGTCGCTCCTCCAACGGCGCGTCATCGAGATAGGCGTAGGGTCGTGCCGAGAGCACCTCGAGGGCGAGCGGTGATGGCTCAGTCAAATCGCGGGTGACGACGTCGATTTCGCCCGCTTCGAGGCAGGTGAGGATGCGGCTGAGCCCGTCGATGTCCATCGCCTCGACGAGGCAATCCGAGATGGTCTGGCGGACCAAAGGATGGTTGGGGATCTCGCGCTCGCCGACCAGGTTCTCGGCACAGGCGAGCTGATCGGGGAAGATCGCCGCGATCAGGTCCTCGGCGTCCATCCGGGCGAGCTGCGGCGGCACTTTCTTGCCACCGCGGAAGCGCGGCAATGCGAGTGACACGCCCGCGACCCAACGCCAGCGCGTGACGAACATCGGCGCATCAAGCAGCGCCTGGATCAGCACCTGCCGGATGCTGGCCGTATGCAGATAGTGCCGGACCTCGCCGAGGTCGAAACTGTGCGCCCGGGTCAGCGACAGCACGATATTGTCCTCGGTCGCTGCTGCCTGCAGCTCGAAATTGAACTTGCGGCAAATGCGCTTGCGCAAGGCCAATCCCCAGGCACGGTTGATGCGGCTGCCATAGGGCGAATGGATGACCAGCTGCATGCCGCCGACTTCGTCGAAGAAGCGCTCGATGACGAGCGTCTCTTGGGTCGGCAGCACACCCAGTGCGCGATAAGCCGCCGTCAAGTATTCGACCAATTGCTCGGCCGCGGGCTCGGCGATCCCGACCTCCTGGACCAGCCAAGGTAAAATGCGTTCGCCCCCTGGATTGGCTGCCAAGCGGGCGGCGATTTCCGCTCGCAGTCGCGACACCGACTGCGACAGCTCGTCGGTGCGGCCCGGCGCCTCGCCGAGCCAGAACGGAATGTTAGGGGCCATGCCCTGCGCGTCCTCGACCCGCACGGTGCCGCGTTCGACCCGCTGGATGCGGTAGGCCGTGTTGCCGAGCTGGAAGACGTCTCCAGCCATGCTCTCGACCGCCCAATCCTCGTTGACGCTGCCGATGATCTGATTCTCCGGTTCCAACAGCACCTGGTAGTCGGCAGTGTCGGGGATGGCCCCGCCCGAGGTCAGTGCCGTCAACCGGGCCCCGCGCCGGCCGCGCAGCATATGGTTTACGGCGTCGTGATGGAGCAGCGCGCCGCGGCGGCCGCGCCGGCCGGCAAAGCCTTCGGCCAGCATTGCGACGACGCCGGCAAAATCCTCCCGCGCCAGCGCCCGATAGGGCCACGCACGGCGGAACAGCGCGAAGAGCTCGTCCTCCTGCCATTCCCGTGCCGCGACTTCGGCGACGATCTGTTGCGCCAGCACATCGAGCGGCTGTTCCGGAACCGCCAGCCGGTCGAGCTCGCCGCGACCCACACTGTCGAGCAATGCCGCGCACTCGACCAGCTCGTCGCGCGACAACGGGAAGAGGCGGCCTTTGGGCGTGCCGTCGACGGCATGTCCCGAACGGCCCACCCGCTGCAGAAAGGTTGCGATCGACCGCGGCGAGCCGAGCTGACAGACGAGATCGACCTCGCCGATGTCGATGCCGAGCTCGAGCGAGGCCGTCGCCACCAGCGCCTTCAGCTGCCCGCTCTTCAGACGCTGCTCAGCGTCCAACCGCTGTTCCTTGGCGAGGCTGCCATGATGTGCCGTCACCCGATCGGCGCTCAGGCGCTCCGACAGCTGGCGGGTCACCCGCTCGACCAGGCGGCGCGTATTGACGAAGATCAGGGTGGTGCGATGCCCCTCGATCAGCTCGGTCAATCGGTCGTAGACCTGCTGCCAGACCTCGCCCGACATCACCGCTTCGAGCGGCGAGGAAGGGACTTCGAGGGCGAGGTCGCGGGCGCGGTGATGGCCAGTATCGATGATCGTGATTTCTCCCTCTCCGCCCTCGGGGACGCAGAGGGTCGGGGTGAGGCGGGGGACGCCGGAGCGTTCGCCGAGGCCCACCTCACCCTCCCAGCCTTCATGGCAGGCTCCGACGAGAAAGCGCGCGACTGTTTCGATCGGCTTCTGGGTAGCCGACAAGCCGACGCGCAGCGGGGGGCCCTCGCAAAGGGCTGCGAGGCGCTCGAGCGACAGCGCCAAGTGGGAGCCGCGTTTGTTCGGCGCCAGCGCATGGATCTCGTCGACGATGACCGTGCGCGTCGTCGCCAGCATTTTGCGGCCCGACTCGGAGCCGAGCAGGATGTAAAGCGACTCCGGTGTCGTGACGACAATGTGCGGCGGCGAGCGCCCCATGCTCTGCCGCTCGCCCGGCGGTGTGTCGCCGGTCCGCACCCAGGTGCGAATTTCGACATCGGGCAAACCCCGGGCACGCAGTGCTTCGCGCACGCCGGCGAGCGGCGCCTCGAGGTTGCGCCTGATATCGTTCGACAGCGCCTTCAACGGCGAGACATAGACGATTTGGGTTTCGTTCCCGAGGCTGCCTTCCAGCCCTTGCCGCACCAGCCCGTCGATCGCCGCCAGAAACGCGGCGAGCGTCTTGCCTGACCCGGTGGGTGCCGCGATCAGCACGTGCCGGCCCGCTTGGATCGCCGGCCACGCCTCGGCCTGCGCCGCCGTCGGTGCGGCAAAGCTGCGGTCGAACCAGGCGGCGACCGCGGGGTGGAACAAGCAGGTTGGGATCACGGTTCCGAGTCGATGTCGTCGACGGCAATGTGGTTACTGCGCGGTCCAAGTCCAGCACACCCGCAGCCCCTACCACGTCCACCGCTACGGCGCGCGGCTGGAGTGACCGATCGGCCCTCGCCTCCCTGAAAGCAGGGAGAAAATTCGGTGCGAGGCCGCAAATCGCCTGTCGGATCGACCATAATGTTATGTATATCAAATAGCTAGAGACCGAAAGGAGCATTCGGCCAGCAGGGAGGTGGTTTGCGGTCCTGAGGGAGACAGCAGGGAGACCTGAGTAGGGCAGGACGCACCGGTCGCGCATAGGGCCAAAGCCTCGATATGATGATCGAAAAGCATTTCATTAGTTGTTAAAATAACACGTATCCGACAGAAAGTCAACCGCTGACGACGGCACCGCACTCGACGAGCGGGCGGCCCCGGGCCTCATGCTTAATGCGCGATGGGCGCCGCTTGGTATAGGATCATTTGCGATCGAGGAGGCGCTATGGAGCCGGCAGGGCCAGCGCGCGTCGAACGTCGGCTCGCAGCGATCCTCGCGGCCGATGTGGCGGGCTATTCGCGCCTGATCGAGGCCGACGAGGAAGGGACCCTCGGCCGGCTCAAGCGGCGGCGCGCCGAAATCATCGACCCGAAGATCGCCGATCATAAGGGCCGCATCGTCAAGACGACCGGCGACGGCTTGCTGGTCGAGTTCGGCAGCGTCGTCGACGCGCTCAGATGCGCGGCCGAAATGCAGGCGGCGATGGCCCAGAGCAATGCCCCGCTGCCGCCCGACCATCGCATCGAGTTCCGTATTGGAATTCACCAGGGCGACATCGTCGTCGAGGACAGCGACATCTTTGGCGACGGCGTCAACGTCGCGGCTCGGCTCGAAGGCCTGGCCGAGCCTGGCGGCATCTGCGTCTCGGCGAGGGTTCAGGAGGACGCGACGGGCCGCCTACCCCTCGCCTTCGAAGACATCGGCGAGCCGGCGCTGAAGAATCTTGCCCGGCCGGTGCGGGTCTACCGCGTCCGACCCGAGAGCCCCCACCCTAGCCCTCCCCCGCGCGCGGGGGAGGGCATCGCGCCGGTGCTGCCGCTACCCGACAAGCCGTCGATCGCGGTCTTGCCCTTCGCCAATATGAGCGGCGACCCGGAGCAGGAGTACTTCGCCGACGGCATGGTCGAGGAGATCATCACCGCCCTCTCCCGCATCCGCTGGCTCTTTGTCATCGCCCGCAATTCGAGCTTCACCTACAAGGGCCAGGCGGTCGACGTGAAACAGGTCGGGCGCGAATTGGGGGTCCGCTACGTCCTCGAAGGCTCGGTGCGCAAGGCGGGCGGCCGCATGCGCATCACCGCACAGTTGATCGACGGGGTGACTGGCACGCATTTGTGGGCCGACCGGTTCGACGGTTCGCTCGAAGATGTCTTCGAGCTTCAAGACAAGGTGGCCTCGAGTGTCGCCGGTGTCATCGAACCGGCATTGCAGGCTGCCGAAACCGCACGTTCGGCCAATCGCCCGACAAACGACCTCACCGCCTACGACCTCTATTTGCGTGCCTACGCGATCGTCTTTTCCTCAGCACCGCAAATCCCTGAGGCGCTGCGTCTGATGCAGCAGGCGATCGAGCACGATCCGCGTTATGGGCCTGCGCTCGCCCTGGCTGCGGTCTGCCACGGGCGCCTATGCGTGGACGGACATAGTGAAGATCCACGGGCGGTCAGCCGTAAGGCAGTCGATCTCGCCCGGCAGGCCCTGCAAGTCGGAGGTGATGATCCGGGCGTCCTTGCCAATGCGGCAATGGAGCTCGCGCATTTTGGCGAGGATATTGGGGCCACGATCGCGTTGGTCGATCGTGCGCTGGCGCTCAACCCGAGTTTCGCACGCGGTTGGTACAGCAGCAGTCGCCTCAGGTGGTGGGCGGGCCAGCCCGAGTTAGCGATCGAACATGCCGAAATGTCGCTGCGTCTCAGCCCCCGCGCTCGAATTGGCTCTCCTTTGTCGATTATCGGCGCGGCGCATTTCGCTTGCCGGCGCTTCGAAGAGGCAGTGGCGAAGCTGCTGCTCGCAATCCAGGACGGCCCATCCTACCCGGTCCCCTACCGCTATCTCGCCGCCTGCTATGCCCATATGGGGCGGCTCGAAGAGGCACGAGAGGTCATCGCGCGGCTGCGCGTCATCACCCCTGTCGTCGTACCGAGCGCCGAGTTCCTGCGGAACCGGGAGCACCGCGAACTTTACCTTTCCGGCCTGCGCCTGGCCGCGGGCGGAGCCAGCTAACGCCGAGGGCGTTCTACTCGGCGGCCGAGACCGTCTTCTGGTCCCGGGTCAACGGCATCGCCAGGGTGTCGATCGCGTAGAGGCGTGCGCAATTGTCCCATAGGATCTTGCGCCTCTGTTCATCGGTCAGCGGCAGGCCGAGGAATTGCTGCATCGCCTCGGGGAACGCACCGTCCGAGTGGGGGTAGTCGGAAGACACGACGAAGAATTCCGCCCCGACCTTGTCGACGACGTCGACGGCTGGTTCCTCGTCGACATCGAGCGCCACGTAGCACTGGCGCCTGAAGTATTCGCTCGGCAGCATCGCGATCTGGCGCTCGCAGCCCGGGCCGAACTTCTCCCATTGGTCGTCGAGCCGCCACAGCCACCAATAGAGCCACCCAGCCGTCCCTTCGAGAAAGGCGCAGCGCAGCCTCGGATGGCGATCGAGCACGCCGCCGCTGGTCAGGCTCGCAAGCGCCCCCATCAGCTCGACCGGGTTGCGGATGGCGTGGGCGATCGGGTGAAAATTGGCGTGACCGACATAACGAGCCCCGGCATCGTCCTTGAGTGCCGTCGTGCCGGTCGGATGGAACCCGATCGGCACGTCGAGCCGCTCGAGCTCATCCCATAGCGGCTCGCACGCCTCGTCGTGCAAATGCTGGCCGTTGACCGGGTTGGGGGTGCCGATGACCGCGACTGCACCCAATTCCTTCACGCAGCGGTGCGCCTCCGCGACCGCCGTCGGGACGTCGTGCATTGCGATCTGGGCGGCGAATTTGAGGCGCCGCGGGTCGGTTTTGCAGTAACCGGCGGCCCAATGGTTGTAGGCGCGCGCAAGTGCTGCCGCGTAATCGGGCGGCAGATCGTCATGGCACAGAATCTGCCGGCCACGCGTGCCGTACATCACGGCGACGTCGATGCCCTCGATGTCCATGGCGGTCAAGGTCGAGATCGGATCGAAGCCGCGCGCCCGGGCGACGTGAAAGTGAGGGTGGGCAGCCCGGCTCTTGCGCCGCAATTCGCGCCGCGAGGCAGGCGCACCCGACGACTTGCCGTGCGCCGGGATCGCGAGCCCCTGCACCACCATGCCCTCGATCGTGTCGGCGTTGCCCTTGTCCGCCCAGCTCTCCGCCAGCTGCTGTTGCTGCGCGCCGAAGAAGCGCGGCGGGTTCGCCCGATAGGGTGCGGCGAGATAGCGGGCCCACAGATCGTCGGGTTCCATCATGTGGAGGTCGCTGTCGAGGATCAGATACCCTTCGCGTGCCATTGCTCACCTCCGAAACGTCGCCTGTAGTGCAACCCTTATAGCCCGACGAGAGTAACCGTCACCCCCGCGAAAGCGCTAGGGCATGCACACATGTTCGGCTGGCACCCGTCTTATCGCGAGCCCTTGTGCCCCTCTCCGCCCGCTTGCGGGGGGAGAGGGAGGGGCCCGGCGCAGCTGCGCCGGGAGGGTGAGGTGGCTAGCTCGGCTGTTCGGGACGGGGCTCCCCCCACCTCACCCCGACCCTCTCCGCCCCCAGGGCGGAGAGGGGGATATTTCGGCCGCCTGACTGGCCGTGAGACAGCTTCGCGGGAATGACGGGAGAAGGATGCGATGTCGGCCGACGGCTTACGCCACCGTAACGGAATGGCCGGTGATGGCACTGAAGTTTTTGCGCATGTTGTTGTAGCGGGGCTCGCGCGACTGGACGCGGCCGACCTCGTCGGTGGCCCGCGACATCAGGTGGTAGGTTCCGCGTCGGCGCGCGTCCCAGCGATAGGACCAGCGCACCCACATGAACCGGTCGCGCGGCGGTTCGAGATGAGCGGCGTGCCAGGTTTCGCCGCCGTCGAGGCTGACCTCCACCTGGGCGATGGCGCCGGCCCCGCTCCAGGCATAGCCCCGGATCATGTGGATACCGGGAGACAGCACCTCTGTGTCGTCGTTGGGCTGGGTGATGATCGACTTGACGCCGATCGTGGTGATCAGCTCCTTGTCGGGGTCGTCGGGCGAGGTCCCGTAATAGTAGAACTGGTAATGGTACCAGCAGTCCGGCTCCCGCCCCATGAGTTGGAGCTTAGTCAGCCACTTGACCGACCAGTTGCCCGACCAGCCCGGCACCAGAAGACGCACCGGTGCGCCATGCAGGTGCTCGAGCAGCTGGCCGTTCTGCGCCCAGGCGAGGATCGTGTCGGGGTGTAGCGCCTTTTCGATCGGCAGACCCTTGTCGTAGTAGAAGGGCTTGGTGCCCTCGGCGGCGGTCGGCGGCACACCCAGATCACTGCCCTCGGCCCGGACATAGAGCGACTTGGCGGTGAGGCCAGCCTCGTTCAGTACGGCGGCCAAGGGCACACCCGTCCACTCGCTGGCGCTGAGGATCATCGCCTCCTGGGTGCGCGAGGGTTTGGGGCCCTCGCCTTTGAGGTACTCGAAGAACGTGGCGTCGCTGCCCGAACACTCCATCACGGTGCGGACGCTGCGGCCGGGAAAGCGCCGCAACTGGCCGAAGTTCAGGGTCAGAGGGTTCTTGACCTCACCGAATATCTTGAGCTCCCAGCGATCGGTCTCAACCACCGGCGGCACGGCAAAATGCTGGACGGTATAGTGCAAGTCGGTGGGGGTGATGAGCCCCTCCAGATCCATCACCGGCGTCCGGATCCGCACCGTGCGGCCCTCGTCGTCCGTCAGGATTACCGGGGTGATCTCTTTCGTCGGCCAGCCGTGCCAGCTGCCGGTTTTCTTCGCGTTGGCCGGGTCCGAACTGACCGGCTGGTCCATCCTCAGAAAATCCGGGACTGCACCTTCCTCTTTTGCCGTCGGCATGCTGCTCCCCCGAGCCATTTCAGCGGTCGCACGTCATTGCGAGGAGCAGCGCGACGAAGCAATCTCGACTGGAAGAATCTCGGTAACGGCGAGATTGCTTCGCTGCGCTCGCAATGACCCTCTTAGGCGCGGGCAGCTTGATTGCCGCGCCGCTTGGCGGCGGCGTCGGCTTTGGCGAAGTCGTCCTCGCCGAAGCCATAGAGGCGGGCGCCGCCGTAGAGGATCTTCGCGGCGGTTTCGCGGTCGATGCTGGGGTTTGTCAGCACCCGGGTGGAGACGTCTGGGAAGCTCGAGTCGAAATGCGGGAAGTCGGTCGACACGCAGATATTGTCGGCCCCGCCCAAGAGCTCGGCCACCGAGCCGACCTCACGCTCGCCGCTCTCGATCGCCGAGAAGCAGTTGCGCTGCCAGTATTCGAGCGGGGACATTTTGAGGTAGGGCGCGTCGGCATCGTGATGCTGGCGCAGATCCCACTCGATGCGACCCAGGAGGCCCGGCACCCACCAGCTCTGAGCCTCGAGGAACGCAACCCTGAGCCGCGGGTAGAACTCGAAGATGCCGCCCAGCATCAGCGCGATCAGCGCCAGCTGCATTTCGGTCGAGTGGCTGGCGACATGGCGCATAAAGCGGTTCTCGCCAAAGCGCGGCTCGATCGTCGAATAGTAGGAGCCGGTGCCTTCGTGAAAGCATAGCGGGACGTTGTATTCCTGCAGCATGCTGTAGAGCGGATCCCAGTAGGTCGAGTGCCAGTAGCGACCATTGACATAGTTGGGCCGCACAAAGGCGCCGACCGCGCCGTAATTCTTGACGCAGCGATGCAATTCCTGGCATGCGAGGTTGACGTCGTGGATCGGCAGCATCGCCGCCATTTTCAGCTGGTCGGGGCTGTGCTCGCAGAAATCGTGCAGCCAGTCGTTATAGGCCCGGCAAATCGCGGCGGAGAACTGCGGGTCCATATTGTCGCGGCCGAGGAAGGACAGCCCAACGGTCGGGAACAGCACCGCGATGTCGATCCCTTCCATTTCCATGCCCATAACCTGCGCCTCGGCGTCGTAGCCGCGCTCGACCGCGAACATCACATTCTTGTTGGCGCGACCCGAAACCAGCGGGCCGCGGGTACGGTTATATTGCGAGATGTTGCCGTCGTTGCTGAGCGGCGCGCCGTCGAAGAACCACAGAGGCCGGCCGCGCATGCCGGTGCTGCCGCCGTCGACGCGGCGTTGCGAGGAGGTGACCCGGTCCTTGAACGCGGGGTCGAGATAGGTATCGAACAGGTCGATCGGCTCCATGATGTGCATGTCGCAGTCGACAAACCGATGACCCTCTTTCATGGCATGCTCCTTTCCGGCCCCTTGCGACCGCAAAATACTATAGGACCGGGCTCAATCCCGCTGCTAGGGTAGATCTCCCTTTTTGCTGCAGGGCAGGGTTTGGCGGCCGTGCGGCGAGCGACAGCGAGGAGGTCGTAGCGATGGGTTATGGGCTCGAGCAGTTCTCGGCGGAATGCCGGCGGATCCTTCAGCAGGATCCTGGTGTCGAGGGGCGGAAGCAGGTCTGCGCGCTGGTCCGGGAAGTGCTGAAGGACGAGAGTTTCGTTCAGACTCACCTCACCGACGACGTGCCCGAGCGCAAGGTGTTGTACGAAGATCCCGAACTCGGCTTCTGCATCCTGGGTCATGTTTATCAGGGTGCCAAGGACAGCAATCCGCACGATCACGGGCCGTCCTGGGCGATCTACGGCCAGGCCCGCGGCGAAACGGTGATGACCGACTATGAGCCGGTCGCGCGCCCCGGCGAGGGAAAACCGGGGAAGGCGCGCCGGGTCAAGGATTACACGCTGAAACCCGGCATGGCCTATCTCTACAATGAGGGCGATTTGCACTCGCCCCGGCGCGACGGGCCGACTCGGCTGATCCGCATCGAGGGGAAGAACATGGAGAAGATCCAGCGCTTCCCCTACGAGCGCGTCGCGTAATCGTCACATAAGAAAGACGCCCTTGCCGGTGGTCTGGGTGTCGAACAGGCGATAGGCCTCCTCGGCCTGGTCGAGCTTCCACTCGTGGGTGAAGAGGCGATCGACATCGAGCTTGTGGTCGACGACAAAGCGCGCGCAGTCCTGCTGGCCCTGCCAGGAGAAGGTCCACGAGCCGATAATTGTCAGCTGCTTGCGCAGCATGTCGGGGCTGACGTCGATCGTCACGTTGTTGCGCTCGCCGACAAAGGCGACAGTGCCCCACACCTTGGCGCTGCGCACGGCGGCGATGCGGCCCTCGGGCTGGCTCGACGTATCGAGCGTGAAATCGGCGCCGCCATGGGTCAGGTCCTTGATGGCACCTACCGGGTCGTTGGAGCGCGGATTGACGGTTTCCCAGGCGCCGAATTCCTTTGCCCGGGCGAGCCGTTCGGGGCTGACGTCGAGGGCGATGACGCGGGCGCCCATCGCCGCTGCAAGCTGGGTCGCCGACAGCCCGACCGGCCCCTGGCCGAAGAGCGCGATCGTATCGTTGCCCGAGATGTTGAGCCGGCGAAGCGCGCCGTAGGCGGTACCCGTTCCACAGGAGATCGCCGCTCCGGCGGTAAAGGACAGCTCATCCGCCAACGGCACCAGAGTGAAAGCCGGCACCTTCAGATAGCGGGTGTGGCCGCCATGGGCGTTGTTGCCGTAGACCAGGACCGGCTCTTCCTGGCACAGCTGCGACCAACCCGAGCGGCAATGCTCACACACCGTGCAGCCCTTGTAATGGTGCACCATGACCCGCTGGCCGATGCGGGCCAACTTCTCGCTGACGCCAGTGCCGATCGCCGCGACGATGCCACAGGGCTCGTGGCCGCCGATGACCGGGTTGGGGTTGACCGGCAGACCGCCGATCGACTCGCCGCCCGATTTCGGACGGCGGTACTGGTGCAGATCGCTGCCGCACATCCCCGAGGCTTTCATCTCGACGACGACTTCGTCGGGGCCTGGCGTCGGGTCGGGAAATTCCATCAGCTCGATCTCGCGCTCGCCCTTGAAGACCACGCCGCGCATCGCTTTCTCTCCTCTCACTGAAACGGATTGAAACCAGCCTACCCCGTTTACCGCCCGCTCGGCACTACCCTGACCGCAAGAAGCGAGGATCGGCCGCCATGCCCGTCAACAAGCCCCATCTCGAATTTCACCGCATCGACATGAACACCGGCTGGTCGACCCCACCCGGCTATCCGTCCGGGATCGAGCAGAAGATTCTGGCGGGCGCGCTCGACGAGGAAGGCAAGAGCGGCAGCCGCACCCGGCTGCTGCGCTTTGCGCCGGGAGTGTTCACGACCGCCCCCTTCGTTCATGAATATTGGGAAGAGGTGTATTTGATCGCGGGCGACCTCACTGTCGGCAACGATGCCGCAGGCAGAGGCGGCGAGAGTTTCCCGCCGGGCACTTATGCTTGCCGGCCGCCGGGTGCGGTGCACGGCCCGTTCAAGTCAAACGGCGGATGCCTCCTCTACGAGACCCACTATTACGCGGAGTGATCGCCGCCGCTCAGCTGGCCAACCGCAAGTGGCTGCCCTCTTGCAGGCGACACATCCGATCGAACAACCCGCGCCTGCGCCGCAGTTCGGCCGGCGTGCCGTCCTCGACGATGCGGCCGTCCTGCAGCACGACGAGCCGGTCGAACCTCGCCACCGTCGACAGCCGGTGGGCAATAGCCAGCACGGTTCGACCCCGCATTAGGGCATCCAGCGCCCGCTGGATCTCGATCTCGGCCTCGGTATCGAGTGCCGAGGTCGCCTCGTCGAGCACGATGATCGGAGCATCCTTCAACAGGGCTCGAGCAATGCCCAATCGCTGCCGCTGCCCGCCAGAGAGCTTGGCGCCGCGCTCGCCGACGATCGTCGCGTAGCCTTGCGGCAGCGCCCGGATGAAGGCATCGCACCGCGCCGCCTTGGCCGCTGCGAAGACCGCGTCATCGCTCGCTTCGGGCTTGGCGTATCGGATGTTCTCGAGGACCGAGCGATGAAACAGCGAGACCTCCTGCGGCACGACCGCGATAGCCGAGCGCAGGCTGTCTTGGGTCATCGTGCGAATGTCGTGCTCGTCGATCAGCAGCCGTCCGCCATCGATGTCGAAGAGGCGCTGCACTAGACCGATCAGGGTCGATTTGCCGGCGCCGGACGGACCCACCAGGCCGACATGCTGACCTCGTTCGATCCGCAGGCTGAAGCCGCGAAACACCGCCTGCCCTGAGGGATAGGAAAAATCGACATTTTCGAAGGCAATGCTGCCGCCCGGCCGCTGCAGCTGCCGCGCGCCCGGGCCGTCGACCACCTTATGGTCCTCGCCGATCACCTGGATGGCATCGGCAATCCGCGAGATGAATTGGGTCGCGTTGACCGCCGCAAACGCGAGATCGCGCGAGCCGTGGAGGATGCGAAAGGCTACCGCCACGGTCAAAATCACATCGCCGGGGCTGATCCTTCCCTGGTGCCACAAAGACAGGGACCAGATCAGCATCGCGCCCGCCATTAACCACAGTGAAAAATCGTGTAATATGCGCATCCGCTCGATGTACATCAGGCTGTCGCGATGGGCGGTCGTCTCGGTTTGCAGCAGCTGGGCGAAGCCTCGGCGCTCTCGCGAGTGCGCGGAGAATGCCTTGACCGCCCAGATGTTGGAGACGACATCGACCAGCGCGCCGCCGACTTCGGCAGCACGGTCGGCATAGGTGCGGTGGCGCGGGGTGCCGCGCCGACCGAATAGGGCAAGGGTGCCGACCGCCAGCAGCACGAACAGCGCCAACGCGGTTACGAGATGCCCGTCGACGGTCGCCAGGATCGCCAGTGCTGCGCAAAAATCGGCGCAGACCGGGGCGATGTTGAAGAGCACGATCGAGAGCACCTGCTGAACGGAATCACCGGCGGACGAGACTCGGCTGGCGAGTGAGCCGCTCATCACGTCGTTGAAATAGCGGCTGGAGTGGCCGCCCAAATGATCGAACAGATCGAGCCTCGCCTCCGCCTTGTCGACGAGCATGGCGCGATAGCCGAGCCAGCTGCCGGATCGCCAGAGCATGCTCTCGCCGGCCAGCAAGCCGACAAACAAGGCAAGCGCCAACCACACGCCAGTCATGTGCTCGGCGCCTTGTGCCATTGCATCGACGATCAACTTCAAGCCGTATTGCGCGGCACAGGCGGCGGAGGCCGCGCCCAAGACTGCGGCGAGGGCGGTGAAATGAAGAAGCGGCCGCCGTCTTACGTAGTGCCAGAGAAACGGGATCGGTCGGCGCGGAAACGCCGCCACACCGCGCAAGGTCGCGCAGTTGGCGGGCTTAGGGCTTCGAAACTTCCAGGCAGCGGCCAGAGAGCGACCCATTTCATTCAAGCTTGATGGAGCCGCCCGCGTCGCTCTGACGAGTATCATCGGGTGTTACCCTCAAAATTGATAGTTGATGAACCGCACGCCTCTCTGCGCGTTCCCTCCCTCCCCTGTTATGCAAGTAGACCCGTTGAATAGAACGTCATGGTTCAGTCCGGACGGGCGAGATCGTCAACGGGATTAGCCCTCTTGCGGCGCCAACGGGGATCGCCCCGTTCTTATTCCCAAGATGAGACTTCCTGTCTGCACAACACGGCTTGCTCTTCATTTGCATCAGCCGAGGCGAAATGCCGCAGCTTGTGAGACAAATTCCCCGGTTGGGCGTTACCTGTCCGAAGAAACCGGAGGGACGATGCGGATTGCTCAAATCTCGCCACTGATGGAAGCCGTTCCTCCCAAATTCTACGGCGGCACCGAGCGCATCGTTGCCTATCTGACGGACGCGCTCGCCGCCTTGGGTCACGAAGTGACCCTGTTTGCCAGCGGCGACAGCTCGACGACGGCTACGCTCGTCGCGGCGTGCCCCCGGGCGCTTCGGCTCGATCCAACGATCCGCGATCACGTCGCGCCGCTGATCGCGATGTTGGAGACCGTCGCGCAACGGGCCGGCGAATTCGATGTGGTCCACCTGCACTGCGATTATCTTGGATATGTCGCGCTGCGGCGCGCCGGTGTGCCCTTCCTCGCCACCCTGCATGGCCGCCTCGACCTGCCCGAGCTGAAACCGCTCTACCGCGCGTTCTGCGAGGTGCCGGTGGTCTCGATCTCGGACGCTCAGCGCGCTCCGTTGCCCGAAGCGAACTATATCGCCACCGTACCTCATGGCCTCCCCGAGCGGTTGCTGCTGCCCGGCAGCGGCGCCGGCGGCTATCTCGCCTTTCTCGGGCGAATATCGCCCGAAAAGGCGCCGGACCGGGCGATCCGGATCGCGGCGCTGGCCGGCATGAGGTTGAAGATTGCGGCCAAGGTCGACCACGTCGACCGGGAGTACTTCAAGGAGGAGATCGAACCGCTCCTGGCGCAGCCGCATGTCGAGTTCATAGGCGAGATCGCCGAGCACCAGAAAGCCGAGTTCCTCGGCGAAGCCACCGGCTTGCTGTTCCCGATCGCTTGGCGCGAGCCGTTCGGGCTGGCGATGATCGAGGCGATGGCCTGCGGGACTCCGGTCCTCGCCATGGGCAACGGCTCTGTGCCGGAAGTCGTCGATGAGGGCGTGACCGGCTTTATCGTCGCAGACGAGGCAGCCGGCGCTGCCGCTGCCCGGCGGCTGCACCTGCTGGACCGCGAACGGATCCGCAAAGTGTTCGAGGAGCGCTTCACCGCGCAGCGGATGGCGGAAGACTATGTGGCGCTCTATCGTTGTCTCATCGCCGACAGGGAGTCCGTGCGCGCTGTGATTTAAGGAGGTTCCGCGATGTTCGACCGCATCGGAGGGCTTTGGCGCGTGGCAGCCGGTTGTCGACAAACCGGGTTTGCCGCGATGCGGGTCATCGGCTGTGCCCTCGTAATTGCGGTTGCGACCGCCGCCGACCCGTCAAGCCGGCTGGCAGCAGCCGTGGACGACGGAGCCTTTGGCTCGAACGAGCCGCCGCCTCAAGGCGCGAGCCTGCTCCAATTTCCTCGCGCAGACCTTCGCCGGATCCTCGGCAAGCAGGTCCGCAGCGCGTCCGATCAAGCCATGGGCCGCATCGTCGACCTGCTCGTCGACGAAAGCGGTCAACCGCGCGCGGCGATAATCGATTTCGGTGGGTTCCTTGGTGTCGGTAGCCGCAAGATCGCCATAGCCTGGAGCACCCTGAAATTCGATACGGCGAGGCCAAACGCGCCTGTCGTGGTCGCTCTCGACCGTGACGAGATAAAAGCGGCACCCGAATACAAGGAATCGCGCGACGTGGTCGCGGTCGTAACCCCGCCGCCCCCCAACCGACGCGAAAACGCGCCCTACCCCGACTGGTGATGCCCGTGGCATGAGGGTGCGGCGCATCGGCACGGAGTGCCGAGCGGCTGAAGCGACGACCCGCCGTTTGCGCGGTTTGGATTGGCTCAACTTCCTGGTGTCCACTTTTCAGACGGGGTTCGGACCCTTCGTCTCCGTCTATCTGACCAGCGCGGGTTGGACGCAGGGCGCGATAGGAGCCGCGCTCAGCGCCGGCACGATCGCCAGCATGACGAGCCAGGTTCCGGCGGGAGTTCTGGTCGATCGGACGCGCAACAAGCGCACCGCCGCGGCGGCGGCGATCGTCGCGATATCTGCAAGTGCCCTAGCCATAGCCCTGTGGCCCAACTTCTTGGCGATTATCGTGGCCGAGGTGGTGCATTCCTTTGCCAGTGCCGTACTCGGTCCGGCGATCGCTGCGATCACCCTCATCCTCGTCGATCCAGCCCGGTTTGGCGAAAGGCTCGGCCGCAATGCGCGCTATGCCGCGATCGGCAACGCTGTCGCCGCCGGCGTGATGGGCGCCTTTGGTTACTATCTAACGGATCGAGCGGTTTTTCTGTTCGCCGCGGCGCTTGGGATCCCGGCGTTGATGGCGCTCCAAACACTGCGCGAGGCGGATTCTGGACCGCTGCGACCCTCTCACACTGCGTCCACGCAGCCGCCGGGAAGGCCGTGCAACCGCTCGTGGGAGTTTCTGAAGGACCGGAGGCTGATTGCCTTTGCCAGCTGCGCGGCCCTCTTCCACCTTGCCAATGCGGCAATGCTGCCGATTGCCGCCGGTGCGGTGACAAAGCAGGCGGGGAGCGAGGCGGCATTGATCATCGCCGCGTGCATCGTCGGCCCGCAAATCATCACCGCGCTGCTGTCGCCGTGGGTCGGGCGGGCTGCGGATATCTGGGGGCGCCGGCCGATCCTTGTCCTGGGCTTCAGCGCCCTGCCGCTCCGCGGCTTTCTGCTCGCCGAGGTCGACGATCCCTATCTGATCGTCGCGGTACAGCTCTTAGACGGGTTCGGCGCGGCGGTGTTCGGGGTGTTGTTCCCGCTGATCGTTGCCGATATCACGCGGAATACCGGTCATTACACGACCTCGCTCGGGCTGGTCGGGCTCGCGATCGGCGGTGGCGCGACCTTGAGCACGACCCTGGCCGGGCTCGTGGCCGACGATCTCGGCGTCAGCGCCGCATTCCTCAGCCTCACCGCAGTCGGGCTGATTGCAACGTTTATCGTCGGGACCATCATGCCGGAAACAAGGGCCCTGGAGCCGAGTTGAAATCTCGCCTGCGGCGAGAGGTTCAGCAAGCTTTAAGAAATCGTACGCAATGTGCGCCGAGGGGAGGCGGCCGGAGGTGCTTGTCGGGATAGCGATGTGATCGGCTGGGCGCTGCGCTGGGTATTCGTGTGCTGTGTGATAAGCTTAGTGTGCGGTGGCATCGCAAAGCTGGGTCCGGGGCTGTTGCTCAACCGCACCGCAGCGTCTGGGACGATGGTACCCGTTGCCGCGAGCGGAGCGGCCAACAGCCTTGTTTACACCGCCAACCAGCAGGGCCACGTCATCCTTGACGCCGCGGTGAACGGCGCTGCCGTGCGGTTGCTCGTCGACACGGGCGCCAGTCTTGTCGTTCTGACCCCCCAGGATGCGCGTGCCGCCGGCATCACCCCCAGCGAGCTGGTCTACAGCCACCATGTCAGCACCGCCAACGGTGTCGCGCGCATGGCTCGGGTGACGCTTCGTGAGATACGAATCGGGCAGCTTTCGATCTACGACGTGCCCGCCGCGGTGCTCGAGAATCTCAACATCTCCTTGCTCGGGATGAGTTTCCTTACTCGGCTGCAAGGTTACGAGATGCGCGACGGCAGGCTTACGATCAGTTGGTAGGCGAAGAGTGCGGGTCGATCTGCTATAGTCGTCGAGGAGCCGCGGCGGCGGCCATTTGACGCAGAGGGAGGTCCGCGATGGGCGAAATACTCGGTATTGGGGTCACGCACTTCCCTGGATTGATGTTGCCCGACCCTTATATGAGCTCGTTCCTGAGCCGTACTCTAAAGAGCGACCGCGTGCCGGCCGAGATGAAAGAGCCGGCGCGCTGGCCCGAGCCGTTGCGCCAGGAATTGGCCGCCAACGAGAACGGCGGGGCGGCGGGCGAGCATCGCCGCCGCCTGGTAGCCGGCTTCCGCAAGGTACGCGAGGAACTCGACGCGTTTGCGCCCGATGTCGTGCTGATCTGGGGCGACGACCAGTACGAGAACTTCCGCGAGGACGGCGTTCCGTCATTCTGCGTCTTTGCTCTCGACGCGATCGACTCGCGCCCCTTTGGCCGCCCGGGGCGCGGCGACCACGGCAATGTCTGGGGCGAGAGCCCCGATAAGGTCGTCCGCGTAACCGGGCATCGTACCGCCGGCTCCTATCTCGCGGCCGAGCTGATCAAGGCCGATTTCGACGTCAGCTACGCCTATGCCATGCGGCACGATCTCGGTCTGCCGCACGCGTTCATCAACACGATCCTCTATCTCGATTACGACCGGCGCGGCTTCCCCTACCCGGTGGTACCGTTTCACGTCAATTGCTACGGCTCTTCGGTCATCGCCAAGCGCGGCAGCAGCGCACACCTGACCGGTGCAGCCGATCCGGACGCGGTCGACCCGCCCGGCCCCAACCCAGGGCGCTGCTTTGATGTCGGCGCCGCCGTTGCCCGCGCCCTCGCCGACAGCCCGTGGAGGGTAGCACTCGTCGCCTCATCGAGCTGGTCGCATGCATTCTTGACGAAAAAGCATCACTGGCTCTACCCCGATGTCGCAAGCGACCGGGCCCGCTTCGACGAGCTCGCCTCGGGCAATTTCGCGCGCTGGCGCAATCTCACGACCGAACAGATAGAGGACGCCGGCCAGCAGGAATTCCTGAATTGGGTCTGTCTGGCGGGGGCGATGGATGCACTCGGCCGCAAGCCCCAGATCGTCGACTACGTCGAGTCCTACCTCTTCAACTCGGACAAGTGCTTCGCGCTGTTTCAGGCCTGAGCGCATCCGCCGCCCGCGCGCGGGCAGGCAGGGCTGTCCGGGGAAAATCCCGCGCACGGTCGTGGACGATGGACAGTCACGGCGCGTCGTTGACGATGATCTTGTGGGCGGGCCAACCGGCAAGGAGCCAACGGCTCGCTTGCCAAGCGACCTACCGCGCCGGCGGCCGGCGCAGTCCCCAAAAGGCGATACAGCCGCAGAGATAGGCAACGATCGCCAATATGAACGCGAGCCGGTAGCTGCCCGAGAGGTCGAAGATGCAACCCGCCGCCCACGATCCGGCGGCCGAGCCGATGCCACTGCCGATCGTGATCACACCGAGGATCGTTCCGAGCTGGCGCCCAGGAAAGAGGTCTGCGGTCTTGGCGGTGATCGCGGGGCCGCGGGCACCCCAGGTCAGGCCGAAGAAGCAGGCGTGCAGCCATAACAGCCAACCCTGGTCGGGGCCGGTGATCAGCAGGGCGCAGACCACCCCGAGGATCGAGATGCCGTAGGCGAGAATGGCCGAGAGCTCGCGCCCGATATAGTCCGATATCGTGCCGGTGAAGATCGTGCCGGCGATGGCGAGGAAGCTGCCCATGCCGAGCACCCATGCGGCGTAGAGCTTGTCGAACCCCACATCCACGGCAAAGGCGAGCTGGTGCAGCGAAACCAGGAAACTGCCGAGCCCGGTAAACAGGTAGACCGCGAAGAGCAGCCAGAAATGCGGCGTGCGCATCGCTTCGGCCAAGCTCCACTCGGGCGCCGGCAGCGCGGTCGGAGCCGAGCCGTCGGGCGCTGGATCCGGTTCGGCGGCGATCGGGTAACGAGCTGCGCGGCGAAACAATGCGGCGAGCAGCGGCACGACCGCGGCCATGAACGCCGCCTGCGCCAGATAGGTGGCGCGCCACCCCAGGGTCGAGATCAGCAGCTGGACGAGCGGCGCCGAGGCGGCGCGGCCAAAGCCGTTGGCCGATTGGACGAGCGAGATCGCCATGCCGCGGCGCCGCACGAAGTGGCGCGAAAGCAGCGGCACGAAGACCACCAGCCCGAGGCAATTGGCGCCGATGGTCATCACGATCCCGTAAAGCAGGATGATCTGCCAGAGTGCCGAGATGAAAGCGCTGGCCAATAGGCCGAGAACGAGCAGGCTGCCGCCGAGCAACAACAGACGGCGTGGCCCGAGTCGATCGACCAAGGCGCCGACCAGCGGCGAGCTCGCACCGGCGACGAGCTGGGAGACCGAATAGGCGATCGACGTCTCGGCCCGGCTCCAGCGGAACTCGTCGATGAATGCCACCAGGAACACCGTGTAGGAATGCATCAGCCCGGCGCTGGCGGTGAACGCGGCGAAGGCGCCGCCGAGCAGCAGCCAAGCACCGCGCGAAGCCGGTCGCGCTGCGATCGCGCGGATGCCATGTGTAGTCGTCAAGGGGGCCGATGCCTGTGCTGACCGGGAACGGGTGCAACGCTATCACGACTGGAGCAAATGGCGCGCCGGGACCCGCAGGATTTGTAGGGCGGGTGGAGCGCAGAGGCTGGGCAAGAATCGAGACGAAGGGGCTGCATAACGGCGTTGCGTCCTTCGAGACGCGCCCTTAGGCGCTCCTCAGGATGAGGATAAGGCTTTGATGGCATTGAGAAAGTTCCTCATCCTGAGGAGGCCGTGAAAGCGGCCGTCTCGAAGGACGCACGGCGCCGATCCAGCCAACGACGGATTTCTTGCCCAGCCTCGCAGCGCAACCCGCCATCGGCTCCGTGGCCGGCACGGCGGGTTGCACCGCCCTACGCCTGACACCGACGGCGGGTTGACTTTATGCGAGATATATGCTATTTAAGCAAATTATGAAAGTGCTATTTACGCAACCATGTCCTCTCGGCGAGCGGTATGTGAAATGCCCGCCAACGTCTCCCTGCTGCCTCCCTCAGGACCGCCAATCGCCTCCCTGCTGGCGGGCAGCCGTCCGCATGCCTATATATTTGATATACATAACATTATCGTCGGTCGGATTGACGATTTCCGGGGCAAATCGCATGTTCTCCCTGCTCTCAGGGAGGCGTCTGCCGCGGCTGATTTATTCGCTGGTTGCTTCTCAACTGCTCTTTATGCTGAACGGGAGTGTACAGGCTGCTGAGGAGGGAAGCGTGTGCATCGAAAATGCGACGATCGGCGACCTGCAGGAAGCGCTCGCCGGCGGCAAAACCACTGCCGCAGCGCTGGTTCGCGCCTACCTCGCGCGCATCGAGGCCTATGACCGCGCCGGGAGGCACCTCAACGCGGTGCGCGAGGTGAACCCCGACGCGCCGGCGATCGCCGCGGCGCTCGACGACGGCAAGCCGGCCCAACGCCGCCCCCTCGAGGGCATCCCGATCCTCGTCAAGGACAATATCGCCACGTCCGATGCCCAGCACACGACGGCCGGCTCGCTGGCGCTCGCCGATGCGAAGGCCAATCGGGACGCAAGAGTGGTCGAACTCTTGCGCCGGGCTGGTGCTGTAATCCTCGGCAAGGCCAATTTGACCGAATTCGCCAACATCCTGGCGATCGATATGCCGGCGGGTTACAGCTCGTTGGCTGGCCAGGTGAAAAACCCCTACGCCCCCGACCTCGACGATAAGGGCGTGCCGATCGTCCTGCCCGGCGGGTCGAGCTCGGGCTCGGCGGTTGCAGTAGCGGCGGGGCTCGCTGCGGCGGCGATCGGCACCGAGACCTCGGGCTCGCTGCTGTCGCCGGCGTCCCAGAACGGCGTTGTCACGGTCAAGCCCACCGTCGGGCTCATCAGCCGTGCGGGCATCATCCCGATCGCGCACAGCCAGGACACTGCCGGCCCGCTGACGCGCACCGTGCGTGACGCGGCGCTCCTGCTGAATGTGCTCGCCGCCACCGACCCGTCGGACCCGGCGACAGAGGCCCTCCAGCGCCCGGCCGATTATACACGCGTCCTCGACAAGGACGGGCTCAAGGGTGCGCGCATCGGCGTGCCGAGCGACCCTTCCGATCCCGCCAACGACTTCTACTACGGTCCGTTGCCGCCACGCGCCGCCGCGGTCATGCGCGAGGCGCTCGCCGTCTTGGAAGCGCAAGGCGCGACGATCGTCCACGCCAACATCCCGACCGAAGGCTGGATCGGCGGCCCCGGCACCGAGATGGCGATTTTGAACCGCAATCCGGAAAGCCCGACCAAGTACCAGCCGGCACGCCGGCCGATCGTTTTCGTCTACGAATTGAAGCACGACCTCAACCTCTATCTCCGCGACTGGGCCACCGGGACGGAGATGCGCAGTCTCGCCGATATCGTCGCCTTCAATGCGGCCAATGCCGACCGCGCATTGCGCTTCGGCCAGGATATCTTTCTCGCGGCCGAGGCGACGCGCGGCGACCTCAGCGAGCTGGAATACATCTCGGCCCGGCAGATAGACCTGCGCGCATCGCGCGCCTTGGGGCTCGACACCTACATGGACCGGCACCAGCTCGACGCGGTGCTGTTCCCCGGCACCGCCGGTGCCGCGATCGCCGCCAAGGCCGGGTACCCGAGCGTTCAGGTCCCCGCCGGCTTTGTCGCCGGGGCGCGCGACAAGGACACACCCGACTACCCCTATGGTGCCACCTTCACCGGCCGCGCCTGGAGCGAGCCCACTCTCTTGCGTCTCGCCTACGCCTTCGAGCAGGCGACCCAAGCGCGCCGTCCGCCCCCGGGCATCCCAGCGCTCGATCCCACCTGCGCGCCGTAGCTATTGCGAAAGGGCGGCGCGCGCCTCGCCGGCCGTCACCTCGAAGGTGAAGTGGAAGGCGGGCAGATCCTCGCCAGGATGATCCTGCGCATAGGTCAGCTGGGGGATGCGGAAGTTGTTCGGCCGCGTCTCGGCGCCTTTGTAGATGCCGGGGTAGAGATCGATGAAATGCCAACCCGGCGCGCCGGTTGCCTTGATCGGGATCTCGACATCGCCCTGACTGTTGAAGGCGCAGGCATAGCCGATATAACTGTTGTCGTAGACCAGAGTGTAGATGTTGGCGGTCTCGGTCCAGCCGACGCCCTTCAGATGGATCGTGACGGTGGTGCCCACCGGCCCGCGGCTGACATCGAGCGGCAGCGCTGTCGGCGTGATCCAATATGTCCCGGTCTTCTTCGCCGAACCGGTGTCGACCCACAGACCATGCGCACCGCCCAGATCGTCCGGCACCTTGAAGCGGAATTCGGCACGTCCGGCACTATCCGCCTCGCTCTCGGCGACGACCGTGGACAACTCTTGCCAGCTCGCCCCGGTCATCCGGTTGCCGACAACGCGGGTCCAGTTGAGCCGATAGCTCGTGCCGGGGGCCAATCCGTCGGCGCGCACCAGGGCCGGCTCTCCGACGCCGGAGGATTGCGGCATCATAACGAGCTCATCCTGCCGCGGCTGCACCGGCGGATTTTGCCGCGCCTGCCGTTCGGGCGGCGGCGGCAGCACCGGCACGCCCGCCGTGACGGTGAACGGGATTGCCCAGCGTGGCCGGTCCGGCTCAGGGCTTTGCTGCATGTTCCGATAGGGAAATGTCAGCTCGCCGTGCAGCACCTCCAGAATGTGCACACCGGGCCCGCCGGTCGCGGGGATCGTGAAGCGCGCGGAGCCGTGCGTCGTCACCGACGAAATCCAGCCGGTAAAATTGTTGTCGTAGAGCAGATCCCACGAATTGACGAGCGACCGCCAACCGATGCCCTTGACCTCGAAGGTGATCGGCGTGCCGACCGGCCCGCTCTTTGGCGAGATCTCCACCGTCATGTCGGTCGAGAAGCCGGTCTGGGTGAACAAGCGGCCGCTTTGCTGCAATACGATGTCGTGCATGAAGCCGAAATCTTCGGGTACCACGAATTTCGCGCTGAGGCGCCCGGCCTCATCAGTTTTCGCCTTCGCGATCTCGTAGGCGACAGCCCGGTACTCGCGGCCGTGGTATTCCGCGTCCGTGACCTTCCACGCGCCATCGACCGTGCGCCAGACGAGCTGGAACTCCTCTCCGGGGGGCAGTCCCTCCGCGGTCACCGTCAGCGGCGTGCCCGTCGGACCATGCTCCGGCGCGACGATCAGGCGACCGACATAGCCGCCCGATGGTTCACCGATCGCGACCTCGGGGCCGAGTGCCTCGGCAAGGCGAGGTGCGGCCGAAGGGCTCTGCGGCATGAGCGAGAGCGACAATAGCGCACCAGCCCAGCTGGCGAAGCGGCCGCCGCAAATCCTCATAGAGCGCCCCTGCCGTTAATTCTTCATTTCCGGTTCGCCGGCGATCACCGTGAGTTGCGACGGCGCCCGCGTGAACGGCTCCCAGGTCTGCGTCCTGTCGTCCATCATCGTGGCGATGACCTTGTAACCCAACGACCCTGTCGGGTAGTCCGCCGGGATCTCCCAGTGCACAGACCAGAAGTAGTCGGTCGGCGGCGCTCCACGGGGTGGATGGGGACCGTAACGCGCCGGGATTTTCTGGCCGTCGCCCAGTTCCACGACGACACTTTTGAGCACCTTGTCGTCGGCCACATCCCCCGCCGAATCGAGCACGCGAATACGCCAGGCGACCGCCTCTTTGCGCTTGAACTGGCTCGTCAGAACGCAAAATGGTCCCTTTTGATTCTCGAGCGTGTGACGCACGAGGTCACCCTCGAAGAACAGCTTTTTGGCCGGCTCGGCCAGTGCGCCATCGGCGAAACCGAGCACCGCCACAGCCAGTGCCATTGCACAGAATCTCGGGATCTTCACCAAAGCCTCCCTTTCCGACCATGCCAATATTTTCGCGGACCATACAGCGACTGACGCCATCCTGAAACCATTCCTATCCGAATGCACCCGACTTGCGCAGCGCCGCGATCTCGGCAGGCAAGAAGCCGAGCACATTTCCGAGGACAGCGTCGGTGTCGGCGCCGAGTTCCGGTGCGACTCCCGCGCTCCGCCCGAAGCTCGCATGCCACGGCAAGCCGGGCAGAACGCCGGCGCCGTGCGTGTCCCAAAAACCGCGCTCCCGAAGATGATCGCTGTCGACGAGGTCGCGCGAGGTGGCCAGCACCGCTGCCGCGATCCCGGCACGCAGTAATTCGGCCGCAGCATAATGGGCGATCTGGGGACGCAGGCACGTCGCGAGCGCATCGCCGATCGCGGCGCGCCGCTCAATGCGCTCGCCGAGCCCCAACCCGGCCATCGCCGACAAGGCCGGGACAATGGCGCACAACCTTTGCCATTCCTCGTCGCTGCGCACGACGATGCTGATCCATTCGTCCTCGCCGGCGCAGCGGTAGACGCTATGCGGGACGTAACGGTCGGAATGATTTCCCTGCGGCTGCGGCGGGGGGTCGAGTTGTGTCGCCAGCAGCGGTTCGGCCATCGTCCACAGCATCGCTTCGATCATCGAGAAGTCGATGCGGGCTGCCCCACCGCCGCGTTGCCGATGCCACAGCCCGGCGGCAACGATAAAGGCGAGCATCAGCCCGCACATCGGGTCGAGCCAGGCAAAGCCGATGCGCGGCGGCACGTCGGGATGGCGGTTGAGCCCGGCGAACCCGGCATAGCATTGCAGCAAGGTGCCGTAGGCGACGGCGTGCGCCTCCGGCCCGGTTCGCCCGAGGCCCGACGCCGAGACATAGAGCAGATCGGGGTTGATCGCCTTCAGGGCTTCGGCGCCGAGGCCCAGCCGATCCATCACCCCGGTCGCGAAGTTCTCGATCAGCACGTCGGATTTGGTGGCGAGCGCCCGGGCGATGCCTACGGCGTCCGCTTTCTTGAGGTCGAGGACCACGCTGCGCTTCGCCTGGCCGAGAACCGTGTGCAGCTCGGAGGTTCGGCCCGGGTCACCGCGGCCGGGCGCCTCGATCTTAATGACTTCGGCTCCCATCGCCGCGAGATAGCGCGTCGTTGTCGGGCCGGCGATGACCCAGCTGAAGTCGAGCACGCGAACTCCCGAGAGGGGCATCGGCCCTGATGCGGGGAGGCGCGGGGGCTGGTCGGGATGGGCCATCGGCGGCCCGAAGGGCGGTCCGGGCGCCCTGAACCTCCGATCGCCGATGTCGAGCGATCGCCAAAAATTGCGCTGGGTGAGCTGAGGCGAATCGAGCTGTTCCGCCGGCTCGCGCAGCGGGAAGCTCGGCACATGGGCGGCCTGAGCCTTGTCGGCGATTGCTTGCTTGCCGTAGGGGCGGCTCCACGCCGACATCAACCCGTGCAGCGCATCCCAGTTGGCAACCCGGTCGGGCTTGGTGGCAAACCGCGGGTCGTCGCCCCAATCGGGCGAGCCCATCACCGCGAGCCACACCTTCCATTGGCGCTCTTCGCGCGGCGAGATCGCCGCATAACCGTCGCGTGCCGGCAGGATCGTGACGGTGGCGCCGTTGCCGTCGGTCAATCGCCGGCGCGACCAGATTTTCCCGCCGAGCCCAGCGCGCGCCAGCTCGGCCGCCGCCATCGTTGCGAGTGCTTCCTGGATCGAGACGTCGATGACGGCACCGGGTTGCGCCGCGAGTGCCGCATGCATGCCGGCGCAGGCAGCGGCGATCCCGCCGATAAACGCGGATTGCTCGCCGACCGGACGGATCGGCGGTTCTGAAAGATCGTCCACCTGCCCGGTCAGCAGCCGCGCGATGCCGCTCGCGAAGAACAATGTCAAATCGGTCGCCGGATCGTTCGCCTGCGGCCCGGTCTGCCCGAAGGGCGAGATGAAGACGAGTGCTGCCCTCGCATTCAGCGGCCGCAGGCTCGCGGCATCGTGTTGCTGCATGCGCAGATCCTGAGGCTGGCCCTCGCAGACGATCAGGTCGGCCGTGGTCAGGGCACCGCGCGCTGCCGCAGGGTCAGTTGTCTTGCCATGGTTCAGATAATCGGCGAGCGGCGTCGACTCGTCCGGATCGACACAACTGACGTCGGCCCCAACATCAGCGAGCAGTCGCCCACAGACGGCAGCCGCCAGGCCGCCGCCGATCTGCACCACTCGGAAACCGCCCAGCAACCTCATCCCCGAGCCCTCCACCGGCGAGCTTCAGCCCAGCGAGCCTCGTCATCCCGGCGAAAAGCCGGGACCCATGGCTCGGCAAAATACCTGATTTTGACCATTTCCAGCGACCGTGCCCGTCGGCAACACGATGCCCGCTGGGACACGGATCCTGGCCTACGCCAGGATGACGTGATGTGCCTCGAAATGACTTCGAGCGCGCCTTACTCCGCCGCCATCGCCGGGCGCTGGCCGAGGTGGTGCAGGCAGCGGTCGATCCACAGCTTGTTCAATTTTTCCTGGACGCTGTTCTGCGACAGGCGGCGGTGCAATGCCGGGAAATCGACGCGGTCCATCTCCTGGTCCTGGTTGTAGCAGGAGAACACCACCGTCTCGGTGCCGGTCACGGGGTCGCGCTGCAATTGCAGGCACTGCGCGCAGATCTCCTTCATCATGCACTGCATCGGCGAGTTGATCGAGGCGATCGCCTTATGACCCGGCCGGAAGTAGTGCTTCAGGCGGGCGCGGCGCGCCTCGGCGACGGCATTCATCATGCCGTCGGAGCCGATCGCGACGATCCGGTCGACCTCACCCAACGGGATCCCGGCTGGTCCGAGCGCCCCCGAGCCGTACGCCTCTATCGCCTGCACGACATTGCCGACAAAGGCCAAATCCTGCGGACGCTCGGGGGTGAAGCCAGGCGGCTCGTCGCAACACCACACGACCTGGTCGGCGGCGCGTTCGATGTCCTCGACCCGGTAGCGGTCGGCGATCGTCTTGTAGCCGGCAAAGTAGAGCACCCGCGAGCCCTGCGCCCGCAATTGCGCGCCGATCGAGAACAGGACGGCGTTGCCGAGCCCGCCGCCGACCAGCAGCACGGTCTCACCCGCAGGCGTTTCGGTCGGGGTTCCGGTCGGACCCATCAGGATCACCGGCTCGCCCGGCTTCAGGAGCGCACACAGGTCGGAGGATCCACCCATTTCGAGCACGATCGTCGACAGCAGTCCCGCTTCCTTGTCGACCGCGGCCCCGGTCAAGGCCAGCCCCTCCATCGCCAGAGTCGTGCCGTCGACCCGCGGTGCCAGGGTCTCGTAATTCTGCAGCCGGTAGAACTGGCCGGGTCGGAAGGCGCGCGCCGCCATCGGCGCCTTGACCACGACCTCGACGATCTTCGGCGTCAGCCGCACGACCTCGTGCACCCGCGCGCGCAACTCGTCGTCGAGGCGTGCCAAGAGCTCGGCCGGCGAGGGTGCCGAGGGCCAGAGCCGCGCCAGCATCCGGCTGACCACCGGATAGCCCAGGGTGGCGCCGCCCATGGCCTTGACGACGTTGCCTGAGAAACTGGGATGGAGATCGCCGAAAAAGCTGACCGCGCGCCCGTCGGGGCGCAGGCTCGTCAACACCCGCACCGCGCCCGGTTTGGCCACCCGCTCCGGCGTCACCGGATTTCCTTCCTCGTCGAGGGCCTGGAAATGGCGGCCGTCGAGCGTGATGTTCGCCGGGTCCTCGCGGCCGAGCACGGTGTTGGGCTGCGTCCCCGCTGCCACCAGGATCGTCCGCGCCGGCAGTACCACCTCCTCCGGCTCCTGATTCGGCTCGGGTGCGGGCCGGGTCAGCCGCAATGCCGCCGCCTGGCCGAAGAGATCGACCTCGACCTCGACCGGGGTCAGCAATTCGGCAAAACGGATCCCCTCCTCCATCGCCTTTTCCACCTCCTCGTGGTTGAGGGTGTAGCTCGGCGCGTCGACGAGCCGCCGACGGTAGGCGATCGTTACCCCGCCCCAGGTGTCAAGCAGCTGCGCCAAATGCGGCGGGCGCCCCTCGCGGCGGGCGGTCTCGCGCTCGGCGCGGATCGCCCGGCCATGGGCGATGAACTCGGCCGCGACCTCGCGCTCCGCAGCATTCCATTCGGCGCGCACCGCCTCCTCGCCGCGTTCGGCGACGAGCGTCTCGTAGCGCGACAGGAACTTCTCGACCTGGACTGGGTAATAGGCGAGCGACTCGGTCGCCGTGTCGATCGCGGTCAGTCCGCCGCCGATTACTACGACCGGGAGTCGTACCGTCAGATTGGCGATGCTGGCGGTCTTGGCGGCACCGGTCAGCTGCAATGCCATCAGAAAATCCGAGGCCATCCGCACCCCTGGGACGAGACCGTTCGGCATCGGGATCACCGTCGGGCGGCCGGCCCCGGCGCACAATGCCACGTGGTCGAAGCCCAGCTCGAACGCCCGGTCGATCGTAACCGTGCCGCCAAAGCGCACGCCGCCATACATCGCGAAGTCAGCTCGGCGTTCGAGCAGGAGCCGCACGATCTTCAGGAAATTCTTGTCCCAGCGGACGGTGATGCCGTACTCGGCAACCCCGCCAAAGCCTGCCATGACCCGATCGTCGAGCCCTTCGACAAGGCTCATGAGATCGCGGATCGGCTGGAACGGCCGGCGGGTACCGTCTTGCGCGACGCCCGAGACCTCGGGGGGCAATGGCTCGATTTTGAGCCCGTCGATCGCGGCCACGAAATGCCCGTCGTTCACCAGGTGGTGGGCCAAGGTGAAGCCGGCGGGGCCGAGGCCGACGACGAGCACCTTGTGGCCGGTCGCCGGCCGCGGCAAGGGCCGCCGGATATTGAGCGGGTTCCAGCGGGTCAACAGCGAATAGATTTCGAAGCCCCAGGGCAGCCCGAGCACGTCTTTCAGGGTGCGGGTCTCGATCTGCGGGATGTCGACCGGATCCTGCCGCTGATAGATGCAGGCCTTCATGCAGTCGTTGCAGATGCGATGGCCGGTTGCCGCGCAGATCGGGTTGTCGACGGTGACGATGGCGAGGGCGCCGAGGCTGTTGCCGCGCGCCTTCACCAGGTTCATCTCGGAGATCTTCTCCTCGAGCGGGCAGCCTGCGAGGGCGACGCCGAAGACCGTCTTCTTGAACGTGCCGTCCTTCTCGCGCAGCCCCTTGGCACAGCTGTCCTTGCCCTGGTTGTGGCACCAGATGCAGTAATTCGCCTGGTCGAGCGCGCCGGTCAGGTCAGTCCCCTCGTCGGTCAGCGCAAAGCCCTCGCGGCGCCGCCATTCCTCCTCGGGAAGGCGCAGCATCGTGACGCCGTCTCGCACCACCGTCTCGACCGGTACCAGATGCTGCATGTCGAGCCGGTGCGGCACCTTGAACAGCACCCCGCGGCGGTGCTTGCGGCGGCCTTCGTCCGACAACGTCGCCCAGGCGGCGTAGCGCTGTGCGGTGGCGAGCGGCTCGGCGTTGGCCGCCTCGTCGGCGAGCCAGTGGGCAACGTGCTCGGCGTAGCGCCGTTCCCAGGCGGGGATCGTCTCCGCTTCGTCGGAGGTCACGCCCATCAGGCGATCGAGCTCGCGGGCAAGGCTCGGCCCGTCTAACGCTGCGGCGTCTTCTTCCTGTACCCCCTTGACCGCCCGGCGCTGAACAAAGAGTCGCTTGACCGAGTAGAGCGGGGCGAGCTCCTGGTGGCGGGCTTGCAACGCCCGTAGCTCGGCCGCAATCCCGAACAATTCGCCGGTGAAATCCTCGAGATGGGGCGCCAGATCGACGACGAGATCCGAGAGGGCCTGATGCTCGATCGCGTCAGGGTCGCTTCGCGCCGTCATCAGCCGAGCGTGAAGTTCGGTGTCGGCATCGGCGAGGTGCGCGACGAAGGCGCAATCGAGCCGAACCAGGCCATCGCGGTCGTAAAGATCGGCAAACGAAAGCCCGTGCGCGAGGGCGAGATCAGTCATCGGGGTCAGGGATCCATGCGGCGGGCGGCAGCAGCATTCCGCCGATCTCTAATCTATGAATACGCGAACCTTTATCGAGAGAGCGACGACAATCCGCCGCCATCGTGTTGGGTCTTCGAAGATGCGCCGATAGGGCAAAAGATTGGGTTGGAGGGGCCGTAGATAAAGAGCAGGCAGGGTTTTGTGCAAGCGGATTGAGGGGTGACAGATTGAACCGGCTGGATGGGTGACATCTTGCTTCATTGAGCATCAAGGGTGTTGCGGTTGATGGGCCTGTGGGGTTGTGGGGATCGCGGCAGCGATCTCCAT
>Ga0210407_10000365_pt1 | contig 53151 bp, 49 predicted proteins | sample IncBWC27MmetaG_FD_150860 | JGI IMG/M metagenome (GOLD analysis project Ga0210407, IMG submission 150860) | Forest soil microbial communities from Barre Woods Harvard Forest LTER site, Petersham, Massachusetts, United States - Inc-BW-C-27-M | ecosystem: Environmental > Terrestrial > Soil >...
CCGGCTCCGGGACACTTGATCCCGGCTCTGGCCTATACTCGCTCCTTGCCCTCTTTCCTGCTCTCGCCGGTATGATTGCGGGTCAACGCTTGCTCGGCGTCATGCGTCCCGAGACATTCCGGCGCTGGTTTTTTCTAGGACTGATGCTTCTCGGGGGGGACTTGGCGATAAGAGGAATGTTGTGAGCGCACCCATGCCGATACTTGGAAATGGCCAGACAACCGGTGGTCTTGGCCAGGTGGTCCTTGATGTTGTTGCTGTGACTGTCGGTGCGCGAACACAGATCGATCCGGCAGTCCGGATATACACGGCGGACCATCCGCGTGATCCATCGGTCCGCCACACGAGCGCCGAGTTTGGGCGCCTGTCCGGATCGGTCAAAATGTGTGGATTGGCAGCGGCGCGATGATTTCGCCGGGTGCAACGATAGCAGATAACGCCGTGATCGGGCCCGGGTAGCGTGGTCGCTCGTGATGTCCCCGCCGACTCGACCGCGTGCGGCAACCCGGCCGCATCACGTAGCTCCAGGGCTCGGAGCGTAACCCGACCCCTTGAGCCCAATACCTGCTTCCGAAAAGAGGCCCCTCACCTCAACCCTCTCCCGCAAGCGGGACGAGGGGGCCTTGGTGGCTAGACGGGCGCCTTCTCCCTGTTGGCGCGGGCTCGCTCCTCGGCGATCCGGTCGATCTCCGCCTTGGCGCTCGGAAAGTCGCGCAAGAACCGGCGAAAATCTGCGGCACTCAGAACCAGCACCCGGCAATAGCCCAGCGCCACGACGTCGGCCTGACGCCGCCGGCCGCTGAGCAACGCCATTTCGCCAAAAAAGTCGCCGCTCCCCAACCGCACTCGGTTGTTCGGCAACACCACCTCGACCGCACCCGACGAGATCAGAAACATCGCATTGCCGCGCTCGCCTTTGCGAATGACCACCTCGCCGGGGACCAGCAGACGTGGCCGGAAGAGGCGGGCGAGCGCCCTCAATTCAGCGCCACCGAGGCCGGCGAACATCTCGAACTGAGCGAGCAGATCCTCGGCGCGCAGCCCGAGATCGAGCGGCGGCAGCTCGTCCGTCAGCGAACGGACCGCCGCGTGCTCCCGCTCCAGATCCTCGAAGACCTCCTTGCCGATCAGGCCCTCCTCGTAGAGATCGTGAAATCGCGACAGCGACAGACGGAAGCCGGACTGCCGGAGGAAACGCTGTTCGAGCGCCTCGGCATATTCGGGATATTGCAGGCGCAAGGCGTCGAGCGCGCGGGTGGTTGCATCGCTGCGCGCAGCGATGACCTCGCCGAGCAACTCGGCGACCCGCTCACCGAGCAACGCCGCGAGCCGGCTGTCGACAAAACGGACGAGCTCATCGAGCGCCAGCCGGCGGATCAGCAGCGACTCGAAGCGGATCGAGATCTGGCGCTGCAGCGGCCGAGCGATGCGCAAGGTGCGATGCAGCAGATTGGCGACCCGAAAGGCTCGCGCAAACTCGAGCAACTCGCGGGCCGCCCGGTTGTAGCCGACCCGTCCCTCAGCCCGCGCGGCGTCGAGGATCAAATTGGTGTTGCGGAGCAGGCGCTCGATCGCGGCGCCGGAGACCGTGCGCTGGGCGTGATGGTCGAGGATGATCCGGCGCTCGCGATTGGCGAGTGCCACGAGCCCGATCCTGATCCGGTCACGGTCCGAGATCGCCTGTTCCAGATCGGGCTGCGAGGCCAGCTCGTCGATGCGCCGGTCGACCGGCTCGGTCGCCGAGCGCGCCACCTCCGGCGGGATCGCATATTGCGACGCGGTCTCGCTCAAGGCGTCACGCACGTCGACCAGCGACAGCGCCAGCACCTTGTTGCGCACGGCGAGGTTCAGAGGTGACAGGCGGTCGAGCCCGAGGAGTCGGATGACCGGCCGCAGGGTCAGGCCGTTGACCAGCAAGGTGAACAGCACGAAGCCGGTGGCCAGGACGGCGACGGCGTTCCGGACGTCGGGATCGATCCGGGAATTCTCGGTCACCGCGAGAGCCAACGCCAAAGTGACGGCACCGCGCAATCCGCCCCAAGTAATCGCGAGCTTGTAGACGCCGCTGACCTTTTGGCTGAGATGGAGCGCGCTCAACAGCGGCAACAGTCCGAACAATACCGCCATACGCGAGGCGAGCGCCGCGGCAACCGCGACAAGCAGCAGCCAAGAATCCTCGAGATGCGCGCCGGTCAGCAGCCGCGGAACCAAAGTCGAAGCGCTGACGAAGATCAGCGAGCTCGCCCAAAATCCCGTCTGTTCCCAAACCCGCTCGAGGTATCGCCAATTGTCAGGTGCCAGCCGGACGCGGCCGATGGCGCCGGCGGTCAGTCCGGCGCTGACGACGGCGACGACGCCCGAGACGTCAAACAGCTCGCCCAGCAGGTAGGCGATATAGGGCAGCGCCACCGAGAGGGTCACCTCGGCCAGACGCGATCCTAGCAGAAACGGCAGGATCGCGCCAAAGAGGCGGCCGCCGGCCACGCCCAACACCACCCCGCCGAGGAAGGCCTCGGCAAAGCGCGCCACACCGGCTCCAAAGTCGGGCTGCGCGCCGTCCGCCAGCATGCCGACGAGAACGGAAAACAGCACGATCGCTGCGGCATCGTTGAGTAGGCTCTCGCCTTCGAGGAGGCGGGTCAGCCGTGCCGGCGCCCCGAGCTCGCGAAAGATCGTCACGACCGCGGCGGGATCCGTTGTCGCGACAATCGCACCGAGCAGCAGGGCCGCGGTGAGCGGGACGCCCGCCGCATAGGACAGGCTGAAGCCGATCGCCGCGGCGGCGGCAAAGACGGCGACGATCGCCAGCGTCAGGATCGGTGCCCAATCGGGCGCGATCTCGCGCACATCGATCGTCAGCGCGGCGTGAAACAGTAAGAGCGGCAGAAAGACGACGAGAAAGATCGACGCGTTGAACGGCAGGTTTACCACCGGTGCTACGATGTCGTCGAAAACGGTTGTCAGCGGGGTGTAGAGCAGAAACGAGGCCGCACCGCCGATGGCAACCCCGACGATCGCAAGCAGCACGGTGTACGGCAGATGCAGCCGCTCCGCGGCGGGCTGGAGCACGCTGGCGAGGACCAGAAACCCGGCGATGACTAAGGTAATGCTCGCTACAGTGGTCAACTGCCGGTCCACGCTCGCTGGTGGAAATGTCGGCAACGGTATTGATGCTGCCCGCTTCTACAATCTCACTTTCAGCCAAATTATGTCATTTTCCGGTCCGGGGCCGAGGAGTGAGGGGGGATGCCCGCGCCCCGAGACTCGACGCTCATAACCATCACCTCCCGTCGCTGCCGCGATGAGCCCCCTGTCCCGGATTGCATCGTGGGAGGGGAGATCCGGCCACAAGGCTGGGTGGGTGGGAGTTTGCCGGCATCTGTGTTAGCGGTTGCTCTACCTCTCTGGCCGATCGCGGCCCAATGCTTCGAGTTGCCGGGTTAATGCGTCGATTTGCGCTTCGAGCCGCTGCAGGCGAGGATCCTCGGCGCTTGCCTTGGGCGGCCCCGCCTCTGCGGCCGTTGGCTTTTCGTCCAGGCCATAGGGTGCGAGCATCCGCAAGGCGCGCTCGAAAAGGGCCATGTTTTGCTTTCCCATCTCCTCGAACTGGCCAAATGGGAAGATACCAAAAGTCGCCTCCAAGCTCTTTCGCATCTGTTCCTGGTTTCGCGCGAAGGCGACCATCGCTTGCTCGAGATAACCCGGGACGAGAAACTGCATACTGTCGCCGTAGAGGCTGATAAGCTGGCGCAAGAAACTTGTTGGCAGAAGATTTTGGCCCTTATGCTCTTGCTCGACGATGATCTGGGTTAGCACTGAGCGAGTGATGTCTTCTCCGCTTTTCGCATCATGCGCGACAAAGTTACCGCCATCCTTGATCATCTTTGCGAGATCCTCGAGGGTGACGTAAGTGCTCGTCGCCGTATTGTAGAGACGGCGGTTGGCATACTTTTTGACGACCACCGGTTTCGCGTCGCTAGCCATATCGCTGCTCGGGATGCTCATGTGCGCGGTTTCTCGCCTCGAGGGTGGTCCCCCTCGGCCACAATACAGCGAATCAACGGCAGCGCCGCATCAAAGACGCGTCGGCCGCATGACGATCGCTTCCGTCACCAACATCCGGCTATATACTCGGCGCGATGACCGCCGCCGAGGATCTTGCCTGCCGCTACTTGTCCTTGTGGCAGGATTACGTCACCGCGCTGCTCACCGATTTGACACTGCCGGAGGCGGTGCAGGACTGGGCCGCCCGCTGCTCGGAGCACTTGGGAGATCTTGGGCCAGGTGACGAGGCCGTGCGCGGACAACTCCCCGCCGCTGAACCGGCAGCTGGCACCGCGACCGCTCCCGGCCCACCTCGCGAGCGCGACGATGCTGTGGGCGACCTCGCGCTCCGTCTTGCCCGTCTTGAACAACGTGTCGCTGCCCTCGAACGCGGTAAGCGACCCACTGCGGTGCCTCGCGGCGGAGATCGAGGCGCTCGGCGCTGAGACTGTACTGAGGGCGCTCGACATCGAGATCGGGTACCGCGCGGAGGCCTACCTAGCCGGGCTCCAAGCCTACCGCCGCCATCCCTTCCGCCGCCACAGCGCCTCACCACAGGTAGTGTGGCGCCGGGGCACGACAGAGCTGCTCGATTATGGCGGCAATGGTGAAGGCCCGACGGTTCTAGTCATCCCCTCTCTGATCAACCGCTACTATGTTCTTGATCTTCTGCCCGAGCGCAGCTTTCTGCACCATCTCGCGAGTTCTGGTCTGCGGACGCTCGTTATCGATTGGGGCACGCCGGGCAGCGAGGAGTGTTATTTCGACCTGACCCTCTACATCGTGGAAAGATTAGAGGCGGCCTTTGAGACGGCAGCCGAAATCGCCGGGGCGCCCGTCGGCATCGTCGGGTACTGTATGGGGGGTCTCCTCGGCCTGGCGTTGGCGCTGCGGCGCCAAAACCAGGTCGGCTGCCTGGCGTTGCTCGCCACCCCTTGGGATTTTCATGCCCAGAATGGGCGGGGGCGGCTCCTGGCACCTGTCGCTGATTGTCTCGCCCAAGTCCACGGCACGGCCGGCAGCGTGCCGGTCGAGGTGATCCAGACTCTTTTCTTTTTCCTCGATCCCTTTTCAGCAGAACGTAAATTCCGGCGGTTTGCGGCCCTCGATCCCGAGAGTGACGAAGCACGTCGGTTCGTTGCTCTCGAGGACTGGATCAACGACGGCGTGCCGTTGGCCCTTGGGGTGGCACGCGACTGTGGGCGTTCCTGGTACCGCGACAACGAACCCGCTCGCGGTCTGTGGCGGGTCGCAGGCGATCCGGTACGCCCACAGCTGCTCGGGCGGCCTGCCCTCGCCGTCGTGCCCGGTCGAGACCATATTGTTCCTCCAGGTGCCGCCGAACCTCTGGCCGCAGCGCTGGGCACGGCGACCGTCCTGCGGCCGCCGCTTGGTCATATCGGCATGATGTCGGCTCTACGCGCACCCGAAATGCTGTGGACGCCGATCGCAGTCTGGCTGCGGGGGCAGCTGCACGCAGCCAAGGCGCGTTGATCGTTTCGACCGAGAGAAGACTCACCCTCCCGCTGACTCGGGTCGCTCCCTCCCTCGCACGCGGTGGAGAGCCGGGGTGGGCTACAACGCGAGGGATTGGCGCGCGGCGATAGTCTGCTGGAAAGCGGCCTGCTGCGCGAGGAGGCCGATCGCCACGATGTTGCACGCTTCGCTGCCGGCCGGATCGAGAAGGGAGGGGGGCTTCTCCCAATCTGCGCGTTTAATAAATCAACCCCTAAACATCTTCTCGAACCCCGCCCAACAAGCATCGTAATCGCGTTGCAAGGCCGGGGTTTCGAGGGCGAAGCGGGTGGGGCGGATGACAAGGCGCGTCTCGAACATGAAAGCGAGCGTGTCCGCGATCTTCTGCGGCTTCAATTCGGCCGTCGTCGCCCTCTCGAAGGTGGCGCGGTCGGGGCCATGTGCTGACATGCAATTGTGCAGCGACGCTCCGCCCGGGAGAAACCCTTCGGCCTTGGCGTCGTAGACGCCGTGCACGAGGCCCATGAACTCGTTCATGGTGTTGCGGTGGAACCAGGGCGGGCGAAAGGTGTGCTCCGCCACCAGCCAGCGCGGCGGAAAGATGACAAAATCGCAATTGGTGGTACCGGGGGTATCGCTGGGCGAGCTCAGCACCGTGAAGATCGAAGGGTCGGGGTGGTCAAAGCTTACCGTGCCGATCGCGTTGAAGCGCGCGAGGTCGTAAACATAAGGAGCGTAATTGCCGTGCCAGGCAACCACGTCGAGCGGCGCGTGGTCGAGGCGGGTCGCCCAGAGGTTGCCCTCGAACTTGGCGACAACCTCGCAGGGCTCGTCGCTGTCCTCGAACGCCGCGACCGGGGTGCGGAAGTCGCGCGGGTTGGCGAGGCCATTGGCGCCGATCGGCCCGAGCTCGGGCAGGCGGAAGAGCGCCCCGTAATTCTCGCAGACATAGCCCCGCCCCCGATCGTCGAGCAGCTCGACGCGGAATTTGACGCCGCGCGGTACGACGGCGGCCTCCCCCGGACCGGCCTCGACCACACCCAGCTCGGTGGCCAGCATCAGGCGCCCGGCTTGCGGCACGATCAACAGCTCGCCGTCGGCGTCGTAAAAGACACGGTCCGCCATCGACTTGGTCGCGCGGTAGATGTGGACCGCGACGCCCGAGCGCCCGCTCGCGTCGCCGTTGCCGCCCATCGTGACGAGGCTGTCGACGAAATCGGCGGGCTCATCGGGGAAAGGCAGCGGGTTCCATCTGAGGCGGTTCGGCGGCGGCGCCACCTCGTCGAAGGGCGCACTGCGGATCAGGCCGTTGTCGATCCGGAGGAAGGTGGGGTGCATCGCTGAAGGGCGGATGCGATAAAGCCAGGATCGCCGGTTTTGGCCGCGCGGAGCGGTGAAGGACGTGCCCGAAATCTGCTCGGTGTAGAGACCGCGCGGCGGCTTTTGCGGCGCGTTCTGACCCTCCGGCAGGGTCCCCGGCAATGCCTCGGTGGCGTGCTCGTTGCCGAAACCAGATAGATACCGGCGCTCGACCATTAGTCCTCTCCGGGCGGGATTATCACCTTCTCTTCGACGATGAAGCTCTTGATGCGGCCGATGAAGAGCGCACCGTCGGCGTGGAGCCGCTTGGCTTCGGGCGAGGCATTGGCGCGCTCCATCGCGGCGCGGTCGTCGTACCAGAGCTCGGCGATGCCGTCGATCTCGACATCCGTCGTCGGGATGTCGGGACGCGTGCGCTCGGCGACAATATGCGACTGCACATAGCGGCGCACACCCGGCATCGCGTGGGCAAGCGGCGCATGCACCTCGAGCCAGTGCTTGACGAAGTCTTCGTGGGTCAGGCCGTCCTTACGGGTCAGCAATCCGATGCTCTTGATCACCGGGTAAGCCCTTTCGTTGCTCGACGTGCTGAAGCATGCTGCGCCGGGCAAGGCTCAGGAGGAAACATGAATATCGACCTTACGGGCAAGCGGGCGATCGTCGCCGGCGGCAGCCGCGGCATCGGGCGCGCCATCGCACTCGCCTTTGCTGAGGCCGGCGCCGGCGTGTCGATCTGCGCCCGCGGTGCCGAGCGGCTCACCGCCACCCGGGAGGAGATCGCCCGGCACGGCAGCACCGCGCATGCCGCGGTCTGCGATCTTGCCGACGAAGCCGCAGTCCCGCGCTACATCGAGGAGGCCGCGGCTGCGCTCGGCGGCATCGACATCCTGGTCAACAATGCCTCGGGTTTCGGCGCGACCGACGACGAGGCGGGATGGGCGGTCAGCGTAGCGGTCGACCTCTTGGCGACGGTGCGCGCGATCCGCGCGGCATTGCCGTACCTCGAAAAATCCAGCGCCGGCGCGATCCTCAACATCTCATCGATTTCGGGGCTTCGCGCCACGCCCCGCACCCCGCCCTACGCGGCAGTCAAGGCGGCGGTCATCGAATACACTCTGACCCAGGCCGCGGCTCTCGCCCGCAAAGGGATCCGCGTCAACGGCATAGCACCCGGTTCGATCGAGTTTCCCGGCGGCACCTGGGAGCGCGCCAGATTGAACAATCCCGACCTCTATGGCCGCATCCTCAGAAGCATCCCGTTCGGCCGGCTGGGTAAGCCGGAGGAGATAGCGCAAGTGGCGCTCTTCCTGTGCTCGCCGCTCGCCGGCTGGGTCACCGGCCAGAACATCGCGGTCGATGGCGGGCAGATGCTCTGAAGCCTCGTCCCCCGGCAGATCGTTCTCGGTGGAACGCATCGGACGACTCGTCTCGCGGGAATGCGGCTGAAAGAGAGGAAATCGACAGTGCTGGGAATAAATGCGCGGCCTGCCGCCTATAAGTAATATTCAGCGGCCTTCGCGGGCCGTAGGTAAATATGGAAGTTGGCTATGTCCGTTCTCTCAAGGAACCGTTGGCTGAACCGTCTCGCCGTGGTCCTTGTCGCAGGGGTGAGCCTTGCGGCAATCACCTTGCCGACGGCCCCAGCCCAAGCACGAGTGTTCGTCGGAGTTGGCATCCCCTTCCCGGGGGCCTGGGGTTACTATGCGCCGCCGCCTTATTATGCGTACTCCCACTATGGCTATCCGTACTATGGATACCCTGCCTACGCCTATCCCGGCGGTATTTTCATCGGCGGAACCTTCGGCCCGCATCGTCATCACCACCGTTGGTGATGGTGACCGGGTAGCGCTCGAGCTAGGGCGCGGCCCGTCTAACCCGGGCAGATCTCGGCCGTCGGGCAGAGGCGCTCGAACAGCACAACGAGCGGCATAAAGAAAATCGGGACGGTTATCGACAGCGGCATCACTCGCGCATCGTCGGTAACGAGGAGGTCGACCTTGCGCGGCGCGCTGTCGGGGTCGCCGTCTTCGCTCGTCTCGCCCTTGAACCCGGCAATTGGGCGCAGGGTCAGCTCGACGCGAAGAGCGCCCTCGCGTGCCTCCGCCTTCGGCAATACATGCCCGACGATGTCGAAGCGCCGCGCCCCGTCATAAACCGGGATCACAAAGTGGCTGTCGGGTGCGCGCTGCGCCACCCGCAACACGCCTCGGATGCGCTCGAATGCTGTTACCGGGTCGACTGTGTTGCTGCGAAAATTCTCGGCGAGCGGGGGCTTGCGGCTGGTGTCGTCCGGGCCGCGCTCGGCGATGACCGCGCCGCCGCGCGGAACGAAACGCATGCTGACCCGGCGGTCACGGCGCTGGCGCAAATCGTAGACGGCCTCGTAGGACGTGGGCTCGGCCGGCCGGCCGGCGGCGAGGCGTCCTTCGGCCGAGGCGGTGGTCCTAAAATGCGTGAACAGCTGGGGCAAGCCCTTGGTGCTGATCTCGATTTCATTGTGGTAGGCGGCGTCGCCGTCACGCAGCCTGAGCCGGATCTCGGCCGCGGGAAGTCCCGCCCAGTAAGCGGTGTAAACCGCGACGACTTCTCCGGCATGAGCCGGAGCCGCACCCGCCACCGCTGACAGGGCGGCAGCAACCACCCAGCCGAACCGGCGGCGTTGTGATCCCATACCAGCCGTCCTCAGTGGGCAGCGGCGATGTATTGCCAGGTCGTGCCGTCCCAGACGATCCTCTCGCCGCTCGGAAAGTGCAGTTCGATCGCGCCTTCTTTCGAACGCGTGCGCCGTATTTTTCCAGGCGTCTCCAAATGCTCGGCCTCCCAGCGGTCGCTGAGCGCGAGCCCGACACGGCCGGGGCTCAGCCCGTCTCTTTGCAGAGCAATCGCATCATCGAGAAGTTCACGCACAAAGCTCATGTCGGGACCCCACCCTGTTGTTCCCCGGGCTGCGGCTAGGCGACGAGCTCGGCGACGGTGTCGTCGGGCAATCGGCCTTGCGCCCGGTATTGTCCGATTTTCTCGATCAACGGAGCGTCCGATACCGCGTAGAGGATCGCGTCGATTTCACCCTTGTTGATGTGGCGCCGCCAGATGAAGCCCGGCGCGACAAAATGTCGTTGGTCTGCCAATCGTAGATCCTACCGGCAATCTCGGTAATCCCCCGCCCTTCCATGACGATGTAGAGGGTGCTGGCGGTTTCGCGTTTGAAACGGGTCGCCTCGCCGGGCCGGAGAAGCTGCGCCCGGTAGTCGAGGGTGGGGAAGACCGCGGCCCCGGTCGCGGGGTTGACGAACCTCAGCGTGACGGCCTCGTAGGGATCGCCCTGCTCCTGCCGCAGCCCGGTAAGCGCCTCCCTGACATCGGTCCCGCGATAGTGGAAGAGTGGCGAGGTGTCATGCCCGAAGCCGCGGCGGTGCGTTACAAAGCTCGGTACGAGACCGCCCTGCCCATAGAGCTTGTGCGAGTATGATGCCGGAAGCGTCACCGGCTGGGCCCGAGAGTTGCCTCGGGTTTCCCCGGCGAAGGCCTCGTCGAGCCAGACGCAGTCGAGAAACTCCATCGGCGGGAAATCGAGGACATCGATCCACACGACGGGCTCGGCGCCGTCGTTGCCGTGGTCGTGCCACGTCCCGTTGGGGGTCAGGATCAGGTCGCCACGCGCCGCTTGGCAGCGTTCCCCTTCGATCGTCGTGTAGCCGCCCTCGTCCGAGAGGATCGTCCGGCTGGCATTCGGCGTGTGAATATGGACCGGCGCCACGTCGCCGGGATTGTAGATCGACACCGCGCAACGCATCGTGCTGGTGACCTGCAACCGCCCGCCAAGCCCCGGATTGGTCAGCAGAAACTGCTGGCGCTCGGCAAATTCGATCGGCGATACATCGGCCCCTCGGGCGATCTCGGCGATGCGGTCGAGATAGGGTGCGATCTCCGCCCAGCGCCAGCGATGCGGGATCGGTTTAAGCTGGGCCGCGCCGACGCGTCCCTCGGCGAGCCGCCCGCTCGCCTCCAGGCCGGTTTCGCGAAACCATGGGCGCTGCGCCGGGGCGTTGGCCTGGGTGCGCAGCCAGATATTGAGCTGGCCGGCCTCGGCATTGAGCCGCTCCATGGCCTCTCTGGCATTCATCATGCGTCTCCCTCCGCCTTACGAGGGTGCGAGCGCGCGGGCATAGAGCCGCAGATCCGCGACGAGGCCCTCGTCGCGCTCGATCGCATAGTCGCTGCGGCTCGTCCCCGCCTTTTCGAGGACCATCAGTGCTGCCGGGTCGTCGGTCTCGAAGACCCGCAGGTTGCGTCCGTCGGAAGCGAGCTCCGCAAGCTTCGCCTTGATTGGCAATACCGGCAGCCGCTCGGCGATATCGACCAACTCAATCAATCCTTCGACAGTGATCCCGGCCTCTGCGACCTGACGGCGGAGTTGGTCGGCAGCAGCGGTCTCGGCCTCGCGCTCGGCCGCGAGCAGGCGCGCCCGCTCATCAGCCTGCCGGCGGTATTCGGCATAATGCGGCTCGATCCTTTTCAGAAAGATGTCGGTGGGAAGGCTGCTCGTGTCGATCCAGCTCTTCGATTTGGTCCAAGTTGTGGCAAGCCATTGGCGGATACCCGGATCACGGATCTCCTGCAGTCGGTCGGCGCGCAGGCTAGCGGCCCACCGGATCTGGGTCGGAGCGCCGCTCAGCGCCGCCCAACCGGGCTCTTCCTCCGGTGGTGCAGCGGCGGCCACGACAGGTTTGGCTGGGCTCGGGCCACCCGCGGCGTGCCGCTTTTTGGCCTGCTCGAATTGGCGGCGGTACTCCTCTTCCCACTCTTCGCTGTCTTCGTCGGGCACGAAGCCGCTCTTGTCCCAAAAGGACCGCGTCGTCGCCTCGATCGCCTCTTCTCGCACCGCCTTCAGATCCATTGGGCTGGCCTCTGCTGGTCGTTCCCCGCCGCCAACGCTAGCACGATCGGGCACCGGAGTCCCATGGCCGGGCTCAAAGCTCGGCACCCCCCGGAGCGGCGCTGATGGTACCACGGCGATGTGCGGCGGGGCCGGGGCATCGCTGACCCGTCGGAGTGTCCCTGCCGGCAGGGAGAAAATGCCCCAAAGCTCCCAAAAAGCACCCTTGCAACGCTAAAAATCTCTGTTGAATCAGAGGCTTGAGAGATATGGCCGAGCTGGCCGGCAGCGGAATTTTCGGCGGCCGGCAGGGAGCTGGCAGCGGAATTCGGCACAGGGCCTTTTGATTGGGTATTTAGCATGGCATATGATGCATAATTGATGTTAGCGCACCAAGCCTATAGCTACAGAACTGGCCGGGCGCAAGCGCGCGCTGTCACCCCTCTTTTCGCCCAGGCATGGCGCTAATGTCGTGCCGCGCCGGCGGTTTGCAGGCTTCTGTCGAGGGTCACGAGTTCGGCGGCGAGCTTCTGTGCCAGCCACAGATAGGCGGCATCATAGCTGCTCAGGCCGAACGCCTCGGCCAACCGGAGGGTATCTGCATGGTCGACCTCGATGATCTCGATCGGCATCCGAGCGTCAAGGGCGAATCCAGCCAGCAACGCCTCGCGTTGTTGCGGGCTGCTGCGGAGCTTTTTGAGACAGACGCTGGCGAATTCGAAGCTCAGCAGGACGGGCGCCACGAAATGTCCGTCCTCCAGTCGGTCGGCGACGGCCCCCGCTTCCGGCTCGTCAAACAGCAAAGCGGCCAGAGCAGAGGCATCGACGACCTTAACGGCCATCCCGGTGGGCTCGGATGATCTCCACCGCTTCGGCGGATGTCTGAAGACCGAGCCGTCGGACTTCCGCCAGGACTTCGCGAGGGGTCAGCGTCGTGGGCTCGCGCACGGCTTCCTCGATAATTGCCAGCAGTTCGCCTTGCAGCGATCGGTGATTTTTAGCTGCGCGCTCCTTCAATCGGACCACAATTTCGTCCGGGGCATTCTTGATCGACAGACTGACCGGCATTCGAATCAGCTCCAATTTGGAGGCAAAATAGTGCGCCGACGGGCACCGCGTAACTCACCCTAACTGGTCCTTTTCGAACGGGGTCCCCGCTGTTCTTGCTGTTTCTGCAGGAAATTATCAGCCACAGACCAGTCCTTCCCCGCAGGAATCCTCGACCGCGGGCGGCGTGGCGAACGAAAGAACAGCGGGAAAGCACCCCATGTCGGACGTCCGATCAGAGGTTGTGTAAATAGCATCTCTGTAATAATATGTCAATCAGTAAATGCTATTTCCCCTATTGGCGCCGGGTGCGGCAGCTCTCGACCTTGGATCGCCGCCCTTGCGCGTCGCAGATGCGCTACCCGACAAGCGGGAGCACGCTTGCCCTGACTGTGCGCCTGCGGAGGACGGAGCGGCAGGGGCGAACCTGGGATGCGCTCATTCGATGACCTCGTCGGCGCGGGCGAGGATCGACGGCGGCACGGTGAGGCCGAGCGCTCTGGCGGTGTTGAGATTGACGACCAGCTCGAAGGTGGTCGGCTGCTCGACCGGCAGATCGGCCGGCTTGGCGCCGCTGAGGATCTTTCCGGCGTAAATGCCGAGCAGGCGAAAGACGGAAGTGCGGCTGGTTCCGTAACTGATCAGACCGCCGACCGCCACGGCCTCACGCAAAACATAGATCGCCGGAACAGCATGGCGGGATGCCAGCACCACGAGCTGCTCGCGCCGGCTGGTGAAGAACGGATCGGGGCTGAAGAGGAGCGCGCCGGCTCGCAATTGGGCGAGGGCTGCGAAAGCGGTGTCGATCTCGTTTTCGGTGGCAGCCTTCAGGATAGTGAGCTGCACCCCCTTGGCGCGCGCAGCGTCCTGACCGTCTCGCACGACGCGCTCGGCATTCTCATTGGTCGGGTTCACCAGCAGGACGAAAGCGCCGGCCTGGGGAACCAGCTCGGAAAGCAGCTCAAGCCGCTTGGCCATCAGTTCAACGTTGAGAAAGCCGACGCCGGTGAGGTTGCCGCCCGGCCGGGCAAGACTGGCGACCAAGCCGAACTCGACCGGGTCGGCGCCGACCTCGAAAACGATCGGGATTGTCGTGGTTGCGTTTTTCGCCGCGCGTGCCGCAGGGATGGCGTCCGCCGCGATCACATCGACCGGTCGGCTGACGAGGTCGGCGGCCATCGCGGGCAGCCGATCATAGCTGCCCCCCGCCCAGCGGTATTCGATCGCCACATTTTGTCCTTCGACATGGCCGGTTTCGCTCAGTCCGTGGTGGAACGCGGCCAAAAATGGTGCATCCGAGCCGGGCGAGGTGCTGTCGAGGAAGCCGATCACCGGCAACGCCTTTTGCTGCGCGCGGAGCGTCCGCGCCGCAGTCATCGCGCCGGCCAGTAGGAGCACGAATTCGCGCCGTTTCATTCGATCACCTCGTCGGCGCGCGCGAGGATCGAGTGCGGCACGGTCAGGCCGAGCGCCTTGGCAGTACTGAGGTTGATGATCAGCTCGAACCGTGTCGGCTGCTGAATGGGGAGATCGGCCGGCTTCGCGCCCTTGAGGATCTTTCCAGCGTAAACACCGACCTGGCGATTGACAGCCGCGAAGCTCGTTCCATAGCTGATCAGGCCGCCCGCCTCGACGAACTCGCGCCACTCATACATCGCCGGAACGGCATGGCGTGCCGCCAGCGCTACCAGCTCTTTGCGCCGGCTGAAAAAGAATGGGTCGTTTCCGACAAGAAGCGCGCCGGCATGTGATTGGACAAGGGCGGCGAAGGCGGCCTCGAATTCATCCTCGGCGCCCGTCTTCAGTATATGGAGCTGTACCCCTTTCGCGCGCGCCGCTTCCTGCACGTCTCGCATCATGCGCTCGGCAGCCAAATTATTCGGATTCGCGAGCAAGGCAATCATCTTGGCTTGGGGAACCATCTCGGAAATCAATTCGAACCGCTTGGGCATTAGCTCGGCGGTGAGGATGCTGAACCCCGTGAGGTTGCCGCCCGGCCGGGCGAAGCTAGCGACCAGACCTTTCTCGACCGGGTCGGCGCCGGTTTCGAAGACGATCGGGATCGTCGAGGTCGCACCTTTCGCCGCGAGCGCTGGAGAGGTGCCGCCACTCGTCGCGATCACGTCGACCTTGCGGCCGACGAGGTCGGCGGCCAAGGCAGGCAGGCGATCATAGCGACCCTCCGCCCAACGATACTCGATCGCCACGTTTTGTCCTTCGACATAACCGGTTTCGCTCAGTCCCTGGCGGAACGCGGCGACAAACGGCGCGAACGGGCCGGGTGAGGCGCTGCTAAGCCAGCCGATCACCGGCATCGCCTTCTGCTGCGCCCGGACGGCACGCGCCGCCATCATCGCGCCGCCCAGAAGCAGCATCAACTCGCGGCGTCTCATTCGATGACCTCGTCGGCGCGGGCGAGGATCGATGGCGGGATCGTCAGCCCCAGCGCCTGGGCCGTCTTGAGATTGACCACCAGCTCGAACTTTGTCGGGAGCTGGATCGGCAGATCGGCGGGCTTGGCGCCCTTGAGGATCTTGTCGACATACCCCGCCGCGCGCCGGAACTGGTCGGGAACGCTCGGGCCGTAGGCGAGGAGCCCGCCGTCCTCGGCGTATTCCCGCTCGGGATAGACAGCCGGCATCCGGTACTTCGCGGCGAGGGCGATGATCCGCGCTCGCTCGTTCCAGAACATCGCGTCGGGGAGGACGACGAACGCCTCGGTCCCGCCTGCGGCCACCGCCTCCAACCCGTCGGGGATTTGATCCGGGGTGGCGACTTCGACGGTGCGGAGCTGCATGCCGAGGGTGCGGGCGGCCTCCTCCGTGGCGCGGCGGATCGAAATGGGCATCACAGGGTTCCACAGTGCTGCCATGCGCGAGATTGCGGGGGAGGCCTCTTTCAGGAGCTGCAGGCGCTTGCCGGCGAGCTCGATTCCAAACCCGGAAAAGCCGGTGACATTGCCGCCCGGATGCGCGAGGCTCGTGACAAGACCAGCCGCGACCGGATCAGGGCCGAGTGTCGCCCCGACAATTGGGATCGTCCGCGTGGCTTCGTGCACGATCACTGCGGATTGTTGGGTGTCGGTGACGATAACGTCGACCGGCAGCCGCACCAGTTCGCCAGCCATCGCCTGCACTCGGCTGGTATCCCCGGCAGCGAGGCGGTACTCGATCCGGATGTTCTGGCCGTCGATATAGCCGAGATCGCGCAGGCCTTCGCGAAATGCGTCGAATATCTTGGTCGAGGACCGTTCGGCCGGCGACAGGATGCCGATGCGGAACACTTTCTCCGGCTGCTGCGCCGCGGCAGTCGGCGGCGCGCCAGCCATGATCGCCCCGAGCGCTATCGCCGCCAGAAATGCGGCCCCGTGCTTCATTCGATGACCTCGTCGGCGCGGGCGAGGATTGATGGTGGGACCGTGAGGCCGAGTGCTGTGGCGGTTTTGAGGTTGACGACCAGCTCGAATGTCGTCGGTTGCTGCACCGGCAGATCGGCGGGCTTGGCGCCCTTGAGGATCTTTCCGGCATAAACGCCGACTAGGCGGTAGGCGGCCGGGAGGCTCATCCCATAACTGATCAGGCCGCCTTCCGCGGGCCATTCACGCCAGTCATACATCGCCGGAACCGCATGGCGCGCCGCCAGCGCCACGATCTGCTCGCGTCGGCTGTTGAAGAACGGGTCGCTGGGGAGGATGAGCGCGCCGGCATGCAATTCGACGAGGGTTGCGAAAGCAGCGTCGATCTCGCTTTCGGTGCCGGCCTTCAGGATCCGGAGCTGCACCCCTTTCGTGCGCGCCGCTTCCTCCGCGTCTTCCACGACGCGCTCGGTGGTCGCATTGCTCGGGTTCACCAGCAGGGCGATCGGGTTGGCCCGGGGAACCAGCTCGGAGATCAGCTCTAGCCGCTTGGGCGTCAGATCGAGGCTGCTGACGCCTGTGAGGTTCCCGCCTGGCCGGGCGAGACTGGCAACTAGGCCGAACCCGACCGGGTCGCCGACGCTGAAGGCGATCGGGATCGTCGAGGTCGCGCTTTGCGCCGCCAGTGCCGAAGGCGTGCCACCAAGGGCCGCGATCACGTCGACTTTGCGGGCGGCAAGATCGGCAGCCAACGCAGGCAGGCGATCATAGCGGCCCCCTGCCCATCGGTATTCGATCGTAACGTTTTGTCCTTCGACATAGCCGGTTTCGCTCAGTCCCTGGCGGAACGCGGCCACAGGCGGTGCATACGGACCAGGCGACCCGGCGCCGAGGAAGCCGACCACCGGCATCGCCTTCTGCTGCGCGCGGAGGGCGGGCGCCGCCGCCATGGCGCCCCCCAGCAACAGCAGAAATTCGCGGCGCTTCATTCGATGACCTCGTCGGACAAGACAAGGATCGATGGTGGGATCTGGGACAGCAAGCCTCGCTCTTTGTCGCTCTCAGCGACAATTGTCGTTGACGCATCGGTCGCTGTCGGCGACGATGGTGACATCAAGCTGATCGTCACACGGGCCGCGTCGAAGGCTCTCGCCGGGATGCCAAGGCGGCAGCGCGAAGCGTTGCTCGACAAGGCGGAGGCTTTCGCCGCGGCACCATTGCGGCGCATCCGGCGGCTTCGCCGCTGCGCGGGCAGCCGAACGTGATTCGCCTGCGCCAGGGTTATTGGCGCGGAATTTGCCGCGTCGACCGCACCGCAGATACGATCGTCCTCGAGACGGTCGCGCACTGAAGAGAGGCGTACCGATGAATGAGAAGAGCGAGACCGTCACGCTCAGCCGCGCCGAGTACGATGCGCTGATCGAGCGCCTCGAGGACGCCGAAGACCTCGCCACGGTTGCTGCGGCCGAGGCGCGCGAGGCAGTACTCGGCAAGGAGAAGGCTCGCGTCGAGCATCTGCCGATCGAGCTGGTCCGACGCCTCAGCGCCGGCGAGCACCCGGTCCGGGTTTGGCGCGCCCATCGCGGCCTTACCCGCGAGGCGCTCGCGGCCGCTGCCGGGATCGCGCCGAGCTACCTGAGCGAGATCGAAACCCGGCGCAAGCCCGGCAGCTTCACGGCACTCGCCAAGCTCGCCGCGGCGCTGCATATCTCGCTCGACGATCTCGCAGCATGGCTGAAGCCGCAACAAGAGTGAGCGGCGGCTCATTCGATGACTTCGTCGGCGCGGGCGAGGATCGATGGGGGCACGGTGAGGCCGAGCGCCTTGGCGGTGTTGAGATTGACGACGAGCTCGAATGTGGTCGGCTGCTGGACCGGCAGATCGGCCCGCTTCTCGCCCTTGAGAATTCGGCCGACATAGGCGCCAGCCTGGCGATACGAGCCGGAGAGGCTTGATCCGTAGCTGATCAGGCCGCCTGCCGCGGCGAATTCACGCCACTCATAGATCGCCGGGACCGCTTGACGCGCGGCCAACACGACGAGCTGCTCGCGCCGGCTGTTGAAAAACGGATCGGTGCCGACGACAAGCCCACCGACTTGTAGTGGGACCAGCGAGGCGAAGGCGGTCTCGAACTCGGCATCGGTGCTGGCGTTCAGCGTATGAAGCTGTAACCCCTTCGTGCGCGCCGCCTCTTGTACCTCTTGGATGAGGCGATTGGGGACTGTGCCCGGGTTCACGAGCAAGCCGATCACTCTGGTCCGGGGAATCAACTCCGAAAGAAGTTCCAGCCGCTTGGGCCACACCTCGGTTGCCATGACGCTGAAGCCGGTGAGATTGCCACCGGGTCGCGCAAGACTGGCGACCAGCCCCTGCTCGACCGGGTCGCCAGCAACGAAAACGATCGGTATCGCCGAGGTGGCGTTTTTTGCCGCACGTGCCGGAACGGGGCCGCCGCTCGTGGCGATCACGTCGACCTTGCGATCGACGAGATCGGCCGCAAGCGCAGGCAGCCGATCATAGCGGCCCTCTGCCCACCGATATTCAATCGCCAGGTTTTGTCCCTCGACATAGCCGGCTTCGTTCAGTCCCTGGTGAAACGCGGCCACAAACGGGGCAAAAGGCCCCGGTGAAGCGCCCCCGAGGTAGCCGATCACCGGCATCGACTTATGCTGCGCACGAAGGCCCCGCGCCGCCGTCATTGCGCCGCCCAGCAACAGCATCAGCTCGCGGCGGTTCACTCGATGAACTCGTCGGCGCGCGCGAGGATCGCCCTAATGCTCATATCGCGACCTCGGCTAATTTGAGCGAAAGGACAAGCCTCTTGCTGGTCAGGGGCGCCGCCAATAGAGTTCCTGGCATGGTCGACGAACCGGAAAACATCGTCCTGCGCGCCTTGAACAGAATCAGGGAGCAGAATGACACGATTCTTCGCAAGCTCGACGAGGTGATCACGGGCCTCGGGGCGGTGGAGCGCAACATCGCGGGGATCAAAGTGGACTACGCTGCCACGCGGCTGCGGCTGGACAACATGGATCGGCGGATCGATCGGATCGATCGGCGCCTGGAACTCGCCGAAGTGTGATCTCGACCGTAAGACGAGCGGCCGCCCGAATGGGCGTCCCGCTGCACTCGATGCCGCAAACTCAGCGTCCGCTGAACACGGGCGTGCGTTTCTCGGTCCAGGCCTGCACGCCCTCGGCGTGGTCGGCCGAGGCGGCGCAACGAGCACGGACCGCACCGAGCGCCTCGCGGTCGAGGGTGCCGGCGGCGGTCTCGTTGATCGCGCGCTTCAGCCCGGCGACGGCGAGCGGGGCGTTGGCGGCAAGGGTGGCGGCGATCGCCTCGGCGCGGGCCATCAAATCTCCGGCCGGGACGATTTCGTCGAGATAGCCGATGCGCAGCAGCTCGGCCGCGTCGATCGGCTGGGCGGTGAGAAACAGCTTCTTTGCCGCGGCGACGCCGAGCCGGGTCACATAGCGCCGGATGCCGCTTTCATAATAGACGATGCCCAGCCGTGCCGCCGGCATCACCAAGCGCATGCCTTCGACGCCGATGCGAAAATCGCAGGCGAGCGCCAGGTCGGTCGCACCGCCGTAGACACTGCCGTTGAGGGCGGCGATCGTCGGAACGCGCAATGCCTCGAGCCCGTCGACCATGCGCTCGAAGCCGTCGCGTTCCTCCTCCGCCCCGCCCTTGCCGGCCAGGCGGTCGGCGAGAGCACCGATATGGAAGCCCGAGCTGAAGCTCTTTCCCGTCCCCGTCAGGATGAGGACGCGGATCGTCGGATCGGCGTCGACGCGACCAAAAGTGGCCCGCAGAACGCCGAGGTCGGCAGGCTCGAGCCTGTTATGCTCGCGCGGCCGATTGAGCCGCACCACGGCGCGGCCGTCGGCCACGCTGACGACCGGGATTGTCGATTGGCCGCCGATGTCCACATTATCCGGCATCAGAGTTCTTCCTTTCGTCCCACCGCCAGTCCAGCCGGCCCGTGGCCGAGCCTAGCAGAGCTGCGCGATCGGAAGAAACCGCCGGAGGAATCGCGATCTGATGCACAAGCCGCTGCACCTCGCATTGTTGCTTTCTGTCGCACTGGCAGTCCCAGCCGCGGCGCAAACCGCCGCAGGCGCTTCTTCCGGCGGCGGCTCGGGGGTGACCTCGGCCCGGTCCGGCGGATCCGCCGCGGTCACATCATCGGGCCAATCGGGGTCGGGCCAATCGGGATCGGGACGGTCGGGTTCCGGCGGGTCGTCGGGGACGGGCGCACCGGCTGGCTCGGGTGCGGTCCCCGATTGGCTGCTGTGCACGCCTTCGGGAGGCTCGGGTCTCGCACCGTTTCTGAGCGGTACAAATCTTTCCTGCGCCCCCTAGCCGCAACAATTTGACGCTGGCTACCCGCCCGCCTTCCGTCATGCACGCGAAAGCGGGCATCCAGGGCCATCAGGCACCTGGTTTGCCGCCCTGGGGCCCCCGCTTCCGCGGGGGCGACGAGAAAAACAAGATGGCGCGGGTACTTAGCGGTGGAAGGGATGATCGAGGATCGCCCGTTGCTCCGGCGTCAGCGCCTGGTAGAGCGCCTGGACCGATGGCTTGGCGGATTGCAGACCCTCCAGGCGGGTCGACAGGAATTGCTGCATGCGGTCCATTCGGTCGAGCAATGTCGCCTCGGCGCGCAGCTTGAGGCTGGCGCAAAGCTGGCGTTCCTTCTGCTCTTCGGCCTGCGCGGCGGTTTGCACCTTGTCCCACAGCGGGCGCTGCTCGGCGGTCAGATTGAGCTTCGCCTCGGCATAGGCGCGCATCGCGGCACGCCACGCCAGCCGCTCGGTGCACCTCTCTTGCGGGTCGCCGTGCATCATCATGTGACGCATGCCGTGCATCATCGGCCAGCCGTGCCGGCCCGCCTCGCCTCCGCCATCTTGCGCACCCCCGTGCCGCTCCATCGGCCCTGTCTGCGCAAACTGGGTGTCGGGATCATCGGCCGAGCGGGCGATGACCGGAATGGCGATTGCGGCGGTCGCGGCCAGCGTTATGGCGAGCAGCGTAGTTCTCACGGCGAAACTCCGTCAATTCGTGGCTAGTTCTTCAGCCGCCGAGACGTCAAAGTCTTCGAAGCTGGCTCCGAGCATAGGATAGGCAGCCGCGCCGAAAATAATCCCCGCTCGATATGCTCGCGCGCTCAGAATTGAAACAGGCTCATCAGATCGCCGATCGCCGGCCGGTTGGCCGGGACATAGGGGTCGGCCGGATCGGCGATCGGGTTGGGCAGATGGTCGCGGCTGCGCGCCGATAACGGGCCGAGGCGCCAATTGGCCTCGATGAATTTGAGGATCGAGACGTGGTCGGTATAGCTGTGGTCGACGACACCCTTCTTGGCAAAGGGTGAGATCGCGATCAGCGGGATGCGCGTCCCGTCGCCGAACGCGTCGAGGATCTGGATATAGCCGCTGTCCCAATAGCCGCCGCCCTCGTCGACGGTAACCAGGATCGCCGCTTTCGCCCACAATGCCGGGTTCGACTGCACCTTGTCGATCAGCCGGCGCAGGAACTGCTCGTAGCGCATGGGGTTGGAGGAAGCCGGGTGCCCCGACTCGCTGTTCGGCGGGATGACGAAGGCGACGGCCGGCATGTTCTCGCTATTGTCGATGTCATTGAACAGCGCCGCGTGGTCCTGCAAATTGCTCTTCAGCGGGCCGGTCATGATCGCACTGGAAAAGATCAATGGATCGCATACCCCGCAATATTCGCGGGGGATCAGGCCGACGCCATTGCGGCCGCCCGAATACCACTTCCAGCTCACCCCCTTGCGGGTCAGCGCCTCGGCGATTGTCGGCTGCGCCTGAGGCGGGATGCGGTAGACCTCCGGTCCCAATGGCGCTGGCTCGCCGGCGGGAGAAAACCCGGCTCCGTAATTGTTGACGAGATAATAGGCGTCGGGCTCGCAGTTGCCGTCATTGAAGCTTGGATACGGCAATGTCGCCAGATAGCGGCGGATCGCCGCGATGCCGGGCTCGCTCGGGTCCGCGCATTTGGTGTACGAGCCGCTCGAATAGCCCGATTGCGTGTACCAGTTGTTGGTGCCGGGACGCGGGTTCGCGTCCTCGATCTGGTTCGGCGGCGGCGTCGCCAGCGCGCCCTCCCGCCAATAAGCGATGGCATGCCCGGTGGCGAGCGCCTGGAAATTGGCGCCCGTCCCGCCCATCACCGGCTGATGGTGGTTGTCGCTCAGCGCATAGGTGTCGGCGAGCTCGCGGAAGTAGGGCGCGTCGCCGGCGGCCATATTGTAGAAGCCCATCGCGACCGCACCCTGGTTGGTGCCGGAGAGCGGGTCGGCTCGGTTTGGCGAGCCTTCGCCTGAGGTCTCGTCGACCCAGACGAACAGATCGCGCCGTCCGCCGTCGACCTGCTGCCACATCTGAAAAAAGCGATGCACAGGATCGCCGACATAGGCGGCATAGCTGACGTACCGGGTAATCTGGAACGGCCCGTTCGGCAACAGCTCCGGAAAGCGCTTGTCGGCGACATTGCGCGGCTGCCCAAAGGCCCAGGTGGTCCCGGGCTGCGGCAGCGTGCCGTAACTGCCGACGATGCGCGGCGTCACTTCATAGGAATCGCCCACTTCCGCACGGCGCTGCGCGGCCTTGGCGAACTCCGGGCCGGGGCTGCCGTCGGTGTTGACGATCCGCGCCGACAGCAGATTGCGTACGGCGGCGCCGGACTTTGGCTGGTACGCGCCGAACAAATTGTCGAAGCTGAGGTTTTCTCCGACGACCACGATCAGATGCTCGATCGGGGTCGCGGTTGTCGGCGCTTGCGCGCCTGCCGGCGCGCCGAGCGCGAGCAGCACCGCGGTCAGCGCCGCGATGCGCACGGGATGCCGTGTTTCAGTCGTCGAGCCGCGCCAGATACTGCGCGACAAAATCGCAGCCGACCATCTCCGTATAGGCCTCGATCAGCTTTTGGGTGATTGGACCCGGCACGCGGTCGGTGTCGAATTTTCGACCGTTCAGGCTGCGCACGCCGCAGATGCACAGGCTCGTCGAGGTCAAAAAGCATTCGTCGGCGGTATAGGCATCGTAGAGGTCGAGATCCTGCTCCGCGAACGGGATCTGCAGCTGGCCGGCGAGGTCGATCGTCGCCTGGCGGCTGATGCCGGGCAGCACGTAGCGTTCCCTCGGCGTCTTCAACCCGCCGTCGCGCACCAGAAAAATGTTGCTGCCCTGGCCCTCGGCGAGATTGCCGTTGACGTCGAGCAACACCGCCCAGGCATCCGGGTTCTGCGCTTTCACCTCGCGGTCGGCCAGCACGAGGTTGAGATACTGGTGCATCTTGGCGCGCGGCGACAGCGCGTCGGGCGGCGTGCGCCGCAAAGACGGCGTCACGACATCGATGCCGTCGCGAAAGAGCCTGGCGCGCTCGCGCAACGGCAGCGGCACGCAGTCGACGATGACATTGGGCCCGTAATGGTCCCAATTGTCGCCCGGCACGCGACTGATGCCGCGGCTGATGCGCTGGGCGAGCCAATAATCCTCGCCGGGGCCGAGCAGGTGGCGATTGCGTTCGAGCACGTCCTCGCTGATCGCCGCCATCTCGGCGGGCGAGAGGCCCGGGTCGATGTCGAGGTATTTGAGCGACCGGTAGAGCCTTGTGACATGCTCCTCAAGGCGGAAGGCCTTGCCGTTGAAGCTCCGGGTCATGTCGAAGACGGCGTCGCCGCGCAGAAAGCCCTGGTCGCGAAACGGGATCACGACCTCGCTCTCACGGACGATCTTGCCATTGAACCAGGCGACGCGTTCGTTGCCGAGAGCCATCGGTCTTACTCGGCCGCTTGGGCGACGGGCACAGCATGAAAGTTCTTGGGCAACCCGGCTTTGGCGATCGCACCGTGCTGGACGATGTTGGGCAATAGGCTGTGGACGAACTCGCGCACCTTGACCAGCCGATCGAGATCGATCCCGGTCTCGAACCCCATCGCCTCGAGCATGAAGGCGAGATCCTCGGTGACGATGTTGCCGGTGGCGCCCGGCGCATAAGGGCAGCCGCCGAGCCCACCCAATGAGGCGTCGAAAGCGCGGGCACCGGCGCCCAGTGCCGCCAGCACATTGGCGAGGCCGAGCCCGCGGGTGTCGTGGAAATGGCCGGCGACCGGCAGCGGCGCCACATCGGCGATCACCCGGCGGAAGACCCGCTCGACCGCGGCCGGCTGGCCGTAGCCGACGGTGTCGGCGAGGATGATCGCGTCGGCGCCGGCCTCGGCGACCTCGACCGCGATCCGGCGTACGCGGTCCTCGTCGACCTCCCCCTCGATCGTGCAGCCGAACGCGGTGGCGAGCCCGCAGGCGACACGCGGGCGGCGCTCGGCCGGTGCCGTATGGCACAATGCCACGACCCGGCGGAAATCCTCGATCGACTCGGCCGTCGTGCGGCGGACATTCGACCGGTTGTGACCCTCGCTGACCGACAGCACGAAATTCATCTCGTGCACGCCGAGCGCCAAGCCGCGTTCCGCACCTCTGAGGTTCGGGATCAGCGCCGAGACGGTGAGCCCGGGCAGCGACAGCGCATGGCGGACGACGGCCTCGGCATCGGCGAGCTGCGGCAAGAGCTTGGGCGGGACAAACGAGCTGACCTCGATCTCGCGCACTCCGGCGGCGTGCTCGGCGTCGAGCCAGGCGATTTTCTCTTCGGTCGGCAGGATCTCGGCGATGCTCTGCAGACCGTCGCGGAGCCCGACCTCGCGGACATGGGCATGCTCGCTCATTCTCTCCTCCCGGCAGCGATAGTCTCGAACGAAAGCTAGACCTGCGATCCCGTCAGAGCAACGGTGTCAGACGACGTGCTCGGGGGTCAGGACGCAGGCCTCGTCGGCGTCCGCGAGCTCGATCTGGATCGTCGCGTGGTGGATGCCGAAGCGCTGGTCAAGCTGTTGCGCGATGCCGTTGAGCGTCGCATCGCCGGGATGGCCGCCCGGCATCACCAGATGGCAGGTCAGCGCGGTCTCGGTCGTGCTCATGCCCCAGATGTGCAGATCGTGCAGCCCGGTGACCCCGGGGGTGCCCAGCAGATGCGCGCGCACGGCCGCAGCATCGACGCCTTCCGGTACTGCATCCAAGGCGAGGCCGATCGCGCTCTTCATTAAACTCCAAGTGCCGACGACGATCACCGCCGAGACGACGAGGCTCACCGCCGGATCGAGCCACAGCCAGCCGGTCAAGGCGATCGCGATCCCGGCCGCGACGACGCTGGCGGTGACCAGCGTGTCGGCGGCCATGTGCAGGAATGCGCTTTTGAGATTGAGGTCGCGCTGCCTTCCGGAAGCGAAGAGAAGTGCGGTGACACCGTTGACCAAGATGCCGGCCGCCGCCACCCAAATGACGACAGTGCTGTATACCGGGACGGGATCGCTGAACCTCCCGACCGCCTCCCAGGCGATTCCTCCGGTCACCAGCAGCAGTATGATGGCATTGGCGAGTGCCGCGAGGATCGAGCTGCTGCGCAGCCCATACGTAAAGCGTCCGCTCGGCCGACGGCGGCTCAGCACAGCGGCACCCCAAGATAGCGAGAGGCTGAGGACGTCACTCAGATTGTGGCCGGCATCGGCTAGGAGTGCCAGCGAGCCGGAGAATACCCCGCCGACCGCCTCGCCGACCACGTAGACCAGGTTTAGGGCGATCCCGATCGCAAAGGCGCGGCCGTAATTCAATTGCCCGTGGGCGTGGCGATCCGCGTGCCCATGCTCCGAGTGGCCGTGGTCCATGTGTTCGATCATAGCGGAAAACTCGGGCGGGAGTGGCGACAACCCTGACTGCCGGGCTACCATCCGACGTGCCGGTTAAGGAGGAGCTTACCCATGGCGCGCATCGCGGTCGGCGGGTTCCAGCACGAGACCAACACCTTTGCTCCGCTCACCGCGAGCTGGGCCGATTTCGAGCGCGCCGACGCGTGGCCGCCTTTTGTGCGCGGGCCGGAGCTGATCGACGCGGTCGAGGGGTTCAACATCCCGATCGCCGGCGCCGTGCTGGTGTTGCAGGCGCTGGGGCACGAGCTCGTACCCTTGTGCTGGTGCTCGGCGCCGCCCTCGTCCTATGTCGAGCGCGAGGCCTATGAGAAGGTCGCCGGCTGGATTGTCGAGGATCTGCAGGCGCAGGGGCCGGTCGAGGCGGTCTATCTCGACCTGCACGGCGCGATGGTGGCCGAGCATCACGAAGATGGCGAGGGCGAGCTGATGCGCCGGGTCCGTGCGGTGGTCGGCGAGCGCATCCCGCTCGTCGCCAGCCTCGACTATCACACCAACATGACCCCGGAGATGGTGCGGCATGCGACCGCGATGATCGGCTACCGCACCTATCCGCACATCGACATGGCCGAAACCGGCGGCCGCGCGGCACGGCTTCTCGATAGGCTGCTGCAGGATCGCCGGCCGCTCCACAAGGCCTATCGGCAGCTCGATTTCCTGATCCCGCTGGTCTGGCAATGCACCCTGATGGAGCCGGCCAAAGGGATTTTCGAGCTGATCGCCGAGATCGAGCGCGGCAGCGATAGATCGGGCGGCCCCGCCGGCTCGCACAATCAGGGGATCGTCAGCATCACCCACACACCGGGCTTCCCGCCGGCCGACATCGCTCAATGCGGCCCGGCACTCGTCGTCTACGGCCATGACAAGGACGCGGCCGAAGCGCAAGCGGACCGCCTCGCCGGTTTTATCAAGGAACAAGAGCCAGCCTTCGCCGGCCGGCTCTACACCCCCGACGAGGCGGTCACCGAGGCGATGCACCTGGCCCGCTCGGCGACCAAGCCGATCGTTCTCGCCGATATTCAGGATAATCCCGGCGCCGGCGGCACCTCCGACACGGTCGGACTGTTGCGCGCGCTGATCGCGCACCGGGCCCAGGGTGCCGTGATAGGCATGATCGTCGATCCTGCGGCGGCCGAGGCGGCGACCGTAGCGGGCGAAGGGGCGATGTTGGATCGCGGCATCGGCGCCGCGGTCGGCTTCGCCGGTGAGAGACCCGTAGAAGGAGCCTGGCGGGTCGTGCGGCTCGCCAGCGGCATCTTTACCGGGTCGGGCCCGATGTATGGCGGCGCCAAGTTCCGCATCGGGCCGATGGCGCTCGTGACCGACGAGGACAGCGGCGTCTCGGCGGTGCTCGCCTGCCGCCGCATCCAGGCGGTCGACCAGGAAATGTTCCGCCATGTCGGCGTCGAGCCGTCCGAGGTGCCGATCCTCGCGCTCAAATCCACCGTCCATTTCCGCGCCCATTTTCAGCCGATCGCCGAGACGATCCTCTGCGTGCAATCCCCCGGCGCCCACGTCACCGACCCGGCCGAGCTCCCCTACCGCGACCTGCGCAAGGGCATCCGCCTGCGCCCGCAAGGGCCCGTTCATCGCTGATGCGGCAAGCCAGTAATTCTTACGCGATCGGTGTCTTGATGGCCGTCGTGGCACTGGCGCCGACAGAACCCTTGGCGATGGAGCTGAAGGTCGTCGGCGCTCAGCTGATTCTTAGCGGGCGGGTCGTCGGCGGCGAGCCGGGGAAGGTGAAAGAAGCGCTCGCCAATTCGCCGGACATCGACACCGTGATCCTGCGCAATTCACCGGGTGGAGACGCACCGGCCGGTTACCAGACGGGCCAGCTGCTGCGCGAGCGCGGTTTGCGCACTGCCGTCTCCGGTTACTGCTATTCGTCATGTTCGCGGATGTTTCTCGGCGGCCGCACGCGTTATTTTACCGATGATTATCCGGCCGAACAAACGCACATCGGCTTCCACGGACATTATCACGCTGACGGGCATTTGAACGCCGCTCTAATGGCTCAATACGGTCTGCGCGATTGGATCATCAAATATAGCGACGGTAAGGCCGACGCAAATTTGGTCGAACGCTGGATCAATATTCCGTACAGCCGCGGCATGATCCATTTCTTTCACCCGGTGCTGGTCAACCGGGGCGGCGCATCGACCTTCATGTGTCGGGGAGACGAGCCCACCGGTCTGGTCTTTGCCTGTGAGCCGATCGCGAAGACCGCAATCGAGCTCGGCGTCGTCACCTCCCCCGACATCGTGCACAGCGCCGATCAGCCGGACACCCGAGCCACAACTGGCGGCCGATAGAGATCGGCCGCCGCGGCGAGCGCCGCGCGATGCCGAACGATCACAACCTCGAGCGGCCCTTTGCTCGAGCCACCTTGTTGCCATGTCGCTTTTGCATGAGCCACGCCGCCCGCCAGATGCCCGATCTCCTGGATCACGCCGGAAAAGTCGCGTGGCAGCGGTCTGTAAAAGTCTAATACCGGAGATTGTCGACCATAGGCTGGCGCGGGTCTCAGGGTGGTAACCGGATGGCTCCGATTTTGACTCCCGAGGATGTCGTCAAACGCATTGCCGCCGAGTGCGCCTTTGTCGACGAGCGCGGCGCCGTAGGCATTCGCCTCAAGCCGGCCGCCGCGATCGTGCGGCAATACGGAGAGCAATTCCGGGTGCGGCGGCGTCAGCGGCGGTCCCGCCTACCCAAACCGCCGCCGCTGCTGTGAGCGGCGAATGACAACCCATTCAGCGACGTGTGCGAGCCCGGCAACGCAAATGCGCCGCCCAAAAGCTTCGATATTGATAATCACCAAATTGTCATATTCGTACTATATCTACACGGGCATCGGCACCCTGAGCGGGTGCGGGATTGTCATTGTAGGAGTTGGCGATGCCTGATCTCGACCTGATAAAACAGGCGGAACAGGGGGTGCGGGACCGGCTGCACTTCGCGTTGGCGAAGGGATAGGCTAGTATCTGCGTGAGTTGGCGAATGTTACAGCCTACGGTTCACCAAAGGCCCCTTGCCCGGCTTGTGCCGGGCATCCACGTCTTCACGCAGCCGTCGCTCGCAGCAAAGCGTGGGTGGCCGGGACAAGCCCGGCCATAGGGAACTCCCGGGTTGCCTGGGTTGTGGCGGGAATCACCCATACGCTGATTTCGGCAACGAGATACTAGGTGACATCACCGTCTTGAAATTGACGAATTCTCACTTCACGCTTCCGATTGCGGGCGGAAGCCGCTCGGGGCACCGGCCGTAAGATGGGCTACAACTAGAGGGAGAGAATTTGCTGCAGCTGCTGCAACCACTGATCGCCGAGCCAACCGTTCGTTGCAGCCGGCGCCGGTCCCCGGACGGCGCGGCCGCCCGCTCGCGGGGCTTGACACCAGCCGGCCGACGCGAAGGAATGCGGCGAGGAGGAACCGACCATGCTCGACGGCTATATCTACAACGCGCTGCGCACACCCTTTGGCCGCCACGCCGGCGCTCTTGCCCGGATGCGGCCCGACGACATGCTGGCCGCGGTCATTTCCGAGGTCGTCAAGCAGAGCCCGTTCGACCCGGAGAAGATCGAGGACGTCGTCGTCGGCTGCGCCAATCAGGCGGGCGAGGACAGCCGCTGTGTGGGGCGGCATGCCGGGCTCCTGGCCGGGCTGCCGATCGAGGTCGCGGGCTCGGTCCTGCAGCGCAATTGCGGCAGCGGGCTCAACGCCATCGTCATGGCCGCACAGGCCGTCACCTGCGGCGAGGGTGACACTTTTGTTGCCGGCGGGGTCGAGAGCATGAGCCGCGCGCCCTACGTCATGAACAAGGCGGAAACGCCGTTCGGCCGCGACGGCCGTATCTTTGATTCGACGATCGGGGCGCGCTTTCCGAACCCCAAGATCGAGCATCAGTTCGGCGCCGACACGATGCCCGAGACCGCCGACAATCTGGCGCGGGACTACCAGATCACCCGCGAAGCGTGCGACACCTTCGCCGCGGCCTCGCAGCGCAAATACGCCGCTGGCAAGGCTGCCGGCTTCTTCGAGGGTGAGATCTTGGCCGTCGAGGTGCCGGGCGGCCGGGCCGGGCCGGTCAAGGTCGCCGAGGACGAGCATCCGCGGCCGCAGACCGATCTCGCCGCCCTCGCCAGGTTGCGGCCGTTGCAGGAAGGCGGGGTCACGACCGCCGGCAATGCATCGGGGATCAATGACGGTGCGGTTGCGATGATCGTCGCCAGCCGCCGAGCGGGCGATGCTGCGGGCGCCCAGCCGCTCGCCCGGGTCGTCAGCAGCGGTGTCGCGGGAGTGCCGCCCCGGATCATGGGGATCGGCCCGGTCGAAGCTTCGAAAAAGGCACTGGCCCGCGCCGGGCTCAGCCTCTCGGATATCGACGTGATCGAGATCAACGAGGCGTTTGCTGCCCAGGTTCTGTCCTGCCTCAGGGGCCTCGAACTGGCGTTCGACGACAGCCGGGTCAACATGAACGGCGGCGCCATCGCGGTCGGCCACCCGCTCGGCGCGTCGGGCCCGCGCATCGCGCTGACCGCCGCGCGGCAGTTGCAGCGCACCGGCGGGCGCTATGCGCTGGTGACGATGTGCGTCGGCGTCGGCCAGGGTATCGCCGCAGTGCTCGAACGCGTCTGAAATCTCAATCATTTGAGCGGATTTCCGTTAGACCTAGAGCCGGGTCGAGCTTATATTCACGGAGGTGGTCGGCCAAGGTGAGCTCCCTCGGCCGACCGCTCCTAGGCCCGGCTCAGGCTGACGACGACGAGGACAACCCGCCGTCGCCAGACCCGAAACCGGAGCACCAGGAGAAAGCGCATTTTACCCATGCTCTTTCCTCCATGTGCGGCAGGCCGCCAATTCGGCCTGCCGCATTCATTTTCGGCTGAACATTTTGAGAAGTGCCTTGCGCCGGAGGGCCCTTTCACCGGCACACGACCTTCCCAGATAGGGGTTATGAACCCCGTCCCGACATTTGCGATCCGGCCGACCTTTCTCGGCGTCGAGCGCGCCAGCACCGACGCAGCGATCTGCCTCGCCGGGATCCCGTTTGATCTAGGCACTTCGAACCGGCCCGGGGCGCGCTTCGGACCGAGCGCAATCCGTCAGGCGAGCCGCATGCTGGTCGATGGCGATCACCCGGCATCCTGGGCCGAGATCGAAGCGCTCGACCTCGCCGATATCGGCGATTTCCGCATCGCGCACGGCGACATCGCGGGCACGCTCGCCAAGATCGAGGAGCAGGCGGCGGGGATTGAGCATCTGGTGGCACTCGGGGGCGACCACACGATCACGCTGCCGCTGCTGCGGGCGCTGGCGCGCCGCAAAGGCGCGCTGGGGCTCCTCCATTTCGACGGACATGTCGACACCTGGCCGGAGAGCTTCGGCCTCGTCTGGGGTCACGGCTCGCCGTTCTACCACGCGATCGAAGAGGGGCTCGTCGATCCGCGGCATATGATCCAGGTCGGCATTCGCTCGCCGCTTCATCGCGATATCTTCGACTGGACCATCGGCAAAGGTGTCACGATCGTTACCGCCGAGGAGGTTCACGAAGGCGGGCCACAAGCGGTCGCCGAGCGTATCCGCGCGGTGCTCGGCGAGGGGCCCTGTTATCTGAGCTTCGATATCGACGCGCTCGATCCGGCCTTCGCGCCGGGAACCGGTACGCCCGAGGTCGGCGGGATCGCGACCTGGCAGGCGCGGGCGATCTTGCGCCGGCTGGTCGGCATCCGCTTTGCCGGGATGGATGTCGTCGAGGTTTCGCCGCCCTACGATGTCGCCGAGATCACAGCACTTGCCGCAGCGACAATGGCTTGGGACTACCTTGGGCTATTGGCGCCGCGAGCTGAGTAAGCCCCCATCAGGGCACGGCCGGTACCGGATGGCCGCTCGCGTCGGTATGGGCGCTGTGCGCCGTAGCCAAGATTCCGTGGTAGCACGTCGCCGGCTTGATCGCGAACTGTTCACGGATCGCCCCGACCGGCTGGGTCAAGAGGGCCTCCCAGTCGGCGCCGGGCATCCAGCCGGCGCTGCAGCCGTGGCGGTAGCCCTCGAAGACGGCACGCCTTACCGGCTGGCCGGGGCGGGCGCGAGCGATCCGGCGCGCGGCGAACAGAGCGATCAGAGCGAAGCCCTTGAGCTTGGTCTGAGCAAAGGAAAAGGCGACCAGGCAAGCCTCGCCGAGCGCGTCGCGGCCGTAACCGGTGATGACGTGCAACAGGTCGTGCATCTCGCGGTTGCGTTCGCGGAACAGGGTTACTTCGTCGGCCGCCGGTGGGCGTTCGATCCGCGATAGCGCGACGAGGCCCTCGGCCGAAAGGCTCTCGGCGGCCATGAAGTCGTAATAGGCGCGCCCGAGCGTGCCGGCGGGCAGTGCCGCCAGGCTCGCCCAATCGCTGAGCCGGTCGAGCAGGCGGCGATTTTCGCCGAGCACCGCCCGACCGGTCTCCGTCTGGCGAAAGCGCGCGAATTGGCGCAACGTGGTCTTGCCGCGCAACGCCTCGATCAGCAGGAATACTTGTTGCGTGTCCTCCCGGTTGCGCATCAGGTTGCGCACGGCGCGGAGTGCCGCAATGGGGCGCAAGCGGAGACTGGCAGGCCGCGACATAGGCTTATCCTCCGTTGGACGCGACCCGATGAAAATAGGATATACTGACAATAATGTCAATAGTGACCGATATACCTGAAGTGAGCACGCGGCGGGTCAAACGGTTGCGCCGCACGCCGGAGGAGGCGCGGCGACTGATCCTGGAGACGGCGCAGAGCCTGATAGCGAGCACCGGACCCGAGGGGCTGCGGCTGCAGGACATCGCCACCGGTGCCGGAATATCGCATTCCCTGATCCTGCACCATTTCGGCAGCCGCGAGGGCCTCGTCCGAGCGCTGACCCAGCAGGCCGTCGCCGAGTTGCGCGACAAGCTCGTCGCGGCGATGGCATCCGGCGAAGCCTCGGTCGAGCAGCAGCTCGACCGAGTGTTCGACGCCTTCCATGACGGGCTGGCGCAACGACTGGCTTGGCTCGCCACCGTCGATTCCGGCGGTGGTGCGGAGGGGACCCGGATGATCCTGCGCGACATCGCCGACAGGCTGCATGCTCGCCGCATCGCCGCGGCCCCGCCGGGTGCTGTGATCCCCCGCGACGACACCGATGCACTCATCCACCTCGTCGCCGCCGCCGCCTTCGGGGATGCGCTCTTCGGTGCGCAGTTGCACCGCAGCGCCGGTCTTCCGGCAACCAGCGAAACCGATCGCGGCTTTCGCCGCTGGCTGGCTGCGCTGATCCGCGCGCATTCGCCACAAAAGGAAGGTTAAAAGCCTTGTATCGCCGCCGTGGGGGGCCATTTACGGCAGCCGACGCAAATCGCACGTGCCTAGAACCCCGTAGTGCAAGGGGTGCTGCTACGACGTAACGCGTCTCTTTCGGTCGAGCCGGCCTTGTGGGCCGGTGTCCTTAAGGGAACGGATATGGTCCGGCACGCGATGCGAAAACCTCGCACGACCGTCTGACGCTTCGGGGCATTACTGCCCCGGCGCGTCAATCCACCCCGGTTGGTCATCCCGCCTCCGTTGCCGTTGTCGCACGGAGCGGCATGTCGCCTCCTGGTTTGGAGGATCGTGCGATGGCGAAAGTTCGTCTTGTCTCTGCCCGCCCGCTCGGGCGCGCCAATCTCCCGATGGTCGATGCCGTCGTCGCCGCGATGCGTCCGGCCGATCCGCTGCTGTGCCTGCGTCCGGCGGCGATCGCCGCTGCGGCGCGGCGGTTTGTCGACCGGTTTCCCGGCGATGTGCTTTATGCCGTCAAATGCAACCCGGAGCCGCGCGTGCTCCGGGCGCTCTGGGCCGGGGGTGTGCGGCATTTCGATTGCGCCTCGCTTGCCGAGGTGAGCCTCGTCCGCAAGCTCTTCCCGGCCGCCGAGCCCCACTTCATGCACCCCGTCAAGAGCCGGCCGGCAATCCGCGAGGCCTTTCACCGCTACGGCGTAACCGATTTCGCGCTCGACAGCGCCGACGAGCTGGCCAAGATCCTGCAGGAGACGGTACCGGTCGGGCTCGTCGGCGACCCGCCGACCTTGGGTCTGTTTGTGCGGATGGCCTTGCCGAAGGGTGCCGCGGTTTACGATCTCTCGGGCAAGTTTGGCGCCCCATCGGAGGAGGCCGTCGATTTGCTGCGCGCGGCGCGGCCGCATGCGGCGCGTCTGGGAATCACGTTTCACGTCGGCTCGCAATGCCTTGACTCCGGGGCCTACGCCCGGGCGATGGCGCTGGCCGGCGAGGCGATCGCGCGCTGCGGGGTTCCGGTCGACATCGTCGACGTCGGCGGCGGCTTTCCCGTCGGCTATCCCGATATGACACCGCCGCCGCTCGACGACTACATCGCCGCGATCGCGTCGGCTTCGGCTGCTCTCCCCGCGAAGGTCGCGATGTGGGCCGAGCCCGGTCGAGCGCTGGTCGCCGGCGGCGGATCGGTCGTCGTCCAAGTGCAGCTGCGCCGCGACGACACGCTCTATGTCAATGACGGCATCTATGGCAGCCTCAGCGACGCCGGCGTTTTGGGTTTTCGCTTCCCGGCCCGTCGGATCCGGCTCGGCAAGCTCGGCAATGCACCGGCGGCGCGGGCCGATTTTGCATTGTTCGGGCCGACCTGCGACAGCGCCGATCGGATGAGCGGGCCGTTTCGGCTGCCCGCGGACATGCGCGAGGGCGACTGGGTTGAGCTCGGTCAGCTCGGCGCCTATGGCGCTTGCCTGCGCACCCAGTTCAATGGCTTCGGTCGGGCCGATCTCGTCGAGGTCGCCGACCCGCCGATGCTGGCGACCCCGGGCTACAATTGACGCCGCCGCCCCGTTTGCAACCCCATCGGTTTCGGTCCTATTCTCCGAGCGGATTTTTACCAAACGGAGGAAGCCATGACGGTTGTACGGACATCGGCGCGGGCCACAAAGCGCGGAGCGGCCGCCAATTTCACCGGCGAAGTGTTCCAGGACGAGGTGTTGGTCGGACAGGCGCCGTCGCGCATGCGGGCGACGGTCGTTTCGTTCACTCCGGGCGCGCGCACCGGCTGGCATGCCCATCCGGTCGGCCAGACATTGTACTGCCTCTCCGGCGTCGGCCGCATCTGCATCGGCAAGGGCTCGCGGCCGCAGGCGATCTATCCCGGCGACACGGTGATGATCCCGCCCAATACGATGCACTGGCATGGTGCCGCCCCCGACCGCCTGTTCGCCCATCTGGCGATGTCGGAAAACGGCGAGCAGGGTCAGGGCACTGATTGGGCCGAGCATGTCAGCGACGCCGAATACACGGTGCAACCTGCCGCCGACTGACCATCGGCACTGAGGGATTTAAGGTGAGGTAGGATCGGCTCGGAGAGGGGGAGCGCAGTGATGACCAAGCGAGGGTCGAGTTCCACCGCGGCGGCGGTCGCCGTCGCAGCGCTGTTGGCTGCCGCTCCCACCGGGCTCAGCGCTCAGCAAACGGCGGCCGACGTGGTCCGCATTGGCGACAGCGACCTCGGCGGCGTCGTAGCCGGTACCAGCGGGCCGGAAGTGGGGGTCTGGGTCATCGCCGAGACCACGGATTTGCCGACCAAATTCGCCAAGATCGTTGTTACCGACGATCGCGGCCGCTATGTGATCCCTGACCTGCCTAAAGCCAATTACACTGTTTGGGTGCGCGGCTACGGGCTCGTCGACTCGCCAAAGGTCCAGACGGCGCCCGGCAAACTCGTGAATCTTACTGCAGCCGCCGCGGCCAGCGCCACCGCAGCGGCGCAATATTATCCTGCGATCTACTGGTATGCGATGCTCAAGATCCCCGACGAGAGCCAGTTCTCCGGCCCGCGGCGAGACGAGAACATGCCGGAGAACCTGACCAGTCAGGCGCAATGGTTGAGCGTCATAAAGACCACGAACTGCATCGCCTGTCACGCCATCGGGACGATCGGAACGCGGACGCTGCCGAAGGAGCTGGGGCATTTCAATTCGTCGGCGGATGCATGGGAGCGGCGTATCCAGTCCGGGCAAGCGATGGCCCAGATGGTCAATGCGATCAATCGGCTCGACAGCAAGCTCGCATTCCAGTTGTTCGGCGATTGGACCGATCGGATCGCCAAAGGCGAACTGCCGTTCGCGCAGCCGCCGCGGCCGCAGGGCATCGAGCGTAATGTCGTGCTGACCTTGTGGGATTGGAGCCGGCCCACCGCCTACATGCACGACGAGATCTCGACCGACCGGCGCAAACCGACCCTCAACCCCAACGGCAAGCTCTTTGGGACGACCGAGGAGAGCACGGATTTCCTGCCGATACTCGACCCGGTGCACAATACCGCTACCGAGATCAAGCATCCGGTGCGGGATCCGAAAACGCCGTCCTCGAAGGACAACCCGATGGCGCCTTCGCCATATTGGGGCGATGCGCCGATCTGGGACAGCCAAACCAGCACACACAACCCGATGATGGACGAGAAAGGGCGGGTCTGGATCACCGCGCGGGTTCGCCCGCCGGCCAATCCCGACTTCTGCAAAAAGGGATCGGATCATCCATCGGCCAAGATGTTCCCGGTCGAAGAAGCCAATCGCCATCTGTCGATGTACGACCCGGCGACCGGCAAGTTCACGTTGATCAGCACGTGCTTTCCGACGCACCACCTGATCTTCGCGGAGGACGCCAACAATACGTTGTGGACCAGCGCTGGAGGTCCGCAGGTACCAGTCGTCGGCTGGCTCGATCGCAAGCTCTTCGAGGAGACCGGCGACGAGCAGAAGGCGCAGGGCTGGACGCCGCTTATTCTCGACACCAACGGCAACGGCAAGCGGGACGATTATGTCGAGCCCAACCAGCCGGTCGATCCGGCGAAAGATAAGCGCGTGGTTGCCGGCCTTTATTCGGTCGCCGTGAACCCGGTCGACGGCACTGTCTGGGGCACCTCATTGGGCTTTCCCGGCCCAGGCTATGTCGTTCGGGTCGACCCCGGACCCGATCCGACACACACCGCCTTGGCGGAAATTTATGAGCCGCCATCCCCGGGCTACGGGCCGCGCGGCGGCGATATAGATCGCAACGGCGTCTTCTGGGCGTCGCTCGCGAGCGGGCATCTGGCGAGCTTCGACCGCAAGAAGTGCAAGGTGCTCAACGGGCCGACCGCGACCGGCAAGCACTGTCCCGAGGGCTGGACGCTCTATCCGTTCCCGGGACCGCAGTTCAAGGATGTGACCGAGTCGGGCAGCGCCGAGGCCAGCTACTTCACCTGGGTCGATCAGTTCGACACGTTCGGCCTGGGCAAGAACGTGCCGATCGCCACCGGCAACATGAACGACGCATTGCTGGCTCTGGTCGACGGCAAATTTGTCGTCCTGCGCGTCCCCTACCCGATCGGCTATTTCACCAAATGGATGGACGGGCGCATCGATGACCCGAACGCCGGCTGGAAGGGCAAGGAACTGTGGACGACCTTTTCGACCAGGACGATGTCCCACCTCGAAACCGGCAAGGGGACCCTGCCCAAGGTCGTGCGCTTCCAGCTGCGCCCCGACCCGCTCGCACGGTAGACCCTTAGCCCCTCACCCCGGCCCTCTCCCCGCAAGCGGGGCGAGGGAGCAAGCATATCCCCTCGCACCGCGTTAGCGGGGAGAGGGAGGGGCCCCTGGCGCATCCAAGATGCGCCGCCCGACAGGCGCACGCACGCGTGCGCCGAGAGGGGCGGGAGGGTGAGGGGCAATCCACCTACCGATCGCTGACGAGCGGCAGGCCGGCCTCGCGGCGGACCTCGTTGATGATCTGCAGGATGCGCTCGCGATAGGGCCGGTACTGCATGCCGAACTCCTGCACCAGCCGGCTGTTGTCGATCAGGTAATTGCCCGAGATCGCCTGGCCGCCGGTCTCCTTCTCAAAGGTGATCTTGGCGTCGGGCAAGAATTCGCGGACCATCTCGGCGATCTCGCCCATGCTGATCCCCACACCCCCGGTGTTGTAGACCCAATGCTTGGGCTTATCGGTCATGATCACGCGGGCAAAGATTTCGGCGATCTCGTCGACATGGATCGGGCAGCGCATCGCATCTTTGTGCGGAAACGAGATCGACTCGCCCCGCGCCGGGAAGGTGATGCATTTGACGTGGTCGACGGAGCCCACAATCTTGTCGTTGCCGGTGACATTGGCCGGCCGGATCGCGGTGATCTCCATTCCGTGCTTCTCGCGGTAATCCTGCGCCTGCCACTCGTTGAAGATCTTGTGCATCGCGTATTGGACATGGCCGTGGCGGAAATCGTCCTCGGTCACCACGCGGTCGCCATAGAAATGCTGCTCGCCGCTGACCGCCAATGAGCTGGCATAGGCGACGCGGTTGGCGCCGCACAGGCGTGCGGCCTCGAAGCAATTGTCCATGCCGAGGATGTTGAGCTTGAAGGCGGCATGCGGCGGATGCTCGCTGCCGAGGTAATAGGCGAGGTTGACCACCCGCGTCGGCTTCGCGGCGACCATTGCCGACATGACGTCGTCGAACTGGCTGACATCACCGCGCACCACCTGCACCTGCTTGCCGAGATGGCCGTACGAGGCCGTACCCGGGTTGATGTCCATGCAGACGACTTCTTCGCCGCGCTGCGCCAATAACGGAACTAGCCGACGGCCGATAAAGCCGGTGCCGCCAAGGACCAAAGTCGTCATCAGTTTCCCTCCCTAAGGGTGGCCGGATTGCCCGGTCCGACGTTAGCCCGCTTCCGCCGGCCCGGCAATGCAGGGTCTGTCACCCCCGCGAAAGCGGGGGCCAGAGCGAACCGTTATGGCTCCGGGGCCCTGGATTCCCGCGTTCGCGAGAATGACGTATAATCGTTTTGGGTCAGGCGCAGACGCGAGGCAGGCTTGATGGCGGCGATCATTTTTGCCAATTGCGCGGTGCTCGACGGCACTCGCAGGGAGCGCCGCGAGGATCACCACGTGCTGGTCGAAGACCGGAATATCCGGGAGGTCTCGGATCGGCCGATTAGCAGCGCCACGGCCGAGACGATCGATCTCCATGGCCGCACGTTGATGCCGGGGCTGATCGACGCGCATGTCCATGTCCTCGCGGTCGATGCCGCCCTCGCTCGCCTCTCGGACCGGCCGGTCACCCTGCTGACATTGCAGGCGGCTAAGGTGCTCGAAGGCATGCTGCAGCGCGGCTTCACGACGATACGCGATGCCGGAGGTGCCGATGGCGGGCTTGCCGAGGCGGTCGAAGAGGGCCTCGTCCCCGGGCCGCGCATCTTTCCGTCGGGCAGCGCTCTGAGCCAGACCGGTGGGCACGGCGACACGCGGCCGCGCACGCAATCGGTCGTCACCTGCGCCTGCTGCGAGGGAGGTGCGGCGCTGTCGCGCATTGCCGACGGTGTCACCGAATGTCGCCGGGCCGCGCGCGACGAGCTGCGCAAAGGGGCAACGCAGATCAAGATCCTGGCCTCGGGTGGTGTCGCCTCGCCCTACGATCCGATCTGGAACCTGCAATACAGCGAAGAGGAGGTGCGCGCGATCGTCGAGGAGGCGCGGGCCTGGCACACCTATGTCCTCGCCCACGCCTATTCGCCCGAGGCGATCCGCCGCTCGATCGATTTCGGCGTGCGCTCGATCGAGCACGGCAATCTGATCGACAGCGCCACCGCCGAGCACGTCGCGGGTGCGGACGCCTTTGTCGTGCCGACCCTCGTCACCTATGACGCGCTGCACCGCTTCGGCAGAGAGCTGGGCTTCCCCGAGGCGAGCATGGCCAAGCTCGCCGAGGTGCGCGAAGCCGGTCTGCACGCGCTCGAAATCCTGCAGTCGGCCGGCGTCAAGATCGGTTACGGCACCGATCTCCTGGGCCCGATGCACCGCCACCAGTCGCGCGAATTCGTGATCAGGGCCGAGGCGATGGCACCCTTCGACATCATCCGCTCGGCGACGATCGTCAATGCCGAGCTCGTGAACCGCACCGGCGAGCTCGGCGCCATCGCTCCCGGCGCCCGCGCCGATTTGATCGCCGTCGACGGCGACCCGCTCGCCGACATCTCATTGCTCGACGGCCAAGGCGAGCACCTGACCCACATCATGAAGGACGGGGTATTCTACAAAAGGCCGCCGGCGCCGTGATGCAGCCGACCGCAGAGCGCGGGCGCGCCGCGATGGGCAGCGCCAACCGCCTCAAGCTGGGTCTGTTCGGCGCCAACTGCTCCTCCGGTCGGGCGGTCACGATGGTGCCGGAGCGGTGGTCCGGCAGCTGGCCGGATTGCCTCAGGCTGGCGCAGATGGCCGACCGGGCCGGCATCGAGTTCATGCTGCCGATCGGCCGCTGGAAGGGCTATGGCGGGGCGACCGACTATCAGGGTGCGACATTCGAGACCGTGACCTGGGCCTGCGGCCTGCTCGCCAAGACCGAGCGGTTGGTTGTGTTCGGAACCGTGCACGCGCCGCTGATCCCGCCGCTGATCGCCGCCAAGGAGTTCGTCACCGCCGACCATATCGGCGAGGGACGCTTTGGCCTCAACCTCGTCTGCGGCTGGAACGAGGGCGAGTTCGAGATGTTCGGCGCCACCCTGCGCGATCACGAGACGCGCTATGCCTACGCCCAGGAGTGGCTCGACGTGGTCAAGCTCGCCTGGTCGGCGCGTGAGGATTTCGACTTCGCGGGCCAATTCATTCAGCTCGAGGGCGGGCATGCCGAGCCCAAGCCCTATGGCGGGACATGCCCGCTGATCATGAACGCCGGCGCCTCGCCGACCGGCCAGGCCTTTGCGATCCGCAACTGCGACGCGTTGTTCTCGAACGTCTCGCGCGGCATCTCCTTCGCGGAGACGGTGCAGCATGTGGCGAACATACGAGCGCTGGCGCGGCAACGCGGCCGCGAGATCGACGTCTATACCGTGGGTGTCGTGACGTGCCGAGCCACGGCGCGCGAGGCCGCGGATTATCACCGCTACTGCATCGTCGAGCACGCCGACTGGGCCGCGGTCGACAACATTTTGGCGATGAAGCACATCACCCCCCAGACGCACCCGCCGGAGGAGTTCCGGCGGATCCGCGATCACCAGGCCAACGGGATGGGCGGGTTGCCGCTGGTCGGCGACCCCGACACGGTCGCGCGCGACCTGGCACAGCTCGCCGCCGCCGGCCTCACCGGGATCGCCGTGTCCTTCGTCAACTACCTCGACGAGCTCCCCTATTTCTGCGCCGAGGTATTGCCGCGCCTGGCGCGGGCGGGGTTGCGCGAGAAGCCCGGCGCGATCTGATTGCGGACTCCTCTGTCGTTCGTGGCCGGCCACGAACGATAAAATGGAGGCCAGGAATTAACAGGTGTTGCTCGCCCTACTGGTTGTATTCGAATTTAGTTGTTGGGCGCTGCGCCTCAGCGGCTGGTGTCTCGGGCCGGCCGAGCCTTTCGCTGACCCGCGCCTGCTTGTCACCATTAACAGGCGGTACGGGACGCCCGCAGTGCCGCCCAGCACATGCCCGATCCTCTGTTATATTACTCTCATATTTCGTTAATTGGTTTTCTTGCGCGGATCGTCAGCCGGATTAATGTAGTCAATGCCCCCGGCCCGATGAACTGAACTTCGACGATCGCCTCCTCATTTCCGGTCCAAACGTAGTACGCGTGTTTGCCGGGGGCACGAACAACGTACGCGGTTTGGGCAACGCGCCTTTGTTGTCGAATTTTTCATCCATACCAAAGCCGACGCTCCCGCTGATCAGGGTGACAGTCTCGGCATAGGGATGGGTCTGTGTCGGGACCTGGTATCTCCTGGCCTCCACCAAGTCATTGTAGAGCGACTCAGCTTCAACGGCGGGGGCAGCGCGGGTCGCTGACTTGATGCATCGAAGCGTGGTAGATACGGCAAGCCGGACAGGTGACAGCCGTAATCGCGTTGGTGTAGTTGGTACTAACTGATCCACAAGAGGCTCCAGCACGGAACCAATGCCAAGCCATTTGCGGCTTGCTTATTCTTATTCCTCTAACTCTGATAAGACGTGGTTTCATGATGCCTCCACATGTCTCCCGGATTGCCTTTGAAGAGGTCTCATTACGGATGCCGGTTGATCGCCTGCGTCAAGGGGCAATTTTAGAAGGAATCCATCTTGTCGGGAAATATCTAAGGTAAGCGCAGGGACGGTGTCCCTCGGAATGGTGGACGGATGCGGCCAGTTAAGCGCAGAACGCCTCAAATGGTCGATGCAGCACTTGTCGCTCCGCTGGTAACAATCCCCAAATCCGGCGATGCCTAAAACCGGCGATGCGCCGATGAAGGCTCATTGCGACCTCAGACTGTCGAGCCATTCGGGCGAGAGCGTTCATAGAAAGTCGGCTGGAAAGTCGTTGATTGACGCGGATGGTTACAGCGGTCCTTTTCCGATCTGCTGGCTCCCATGATGTCACCTCTCCAAGCATCTCAAGTCCGGCCCCCTTTGGTCCTTCGCGAGGGTCTTCGGAAATCCAAACGAAGGCTTCGAGGCCTTGGGTCAGCCCCACTCCTCGCTGTTTCGGCAACGTGAGTGTCAATTCATCCCCAGGCACTAGATCCGTTGCGTTGCATTTGATGACGATTGCCATTGTCCCGCCCTCCGGTTGGTAGGTTTATCCTGGATTACGCTGGCGACTATTAATAAGGTTTTCATCGACCGATCTCCCCGGATCGGTTGATTATCTAGGGTAGTTACTTATTGAATACGAAGGACCGGGAACTTCGTATTGACAATATTGCTTGACGACGGGAACGCTCTCGCCCCCAACCATGAACCAGCAAAGCTCGATATCCTTAATCATGGGATACGCATGATGGTTCTCGGTGCAGTAACCACCGTGGGTACTACATATGAGAGTAACCATGAAAACCATTTGGTGCAGCATCGTCGCTACTCCCCGGCAACGTTTGCCGAGCTAGAATAGTAGCACCGTTGCGTAGACGCGTATATATCGAAATGTATTAATACGATTATTTTTCTCCAAAAAATTGCGTACGTGGCCTGATGGCTTCAATTCCCCTGTCCTCGTGACGGCTGGCTGCGGGGCCTGCCTGCCGCATGAGGAGATAGTAAGATGGCCGAAACCTGCACCGAATGATTGAAGACAAGCCCCCCCCCCGCGGGGGAGGGTCAAGCAAGCGTAGGGCGGAAAAGCGAAGCGCATTCCGCCACTTCGGTCAGCGCCGCTCGCCCGTCTCGAGTGGCTCTTCGTTGCCGCCGATCCATCCGGCCGGATAGGGCCCCCTGGCCACGCATTGGCGAAACGACGAATGCGGCCAGTCTGCGGGATGTTTTATAAGACCATGCTTCACCGGGTTGAAGTGCGTGTCGTCCAGGTGAACCGCAAAGCCTCATCATGGCGGATCGTGTGCTCCCAGTACCGCCGCTGCCAAATGTCGCGTTCGCCACGGCTGGTCAGGGCCGGTGATCGCGGCTCACGGGCGGGCAAAGCTTTCGAGAATGCCGTCTTGATCGCGCGCCAGCGACCGGGGAAGTCGCCATCGCCTGCCGGTCAAGGTCCACAGGCAGTGCATATGGTCGGGAAGGACGACCCAGGCGTCGATGCGGAAGGGCGCGTGGCGCCGCACCTGCCGAACAGCGTCCCGCTTTGCTTGAATTTGCGCCACCAACAGGTCCGAGCGACGGTCGAGCAAGTTGACCGTGAAGAAGAACGTTCCACCCGGAACCCGATTGCGGCGATAGTCCGGCACGCGAGGGAGTATGCCTTAAAGAACGGCGGAATGCGCTTCCGCTTTTCCGCCCTACGCTTGCTGTTCGGTCGACCTCGTGCTTCCCGATCGTTTCGATACCGCCCGCCTGATCCTGCGCCCGATCGCCGCCGCCGATGCGCCATCGATCTTCGCCGCCTACGCCCAAGATCCGGAGGTGGTGCGCTTCGTGATTTGGCGTCCCCATCGAACCCTCGCGGATACCGAGGCTTACATCAACGGCTGTATTTCCGAACCCTCTGACCAGTCGCGTTCCTACGTCCTGATCGCCCGGACGGACGGACAGCTGCTCGGCGCCTTTGCGCTGCGGCAGCCCGAGGCTCATCGGCTCGACTGCGGCTACGTCTTGGCCCGCCCCCATTGGCGACGCGGCCTGATGACCGAGGCGCTGTCCGAGGTTGCCGACTGGGCTATGCGGCAAGGCGACATCTGGCGGATCGGCGCGGTCTGCGACGTGGAAAACTTGGCCTCGGCCCGTGTCATGGAAAAATCCGGTCTCGAGCGCGAGGGCATCCTGCGGCGCTGGCTCGTCCACCCGAACATCAGTCCCGAGCCGCGAGATTGCTTCAGCTACGCCAAGTGCCGATGAGCTACAACGCGGCGTCGAGCAGCAAACGTAGGGCGGAAAAGCGGGAGCGCATTCCGCCGTTCGCCGAGGGCGGGCATACTCCGTGCATGCCGAACTATCGCCGCAATCGGGTTCCGGGTGGAACATTCTTCTTCACGGTGAACCTGCTCGACCGCCGTTCGCATCTGTTGGTGACGCAGATCGATACGTTGCGCGACGCGGTCCGGCAGACGCGTATCCGCGCGCCCTTCCACATCGACGCCTGGGTCGTCCTTCCCGACCACATGCACTGCCTGTGGACCTTGCCGGAAGGCGATGCCGACTTCCCCGGTCGCTGGCGCGCGATCAAGACCGCATTCTCGAAGGGTTTGCCGACCGGCGAACCGCGATCACCGACCATGACCGGCCGTGGCGAACGCGGCATTTGGCAGCGGCGGTACTGGGAGCACACGATCCGCGATGATCGAGACTTTGCGGCTCACCTGGACTACACGCATTTCAACCCGGTGAAGCACGGCCTCGTGAAACACCCCGTGGACTGGCCGCATTCTTCGTTTCGTCGGTGTGTAGCCAAGGGGCTCTATCCTGCTGGGTGGATCGGCGGCAACGGCGAGCCACAGGAGACGGGCGAGCGGCGCCGAGACTGAAGTGGCGGAATGCGCTCGCGCTTTTCCGCCCTACGTCTGCTCTCGTATTACGTTAATTGGTCTTCTTTCGCGGATCGTCGGCCGGATTGATGTAGTCGATGCCTCCCGGCCCGACGAACTGAACTTGGACGATCGCCTCCTCATTTCCCGTCCAAACAAAATGCGCGTGTTTTGCCGGGTTCGCAAAGAGCGTGCCCGGCTTGGACAACCCGCCCTTGTTGTCGGATTTTTCACCCATGCCAAAGCCGACGCTGCCGCTGAGCAGAGTGACGGTTTCGGCATAGGGATGGGTATGCGGCGGGACCAGGTAGTTGGGCGGCAGCTTGACGCGTTGGACGATGACCTCGCCAGCTTTCGTCGGGTCGCCCACCAAGATGGCGACTTGGGCGCCCTTCGGAAGCGCAGGGTTGTCTTTCCATACCAACGCATCTGGCGTGACCGTGGCTGCCTTCATGGCTTCCTGCGCCAAAGCCGAACCCGCCAGCGCGATCAGAGCTCCCAGCAGCAGAAGCTTTTTCATCGATTCCCTCCCCGGTTGCATTCAAAAATACTCTATCGACGCTACTCTCCCGGCACAACGGCACCCGCCGCCGCCTCTCCGGTTTGGGGCTTGAATTTCTCGTCCGTCTGTGCTAAGTTCGCAACTATGTTAGATGTTGTTATAGCAACAACGAGGCGATGCCAAATGCCGACGCAAACTCTCCCTGCAGCCTCCCTCAGGAGCGCTCGATGCCTCCCTGCTGCCCGAACCCTATTGCGGGTGGCTAACTATTTGATCCGCACCGCCTTATGGTCGATCGGACGCGGGATTTGCCGCGTCGCATCAAATTTTGTCCCTGCTCTGAGGGGAGGGGTGCCGTTACCAGGCGGCGTCGAGCAACGTTCGAATGACCGCCGGGCCGTCGATCTTGCGCGGGTTGGTGTGGACCCAGCGGTCGTGCATCGAGCCCGCGGCGATATGGTCGAGCTGCTCCGGGGCAACCCCGACATCGCGCAGCCGGGTCGGCAAGCCGAGACCGGCGATCAGCTCGGCGACCGCATCCGCCGCCGGGACCTCGGGCCGGCCGAGCGCCTCGCTGACCCGCGCTTGCTTGCCGGCGTTGACCGGGTGATTGAAGCGCAGCACGTGGGGCAGCATCACGCACGAGGTGTAACCGTGCGGGACGCCGGCAGTGCCGCCGAGCACATGGCCGATCCCGTGGCTCGCCCCCTTGCTGACGCCGGTCTGCGAGCCGACCATCGACATCCAAGCGCCGATCTGGCAGTCGAGCCGCGCCTCGAGGTTCGTCGGATCGGCTTTGACCGCCGGCAGCCCATTCCCGAGCAGGCGCAAGGCGTGGTAGGAGGCGCCCTCGGCGATCGGCTGACCGTTCACCGAGCAGATGTCTTCGACGGCGTGGTCGACGGCGCGGATCCCGGTCGACAAAAACAGCCATTCGGGCGTGTGCACGCTGACATCCGGATCGAGGATGACGGTGCGCGGCATCATCAGCGGATGGCCGTAGCTCTCCTTGACGTGGCGCGCGGTGTCGGTGCAGCCGGCCGACGCGGTGTACTCGCCGGCCGACAGGGTCGTCGGGATCGTGATCGAGCGGAGGCCCGGCGGCTCGACCTCCGGGCGGCGTGCAGTGCCGTCGGCAGCGATCTGGGCGCGGTAATTGTCGAGCTGTGCGGCCTCGGTGACCCCGTTTCCGAGACAGAGCGCCACCATCTTCGCCGCGTCGGTGACCGATCCGCCGCCGAGGGTGACGATCAGATCGGCGCCGGCCTCACGCGCCGCGTTTGCCGCGGCGACCACATCGGTGCGCGGCGTATGGGCGCCGATCTTGGCACAAACGCCGGCGAGGCGGTTGCCGAGCATCCCTCGAAGCCGGTCGACCGTGTCGGTCTCGCGGGCGAGCGTGCCGCTAGCGAGGACGAACACCGCCCGCGCCTCGACGCGGTCGACCTCCGGCACCAGCGCTTCGAGAAAGGGCTTGCCGAAGACGACGCTCTCCATCCTCGGGAACCGATAGACTCCACTCAGCATGATCTCCTCCCTCTATTTCTCTCCAAGGGCGCGGCCAACACCGGCATGTCTGTTCCAACGCCGCCGCAGCACGATTGTGACAAGGACCAAGATGATCGCGGTGACACCGGTGCTGAGCCATCCCAATTTCTCGACGGGCCGCGGCATCAGACGCAATGCGACCTCGTCCGTACCAGCGCCGTAATCGATCGCGACGAGGCCACGATCATCGGACGGCCTGGTCGGAAGAGCGCGGCCGGTCGTGGCGGAGACCGCCTGCCAGCCGGGATAATAGAGCTGTGCGACGACAGCGGTGCCGGGCGCCGTGGCGTCGATCGAAAAGGCGATGTCGCGTGGGCGCCAGCGGGTAACTTGCACCCGAGCGGTACCGTCCGCCGAGACGACCTTAGCGATCGGCGCAACTTCGGCATCGAGCCCGGCGCCACCGCTCCACAGCGGGAGTATGTCTGCCGGGAGGGGATTGCGTGCCGTGAACGGGCGGAACAGGCCATAATCCGGACTATAGGCGACCCTCTTGCTCCACAGCATCGGGTCGAAGTCAAAAACGCCAAAACGAACGGCAGAGACATCGGCCGTAATTGCCATTGCCGCGAAAGCTCCGATCGCCGCAGTCAAGAGCCTCCGCTCACCAAGGCGCCCGGACAGCTCCGCGATCACCGCAGCAATAAGCCCCGCCAAGCCGATATCGATCACGCAGTTGAACCGCCAAGCGAATTGGAGAGGCTGCAGCATCGGAAGAAGGTCCCAGATCGGCCGCGCCAGGCCGGTCATAAACATCATCGTCGCCGCACAAATGAGAAGAAGAGTAGATTCGAACGAGCCGAATTTTCTCGACTTCAGATTCCAGAGCACAATTCCCACGCCGGCGAGCGCGATCGCGTACGCTGCGAACAACAAATTAATGAAGAGAACCAGCTGTGGCGTCCAAACGTCGAATATCAGAATTACGCGCCCCGAGGGCGGCATGTGCACGTCTGACTGGGTGGTAAGCGCCGGCAGCAAGTAGACCGAGGCGAGTGCCAGTCCCACTACGTTTGCAAGGAGCACAAAAAAGGCGCGGCTTCTCTGCTTCTCGAAGCGGCCCAAGGCATAAAGGAACGGCACCCCGCTGAACACGAGGCCGATGACAACATGGGTCAGGACGAGGCCGGCGTAACTCAGTGTAATCAGCACAAAACCGATCGCACGGCGCGACCGCACGAGCTCGACCCCATGGAGTATGGCAGGGAGCCATACGTAACTGGCGAATTCCGGGTAATCGCCGCGCACATAGGCGTCGACGAACACGTGAGATGGCGCCATCACGTAGAAACAAGCGCCCACCAAGGCGCCAGGCCGGCCGCAAATGCCGAGCAGCCAACGATAGCAAACGAGCCCAGACAGGAACAGCAATGTTATCGAAGCAAGAGAGATTTGGGCGATTCCGGTCGGTGTTCTGAACCCGTGAAACAAGCTCGCGAGATAATATGCCAAGGGAGAGTAGTAGAAGAAATATGGACTCCCAAGACCGTCATTGATTTGGGAAAGCCATCGCGGATACAACTCGCCCGCCCAAAGCTGGTCGCTGAAATTGCGGGTCCAAAGCGAATGAAAACGAATATCCCAACTGTCGGCCGGGAAGCCGTGGACGAATACCGGTGCGAACGCGATCGCCGTTGCAAGTAAAACAAAGAAACCGGCGCGGAGTGGCTTCGCGGTCGCGGATAAACCTCCGAACCGGAAGTCTGAGTTTAGCATCATGCGCGCATCAGATTGTTCGCCCTATCGGTAACTCAACGTTGTGATCCGACACGCTCCAAGCAGGCTCGATGACGGTCCTCGGTTGGCTGTCGCGGTAGGGCTCCTACGCCTTCTCGACGAACTCGATGAGATCGTGCTGCGGCGTCAGCAAGAAGACGATTCGACGTCCGTTGAATGCGGCAGCCGGAACGGGTTTGCTAATCGGCATGCACCGCCGCTTCCGGCAACGTGCGACTTCCCGGTCCAAGTCGTCAACTTCGTAACACAGGTGATACACCCCACCACGGTCGCCATCGAGGACGCTGTCGATCGGGCTGTTCTCGCCTAACGGCTCGACCAGCTCGATCATCGCGTTGCCCTGCATGCGGGCGAAGCAGACTGTCACCCGCTGGATGGGGTCGGAGAATTTCTCGCTTATCGAGAGTGGCGCGAAGACGGGGCGAAAGAAGTCTTCGACGTAAAGGTCGATATTGCGGGTGGCATACCCCACATGGTGAAATCGCATCGTCCCGCCTCCCCACTATCGCATCACGGCTTTTCGTAAAGCGTGATGCCCCGCTTGGCCGCATCCAGCAGCGCTTCGGTGACGTCGCGGGCTCTGGTCGCGAACAGGCTGACATGGTGAAACCGCCATTCCCGCAGCTGGTGGGGCTCCATGATGTCGCGCAGCTTCCACATATCGCGCTTCCAAGTGAACCCTCGGCGCCGCAGGATGAATGGTATTTCCGCCTCGCCATCGATCAATGTCATCTCGAGATCGGTCCCGATCGACATCGGGACGGGAAATTCTTCGCCCATCAGATCTTCGACATGATGGATGTGGGTCAGCACCTCGAAAGGCCTGCCGATGCCGAGGATGAGTGTTTCGTGCGCCGTCATCAGATCGAATGGCGAGCCCCGACCGCAGGCACGCTCGGCCGTCTCGTGACCGGTGGTCAGCGCCTCCGCCAGCGGCCCGAGCGCCGAGATCCGATAGATCGGATGGCGGCTCTGTCGAACACCCTTGCTGCGCCGAAATATCTCCGTCGCCAGCCCCATTTGCGAGGGTGTGCGATGAAGATCGAAACGCGGGTTACTATCGAAGGTGGGCCCCACCCCACCTAGATGTGGATCGCCGAAATAGAAGGCCGGCATCGCTAACGTTCTGTCCGGCCCGCAAAATTCTCGCAGCATATGCACGAACTGGAGCGGACCGTCATCGTACATCGGCTCCATATAATTGACAGAGCTGTGCACCATTAGAATCTCGAAGTCGCGACCCAGGCGCTGCTCCAGATGGGCCTTGAGTGCGGCGGAATCAAAGGTGCCATAGATCGCCCGCATCACCGGATGCAGCGTGGTCCGCAGCGCAAAATATTGGTTCCGCAAGGCGACGAATTGATCGGGCGCCAAGTAGCGCAGCGCGAGGCTGGTGGCGGCGTCGAACAGAGTCATCGCCGCACCGAGACTATGCCTTGCCCTGCTCGCTCAGGTATTTCAGAATTGCCGGCACCGAGGTAAGTGTGGCAAAGTCCTCGACTTCGAGAAACAGGTCGAAGGTTTGTTCCAGGCTCATCATCAAGTTGACATGGGCAAGAGAGTCCCACGCCGCCAGGTCCTTATCAGAGGTTTCTCTAGTTATCTTGTTAGGTGCTAGTTTCAGAGTTGTCGCAATAGTAAACTGTATTTTTTCAAACAAATCCATTAAGCAACTCTCTTATACGAGGCGAAGATGATGGGCCGCGATCATCAAACCGTTTCACCGACCCCGATGCTCGATGACTCTGCCGCCACCTTGATCACCATCTGATACAAGCTGTCCGGTAATGGCGGGGTGGCGTTCAGGTTGCGCCGAAAGCGACCATCGGCGCCGACAGCAAAGCCGTGGTCCGGCAGGAAACTTGTCGCGAGCCCATTCTTCGGCGTCGGCAGATAGTCAGCCACCACCTCGCGCACGCCCGCGGCGGCCAACCGCTTCAACAGCGCGTTCAGAAAGGCGCTCTCTGCCTTGCGTCCGATGACCCGGCACGACATCAAGAACGTGTCCAGCTCCGCAACGGCTGGCTCTGAAAGTTCGAACAGCGCCACTCCGACAATGCCGCTGTCGCCGAACACGTCTTTCAACGAAAAGTAGCCAACCATCCAGCTCGACGCCTCGATCAAGCGGCGCATGTGCTGCTCGTCGTAGCGCCGAGTGGTGAGATTGAACTGGTTGGTCTTCTGCGTCAGCTGAGACAACCTTTTGAGCGGCGCCGGATCGTCGATCCCCACCGTCATAACCATCTCCAGCGAGGCCAGGTAGCCCTCCAGGCCACCGCTGCGCTCGGCGCTCTGGCGCAGCTGCCGCCGGATGCGTTCCTGCGCGTACATCTCGGTCTTTTTCAGGTCCTCGACGGTGAGCGACAATAACTCGAGCCGCGAGACCTGATCCAGGCAAGACGGCACCTCGACCGGCCGCGCCGGGGTCTGGACGACCTCCACCTCCGGCAGCTGCCGACGAACCAGGGCGCATTCGTAGTCGCTGTCGTCGACAAAAATGAACGAGTCGAGGCCAAGGTTCAACTCCTCGGCGAGAGCAACTAGGTTGTCCGGTTTTGTCTCCCAGTTGACGCGAATTGCCGCGAAATGCTCCGGTCTTAGGATTTGGTGGGGATGATCGTTCAATACCTGCTCGACATCAGCGGGGTTGTTCTTGCTGCAGAGCGCCAAGATGAACCCCCGCTGCTGAAAATCCAGCAGCCGACGCTGGAACGCCATGTAGGCATTACCCGGATACTCATGCCCAAGGGCGATGCCGTCGAAGCCATCCTCGCCAATGATGCCCCCCCATAGGGTGTTGTCGGCATCGAGCGCGATCACCTTGACCTTTGGGAACTTCATAGCGGCGCCGAGCCCGACCACGCGCCGCGAAAACTCGTAGGCAGCAGCCGGCGCAAAAGGGAACCGTGCCGAGTACCAGAGCCGCGGGTCGAAGAACGCATCGCGCCCGACCTGCGCCAGGACCTCATCAAGGTCGAGGAACAGCGACGCCTCGACGCCGATCCGCAGACGTCGCCCGATCTCGGCTTTGAGCGCGGACCACCATGCCGCCTCGGACCGCTCGGGCAGCGGGTCGTAGATCCCCAGTGCGGGGCCGGTCTGCTCCGGCAGGATCGTGACAATCAGATGGCCGAGCTTATGAGCGCGGAAGGCGGCGATGATCGTAAACAACCGGTCCAGCGCCTGCGATGAGAGTGTGGCCTGTTGATCCGGCGGCAGCGCCACGACCGGTCGCGCCAAATCGGGGTGCAGATCTTCTCTGCGCAACAGGATCAGAGTGATGTCCGGGGAATGAGCCACCAATCCCGACCTCGCATCCGCCTCGTCCAGGCCAAGTCCGTAAGGCGCGTGATAGGTCGTGACCTTCAGCCCCTCCAGCGCCCCGGCCAGGCCGAGCCACGGGTCCAGCAGATCACTGGTGTAGCTATGCACGACGCCCAGCCGCAGATCCCGCATCGCTGGCACCAGTCCCGCGCAATGATCGCTCAGCTGCTGAACCTGCAGCAAGGACGGCGGGGTGGTCTGGCGCAGAGCCTGCCGCAGGGCGTCGCGGGCGCCCAATGTCAGAAGCTTCTCGAGCTCGGGCTTTCTTTTGTACATCGCCGTTCGATCCGCCTTCGTTCGCGATGGGCTGGGCACCGTACGAATCAAGGATGGAGTATACCTGCGAAGTGTGCGATATGCACCGCAACAAATTCCTTCGTCTCCGACCTCAGATTGGGCGCCTTCGGACGGTATAACTTGACAAACGTTTACCAGAAATCCGTGAAGACGAAGGTTGTCTTGACGGTTGACACCGAAGCGTCGATCGGTGGGGCGTTTGGCGGGAATGAGGCGCACACGCCCCTGATCCATGAGCTGGTGGCAGGTGTCGTCGACGGCAAGAGCGAAGCTCTGGGCTTCCTCGTCGAGACGCTGAACAGGTATGGGCTCGTCGCGACCTTTTTTGTCGAGACCCTGCAAACCCGCTACTTTCCCGACAGGGTGATGGGCGGCTATGTCGATCAGCTCTTGCGCGCAGGCCAGGACGTGCAATTGCATCTGCACCCCTGCTGGCTGGCCTTCAACGATGGTAAACTCGATCGCTCCAGCCCGGTCATCGACGATTGCCATGAGCTGGAAATCGGCCGGCTGACAGCGCTAATTCGCGAGGGTGCGGAGCGGATTGGCGCCTGGACTGGGACGCGGCCGACGGGCATGCGAACTGGCAACTTCTCCACCGCGTTGTCCGTGTTCGAGGCCATGAGCAAGGCGGGGTTGAGACACGCTTCCAACATTTGCCTGGCGGTGCATCGCCCGCCGGAGCCGGAGCTGGCGGTGACGGGCGGCGTATACGACTTTGCTGGCATCCGCGAACTGCCGGTAACCTGCTTTTTCGATGTCGGACCGATAGGGCGCGGACGCCTGCGTCCCATGCAAGTCACGGCGCTCACAGCGCGCGAGCAGATCAGCCTGCTCAATGCGGCACACGACAATAAAAACCCAGTCGTTGTAATCGTTACTCACCCGTTCGAGTTCGTGAAAAAGCGAGATTTCCGGTACACCA